>WNFB01002725.1_pt1 | contig 15411 bp, 10 predicted proteins | sample 5400501 | NCBI WGS metagenome assembly WNFB01 (sample SAMN13153341, study PRJNA577476) | soil metagenome | isolation source: 200 cm saprolite under Douglas fir tree site 2 hole 1 | place: USA:California | collected 2015-04-18
TTCGAGCACGGCTTGATCCACGGGCCGGGAGAAGAGATACCCCTGGCCAAATTCGCAGCCGAACTGTTCGAGGTAAGTGAGCTGGCTGCGCGTTTCGATGCCCTCGGCAACTACCTTCAGGTCCAAAAGATGCGCGAGCGTAACGATGAGGCGCGCGATTTCGCGGCTTTCACCATCTTGCTCGATTCCGCGAATGAAGGAACGATCGATCTTCAGCACGTCCACGGGGAGACTGTGGAGTCGACTCAGGGACGAATGGCCGGTCCCAAAATCGTCGATGCTGAGCCGAACACCCATGTCCTTGAGTTCAGAACAAATGCGGATCGTGGTATGCGGATCGCTCATGGCCGTGCTCTCGGTGATTTCGAGCTGCACGCTCCGGGGTTCCACCTTCGTTTCGTCGAGTGCGGATTTGACGTCCGCGACCAGATTGCTTTGCGCGAACTGGCGGGGTGAAACATTGATAGTCATGGTCAGCGGGGGATCGGTGTCAAAGAGGAGATGCCATGCGCGGGCCTGCCGACACGCTTCCCTCAGGACCCACTGGCTGATGGGAATCATTAATCCGGTCTCTTCGGCGACTTCGATGAAGTCCATGGGTCCGACGAGTTCGGACTCATTGCGCCACCACCGGACAAGCGCCTCGACGCCCGCGATCTGGCCAGTGGCCAACCGGACGATTGGCTGATAGTAAACTCGGAACTCTTGGCGTTCGATCGCTTTGCGCAACTCAGTTTCCAGCTTCAGGCGCTTGACGACGAGGGCATGCATCTGCGTGTCGAAAACTTCGCGGCCGGATGTGCCTTGCGCTTTGGCGCGACACATGGCGATGTCCGCGTCGCGAAGCATCTCCTCCGGCTGCTGGTACGACGGCGAACTAAGCGCGATGCCAATGCTGGCGGACGCGAAGACATCCACGTCGCGCGCAGTAAAGGGTGCGGACAAACTTTCCTGGATTCGCATGGCAACACGCATGGGATCAGTTGGTCCCTTGAGGTCCTCCAGGAGCACGGTAAATTGATCGCCATCCATGCGCGCAAGTGTCTCGTTACCTAGCGGCCGGCCACCAGTCGCGGTGGAACGCGAAACCGTGTCATCGTGTCGGAGACGACTCCTCAGCCGTTTACTGATGTCGAGGATGAGCTGGTCAACGACTGAGTGGCCCATGGATTCGTTGAAGCTTTTCAGTCCTTGGACGTTCACGAACAGGACGGAGAACTTGAACTCAGGATGGCGCCTCGCGTAGTCCATGACGTGCTGAAGACGATCGAGGAAAAGGCCGCGATTCGGTAAGTCGGTGAGCGCGTCGTGGAATGCGTTGTGCTCCAGTTGTTCCTCAATTCGCTTGCGGTCCGTGATGTCGCGATTGACGATGACCAACTGCGTGACTTGCCCCTTTCGGTTGCGAATGGCGCTGGCAGTAGATTCAAGTGTGCGCCACGTCCCATCCTTGTGGCGCATGCGGTATTCGAGGCGCCTCCCGGCACCGGTGAGCCGCGCTTGCTTCGCAGCTTCGATCACGCGCTCGCGGTCTTCCGGATGCACCTGCTCAAGCGATCCTGTCGCGGCCAACTCCTTGGGCGAGTAGCCAAGAACTTTCTCGTATGCGGGACTGTTGTACAATCGTTTGCCCGTGACTTCCACGAGCGCGATCAGGTCTTCAGCGTTTTCGCTGACAATACGGAAGAGTTCGTTCTTGCGGCGGTGATGGAATCGCTGGTATGCGATGTAGATATAAGGCAGGGCAATCAGGCCGGCCACTTCGGGCCAAGGCTGCTGAAGAACCAAGGACGGGAACGAAATAAGGCATGTTGTCATTTCCATTGAACAGTGCTCCGTACCCGGCAACCAGTTGGCCCCATCAGTGTTTGCCCACAACTGAATCAAGGCGGCCTGAGTCTAAGAGCTCGTGGGCCTTTCGCATGAGCACACGGCGGAAGTACGTTCGGGCGTCGTCGCTATGAAGGCGTCCGGAATCTCGTCTGTCGATTACTTCGCAAGATCAATCTGCATGGCGATTACCTTGTAGCTGTCCTTTGCCGATGCTGTACCACGTCACGCTGAATATCGTTTCCTTACACCTCCCCCAAATCGTGAACAAGGTGGGGCGTGAGGTCCTTTTCACCGAGGACTTTTCGAATCACGGCGAGAAGCTTGACATCATCCACCGGCTTTTGCAGAAAAGCCTTCGCGCCCGCTTTGAGCGCCCGCTCCCGATTTGCACTGGGGTCGCGTGCGGAAAGGACAATTACCGGAATTAAAGCGAAAGTGTCATTTGCTTTCAACCGCTCCATGACGCTGAAGCCATCACCTGCCGGTAATCCGAGGTCCAGGATAATGAGGTCCGGCTTGTGTTTCCGCGCCTCCGCAATGCTCGACATTCCATCCGCTGCAAAAATAACATTGTAGTGATTGGCTTTGAGTCGTATGTTGAGGCCCAGCCGAACGTCAGGATCATCATCCACAATCAGGATTGTTTTATTGCTCATGCCGGTACGCTCCTCGCTATCATTATCGTGTTGATATGTTCTTGAACTCCAGCAGCCACGAGTTCCGCAAACTCTCCCATCGGTTCGTTTGCGCTTCTCGAAATCGGCGACAGGAAACTGCAAGAAACCGTAAAAGTGAGCCCTGCCTGTTGAAGCCGTTCACAGCGCCGAAACTGTTCTCGAACGCGCCTGCTCATTACTTCCGCACCGCGTTTATTCGTGCAGGCCACGGCAAAGAAAAGCTCCTGCGCATCCCCCGAGTCCATCTTCGGTAGCGCCACGTCCAGATCGGGAAGCAAACACCGTTGCAGAAGCGTGCGAGCCACATTGGACATTGCAATTCGCTCATCAGGCGAGAGCAAGCCGTCCTGAGAATCCATCTCCACCAGCAGTACGGCGATGGCATCGTCTGGCTTCAACTCATTTGTCAAAATCGGGCCGATCAAACTCACCAGCGAAAAAATGGGTACAGTGAAGAAAAAGCTGCTGCCTTCCTGTGGTTCACTCGTGACCCAGATTTTGCCGCCCTGCCTCGCAACCAATTCTTTGGAAATGTACAAGCCGAGCCCCAGGCCTTTCCGTCCGGCTTCGCCAGGATCGGTTGCCTGATAGAGGCGTTCAAAAATCAGCTTGCTGACCTCCGGCTTGATTCCGCATCCGGTGTCTGCGATTTCCACGACCATTAGGCCCGGATCATCTTCGAAGATTCGCGTCTGAAGCTTTATCTCGCCGCCTTTGGCGGTGAATTTGATGGCATTGGAAACCAGATTGATCAGCACCTGCCGGACGCGGCTGGGGTCAATATATGCCAGTGGCAAGTCCGCTGGTATGTTCGCACACAGCGTTATTCCTTTGGCCGCCACACTCCCTTCGAACATGTTGACCGTGTCCGTAATGGCATCGGAGAGTGATGCGCGTTGCGGCTCGATATTCAGTTTTCCCGTTTGGACGCGCGTGACTTCCAGTAAATCGGCGATCATCGATTCCAGTTGCCGCACGTTACGCAAAGTAATTCGCAGATACTCGGACTGTTCGGGACGTAATTCGCCCGCTAATCCGTCAACGAGAATGCTTACAAACTGATAGATGGCGGTGAGCGGTGAGCGGAGCTCGTGCGAAACATGCGAGAGAAATTCATCCTTCAGCTCTAGTTGCAGTTTCCTGATCTGCTCGGTCTCAACTTGCATGCGCTGGCGTTCCATGGCGTACCGTAGAGCCCGCAGCAAACCATGACTCTCGATCTGTCCCTTGATCAGATAGTCTTGAGCACCTTCTTGCAAAGCCTGAGCGGCCGTGGTTTCGTCATCCAATCCCGTCAGTACCACCAGCGGCACGCCCGGCGCGATCGAGTGCACCTGCCGCACCCCTCCCAAGCCTTGCGCATCCGGCAGACCGAGGTCTAGCAATACGACGTCCACCTCACCCCTTTGAAGATGGCTCACGGCGTCGCTCATACACCCGAAGTGAGTTAATTCTATTGTGCTCGAATCCGCTTCTGCCAGAAATACACGCAAGAGACGAGCATCTCCCGGGTTATCCTCAACCAGTAAAATTCTGACGGGTTTTTCGTTCATAACTTTGCAGCGCTTGGGAGTTTGACTATGGCCAGCCAAAAATTGTCTATAGCCTTGACGATTTTCAGGAACTGTTCCAGGTCCACAGGTTTGGTGATGTAGCAGTTGGCATGAAGCTGGTAAATCCGCAGGATGTCCTCTTCAGCCGCCGAGGTGGTTAAGACGACGACGGGAATCCTTTTCAGGTTGGGGTCCAGCTTGATTTCCTCCAGAACCTCCCGGCCACCCTTTTTGGGGAGGTTGAGATCCAAAAGGATAAGATCCGGGCGAGGCGCATTGGCGTGCTTCCCTAGCCGCCACAGAAAGGATGTTGCTTCCATCCCGTCCGAAGCAACATGCAGGGTGTTTTGCACCTTGGCGTCTCGCAGGGCCTCCTGAGTGAGCCGTACATCGCCGGGGCTGTCTTCCACCAGCAGGATTTCAATGGTTCTCGAATTCATTTCTTCGCCCCCTCCGCCCGCGGAATCGTAAACACAAACGTAGATCCTTTTCCGGGCTGTGCTTCCACCCAGATCTTTCCTCCGTGGCGTTCCACGATCTTTCGGCAGATGGCCAAGCCGATGCCCGTGCCCTGGTATTCGTTGGTGGTGTGCAGACGTTGGAACATCTGAAAGATGCGTTCGGAATGTTGTGGAGCGATGCCAATGCCGTTGTCCTGAACGGAAAAGACCCACTGGTCGCCGTTTGGTTTGGCGGCCACATGGATTTCCGGCGTGCGATCGTTTCGGTATTTGACGGCGTTTCCAATCAGATTCTGGAACAACTGCATAAGCTGCCGGGGATCTGCGAGGACTGCCGGCAAAGGTCCGACGTTCACTACGGCGTTGGAATCCTTGATCGACGTTTGCAAATTCTCGAGGGCGTTGTCGCAGGGGGCTTTGGCGTCGATCAGCCGGAACGATTGTCCTTTGGTGGTCACACGCGAATAGGACAACAGGTCCTGAATTAGTTGTTGCATCCGTGTCGCGCCATCCACGGCAAAGCCGATGAATTCGTCTGCATCGGCATCGAGCTTCCCTTTGTAGCGGTGCGCCAGGAGTTGTGTAAAGCTTGCGACCATGCGGAGCGGCTCCTGCAAGTCGTGCGAAGCCACGTACGCGAACTGTTCGAGCTCCGCGTTGGACCGAGCCAGCTCTTCCACCTTGCGGGCAAGTTCCTGCTGCGCTCGCTTTTGTTCGGTGACGTCGCGTACGAATGCCGAAAAGAGACGCCGTTCACCCCAGCGTATGGCGGCGATAGCAAGTTCTATGGGGAATTCGGTTCCGTCTCGGTGCAATGCCGCGATTTCAATGCGCTTGTTCAGCACCGGACCCTCTCCGGTGGCAAGAAAGAGCCGAAGACCCTGGGTGTGAGCTTCACGATAACGATGCGGAATAATCATTTGGGATAGGGTTTGTCCGATTGCCTCAGAACGGGACCATCCGAACGTGGTTTCCGCCTGCGCATTCCAATCTGTAATCAGACCGTCCGAATCGATTTCAATAAATGCATCCAAGGCTGTTTCAATGATCTGATGGTGGCGCCGGCTCGCCTCAAGTTCCATAGCCTGGAGGGAGAACCGCCGATCCGCCAACGAGGTGAGAAGAACGAGTCCTAGGACCGTTAGGGTGACGACCGTGACACCGGCAACGCTCAGAGAAGTCACGCTTATGGCGTGTGATCGGTTCCCATGAACCGATGGGGAGGCCGTAAAACTGGCGGCGGCCATTCCGGTGTAATGCATGACGGGGATGGCCGCCCCCATCACAACGGCGCTGAGTATCTTCCTCCAGCTCCACGCTGCGGTCTCTCCCCGGGAATAAAACGTCAGCCATAAAGCCACAAAGGAAATCATGATCGCAAGAATCACCGAAAGTGTCACGAGGGTAGCGGAATAACTGCACATCGCAAATAAGCGCATCGCCGCCATTCCCGTGTAATGCATAATTGCGATTCCGCTGCCCATGAAGATGCTGCCGAGCACAGCTCGAATCACTCCCATCTTGTGCCGACTTACGACAAACAGGGCAATGCCGGACGCAACAATCGCAGCAACCAGAGATAGCAAGACCGTGGGCCAGTCGTACTGCACTGGAATGGGCAAGCGGAAGGCCAGCATCCCGATGTAGTGCATAGACCAAATGCCGAAACCCATCGCTATGGCCCCGCCGTTTAACCAGAGAAGGCGGGCCTTTCCTTGGGCGGAAGTTACCCGTCCGGCCAGGTCGAGTGCGGCATAAGACGCGAGGATCGCGATAAGGACAGATAGAGCGACAAGACGGTAATCGTAAGAGCCTACAAGAACCATATCCGAAGACGTCATAGTTGGGCCTTTGCACAGCTGGCCAAGTTCGACGGTTTCGCCTTACGAATACAGGCTATGCCCGTATTTTCTTTCGTCGGGGCGAACTAGTCAGGGAAGGGGGAATCGAATGCAAAATACGTCTTCGGGAACGAAGACGGAGAGGTACTACCGCTGATAATTCTAACTTTAGTGGAGATCGCCGTGGCCCAAGTTTCAACAGACGCGTCCTTGATGAGTTAACACTTGACCCGAAGACAGAGAGCCGCAAAATGCCACCGCCTACGGGACCACCGCCCGCTCAGTTCGCCAAAGATGCGAGGCCTTGAAAACAAAATCGCCTCAGAGCCGTTTGGGAACGATATGTCGGCTTCACATCAAATGGCCGTAGAAGGTCTTATTCGTAGAAGTGGCCGCACGCGTTCAAGTCAATCCGCAACAGGGCTGTAAAGGCACGGCGCGTCTTTCAGGGTGAAGAACTACCCCCGCGCATCACGGTCAAGGAGCTGGGACTCACCCGGATGTCTTGGCGCAGAAGTTGCGGCGCAGTGCTTAACTCGACCTGACCGTTCGGCTGCCCATTGAGCAGGATGGTGAACAGCCCGGACGGCAGATTTCGGAATACGTAACGGCCATTACCATCAGTAACTGTCTGGCGATCCAGTTCCTTCAACCGCACGGTCACGCCCGGCAGAGGAAGGTACTCTCCTTTTGCTGACTCGTACACCTGGACCGAACCGGTGAGGGCCCTGATTGCAGGCAGCACGAACGAGACCTTCTGAAACTCACCCTCTCTCACAGAGATACTGACCGGCTGAAGATCTTCCAGTGCGTAGCCATCAGGCACAGTTTCGGCGTTCAGACGGACAAGGTAAGCGCCAGTCTGTGCGATAGGGACAAAAAACTTTCCTTCCTGGTCGGTAGTGAGATCGTGGTCACTCTCCGGCCCCCTAACCAGCACTCCTATACCAACTAGACGCGCACCTGCATCATTGAGGACATAACCAGTGATCTGGGCCGTGGGATAAATGATTCCAAAGTCCACGACGGAATCAGCCGCCGTACTCACCTTTGACGGCGTGGTATACCAGAAAGGACGCGAAGGCTTGAACATGATTTGAACGACATGCACTCCCGCCGGCACATTCGAGAAATGGTAAGAGCCCTGGCTGTCAGAAGTTGTCCTGCGATCGCCATCAAGCGTGATCTCCACGAACCGCACAAGCCGGTCTCCCGAACCATCCTTGAGTCGGACTGTCCCGGAGATGGTTCCCTTGTGTTGATGCAAGTGCGGGAAGGGGCTGTCGCCGAACTGGTGGCGGATACCGATTTCCCAGATCGGGCTCCAGCGGTGGATGGGGACGAGGGAGTCGAGCAGCGTGAACGAAGTAACCAATTCGGTGGAGTTGGATAGTCCCCGTCTGTAGCGAACCGTCTGCAAAACAGTTGTGTTTTCCTGTGTCAGGAACGAATTTAGATTGTAGTTGGACTCCAGCTCCAGCGCCTGCCGCATTGAGTGGCAGCTCAAGCTCAAACCTGCGTGCCAGTTGCGCGGTACCAACCGCAGGGTCGCGCTGGGTGCGATACCCAAGCTGTTCAGGAAGGCTCTGTCGGCGAGAAGTGCGGCAAGTTGGTCGATGCTAGTGGTCGTGCCAAGACCCAACCGCGCCAACTCCGCATTCAAATTAGGGAATGCGGAGAACACGGAGTCAATTCCCAGCGCCTGTGTGTCCAGCCCTGCGTTGGCATTCATTTGGAAATGCTGACCGCTCCAGCGAAACGAACCCCGGTAGCCCTGCCCCGCGGAAAATGCCCGGTTGGTCTGCGAGTATTCATACTGGACAGAAATGCCGAAACGGGCGCGGTCGTAAGAGACTATCGTAGGCACAGCGAAGCGCCGAATATCGGGGAAGAGAGCGTGATTATCAGAAAAATGGGACGCGGAGACACCAGAGGAAAGCGACATGCCATTAGATGCTGTATATCGCAGATTACCGGTCGCAACTTCTATGGCCTGCGCGCCGATCCGCGTAAACCGGCGGTTGTCGGAGCCGGAAATCGCTGAATCAAAGTGCTTCCCCCAAACATGGTCCCAGCGTGTTTCACTTTGCAGGCCTTTGAGGTTGTCTGTTTCTGAAGCTGCGTAGTGCCGGGGCCGATAGCGCGCGGTTATGTGGAACTGGCCGGCCTTGTCGCTGTGGGCGAAGCTGGCCGCTCCACCGATCCCGTTGCTGAATCCCAGTTCCGCTGCAAAATCGGAGCCCTGGAACGCGTGCCTTCTGAAAAACAGCGTTCCCACACCCTGGGCGGTCTGGCGGTCAGTAGCCGTCGGATCGCGCTGAATAAAGTTGCCGGTCATGCCAATCTGAGAGTCTCCGCTAAGGGGATGCGCGAAGGTGGCCCCGTAGATTAATTGTTTGAGTGTCGGGAGGAACAGCGACTGAAATCCGGCAACGGAGGTGTAGCCGGCATGAATTGTCAACCCACCGGCGCTGAAATGTATTCCTCGAAGCAGCGTCGAGTTGACGGAGATGGAAGAACTCTCGACATTCTCGTCCACCAGCGTCAGCTTCCATCCATCTCCTAGAAGCTTCAAATAGCTGTACGGAAACCAGGTTGGAGACTCCCCTTGCAGGTTCCTCTCTGGCACGTTTGCATGGTTGAAATGTAGTTGAATTCGGCGTGCTCTGTAGTCAAGAGTATCGTTGACCTGCAACGGGTCGGATATCAGTCTGACTTCGTAAAAACCTTTAGAATCCCTGCCGTTTGAGTTCAAGCCGCTCCACCCGCTCTCGGGCAGAATCGGCGGCGCTTGCGTGACGGTTACCTGCACGGAGCTCGTCGAAAAGTCCGGATGAACCAGAATGATGACAGCCTGCCCAGGAGCCCGGCCCCAAATGCGCACCTGGTCCTCCGCTACCTGCGCCTCGGCAATCAAGGGGTTTAGCGAATATGCCGCGCTCACTTGGTTTACGGGCACCAGAATCTCGTTTGTTTCGCGAATCGAAAGCGGTTTCCCCGTGAGCGCTATCGAGGGCGCCGCAGTAGCGTCCACAGCAGATTCATTCGCACCGTGCTCGCCCCCGATTGAGTTCAAATCGGGGACTGGCCTCGACGAGATGGTTGTGATAGATGCCTTCTCAGTGGGCGCATTCGATTCAAGGGACTGTCCCGCGGGGCTGTCAGTTCCGTGAATGGAGTCCAACTTGTTCACGGCGGGCTGTTGAAAGTGCACGGCAGGGGCGGCACTTTTCGATGTGGCGCGTGGCTGAGTTGCTTGCTGTTGTTTCCCGTCAGCCTCGCCAGTTACGGCAATGCATCTAACCAACATTTCCTCTATCCGGTGATAGCCAATAAATAGAACGATTTCGGTCTCTCCTACCCCCACACCCTGTACTGTAACCGAATCATTCCCAAGGGTAACGCGCGCGATCGAAGAGTCTTTTGCAAACACAGCGGTCACATCGGGGTAAGGGACTGCCACCTTCTGTTTCGGCGCAATGCTGATTCGTTTCGATTGGGAGCAGACTGGCAGTGCGAAACTGAGCAACGCAGCAACTGCGAAGAGATGGATAACCCATTTCATTGCACTTGAAATTCGACGCTGCTCGTCTGCACTCCTCCGTCGTGGGCAAAGGACATCATGGCGCGGTACTGGCCTCGCAGAATGTTGTGCGGGTACTCGACCACGAAGTTAAACCTTTCTCCAGGCAGAAGCCGGTGTGAATCGATTGCCACTCGGCCAATCAGTTCGCCGGAGCTCTTTAAAATGGCCAGCGTCCCGTGCGTGACCACTGGTTCTAGGCCGTTGTTTTCCACTTGTTCCGTTACTGCGAGGTTGGAGCTTTCGGTCTGCGGATTGACAACCGGCGCGGCGGCGCGAATAGCCAGCTTGTCCGATAAGTTGTAGGTGATCAGTGTTCCCAGGGATCCAGTGAACAGGAGGTTTCCTTTTCCAGTAAGCGCCGTCAGCCCGTGAAAAATCGCTGCAACCGCGCGAACCTTGGGGTCCAGAGGGACTGTCAGTGTGACCTTCACTTGTGCAGACGCTCCCGGATTCAGTTCAACCGTGAGTGGATCAAAAATCGCGGACCGCGCGATTCCGCCTTCCGTTTCTCCGGCGGGGACAAACACACGCTGGCCCTCACGAATGACCACGTCAAAGGCTTCCAGCACAAATCTGAACCTGGTATTCGTGAGGTTTGTTATCGTCAGGACATGCGCGCTGCTCGCACTGGGCGAAGCCTTCACCATGATGACTGCTGGAGAGAGAGCGAGCGAAGGGGCCTGCGCTTGTGGCGCCGGCGAAGACTGCTGATCCGGCTTTGGGGGAAAATCAGAAGCACGGCACAGGATGCCGGAGAGGAGCAGTGTGCACATGCAGATCAAGGTTTTTTGCGTAGGAACTCCTCAATTTGCAACTGCCGTAAAGTTAATGGTATTGCTGATGGCCCCTGCTGAAGCGGAGAACGGCACAGTGAGGCTGAAACCGTATGATGTGGTGTTGCCATAGATGCCCGTCGCGGTTATGGTGGCAGCCGTCGTTGAAAGAACTACGGAGTTGAACTTCCAAGTGTCTTGGATGTCGGCTGCCTGCAATTTTGCGGTGAGGGTATAGTTGGCGCTGAGCGAGTCAAGAACGCCCTTCTGCACCAGGACGTCGAATGGCGTACTCAGGGTCCAGCTATTGCCCGCCACACTCTTTGTGACCCCCGAAGGAACGGTCCCACCGAAAGCCTGAACTGTGCCGAAGCTCAGTGATGCGGATGACGTACCACTTCCAGATAGCGTGATACCGCTTGGATCAGAGACAAACGCTACGGTCAGCGTCAGTTGTGCTGAGGCGCGGCAACTCCAAAACAACAATGCAACCAATACCAGGCAAGAACGACGCATTCCCCCTCCAGGGGCCTGCTGTCCACGTGCGCCAAGGGACGGGCCTTTTCTCCGGAGCGGGATCAGTTCGCCGTGGCAGTGAAGTTGATCGTATTGCTGATGGCGCCGGCGGCCGCTGAAAATGGAATGGTGAGCTTGAAGGTATAAGCGGTGCTTCCGTAGGCGCCGGTCGAGGTTAGCGTGGCGGCCGTGGTGCTCAAGTTGGTAGCTCCGAGCGCCCAGGTGTTGGTGGCGTCCGCGGTTTGCAGCGCGGCGGTCAGCGTATAGTTGCTGCTCGTCTGATTGGCAACTTCCACCACAACGTCAAACGGTGTGCTCAATGACCAGTTTGTGGTTCCATTCACTGCTTTGGTGACGTTGGCAGGTACAGCACCGCCGTAAGCCTGCACGGAACCGAAGGCAATTGTGGCCGCCGATGTGCCGGTGCCACTCAAAGTGATGCCGGCTCCGTCCGTCACAAACGTCAAGCTGACCGAGGCCACGGTTGTTGCCGTGACGGCGACAGTTCCTGTTGCTGATGTTGCACTCGCTGAGGGGACGGTTCCAAAAATGGCCGTAACAATCAGCGTCGCGATCAGGAGTTTTTGTCTGGTGCTCATTTGTTTCGTCTCCGCGAATCCCCTTTGCTTTTGTCCAATTTACCTGAGGCGAGGTGGAATTTGTTATCCCAACGCAGCCAGATGTCTGCTCGTTACTGCCGGACCGGCTCCTAAACCATCTATTCGAGCTAATCGCCGAAGTGATATATGCACGCCGACAACCAGGGCTGTGACAGAGTGTGAAGTGTTTTAAGTGGCCTCTTAACTTCAACTTGGCACAAATAAACAAGCGCTCCCTTGCGCAGCCACTGCCTCAAACTGGCACACTTCATCAGATCGGAACATCTTGAAGGGGACTGACATCCCCAATGGAAACTGGATGCTCCAGGTGCCGCCCTTGCACCTGGGGCATTTCACATTTCCACATTTTTTTTTGCTCTACGTACTCTTCTCTAGATTCTCTGCTTTCCCACTGGGATCCCCATCCATGAACTCCACCCTTCAAACTTGTAACCTGCAAATATTTCAACGTCTCACGGCTCTATTCGAATGATTATGTTGCGCAGCTTGCTTGTTCCACCAGGTCTTAGGTGAGCCAATTGATTGCAGATGCTGAGCAGGACCGCACGATAACCACAGGCAGCGATGGTCGCTAGCTATTTCGCAACCTAGTCTCCGGGATTTCTACAATCCGCGTAAACGGAGAAGAATGCGGCCAGGTGCAAATGAGTGCGGCGCCACAATTATTGCGACACGACATCCGAGTGGAGCCAGTCGTCTCAGCCAAGATGAGTGACAGCAATTCTTCTCCCTGGAAGGCTAACCTCGCGAAATTGGGAGCGATGTCGTCGTTACGTGAAGAGGGACTCTCGCGTATAGAGCCTCTCGAACAGTATCGAGAATGCCGGCAAATAGAGTGGATGTCTTTCTCAAGTCCCTTCAAGAGTGTATTTAGATACTTTCATCGCCCGGCGTATGGGTATCTCGGTCGGCAGTGGACTCGCAACGAAAGTGATCGCCCGCTCGAGAAATGAGGGCTACCTGTACACCCTTGATAACGCACGGATGTCACTCCGTTTCTCGGTCTCAGGCTTTCAACAATTCGCGTAATACTATTCAGGAGAAGTATTGCCTTTATTTATATAGGTCGGCCGTACTCATTCCGATGGAGGCTATTCGCAAGATCGTGAGTGAGGGGATGCGCGTGTTTCAGTATGACATCGCGAATATTGGCCGCGTTCCCAGGTTCTGATGCCGGAGCAAAATGCACGGTGAAATAGTTCAACGTGGATACAGGCTGGGGTGAAAAGTAGTGCTGCCGACCTGTTTAGCGCAGGCCAGATCAATGGATAATCTAATTAGAATCCCAAACTCCTAAGCATCTGCTAGCTCGGTGGATTTTGGGGCTTAGGAACCCGATCTTGCAATCTCTTGTACTCCTGCATTTCGTGTTGCGCCTTCGCCGCATTTCCTTGCTTGCGGTAGAGATTTGCCAGCCCGAAATGCGCCTGCGCGGCGAGCGAGGACTCCTTCTCGAGATCGATCACTCTGGTCCATGCTTTTTCGGCCGCAGCAGGGTTGCCGTCGAGTGAAGCGGCTTTGCCGAGCGAATACAGCGTCTCCGGCATATCAGGTTTCAGCTGGTCGGCGCGCGCCAGTTCCTGCCTCGCCTCATGCGGTTTGCCCTGCTGGAGGAAGGCAGCGCCGAGACGGTATGCGGCCTCGGCGCTGCCTGGCTGCATCTTGGTCTCCACGCGAAACTCCTCTTCGGCTTTATCCCATCGCGCGGCGCCAGCGTAGACCAGCCCCAGCTCCAGGTGCAGCCCAGGTATATCCGGACGTTGATGCAAGGCTTCGCCAAATTCCGTTTCGGCTTGCGGCATCTGCCGCAACACAAAGTAGTTTTCGCCCATGGCCTGGTGAGCCCGCGCGGAATCGGGGTAGGCGCCGAGGAGAGTGTCGATGGCGCGCTTGGAAAGCAGGCCGCTGGCACGGCCGAGGTAGTAGAGCAGGTCCGGATCACCGGGACGTTTCACCAGCGCCGCATTCAGGTTTGCGACTGCCTCCTGGTATTGTCCGGTATCGATCTGGGCGATTCCCAAAGCTTCCAACGCGTTCACGCGCTCCAGGTGAGGAATGGCCTCGGCTGCATACCCCTGAGACAACAAACCATAGCCAAGCTGCAGGTGCGCGGCGTCAAGATTCGAATTGAGCTCCAATGCCCGTTTGAGAGGAGCGATGGCAGCGCCGTAATCATGGGTTTGCATCAACTCTTCACCCAGGTCGAGAAAGGCCTCCGCAAGGTTTGGATCGGTCTCTGTCGCCTTGCGAAATTCGGTGATGGCGATGTCAAAGTGCCCTTGTTTGTGGGCCTCAACGCCGGCCTGCATATGCTGAGCGCCCTCGGGCGAAACACTTTGCAAGGCCAGCCAGAAAAATATGACTGCGTGTATCACGAGTGCTCCGGTTCGCGAATCTCAAGAAACTGATCGGCGCGTACGTCCTTCAACATCTGATGGGCGCCAGAAGGCCACGATACATCGACAGTGGCGATTTCGGAATCGCCCAGGCCAAAGTGGAGACGCTTGTCATTCGCGGAGAGATAACTTCCCGCGGTGGTAGCGAATCGGGTTTGCCCGTTCACACGGACCCGAGCTCCGAGTCCGTCGCGGTTGCTGCGAGTGCCGCGAAGCGTAATCGTCAACCAATGCTGATTCCCGCCGCGATTCATTAGCACAAGAGGATGCCCGCCTAATACTGTCATCACGGCATCCATCCAGCCATCATTATTCAAATCTCCAAAAGCCAAACCGCGACCGGCGACCGGCGTTGTAATTCCGGAGTCGGCGCGTTCGAAACGGCCATGATGATTGAGTGCCAGCAGGGGCGGTTCCAGATAATGCAGGGAATGATCGATGGCTTCGACGTTGTCCAACACGTGGCCCTGAGCAACGAGCAAATCCTTCCAGCCGTCATTATCGAGGTCTTCCAGGCCGACACCCCATCCCGAGCTCCCGGCGGTGAGTGCGCCTAGTCCGGATTCGAGACTTCGATTGGTGAACGAGCTTCCACCGTCGTTGTGGTAGAGGCCGTAGATTTCGCGTGGCAGCTCGGTAACGATGATGTCGGGTTTGCCGTCGTTGTCGTAATCCTGAAAGACAGTGCCCATGCCGGAAAGCGGCTTGCCATCGGCGGAGAGCGCGGCGCCGGATTCGAGAGCGCACTCAGTGAACGTTCCATTGCCGTTGTTGTGGAAGAGGAATTGTTGCATGCCGTCGTTGGCTATGAAGATGTCCGTAAAGCCGTCGTCGTCGTAGTCTGCGAAGGCCACGCCTAAAGCGCGGCCCTTCTTGGCGGCGATGCCGGATTTCTGGCTCACGTCTTCGAAGGTGCCGTCGCCGCGATTGCGATAAAGAAGGTTTGTAGTAGCGGGAAATTCGCCCGGCGGGCAATAGGTTTGCCAGGCCCCACCGCAGGTCTTGCTGTGCTTGGTGTCCCATTCCATGTAACGGGTCACAAAAAGGTCGAGATTGCCGTCGTTATTGAAGTCGAAAAAACCGGCAGAGACGGACCAGCCACCGCCTGCCACTCCTGCTCTGGCGGTGACATCCGTGAAGGTTCCGTCGCCGTTG
>WNFB01002726.1_pt1 | contig 15411 bp, 20 predicted proteins | sample 5400501 | NCBI WGS metagenome assembly WNFB01 (sample SAMN13153341, study PRJNA577476) | soil metagenome | isolation source: 200 cm saprolite under Douglas fir tree site 2 hole 1 | place: USA:California | collected 2015-04-18
CGTTATCCCGGCTCAAGATCCCAAAAGCGGCCTCAGCAGAATCGGCAAACATCAGCGACCCGTAGCCGGCGGCCCGAAGCCTGGTCGAGAGCAGTTCCTGTTCATCGCGCGAATCATCCACAATTAAAATGGCCACGATTCCTTTTCTCCCTTTTAAGTGGGGCACGACCATGCGCGTTCGCCACGATGGTCACTCGAGAGGCGTCAACGTCGCGGGTGGCCGGCTGGACTTTCTCAGTTTGTCCATGTCCTGATCGATCACCTTCAAGGCGTCCAACTGGGACTCTAACTCCGCAATGCGCTTCTCTCGCTCTCTGATTTGTCGCTGAAGGGACTGCACGACACCGGAGTCGACCGCAGCCGGATTGCTTTTCTTGTCCGCTGAGGTGGTAGGCAGGGTTCCGCACGAGCCTAGGACAATGGCCAAAAGCAGACTACCTCCCAGGCTGCTCCAGGCCCTTTCCCGTATCACGCTCATGGTCTAGATGTGCCATTAGGCGGCACATCCCGCAAGAACTTTCCTGATTCTGACCGGTCCTAGAAGAGGCCGATGGACTTATGGCGAGGCGTGAGAGTCCTCAAACAGGCCCTCCGCCTGCCGACAAAGCCCTCTGGATATTAAATAGCTGACTCCGGCAAACCGTACTTGACGCCCTGCCCAAGCGAGAGGACTAGGGTGAAGGCCCCACCAGGAGGTGCCCCGTGCCACTCCTCATTCTCCTACTCCTACTGATTCCCATTGTGACATTCGCGCAGTCCGGCTCCAGCACCGACATCGGCAATGCGACCTTCTACAATTTCGGCGGGCTCAGCGGATCGAAGCAGCTCGTCGGGAAGACCGACTTTTACAGTTTCAGTGATGGGACGAGCGCAACGCGCAACCGAATCGGGACTGCCGACTTCTATTCCGGCTCCACTCCTGGACTCAGCGGTTTGACCAACACCATTGGCGGGACCACATTCGGCACCTAACAAGACGGGACCACGAGCACGCATCAGTCCCTCGGCGGCACGACGTTTGACAATTTCAGCAACGGTCGGACCTGTACGAGCAGTCGGGTGGGGTCGAGTACGTTCACCAACTGCAATTGATCGCACACAGGAAAGAGCCGGCTATTATGATGTACGTGAAGGGGAACGGCAGCATCACGACGAGAATGATCTGTTGTGCCCCACGTAAATTGTGGACAGGTAGCTTAGTAGGTAGATGGATGCAGGAAACCCACTGAATTTACTCAAAACCCATTGCGCCAGAAGCCAGCCGAGGATCCCTCATCAGAGTCACGATCGAGTGCACCCGGCTGTCCCTCGAGAAGTGCAGACCTGAAGAGGGCTGGATGTTCTGTAGAATTGATGGTTAGCAATGTTCAACAAACTGTCCAGAAATTAAGTGGGGCAGTACAGAGGTCTATTTGATGAGGCCGACGGGTTAGGGATGCCAGGATGAGAGCAACCCGCCAACATGTCACCCCCAGCATCACAATAAGGGAAACAGGTTGCCCCTCCGCAGGTCGATGAACAAACCTATGATTATTATTGGAGATGCGATTCGTACCGCAGTGCACTGTGCTCGGAGTGTGCTGTGTCCAGCGCACGAGTACTTACCCCCCGTCTATTAACCAAGAGCTGAGGGTGAATCTATTCAACCCGGAAAACACTGCGAATCTTTTTCGTTCTTAAACCGTTCCTTTCTGCATCTCAACTGCCCTGACCTCTCTCTTCGCCGCGATCTTCATGCGCCCGGCCCATCCCAGGGCGCGCCGCAACGTGCCAGTATCATTGATCTACCCAGCTCCGCATTATACTGCTTGACTCCCGTACTCATTGCGTCCAGAGTGATGTTGTCCGGTGTGAGGCTCCGCTGACTGTCCCATTTCTTGCGCTTCCTGATCCTTCCGGGCGTGACCGATTCTCCAGTCTCCGCCGCTCCGATGCCAGACTTTCTCGTACGCACTCCTTACGCACTCATTGTATCGCTTTGACACAGCAGAACGGCGTCGTTCGTATATCGGAGGACGGGGTTCAAATGGGCGGGGTCCCTGGCCGTCTGCCATTGCTTCGTGGAGGGTGTAGGCGTCGGTAGGGTGTACCGACACCGTGAGCTGTGTCGAGCCCCGGAGTCAACTCATGAACTGCCTTCGTTGTCATGGTTTGATGGTGACCATCCGATTGGAGGATGCGGGAAGCTCGTCACTCTGCTTCTCCGGCTGGCAATGCCTGCTGTGTGGTGAGGTGATCGATTCGGTGATCAACGTGAATCGGAAAGAGCTCCACGGACCGACGAGGAGCCGGAGTCGTGTGCGATACGGCGTGTCGCTGGTGCAGTAGGGCGGTGTTAACTCAAGGGGACGAGAACGTGACGCTGTCTCTGGTTCAAGGAACGCCGAGTCACGAACCTCCACCGGTGGTGAGAAAGGGCCAGTCAGGACACGCAAGCGCTTCATCGCGTGGGCCGCACGACGATGCGCCAAACCCTGCGCCCCAAATCCCAAGGGAGGGACGTGTGATGAGAACCTATCTGTCCATAAGGCGCATGGTCATCCTCGTATCGCTGGCACTTATCTGCGGGCTCCCTGCACTGTCAACACAGGCGGCGGATTATTTGCCTGGAGCGGGCATTCCTGAATTCATGGGAGGGCAGCCCGCCTCTGGCCACAACGCATCGACAACAGTGGTTGCTCCAGCTCAGGCCACTTGGGTGGACGACATCGCGAACGCACTGGGCTCCTACTTCAAAGCGCACTATCCCACGTCCGATTTTACCTCTTACCTGAAGAAGTTGACCCTGGTACAGGACGCCGAGGACCGCGGGGATCGGCGCGCGGTGGAGGTTGAGATGGGCGCGTTCTTCACGATGCTCACCAATCGGAGCCAAGGCATTAGCGCGGGCGCGGCGGATGAGGTAGCGAACTTCGCGTGGGCGGTGATGCCGGTCCAGGAGTATGGGATCTTCTTTCCGAATGGGCCAGAGCAGTATGGGACTCCGGCACCACGGTCCGGGTCTGAGCAGGAGAGAAGGAAATAGAGATGCACATTTGGCGTGGCATCGGACCAGAGCTCTCAGTGGTACTCTATCTAGTAATCTGGGTCGGCCCTCTTCTCGTAGCACACTTTCTTTTGAGATAAGAGCATGGTGGAGCCGCGACCCCGCTCGGTGCAGCGGGTCAGGACATGACAAGCCCGTGCGGGTCATCACACATGGGGCCCTATGATGAAACCCCTCACTCCTGAGCCCCAATTCCCAAGGAGGGAAGAGCAATGAGAATCTATCTATTCATAAGGCGCATCGGCATCCTCACATCGTTGGTGCTGATCTCCTCGCTCCCAGCGCTGGCTACGCAGGCGGCGGATCAACCTTCGGGAGGGTCCCCTCCTGTTGTTTTGACGGGAGAGCCTGCCCGCATGGCGGCGGGCGGAGTCGAGGACACCCTGAAGGCCTGCCTTGCCAGAATTCCCAAGGATGGTAGTGCCGGTCAGCGCATGCTGGCTGAACAAAGCTGTGAACAGGACGAGGGGACTCGGAAAGTGGGCCAAGACGCACCCAAGTTCTGAACGCCCGTCTCGGCGAAACCGGAGTGAGGCTGAAGCGCAGTACGGGGCGGAGCTGGTGGAGTGCGGGTTTAGCGCAGTCGCGAATGTTGATCAGGGTTCTGGACAATTCCTTTACCCCATCCTTTCCCATACAGGGGGGAGGGATTGGGTGAGAGGGATGGTCTCAGCCACGGGGGGCAGGTCACTACCGTCCGCGCCTATTCGTTTCCCAAACATGCAGTTCGTATTTGGAAACTTCTACAAGATTTCCATCTGGATCCCGAATGTAAACAGATTCTATTGGCCCAATTGCTCCTGTTCGCAATTTGGGACCGTCTACTAACTTCACTCCACACTCAGATAGATGCTGTATTACATCTACTATTCTCTGTACTGCCCCATTTAATTTGTGGACAGATCGCTTCTCGTTTGCGACCATCCTTTTGTAAAGAATTCGGTGGCTTTCGAGGCTCCACTTCCAAAGGGATATCGCTTGCTACGCTGTGACGAGGTGCATGGCCGTCTTCCCCACGATCGTTTTGAATAGATTTCACTGTGTTTCCGGTATCTTCCCTGACGCATTCTCCCTGTCTGCATTTTAAGCGGGCCACAACATTCCTAAACACACTACTCCGAACATCAGTCATGTTCCTACGGAGTTCGTCGTGTCGGGGACTGCGTATCGCCCCTTTTGCGCAGACGTTCAAACTGCTGCTGCAAGACTTCCAACTCCTGGTCGGATAAGGTTTCTAAATTGATAAGGCTATTGCGGGCACCTTTCACTCCATGGATGAGTTCATTCAGTTTCTGGTGGACCACCTTGGCATCACGATTTTGAGTATTCTGGATCAGAAACACCATGAGGAAGGTCACAATGGTCGTACCGGTATTGATCACTAGCTGCCACGTATCTGAATAGGCAAAGTGCGCTCCTGTCACCACCCACGTCATGACGATGACGACAGCAAGAACAAATGCCATTGGTGATCCCACCATGGCCGCACAGTGTTTTGCGAAGTTATTAAACGCATCGGTGGGCATGGTTCACTCCTCTGCTTGAAATGGGAGCCTTCAATCAATGGAGGCCCGTCAAAACTATTTGTTTTTGGTTCGCGAGAAGCATACGCGACTCGACTTGAAAAATCGACGGGCACACGTTCCGGCAAGGGCCAGGATTTTGACCTGCGTGTTGGCTTGGGCACTCGCCTCAGCGGTTCCCGATGCCCTCGGCTCTTCCCCCAGCACGCAAAGCGGTACCGGTCTCGACCCAGTCGTAGAGAACCGAACTTCTACAGCTCGTCACACGTTGCCATCGTGGGGGATTGTCGGACAGGCGGAAGAGGTGCGGCACTGCATCGCGCTCGCGCGCCCATCCCCTTACCACAATAATACCCTTGACTCCGACCCACCGTGGTCCTAGGCTCAGCTGAGACTGACCCTCCGGTTTTCACCTGTACTGGAAGCGCGACGGATCTGCGCTGAAGTCGAGAGGGATCAACGGACATGCCATTGCCCCTTCGGCACTTATGGAAAGACCTGTACCGGCGACATCAAGGCGACGGGGACAAGCCCGTCCCCAGTCGCTTCCAGCTGTTTAAGCGCGTGGCGGATGATCTTGCTCACGCCTTACTCCAGATTGACTCGGAGGCCCTGACCGAATGGGATCAGCTCAGGGGATCATCCACGGTCGTCGGGGCGCTCTGCGCCGGCTGCGGAGCCCATGATCTGGAACATTTCTATACGTCCCGGAGAGAGGGCGAAACGCTCTGTGCCGACTGTTTCCGAAAGCGAGTCGGGCGAGTGAATCAGCGCGAGCCGGGCGAGCCTTGAGGTGTCGCTGACTGGCCCAGTTGGCGGCCTCCATGCTCACCGCTGACGCGAGACCGGGCGTCATCCAGGGTGTGGCATCAGGCCGTCAGACGGTGGACCCAGCCATACGGGAACATCGTTGAATCCGGACACTCCGTTCTCCGGACCCATCCTTCTCGCCGAAGACGATCGGGTTGGTATTCCTCGAAATCCACACACGTCGTCTTCCCTATCCGATCCGAGAAACACCAAACCCGATGTGTCAAACCCCCTGGAAACTAGGTTTTCAAACCTGGTTGGAAAACCCATCCAGCAGGGAACACCGATGGGGTGACCGCCTCTCAGACTGTCCACCGGGATGAAAGCCTCTCGTTGGAAGGCCGCGCACTGCTGTCGATTTTCTAAGGCAGTCGAGGTATCCTCGTGGCGGTCAAAACAACCGGAGCTCCGAAGGTCGTGTGAGTTGTTTCAGGTCGGGTGGCTGTGTCGCCATCTAGGGGCCCCTGTTTCGTGGTACGGGGTGATAAAGAGTGGCAAAGGAGGTCGATCGATGGAACTCAAAAGTTCGGCATTTGAGGCCGGTGGCATGATTCCCAAGCAGTACACCTGTGACGGGCAAGATGCGTCCCCGCCCTTGAGCTGGTCTGATGTTCCCAATGGGGCGAAAAGCTTGGCGCTGATTGCTGATGATCCCGACGCCCCCATGGGGACCTGGGTGCACTGGGTCGCGTGGAATATCCCGGCGACGGCGCGAGTCCTGGAGGCACATGTGCCGAAACGAGACTCGCTCCCGAACGGCATGAAGCAGGGCACCTCGGACTTTCGCCGCGTTGGCTACGGGGGGCCCTGTCCTCCGTCTGGCACTCACCGATATTTCTTCAAATTGTATGCGCTCGACTCAACCGTGACTCTGCCGCCGAGCACGACGAAGAAGGATTTGGAGAAAGTGATGCAGGGGCACATTCTTCAACAGGCTGAGCTGATGGGGAAGTACACGAGGAAATAGAGGCCGGCTCAAAAACCTCGTGCGTTGTGGACGCAAAACCGGTCCAGATGTTCGGCACATTGAATCGTGAGGGCAAAGGGTCAAAATGAAATGATTGAGCTTCTGTATTGTCGAAAAGAATTGCCTATTTCTTCTCAGATCTCTTGGTGGTGGTGTCAGTGAATCATTTTGTCTGGCCGATCGTCCTTACTAGATTCAGTTGTCTGACTCTTGCGAGGACCCTGTCCACCTAATTTGTTGAAATGTCATGCGTGGGGAGCTTAGCAGACACCGGCATGAGGTTTGCTCAGTGTTGGGTAGAAGCAGGACAGCCATGAGGCCACCTCCATGATCGAGAGTACATTTGCCCGGATAAGCCGTGCCGAGACCCTTTGGCACGAGGGCCAAACAACCGAGGCTCGTGCTGCGCTCTGTTCGCTTGCCCAGGATACGACCGCAAAATGGTGGGCACGCCTGGAGTCACTTCACGTACTCGCCCGTTTGGTGCTGAAGGATGACGCTGTCTGTAGCACCCAAGCGATGCTTGCTGAATTGCCCGCAGAGGGCAAACAGAATATCCAGCTTGAGATCGCGGGACTACTTGCTGCTGAAGAGAAAAACACTGCTCGGTTTATGTTTGCCTCCGATACGATTCGATGGAACGCGGCACAACTATTGTCTCAGTTTCCTGGACAACGTGCGCTAGTCGAACAGGTATGGGAAGAGTTGGCCCGCAATGGCACATACGAAAAGGTGAGGATTTGTGCGGTCGACAAGCTAAGGGAGCGTGGGAGAGCCGACGTGTTGGTCGAAATTGGCGGCAATCAGTCCACTGTTCCTCTTGTCCGAAAGCGCGTGGCCGCTGCGTTGAGGGAGTTAGGTCAAGCAAGTGAAGCAGAAACAATTCTTCGAGATATGGACTCCACGTAAAATAAAATGGACCACAAGGAGTTCTTTTTGACCCATACGACAACTGCTATTGGACCTCAACGAATTCCAGGGGATAGCAATTAGCTCTTCGCAACCCTTTTTGAAACACTCCTTTCGACACGAGCAATCTTAACTACTTTTCCAGTTCCTTGATTTAGGTGGGAGAGCGGCATAGGGTATTTCCTTCTAAGCCGGGGATTACAGGTTCGAGTCCTACCCGGGGACCCTAAGGCGGCTATGCTCGTCAAATAATTTGGAAGGGTGAGGGTATGCCTTACGAGCACGCAAGTCGATTGTCACGGAGGGAGTTTCTTCTTCGCCTGGCAGGAGGAACAATCGTTTTCCTGACTGCTGAAGAAATATGGTCGCTGGCATCATGGGCCCAAACAGGTGAACGACCCAGCGACCCTGAGTTTATCACTCGCGTCAACCGTCCTCAGGATTTGGAGTCCCCTCCACAGTGGTTGACATCCTGGCTCACGCCGAACAACCGCTTTTTCGTGCGGAGTCACTTTGGTCCCCCGAGTCCCTCGAGCCTGAAGGACTGGCACTTGCATGTGGAAGGGGATGTCAAGCAACGCCTCACGCTCTCGTTTACTGACCTGAAGACGTTTGAAGGGGTGACGCTTCATGCAGTCGTACAGTGTTCGGGTAACGGTCGAGCCTTCTTCCGCCCGAAAGTTCCGGGAGCGCAGTGGGAGAAGGGGGCGGTCGGGAATGCGAAATGGACAGGAGTTCGGTTGGGTGATGTATTGAAACGGGCTGGCCTTGGATCGAAGGCCAAGCATGTTCAATTGCTGGGGGCCGACCGGCCTGTCCTTCCCACCGTGCCCTTGTTTATCCGGAGCATCCCGATTGAGAAAGCCATGCATCCGACCACGCTGCTGGCGTACGAGATGAATGGAGAGCCACTTCCGATGTTGCATGGAGCACCCCTGCGCCTGATCGTGCCGGGTTGGGCGGGAGACTCGTGCGTGAAATGGTTGACCCATCTCACGGTGCAGGAAGAGGAGGCCGATGGCTTTTACATGCAAACCGCGTATCGAATCCCTATGATCCCAGTCCAACCTGGTGCGACAATTCATTCTTCCCAGATGATCCCCGTGACTGAGATGCCTGTGAAGTCGATTATCGCACGGCCTCTGGAAGGGGCGAAGGTCCCCGGCGGGACAGTACAGGTGGAGGGTGTCGCGTTCACCGGCGAAGGTGAGATTGTGCGCGTGCAGATTTCTATGGACGAGGGCAAGCAATGGCATGACGCCGACCTGGGCAAGGAACGGGCGCCGTATGCTTGGCGACTCTGGCGGTATGTGTGGAAGGGGGCGAAGCCGGGCAGTTACACGATACTGTCCCGTGCGACAGACAGTCGGGGGCATACCCAGCCGATGGCAACGCCATGGAATCCTGGTGGGTTCCTATGGAATGGCGCGGACGTTGTCCGAATAGAGATCGAAGCATGACGAGCGTTTCGTATCTTTCAAGGATAATAGCTACGGCGCTCGCTGCACTGGGGTTGACTGTGTTCGGATTTCTGCAACACCTGGACAGTTCAAACTCCTACGCCGGCGAGCCGAACGATCAGTCGTCCTTAGATCAGCAGGGCCTTGCCTTCATCAATGCTCGCTGCACGATCTGTCATTCGAGCGATCTCATCACGCAGCAACAGCTGGATCGTTCAATGTGGACCAAGGAGGTAGACAAAATGATCAAGTGGGGCGCGCCGGTGAGACCCGAGGAGCAGAAATTTCTGCTCGACTATCTGTCCGCCTACTATGGCCCGCAAAGGTCAATGGTTTCATCCTCGGCAGAGACTGAACAGCAACTGGCGCCATATAAGTGACCTTACCTACCACTGCCAGGGGTGCAACACGCGATGTGTGCTGGCAAGCTGATGCTATCACCACTCCTTAATCCCCACCAACTCAGTATCGTTTGTTTCTAAGAGCTGGATACATTGTTTGTGGGTTCTCATACATTTGCGGTAACAACAACTCCGGCCAGTCTTTCCAACTTACCCTGACTGGAGATTTAAGCTGTTCCGGCATGACAGCGATTTGGCCATTTGCAGCAAAAAGCTGCACCGCTAATCGGTGATCATAAAATTCTTTTCGTAAGGATGTTGGGAAAGCACCCCGTGGCATTGCATTCTCCAATAGCTGGTCGGTGTTCGGCCACCTATTGGGGGTTGTTATTTTTGAGCATTCATCCGTAAGCGATGCGCTGCCAGGCTCGCTGTAATAGGGACCTGTGCTCGTAGGGAACCATATGCCAACGTACTCTATCGCATGTGAACCGATAACTATAGTTGTGTCAGCTATATTTTGAAATCGACCAGAAACTCGGATTCTCTGAACCGTATGTTCATGCCGTTTGGCAATCTCGTCCCATTGCTTTCCATCAAAATCAATCTGCTGGTTTTGGGGGAAGGCTTGATTCACCAACAAAGGGATCAGGTAGTGCCACACAACCGTCTATCATCGCAGTGTTGATGATTGCAGGTGTAGAAGAAGAATTTTTGACTTTGAAGATGATGCCGAGTCTGTGATTAAACATCTTGTTGTGATCAGAAGGTGGTAACTCCGGTTTTTGGTCTTCGAATAGGTCCACAGGTTGGATGCCTAAAATTTCAAGGTCTGGAGATTGCCAATAGCGGGTTGCCCACGGCTAAATAAAAAATGCTACCAAAGCAGAGACAAGGAGGGAAATAAAGACGCTTTTGACCCATGACCAATCGAAACTTCTAATCTTGTCTTCGTCTGGCACGATAGGAGCCTCATCACAGAGGCCCCGATTCTAAGATATGCCCGGGGAAATGCGCAACGGGAGGCGGAAGGGTCTTCAAGGCCGCTTGAATACTGGTCTGAGCATCTAACGCCCACCAGCTTGATTCTTGTCATACAGGATGATATTCAGGGGATCCTCCATTCAATCTTATCTTCCATCTCCGTCCGTCCTTTTTCCCTAAACCACTCCATAATGCGACGCTTCATTTCAGTAATGGCCAAATCTTTGGTTCTGAATAGCTCGCCTGAAGGTATAGTGTGGAGGGTTTTATTATCGATGTTCGCGGGCAGGCTTCCACATACCACCGGTCTCCGGCGTCATTTAGATTGATCTCAATGTTCGCTTTGAGCATTTGATTCCTTCGCCAGTCCACTACTTTCCACTACTTTTATCCATCAGGACTTCTCTCGACTCTCCTAAAGCACTGATATTTGGTGGCGGTGCCCCGGATTGAACGGGGGACCCGCGGCTTATGAGTCCGCTGCTCTACCAACTGAGCTACACCGCCAGAAACGCCCGTACGCAACCGGGCGATAGGATACAGGAATGATTTGGAGAGTGTCTAGCCCGCATGATTCATGAAGGTTCGTCGTCCCCCACCCATCCCTCCCACATATTATGGGGGAGGGTAAGGGAGGGGGCGCGAGACGTGCACTCGGAGGCGTGAAGTCCTGAGGCATACTCGTACAGTATGTCGAAGGGCTGAACGGCGAGACTGCCCGTCACAGCCGCGTATCCGCGCTTGCAGCAGAAGCTTCATGAATCATGCGGGCTAGAGTGCGGCAGCGGTAGTTTTGGTGCGACCTGCGGATTTTCGTCGAATACGATTCTTCTGCCTCTACTCTGATATTGGTTCTACCCCATCGTTCCGGTAGACTCGGTGCATGACTCTTCTGCTTCCTTCATCCTGTGAACGGGCGATCCTGGAACAATTCCTCAAGGCGGAGGCCATGGCATTGTGGGCGGTACGGTCTGCGCAAGCGCAGGACGTTCCACCCGGTGTGCTGCAGTTCTTGCGCCGTCATGAGGAAGAAGAAGCGCAGCATCTCAAGCAGTTTGAGCTGCTGCTGGGAATGAGTTCGCACGGCAAGACGGCTCTTCCTCGTATGCCCAGTCAATGGAGGATCCTCGCGGTGCATCTCTACGGGTACGAAACGTTGGGGTTGGAGTTCGCAAAGCTGTTAGTCTGCTTGCGGCCGGATTTGGCCTCGATTTTGGAAGATGAAGAAGTGCATGTGGGGTTTTTCGAGCATGAAGTCCGTACCATTCTTGTGCATGGAGGACTTGCCGCTGACGGTGCACGACAGGCGGCCCGGGCCTGGAGACGGCGGCTGCCTCGCACGGTTGATCGTTATCTTCAGGATGAGGGTCTCGTGACCTTTCGTGACGAGCTTCGGCGACATATTCTCGACGTGATCGACGCGCGCTTTCTTGTCGTTGGATTGTTGGCACGGCCGGAGGGGCAGGGTGCGCATCCTGTAAAGACAGCAATCGGGGAGGCGGGGGCGGTTTCCGTCTTTGAGTCAAATGGATAAGCCGGACACCCGTGAAGCGTGATCCGAAGTTCGAAGTTCGGTGTTCGAAGTTCCGGAAATCTCGAACTTCGGACCTCGAACCTCGGTCGTCTGGCCTTTCCCGTCAGTCTCGCGTGGCGACTGCGCGATGTCGCGATGAACTGTCAAGAATAATGCGGGTGAGTATGTGGAAGAGTGCATCATACTGCCGGATCTCTGCAGTCACATGGGCCATTCCTTCGCGAGCGACGCTGTCTCTGATGCCTGAACCGCAGGCGTCTGACCTGTTCCCTCGGTGCGACGGCGGGCGGGATGGTCTGCCTTGTCGATGCGCGTGCGAGAGAGAGTAGTCTACGTAAAAGTTATCGGATGTCAGTATTTATGGAAGCGTTAATTCGTAGCCATATCTCTATAACTACCCGACATAGAGCCGATTAGACTCATTGCTATAAGTAGTAAACAAAATTATAATCCCTGCACAATGACGTGGCAGTCGAATCGTGAGGCTGACATGTTTATGACGGTTCTCTCCTTCCCTTCTTCATACTCATCGCTGAGTGCAATATCCTCGAATCTGTTTGCCCCGATCCACAAGGATTCGCACAGAGATGAGAATCCGGCGCATGGAGAACAGGCGCGGTCGGTGTTGTTCTTCGTGCTCTGGCCAACCTCCACGAAGGAGGAAGCTCTTGATCAGGCCTAGCATGAAACCAGTCAGAGTGTTGATCGTGGACGATCACGAAGTCGTTCGAGTGGGATTGCAGACGGTGCTGAGTCGACAGGACAGTATCAAGGTGGTCGGCGAAGCGGCCAACGTCACGGATGCCGTAGTGGAATGCTGTCGCCTTCAACCGGATGTGGTATTGATGGACGTCCGCTTGCCCGGCGGGAGCGGGGTGGATGCCTGCCGTGCCATCAGGGATTCCTGTCCCGCCACGCGGGTACTCTTTCTTTCCTCCTATCAAGACGATGAGGCGGTGCTCGCCGCGGTCTTTGAAGGGGCGTCTGGCTATCTGTTGAAACAAGTGAATGCCGAGGGGTTGCTGCGAGCCATTCATACTGTGGCCCAGGGGCAGTCGATCCTCGATCCGGCCATTACACAGCCTCTCTTGACCCGCATGCGAGTACAGAAAGAGGGGGGATCCGAGCTCCAGCGAACGACCCTCTCCACCCAGCAGCAGCGTGTCCTCGCGCTCGTGGCTGAGGGGAAAACGAATAAGGAGATCGGCTCATCGCTCGAGCTGAGCGATAAGACCGTGAAGAACTATATCCGGTTCATTTTTCAGAAGCTGAAAGTGACCCGGCGCGCTCAAGCTGCGGCCTTTTTCATTCGCGATTCCCCCTCGGGGAAGCGATCAGGCCTACAACCGTCGCTGGGGATGCATAAAGAATCAGTGAAATCTCGGTAACCGGCCGCGATCGGTTTGTTCACCTCCCTCACGCCATTGGCATTCCACGAAGCGTCTCCTCTCTGTTAGCAGGATTCTGAAAAAGTCCGCCAGCTTCGTTCTCGCCTTGAAAGCATCCTCAACGTAGCCCAGAGGCTACGCCTCCGGTGCTTTCATCGGCTGCGGCCTTGCCGGACGAACTTTTTGAGTATCCTGCAGGATATTCTCCCACGGGCTCCCCACGTGCCGACCGGCTCGCACAAGCCTCGTTCCCTCCCATGCCCCGCGCCATATCGGATCGTCCGCCAGCGGCGTTCTCGATACCCGCGCCGCGTATCCCGAAGGTTACCGTATCTAGTCTCAGATCAGACCAGCCGAAGGGACGAACGACGAGGTACGAGCGGCGTTTCACGAACGACACACGAAGAGGACAGCCTTTTCAGCGACCTGCGAGACGGTGTCGGTCTCTCGTGTCATGTGGCTGCGTTCTAGTCCACATTATTCATGAAGGTTCGTCGCGAAAGCGTGCAGACGCGAAGCGAGACGGGCACTCGGAGACGTGAAGCTCTGAGGCATACTCGTGCAGTATATCGAAGGGCTGAATGACGAGACTGCCCGTCGCAGCCGCGTATCCGCGCTTGCAGCAGAAGCTTCATGAATAATGCCGGCTAGATTCAGGGTGAATCGTCCTCGAAAGATGAGGGGGAGTCTTTGGGCGGTCTGCCAGGGATGTCTTTCTGACGGAGCAGTTTCGTGAGGTAGGTCCGTTGAAGGCCGAGCTCTTCGGCTGCTCTGGTTTGGTTCCATCCATTTCTGCGCAACGCCTCTTCGATGACCTTCCGGCTGTAGTCGTCCATGCTCTCATGATAGTGACGGGGAGGAGATTCTGTTTCGGCCTCGGTCGCTGAGGGGAAAAGTGAAGCTGATAGATGCAGGTGCGCGGGCTCAAGGGTGTCCTCGGGACACAAGATGAGTGCACGCGTCAGCACATTGTCCAGTTCGCGGATATTGCCCGGCCACTGATACTGTTGCAATGCCTGTACGGCGCGGTCACTCAGGGCGCAGGGGCGAGGAATCCCCATTCTGACCGCGCGCTTGAGAAAATGCTGGGCGAGGGCAGGGATATCGTCCATACGTTCACGCAGGGGCGGGAGTGTCACGGTGATCACCGCGAGCCGGTAGTATAAATCCTCACGAAACGTGCCCTGTTGGATCGCGCGCCGTATGTCTTTGTTGGTGGCCGCGATGAAACGCACATTGGTGCGAACCGGCTGGGTTCCGCCCACACGATAGAAGGTCTGATCCTGGAGGACCCGCAGCAGGCGGCTTTGCAAGGGGAGCGGCATGTCTCCGATTTCATCAAGAAACACCGTTCCGCCTTCTGCCACCTCGATCTTGCCTGGTTCCCGTTTCACCGCGCCGGTGAAGGAACCCTTTTCATGGCCGAACAGTTCGTTCTCGAGCAGGTGCTCCGGCAGAGCTGCACTATTGACTGCTACAAAGGGCTTCGAGCGGCGTGGACTCCAACGATGAATGGCGCGGGCCACGACTTCCTTTCCCGTACCGGTTTCACCGAGCAGGAGGACGGTCACGTCGGACGGCGCCGCTTGTTTGGCGATTGTGAGTTGCGCGGCCATCTTGGCGTTGGCCCCCACAAGATGATCGTACCGATCATCGACTTCTTGACGGAGTACGTCGACCTGACGGTGCAGCGCCAAGGTAGCCAGGGCTTTGTTGACCACGACGGTCAGGTGGTCGGCGCTGAACGGTTTCGTCAGGAAATCAAATGCGCCAAGCTGCATGGCCTGAACGGCGCGCTCGATGGTGCCGAATGCGGTTAGGATGATGATGAGCGGTGTGGTGTAGGTTGCGCTGGTGTCCTCTTCGGTGCGCCGCTCGCTGTGCGAGGCGCCTCTCACTCGTTCCAGGATCTCCAGACCGGACAGAACCGGTAGTTCCAAATCCAGGAGCACGAGATCAAAGTCTCCTTGTTCAATCAGACGCAGCGCATCCTTGCCGTTGTCGGCTGTGACAGGCTCGTGCCCAATATAGGTGATACGATTCTCGAGTCCGAGAAGAATATCGCGGTCGTCGTCGACGATTAGGATTTTGGCGCGCATCGTGTCTGTGAAAAAGGGAGAATGTTTGTACCTGCTCAGGTGTTCAGGCTGAAGGCTGAAGGCTTTACATTATCTCGCAAGGCACGAATCAAGCCATTCAAAACCTTCTCGGTTTCTACGACCTTGGGTTCAAGCAGAGATGAATCCTCGTTGCGCAAGAAGCCCAAGTGCTTCGACAAATTTAATTGATAGTGTAGTTCCCTCAATGACCCGAAGGCGATATTGAGAAATCTGAGATACTCTGCCTCACTGTCACGAGCGCACCCCTCCACGATGTTAGAAGGAACGGACACTGCTGCTCGCCGTATTTGAGAAGTCAGTCCAAACAACTCTTCTTTTGGAAACCCTGC
>WNFB01002727.1_pt1 | contig 15411 bp, 15 predicted proteins | sample 5400501 | NCBI WGS metagenome assembly WNFB01 (sample SAMN13153341, study PRJNA577476) | soil metagenome | isolation source: 200 cm saprolite under Douglas fir tree site 2 hole 1 | place: USA:California | collected 2015-04-18
AATGCCGATATTCCTGCAGGTCGCTTCGATGTCCTCGCTCATGCCGGTCGGGCCGCAGATGAAGACATGATCGACGCTGGCCGCCGGGACCAGCGAGCGCAGCAGCACCCTCACCTTCTCGCCGTCGAGCCGGCCGTGCAGGATCGGGATGTCCTGCTCTTCGCCCGAGATCACGTGGAACAGCGAGAGCCGCTGCATGAAGCGGTCTTTCAACTCTTCCAGCGCCTCGCGGAACAGCATGCTGCCGGTCGAGCGATTGCCGTAGAACAGGAAGAAGCGGCCAAGCGGCTCGCGCGCCAGCACGCCTTTCACGATCGACAAAATCGGCGTGATGCCGGAGCCGGCGGCGAAGCCGACATAGACCCGTGCTTCGGCCGGCGCCGGTGCAACGCCAAAACGGCCGGTCGGCGTCATCACATCGAGTTCGTTGCCTTCCTTCAGTTCGTCGGCTGCCCAACTGGAGAACGCGCCGCCATCGACCTTTTTCACCGCGATGCGCAACTCGCCGTCATCGGGGCCGGAGCAGATCGAATAGGAGCGGCGCACTTCCTCGCCGTCCATCGTCGTGCGCAAGGTCAGATACTGTCCGGGGGCAAACCGGTAGTCGTCCGCAAGCGCCTGCGGAATCGCAAACGTCAGCGACACCGCGTCGGGCGATTCGCGGCGCAGATCGTTGACGGCGAGGCGATGAAAGCGAGGTATCGATGACGACATGTTCAATGACATTTGAAATAGTCGAACGGTTCGCGGCAGCTCTTGCAGCGCCACAGCGCCTTGCAGGAGGTCGAGCCGAATTCCGACAGCACCCCGGTATCCCCGGAGCCGCATTGCGGGCACGCCACCTGCTGGGCGCCGAACAGCGCGCGGCGGGAGCTGGCGGCCTGCGGCGGCGCGATGCCATATTCCCTTAGCTTGCGCCGGCCGTCTTCGCTCATCCAGTCGGTGGTCCAGGCCGGCGACAGCACGGTGCGGACTTTTGAATTGCGAAAGCCCTCGCGCTCCAGCGCCAGCTCGATTTCCAGTGTGATCATGTTCATTGCGGGGCAGCCGGAATAGGTCGGCGTGATCACGACCTCGACGCAACCACCATTCACCGCGACGTCGCGAAGCACGCCGAGATCGGCGATGGTCAAAACCGGAATCTCGGGATCGACCACTTTGGCCGCGGTATCCCACGCGCGTTGCCGCAGCCCGGCATCGCTAAACACGGCGGTCACCATGCGACCCCCGGAAAGGTCCGCTGCATCGACTGCAATTCGCTGAGCAGATGCCCGAGATGCTCGCTATGCCGGCCGCTGCGGCCGCCCTGCTGCATCCAGTCGCTCTTGGGCAGCGCCAATGTAGCTTCGCTCACAACGGACAAGACCGTCTTGAGCCATTGCGGACGCAAGCCCTTAGGATCAACCGCGATACCGGCATCGATCAAGGCCCGCTCGCTGTCGTCAACTTCGAACATCTCGCCGGTAAAAGCCCAGAGATCGTCGATCGCGGTCTGCGCGCGGGCGTGGCTTTCCTCAGTGCCGTCGCCGAGCCGGACGATCCATTCCGACGAATGCCGCAAATGATAGGCGCTTTCCTTCTCGGATTTCGCCGCGATCGCCGCCAGCGTGGCGTCGCCCGATGTCATCATCGCGCGCCAATAGAGGTCGGCGAAGCCTGCGTAAAGAAACTGCCGCACCATGGTGTGCGCGAAATCGCCGTTCGGCTGTTCCAGCAGCAAGAGGTTGCGGTACTGCCTGACGTCTCGCAGGTACGCGAATTTGTCCTCGTCGTTGTCCTTGCCTTCGACATCAGCGGCGTAGGAATAAAGTTCGCGCGCCTGGCCGAGCAGATCGAGGCCCATATTGGCCAGCGCCATATCCTCTTCCAGCATCGGGGCGTGGCCACACCATTCCGACAGCCGATGCCCCAGAATCAAGGCGTCGTCGGCGCGGCGCAGCGCGTACAGCACCAGCGGGGTTTCGGAGACCTGGATCGAGGCGATTGCCATCACATGTGTCCGACTTCGTCGGGCACATCGTAAAATGTCGGATGGCGGTAGATCTTGGATTCCGCGGGCTCGAACATCATGCCCTTCTCGGATGGATCGGAGGCGGTGATCGCGCTTGACGGCACCACCCAGATCGACAGCCCCTCGCCGCGGCGGGTGTAGACGTCGCGCGCGGCCTGCAGCGCCAGCGTCGCGTCAGTCGCGTGCAGCGAGCCGACATGCTTGTGCGCCAAGCCATTGCGGCTGCGAATGAAGACTTCCCACAACGGCGTGTTCGGCGTGGCCATCATGACCTCCCTGAATTTTTATGCGGCTTGCGCGTTAAGTCTTTGCTTGCGTTTTTCGGCGTAGGCCTGGGCTGCCTCGCGGACCCAGGCGCCTTCGTCATGCGCCTTGCGCCGCGCCGCCAGGCGTTCGCGGTTGCAGGGGCCGTTGCCGGCGAGCACGGCGTTGAATTCGTTCCAGTCGATCGCACTGTATTCCCAGTTGCCCGCGGCGTTCTGCTTCATGCCGGGATCGGGAATCGTCAGGCCGAGGTATTGCGCCTGCGGCACGGTGGCATCGACGAACTTTTGGCGCAGCTCGTCATTGGAGAAGCGTTTTATTTTCCATCTGGTCGAGGTGTCGCTGTGCTGGCTGGCCTTGTCGGGCGGGCCGAACATCATCAGCACCGGCCACCACCAGCGATCCAGCGCGCTCTGCGCCATCGCCTTTTGCTCCTCGGAGCCGCGCGACAGCGTCAGCATGATCTCAAAGCCCTGGCGCTGGTGAAAGGATTCCTCCTTGCAGACGCGGATCATGGCGCGCGCATAGGGACCATAGGAACAGCGGCACAGCGGAATCTGGTTCATGATCGCCGCGCCGTCGACCAGCCAGCCGATCGCGCCGATATCCGCCCAGGTCAGCGTCGGATAATTGAAGATCGAAGAGTACTTCGCCTTGCCGGCCAGCATCAGATCGACCAGTTCCTCGCGCGAGGCGCCGAGCGTCTCGGCGGCGGCATAGAGATAGAGCCCGTGACCGCACTCGTCCTGCACCTTGGCCAAGAGCGCGGCCTTGCGGCGCAGCGACGGCGCACGCGTGATCCAGTTGCCTTCCGGCAGCATGCCGACGATTTCGGAATGCGCGTGCTGCGAAATCTGCCGCGTCAGCGTCTTGCGATAGGCCGCCGGCATCCAGTCGTTCGGCTCGATGCGATCGTCGGCGTCGATGCACGCCTGAAACTGCGCCGCGCGTGTGGCATCCTCGATACCTGGCTTGATAGTTTGGCCTTCAGCTTCCGACGAGTTGAGCGCCTGGGTGTACATGGCCGATCTCCGGGGAGGCGACCCTAAACATATAACAAAATACATGAAACTCAATAGATTTTTGTAACATATCCCGCCTAACCGCCGAACCGGCGCGCCAGCTCTTCGCCGGCCTTTGGCAGGGGGCCGGCCTCGTTGGTACCGTTGCGGTCAAGCCATTGCTCCGACGCGGCAAGCAGCCCGCGGTAAATTTCGCCGCAGAGCTGGCGCGCCGCCCTTCCCGGCCAATCCGCAGGCAGCAACGCCGTCGGCAGCAGCGGATCGCGCAGCACTACCCGCCGGTAGTAATGGATCAACAAAATGCGCGCCGTGAACGCGTCGACATCCGTAAGGCGTTCGCGACGGCTGATCCAGCCGCACAATGGCTCGAACGTTTTCATGAATTTCAGGTAGGCGTCGGCGGTGCGATCGAGCGGCCAGCTCTCGCTGAGCAGTCGGCGTCCGCTGTCGTCCTCGGCGGAAACTTCCAGACGGATCGCGCGCGCCGCCTCCTCCGGAACGGGCACGCCCGACGGCGCCACCCAGACGCCCGGCAGCGGGCTGCCAAAACCGGCATTTTTCAGCGCCTCGCGGGAAGCGTCGCGATCCTCACCGTTGCCGATCAAAAGAAGCTCAAACCGTCCGGTCCAATCGGACGGTTGCGGATCGTAGATATGTTTGGTCGCGGCATCAAAGGTTTGCCGCCCTTTCTTCACCAGCCGGTAGAAACTGTTGCGGCCGACTTTGCTGCGCTCGAGCCAGCCGTCGGCGGCGAGCCGCGACATCGCGGTGCGCACCACGCCGCTATCGATGTCGATGGTCCCGAAGAATTCAAGCAGCGTGCCGAGCCAGACCGAACCGCCGCGCGGCACGATCGCATCGCCGAACACCGTGATGACGATCGAGCCGGTGCGCGAGGGTTCGCGCTTGAGCTGTTCGATGATGCGGGCAAGCGGATGCGCCATCCGCCACGCATAGCGCGTTTTTTGGATTCACGACAACGCCGGGCCGCGATCTACCTGGCGGGATCGGGATAGACCAGGCTGCGCCAGCCCGAGCGATCGAACGGCGCCCATTTGCCCTCGGGCTGCGCCAGACGATCCGCCACCGCGTAGACGGCAGCGGGATGATGGCCCATGCCGCAATGGCTGCTCTCGACCTCGATGCTTTCGGACCTCGCGGAGGTCTTTTCCACACAGCCCTGCCATGCGCAGATGCCGTCGGTGCGGCTGAAGATCGCGGTGGTCGGCACCGGCGGCGTTTGTGAAAGCGACCCTCCGAACCGTGTGTCCTCTTCGTCAGCGCGGCGGCCGCTCGCCATCTCATAAACGCGCCAGGCATTGGTCGCCTTGGGATTGCCGGCGAATGGACTACCGAGCGTGATCACCGAACGCACCCGGTTCGGCATCATCTTCGCCAGTTGGCGCGCATAGAGCCCGCCAAGGCTCCAGCCAACCAGGCTGATCTTGCGCCCGCTGGTATCGCTGAGTTCATGCACGAGATCGACCATCGCGTCCTGCACGCCATCGCGCAGGCCGAGATTGCGGCCCTGCCGCCAGCCGCTGACCGCATAGCCGCGATTCCTGAGAAAGTGCCGCAGCGGGCGGGTCGAGGCGTCCGAGGCGACCAGCCCGGGCAATACCAGTACCGGATGACCGTCGCCCTTTGGCGCCAGGCTGAGCAGCGGCAATGCGCCAAGAAACGCACCAAACTCATGGATGGCCCGCCCCTCCAGAAACATCAGGGTTTTGGACGGCGGGCGCAGCGTCTGGGCAGTGGCGAACATTGTAGCTCCTTTCAGAGCCGGCCCCTTAAGTTTCGGCAGCCGGCTAATGGACCATAGGAAGACGTAAACCTCATCAAATCGTTCCGCGATGCAACAATCTGTAGTCAAAGCTAGGGAACCGCTTTTGACCTTTCAAGCTGCTCATGTTGACGCGGCCAGGGACGCCGCGTTTAGAAGCCATGCCGTGATTAAATAGTCACAGCAGCCGCAGCAAAACTTCGATCGTGTAGAGGCCCAATCCTGCAAGGCCGCCGATCAGCGAGCCATTGAAGCGGATGTATTGCAGATCCTTGCCGATGTTGATCTCGATCAGCGAAATCAGCTGCCCCATGTCCCAGGCCTTGACCTGGTCGGAGATGAAACTCGAGACCCCGCTTTTCTGATCGGCGATAAAGCTTCGCAGCACGGTCGCCAGCCCCTGGTTGATCTCGCCCCGCAACTCCGAATCCCCTGCAAGCGCCTCGCCCGCGCCCATGAACATTCGGGCGAGATGTTGCTGCAGCACCTGGGTTTCGCCGCTGGCGCTGCGTTCGATAAACGATCGTGCGTTCGACCAGATGTTGCGCGCGAGGTCGCCGAGTTCGGGGCGCGCCAAGAGGTCGCGCTTCAATCCATCGATCCGATCGGCATAGGACGGGTCGCTGCCGAGCCGGTCCACGAACGAGAGCAGCATGCGATCGAACTCGCCGCGGAACGGATGCTTTGGGTCGCCGCGAACCTCCTCGAAGAACGCGGTCGCGGACGCCACGATCTTGTTCACCAGGAACTTGTCGGTGCGATAGAGTTTTAACAGCGTCGGCAATTCAGCGCGGATTTTTGCGCGGATCATCGCCAGCGTCTCCGGCTGGGTCAGCGCCTGATGTACCCCACGCAGGATGTCATCGAGTAAACCCTGGTGCCGCCCCTCCGCCACGAACGCACGAAGCGTGCCGGCGGCAAGCGGCGCGAGATCGATCGACTGCAACTGGGTGGTGATGCGGCGGGTGATGAACGTCATCAGGCCCGACGTTTCCGTCGCCGAAAACGCCTCGGGCAAAAGGCGCAGCGTGAAACGGGCGAGATCCGTGCTGCGCTTGCGGTCACGCAGCCAGTCGGCGATGAAAGTGGCAAAATCGATCTGGCGCAGCTTGACGTCGACCGGCGCGGCCTCGAGAAAATGCACCTCGATGAATTCGCCGAGCTTGTCGGCGATGCGGTGCTGATTGCCCTGGATGATCGCGGTATGCGGGATCGGCAATCCCAGCGGCCGGCGGAACAGCGCCACCACCGCGTACCAGTCGGCGAGGCCCCCGATGGTCGCGGCTTCCGCGAACGCCGCGACGAAGCCGAAGGCCGGATGCAGGTGCAGCAACGCCTTGGCTGTGATGAACACCGCGAGCGTGCTCGCCAGCACCAGCGTAGCCAGCGCCTTGACGCGCCGCAACTCGGCCGCGCGCGCGGCGTCGCCGGGCGTGTCGAACGAGAATGTGCCGGAGACGGTCATGGCGGCTTTCGGAACGGATGGAATCTGTACATAGGGGCTGTGCACACCGTCGTCATCCTGACGCGAGCAATGCATCGTGTCCCGGACGCGGTGCGGCGTTCTTCGCGCCGCTCCGCAGAGCCGGGACCCACGCGCAAGTGATAGACCCCGGCTCTGCTGCGCACCGCTACGCGCTGCGCAGCGTCCGGGGAACGTAACCCGCCCATCAAAAAGAAGGCCCGCATGAAGCGGGCCTCTAAATGATCTGCCGATCGACTGATCCTAAAGCAAAGCGATCAGGCGGTCTTGCCGTAAGTCGCGACCTTGGACAGGTTGTCCTGCGCGGTCTTCGCACCGTCGGCGACGAGCTTGCCGAGATATTCGGTGGTGGACTTGGCCCGCGACATGAACACTTCGCCGCGCGCACGGACCATATCGGACTGGATCTGAACCGCCTCATTGAGCGACTTGGCGGAAGCCAGCTTGTCGATGCCTGCGAAGAAGGCTTCGGTGTCCTGATAAATCGCCTGCTGAATGTTGCGGCTGATCTTGGCGGCCTCAGAGACCGAACCGGCAACGGCGGTTTCGATCGCGTCGGTCACCTTCTCGGTACCGGCGTGCAGGTCGGCAGCACGCTCTTTGGCGGTGCCGGCAGTCTTCTTGACGAAGTCACGGGCAGCCTCGGGAACTTCCAGGTTTTGAAGATTCTTGAGCGCGTCGGTGACGGGTGCGAAGGCTTCCTTGACGGAATTCAGCACGGAATTGGTATCGGTGGTCATTGGGTTTCTCCATCCTCAGGTTTTGAGCTATGGGCTCACCCCGTCCGGATTGGCCCGGGGCGAGATGGTTGTGCCATAGTTAATGGTGCATCGCAACATCAATGTTGCGGTGCGATATCACTAATTTGTGATCAGCCAATGATTTGAGCGGCCCAGCCCAACAATCAGGCTCCCTTCGCCCTACCAGCGGCCTTTCCAGCGATTCCACGCGTACAACAAATCGGCGAACCGGTCGTACGCGAAGCCGGCAACCGGCCGGATCACCGGCAGGCCGACGAGCCGCCCAAGCCAGATGTCGCCGGGCGTTCGCAGCCAAATCGCGATCGCGCAGTCGATTCCGGCGTAGAGGCGATTGTCGGCATCGACGGCATGCAGCCGGCGCCTGACGTCGTTGACCCCAAGGCGGAAGCCAGAGAGCGCATCCGGCTCGAGATTGATATCGCGAAAGTCGATCGCGCCGGATCGGGCGGCGCGAACCAGCCGATGCTGCTGCCAGTCGATGCCGGCGTTACACACCGGACATTTGGTGTTGTACCAAACCGTGAGTTTTTGGGTCATCGCACCGGCACATTCGAGACGCGCCGATCATGATCCGAATATGTGACCTTCTTGCGCCTGACCGCCCGGCGACCTAGTGCTGCACGGCATCCGGCAGCCCATAGGCTTCCATCTGGGCCCGCACCTGGGCGACGTTATGCGCGAGCACGACAATGTCGTGCTTTTTGCCGGTCAGGTCGCGGACGTGGTCGTGCAGCAGCGCTTCGGCCTTGAATCCGAGGCCTTCGAAGATCGCGATGGCGCCGGTTTGATCGACCGTCATCTGAACCAGCAGCTTTTCCAGCCCGATGCCCAAAGCGAGCGCAAAAGTTTCCTGGGACAGCGCCCGCCCAACGCCGAGACCGCGGACGTCGGTGGACACCACCATCCGGATTTCACCGACATGCGGCGACCATGACAGCGGATCGCGCACGATGGTTCCGCATCCGACCACCGTTCCCGATTTCACCGCCAACAGGCTGATGATCGAACCGCGCTCGATCTCCTTGATCCAGGCGGCCAGCACCTTCGGCTCGCTGATGTCGCGCGGCAGGAACAACAAATCATGGCCCGGAAGTTTTCGCGCGAAGTCGAGCACCGCCGCCTCGTCGGCCGGTCCCATCATCCGAAACTCGATGTCGCCGGCCTCGGTGGCAATATGCAGCGGATAGCTGCGCATTTCGCTCTCGCTCATGTCGATCTCTCACCTAGCCAGGAATCCAGTTTCGGCCACAGCCGCTTGATGGCGTTGGCGCCGGCGACAAGGCTGACGTGACCGCCCTTCAGCATCACCTCTTGCTTGTCGGCCGAGCCGATCTTTTGAATCAAGGGTTTTGCGGCATCATAGGGAACGATGTGATCGTGCTCCGCGACCGCGTGCAGGATCGGCACCGTGATCTTGGCAATATCGGCCGGCCGGCCGCCGACCGACATGGTATCGTTATAGAGCTTGTTGTCCCACATCAGGTCCTTGGTGATGGCGCGGAAATACTCGCCGGCCAGCGGCAGCGTGTCGGTGGCCCAGCGGTCGAACATGCGGTACGACTTGACGTATTCGTCGTTCCAGATGTTTTCCCACAACTGGATCTGGCTTGCTGCGCGCGATGCCGGCCGCAACATCTCGAACGATGAAAGGATCATCTCGGGCGGGACATTGCCGACGCTGTCGATCAATCTATCGACGTCGAAATAGCGTTTGTCCGAAAAGTTCTGGAACAGCTTCATTTCGCGGAAATCAACCGGGGTGGTGAAGCAGATCAGATTCTTCATCGGACCGTCGGCGAAGATCGCGCCGTACAGCAGCGACAGCACGCCGCCGAAGCAATAGCCGATCACCGTGACATCGGTCTCGCCGGAATCCTGCTGCACGCGGCCGACGCAATCCGGGATGAAGTCGAGAACGTAATCCTCCATCCGCAACGATTTCTCTTCCGGCTTCGGCGCGGTCCAGTCCAGCATGTAGACGTCGTAGCCGCGCTTCAACAGAAACTCGATGAAACTCTGGCCGGGCACCAGATCGAGGATGTAGCCGCGATTGGTGGTCGCCATCACGATCAGGATCGGCACGCGGTAGATCTCGTCCGAGACCGGCCGGTAGTGATACAGATTCATCGTGCCGCGGACGCTCAGGATGTCCTTTGGCGTCGATCCCAGCGAAGGGCCCGACGAAGCGATATATTCGACACCCTTGATGCTGCGCTGGATCGCACGCTGCACCTCGGATTGAATCCGGTCCGGGATGGATTGAAGATCCAGGCCCGCGGCGGCGTTCATTTTTGCTCTCCACCCGGAGGCGGCGGACGTTTGGTGCGGGGTGGCTTCGGCGTAGCAGCGGGCCCGCTTGCCGGCGCGCCGGAATTGTTGTGGACCTGATAGAGCAGCGCCTTGATCTCGTTCAGCTGCCCTTCGATCGACTGCAGCCGTTCGGCCATGCTGACCATCTGGGCCCGGCTCGGCAAATTCATGCCGACGAGATATTTCTCCATGAGATCGCCGAGCTGCTTTTGCGCGCCCGCCGAGGCCCCGCCGACCTGATTGACGACCTTGCTGAATTCAGGCGACGCCATCGCCTGATTGGCGAAGGCGTTGAACCCCTTCTCCATCTCGCCGATCATGTTTTGCCACATCGCGACCGGATCGTTGCTGTTGTCTGCCATTGGCGCCCCGGATTGACGACGAGTCCCTCGCCTGTTTTCAAATCATACCACACTGTTGCGCCACGGCGGTCAACGTCGCGAGGTCGATTTGTCAGCCTCCCTGCCGTTCGCAAGCCTTCTGCAGTGCACGAAACCGTGCCATAAAATCCCGGTAAAAACCGATTTGAGGGAAAATCCAAGGTGAACGTACTCGCCCATCAGCCGCCGCAGATCGCCCGCGCCAATGGCATCGAGCTTTGCTACGAGATCTTCGGCGAAGCCGGCGCCGAGCCGATGCTGCTGATCATGGGGCTGGGCGCCCAGATGATCCATTGGGACGACGATTTCTGCTGGCAGCTCGCCGCGCGCGGGTTTCGCGTCATCCGGTTCGACAATCGCGATATCGGCAAGTCCAGCAAGATGACCGGCGGCAAGCGCCTGTCCGCGGTCGAACTGCTCAAGCTGCGGTTCCTGAAGATCCCGGTCGCCGCGCCCTACAAGCTGTCCGACATGGCGCAGGATGTGATCGGCCTGATGGATGTGCTCGGTATCAAGTCGGCACATCTGGTAGGGGCGTCGATGGGCGGGATGATCGCCCAGGAACTGGCGATTTCGTTTCCGCAGCGGGTGCGCTCGCTCACTTCCATCATGTCGACGACGGGCAATCCAAAAGTGCCGCCGCCGACCCGCGAGGCCGCGGCCATACTGATGGCTCCGCCGCCTGCCAACAAAGAGGAATATTACACGCGCTTCGCGCAGACCTGGAAGATCCTGCGTGTCGGCAGCTTCCCGCTCGACGAATCGCTCGATCGCGCCCGCGCCGAACGCACCTACCAGCGCGGACTGAGTCCCGCCGGCGTCGGGCGGCAATTCCGCGCCATCCTCGCCTCAGGCAGCCGCAAGCAGCGGCTGGCATCGGTCAAGGCGCCGACGCTGGTGATCCATGGCACGGTCGATCCCCTGGTGCGCCCCGAAGGCGGCAAGGACACCGCGGCCTCGATCCCTGGCGCAAAGCTTCTGATGATCGAAGGCATGGGTCACGCGCTGCCGATCCCGATGTGGCCGGAGATCATCGACGCCATCGACAAGCACGCCCACGGCGCCGCGGCCAAGGCGGCGTGACGTCGTCCCAACTTTTCGGTCGTCCCGGCAAACGCCGGGCGTCATCCTGAGGTGCGAGCCTCTTCGGCGAGCCTTGAAGGATGACAAGCGACGGTGCACGTGGCCATCCTTCGAGACGCGCGAAGACGCGCTCCTCCAGCGATAACGGCGAAGCCGTTACGCAGGGATGACGGCAATATGTGTCGAGGCAGCCTCATCCCCCCGCCCAGACATCGAGCACGTAGCGATTGCTGGTGCCGAGATCGTCGATCCAGCGCAGCCCCGCCTCCGCATCGGCCCCTTTGCGCTCGCGATAGATCGCAACCATGGCTGCCTTGACGTCCGGCTCCATCTTGCCGCCGTCGCCGCAGACATAGATGATCGCGCCGTCCTCGATCAGGCTCCAGACGCGATCCTGTTGCGCCGCGACCAGGTTCTGCACATAGGTTTTTGGGCCCTCGGCGCGCGAGAACGCGGTATGCAACTCGGCGATGCCGCTGGCTGCGAAGGCTTTCAGTTCATCGGCATAGAGATAATCCTGATCGGGATGACGGCAGCCGAAAAACAGCATCGCCGGGCCGAGTGCCGCGCCCTTGGCTTTCCGGGCGGCGCGCTCCTGCAGGAAGCCGCGGAATGGCGCAAGCCCGGTTCCGGGGCCGACCATGACGATCGGCACGGCAGCCTCATTGGGCAACCGGAAACCGGCCTTGGTCTCGCGCACCGTCGCCTGGATCGTTTCGCCGGCGCGGCGGCCGGCGAGGTAATTCGAGCAAATGCCCTTGTAGATGCCGCGTCCCGAACTCGCAGGCGCGTCGACCACGGCCACGGTGACGCTGCAGCGCCGGGGATCGCCCGACGGCGACGACGAGATCGAATAATAGCGCGGCGCCAGCAGCGACAGCATTTCCAGATAGGCATGGAACGGCAATTCGCAGGCCGGGTGCTCCTCCAGGAGATCGAACACCGATTTGCGCTTGCCGAGGATATCCGCGCGATAATGCTCCGATGCGGCGGCATCGTCGCCGACATAGGCCAGCAGTTTTGGTTTTGTCACCGGACACCGCGTATGTTCCGACATGATCTGGATCTGCTTGCGGGTCGCGACCTGCTGCAATTCGACAAATTCGGAGAGCAATCGCCCGACCGACACGGTGTCGCCGATCGGCAATTGCGCGCGGCGGCCTTCGGCGACCTGCAGCCGGATCTGATCCGCAGGCAGAAACCCGAAGCGCCGCGCCACCGAATCCACCAGCACGGGATCGTTGCGCGGCACCACGCTGAGATGATCGCCGACCCGGTAGGTGACGCCGGAAGGCAATTGCACCTCGATGTGCCGGGTCGATCGATCCGAGGCATTGGCGCCGAGCTTGTTTTGCAGTTCGGTGTTGACCAGCACCTTCATCGGCGCGGCGCCGCCGAGGGCCAAGATCGCATTCACCGCCGTCGGCGCCACCGGCTCGACCTTGTACAGCGGCTCGTCGTCGGCGCTGCGATCGAAACTGGTATCGATGCCGAATTGCTTCACCGCCAGCGGACGCAGTTTCGCGAACCAGGATTCGAACTGGCCGTCGAGATCGTCGCGGGCGTCGCCCTCGCCGCGCACATAGGCGTTGCTGGCGCCGTGCGCCGCCAGTTGTTCGTCGATGAAGCGGGGGATCGACTGATAGGTCGCAAGCCAGTCGCTGTTGCCGCAGCCGAACACCGCGTAGCGCACCTTTGAGAATGCATCCCTGGCTAAGTCGCTGCCGAGCCATTTGACGAACTGCGTGGCATTGTCTGGCGGGGCGCCATTGTACGAGGCGCAGAAAATCAGGACGCCGCCCTGCTCCGGCAATTTGCCGACGAAATCATCGAGGGCAGCGAGTTTGGTCGCAAAGCCGTTGACCTCGGCCAAATCTGCCACGCGTGTCGCCAGTTCCTCGGCAGTGCCGAGATTCGATCCGTACAGCACCAGGAGCGGCGTATTGTGCCCCGGGCGGGTCCGGGCGCGCGGCGCCGGCGCGCCAGTCGATGCAGCCACCGTTGTCGTGGTGCGGCCGGCATAGGCGCCGCGATCCTTTTCGCTACGCGGGCGCACCTTGATCTTGAAGCCGTCCGGCTTGATGGTCAGCGTCTCCTTCAGGTGCATCTGGTAGCGATGGATGTCGATCAGCTTGAACCGCTGCAGGATCATGCCGATCGCCAGCGCCGCTTCATGCATGGCAAAGCCGCGGCCGATGCAGGCGCGCTGGCCGTTGCCGAACGGCTTCCAGGCATTGACGGGACGCGCCGCCTCGGCCTCCCTGCTGAAATTCCGCGGGTCGAAGGCATCGGGATTGGGTCCCCAGACGCTGGGGTCGCGATGCAGCGCCATCACCAATATCGTGATGAAGGTATTCTTCTTGAGCTTGTACTTGCCGCCGATGGTTTCGTCCTGGAGCGGCGCAATGCCATAGGCCGGCGCGGGCGGCCAAAGCCGCAAGGCCTCTTTGAGAATCTGCGTGATGTAGGTGAGCTGCGTCACCTGCTGGTAGGTCGGCCTCGCATCGGTATCGGGGCCGAGCACCCGGTCGACCTCCTCATAGGCTTTCTTGCGCACCTCGGGGTGTTTTAGCAGCGCGTACAGCGTACAGGACAACAGGCCGCTGGTGGTCTCGTGACCCGCGATCAGGAAAGTGTTGATCTGGTAGCGGATGTTGACGTCGTCGAGCTGCTCGCCGGTTGCGCGGTCGACGCCGGTCATCATGGCGCCGAGCATGTCCTTCCTGGCCTCGGCGGCCTCCGCATTCTTGCGGCGTTCGGCGACGATCTCGTCGACCATCTTGTTCATGAAGGCGACGTCGCGCGCAAGCTCCTGCCGGCGCTTTTTCAGCCAAATGCCCTCGAGCGGAATCCCGCGGGTCATCATGATGGTTTCGAGCGAGCGCACCAGCGATTCCACGAACGGATGATAATCGCGCCGGTAGAATGAATTGAATCGATAGTCGAAACCGCACAGCCCGATGGTGTCGAGCGTCAGCGCCGTCATGTCGTGAACGACGTCGATCTCCTCGTCGCCGTTCAGCCGCTCCCATTTCTTCACCAGCTGATCGGCGATATCGACCATGCTCGGGTGATAGGACTGCATGGCGCGATTGCCGAACGGCTGCAGCAGGATATTGTGCGCCTTGCTCCAGTTCGGCTCTGACGTATCGGCCGTGAACAGTCCGTCGCCGCCAACCGCGCGGACGCGGCGCAACGAGCCACGCACCGCCTTGTCGAAACGCTTTTCGTCGCTGAGTTCCTCGACGAGATCGTGGCCGGAAACGATGACCAGCGGTGCGCCCATCATATCCAGCCAGAAGATCGGTCCGAGCTCCCTGGTCAGCCGCACCAGATGCTGCACCGGCGCGGTCGAATCCAGCGACAGCATGTTGCCGACCACCGGTTTCGTCGGCGGATGCGGGATCGGGCTCAGTCGGTTGGTGGACGCCATCGAGGTAGTGTCTCCTGCTGGGTGTATCGTGCCCCGGACGCGGCGCAGCGCGCTAGCGATGCGCCGCTGAGCCGGGGCCCACGCTACGAGCACCGTTGCATTGTGGGTCCCGCTCTGCGGAGCAGCGTGAAGGACGCTGCATCGCGTCGGGGACCGATGCCCCTATCCAAATCTTCGCTTACGCCATTCGATCAGCTTGGCGCTGACCTCTTCCGGCTTTTCCTGCTGCGTCCAATGGCCGCTGCCCCGAACCAGGTACTTTTCCAGATCGGGAATGATTTTCTCCATGCCGTCGGCCGCCGACGGCGGCAGCACGGAATCGTTCTCGGCCATGATCATCAGCGACGGCACCCGCACAGTGTGATCGATCTGCGCCGAACGCAGCCAGTTGCGCGACATGTTGCGGTACCAGTTGATGCCGCCGGTGAAGCCGGTCTTGGTGAAGGTATCGACAAATACCTTCTTTTCCTCCGGCGAGAGGATCGGCGTGCGCGGATCATGTTTGGCGTCGTAGCCGGCAATCATTTGCGGAAATGCCAGATTTAACCGCGGCGAAGCGCCGATGCCGGCGACGACCTGCTCCTCCGGCGCGGTGTCGCTGCGCGGCGCCGGCTTCCTCATAAAGGCGTCAAAGGTCTGTTCGACCCGGCCGCCAAAAATCCTGTCGGGCTCGCGGGCAGGATCCTGAAACTGCACGATATACATGTGCTCGCCGAAACGCTGATGTAACAGTTCGATCGGATCCGCGGGCGCGCGGTTGGTGTGCGGCGTATTGATCCCGACCACGCCGGCGACGCGGTCGATGTGCCGCAGCGGCATTTGCCAGACGATAAAACCGCCCCAGTCATGACCGACGAAAATCGCCTTGTCGATCCCGAGGT
>WNFB01002728.1_pt1 | contig 15410 bp, 11 predicted proteins | sample 5400501 | NCBI WGS metagenome assembly WNFB01 (sample SAMN13153341, study PRJNA577476) | soil metagenome | isolation source: 200 cm saprolite under Douglas fir tree site 2 hole 1 | place: USA:California | collected 2015-04-18
TAACTAATCGCTGGACACCTTCGCAATGCATCGTTGCTGGGATACCTGGATCGACAAGCGGCCCCTCGTCCAAATGGTCCAGCGCTGCAAAAGGGCCAGGCTCATGAATAGGCGGATTTATTACCTCCGTGATGAACTCAGCTTCCAAACGCCTTGCTCGCTCCAGCCTTACCATCTCCAATGCGACCGATTTAACCAGAAACTCTTCTCTAAGACCGACGGGAAGCAACTCATGTTGAAGCTCGCGCAGCTTGTCGCGGTAGCCTTCTGCGTCATCCAGTTCAGTTATCCCGGTGGCCAACAATCCGTGCTTGGCCGCATTGAATTTCGTTGAAGTAGTATCTCTCGGACCAGTTCCCTTCTTTCCGTTGCTGCGACTTGCAGCGATTTGCGCAGCACTTGGGGGCCTAGGCCTGCTAGAGACCTTGCTTGCGGATACTGGTGGCTTTATGGGTTCTGCGGTTGAAGTTGAAACTGATTCGGAAAAAGTTTCTGATAGCCCTTCTGACATAGATCCTCCTGAGATTTGAAATCGAAGAATTGAAATCGCCTCTCAGGGGTGAGGCTTGATTAAGGTTGAGTGTCAGGCGGATCGTACCAAATCCCTGCCTCAATGTGAACGGACCAGGGAGTGACGAGGTTGACGAACTAGATTACAGTCGGCGAGCTACAGTGATCTCTTCGCAAAATCCAGCTAATCCGAAGCAGGTTGTCCCCCATTTCAACTTCGATGACCAAAATCTACCGAGCGTCCAGTCAAACCTACACCCAGCTTACCGGGGAGGAATTTCCCAAATCTGGCACCTTTTAGCGGGAAGATGTTGGCTTTTTCGAAGGGGATCTTCTTGCTTCAGCGTGATCCCAAACCGCAGTGAGCGTCGCCTCAACATAGTTGGTGACTGAGCGCTTTTCTTTCGCCGCTTCTTCGGCAAGCCTTCGCTTGAAGTCCGAAGACACACGAAGATTTAACGTTTCAGTCTTGGTCATCCCAGGTCGCTCTAAGGGGTATTACCGATGCTACTTAATGCCAAAGATTCGCGTCAATATACGGACTGATTCATTTGCTGTGTACCGCTTTAAGCGTTACAATAGCGTTACGTTAGAGGAGGCGATCTATGCAGCGAGGAACAAATCTGCAAAGAAGAAATCTGAGAGTCGCGCGGAATAGATGGGGAATTGGGCGTGGCCACATTGCACTTCAGATTTTAGATATGTACTCGCAGGAGTATCGATTTTCTTTATCAACTGGGGATCTCTTGTTCTTAAACCAGAATTGGTATGTCACACACGCGGGTCTTTTGAGGCTGTCACGTCGCAGGCACTGCCGTGGGATCGATGTAAACGCGGTGCCAGAGCTCTGTAATACAAGTCTCAACCGATACGCATTTAGGGCAATGGTTTACACCTCCAGTGCGTGCAAGGGCTTCGTGGGCTACGGCGACGCCGATCCGTCCAATGTGTCTCCCCTGGTTCATGGCGCCGAGATGCGGGTGGCCGAGACCCGCGCGGTCAACCGGGCCCTGCGCAAGGCCTATGGGATCGGCATCTGCTCGGTCGAGGAAATCGGTTCATTTGCCGAGCCGGCTCCGTCTCCTCGGGCGTCGAAGAAGGTCCCGGCCCAGCCGGTCAATGGGAACTACGGCGGCCCCAAAGTCCGTGACCGCCTCTGCCAGTTGATCCGCCAGCACCAACTCGATGCCAACCTCGTCAAGTCCTACGCCGTCGATTTCTGCGGGACCAAAACCCTCCGCGAAGCCTCCCGCGAGCAGGTCGAAGGATTTGTTGCGCACCTGGCCGACTGGGCCGAGAAAGATCGAAACGCACTGCTCTGCCAGCTCAACAGCTATCTCGGCCGCAAGGAAGGTGCAGCATAAGGCGCTATTTCGAGTCCCTCCGTCCGACGGATGTGTCGGCCATTCACTCGGTTCCGGACGGGCTATTCCTTGTCCGGGTGGATCGAGCCCAATATCGCTGGCACAAGCAAAAGCCTTACTACGAGATCCGCTTCGCCGTCCTCAAACCCAAGCATCTGACCGGCTACTTCATGACTGGCCGGCTATATTGCACACCTAGGGCGATGTGGAAGCTGAGTTGATTCTTGAGGGATTTCGGCTATGACGCTGAGCTGCTAGGAAAGAACGAGATCGACGACAAAGCGCTGATCGACCTGTGGGGTGTGGTAAAGATCAGCCAAGTCGCAATACACGGCATCTCGGTCCTTAACTTCGACGGCTTCGCGCCGGCGGCGCGATGGGAAGAACTCTCAGTCTTTAGCGACAGCGATCAGCGTGGGTCGGAGGTGTCCTCATGATCTTCAGCTATACCCAGATCAGCCAGTATCTGTCCTGCCCACGTCGCTATAAGCATCGCTACCTCGATGGCTGGAAGGAGAAGGACACCCGGGCAGCTATGATGTTCGGCCGGGCGTTTGAGCAAGCGGTGGCTGCCTACTTCCAGCGGCAGGATGCTGCTGCGGTGCTCTACCGGGAATGGGCATCTTACCGGGAGAGCGGCACTTCACTACTCCGAGCGCGATAGCTGGGACCGCATGCTGCAGTCGGGGGTGCAACTGCTTGATCGCTTTGCGCAGGACGATCGGGTTCGCATCCGCCAGCCTCGTAGCAACTTGCAGGTCAAATTCACCAAGCCCCTGGGTGGCCAGAACGACTTCGTAGCCTATGTGGATGCCATCGGCGATCTGGACGGCACTCGCTGCCTGTTGGAATGGAAGACCACGGCCAGCCGATATCCGGAGGAACCAGCTGGGTTGCTGGCTCTTGACCCTCAGCTGGTTTGCTATTCCTGGGTCACAGGTATTGCCGACGTGGCTCAGGTGGTTTTCGTCCGCAAGCGGCTGGTCGAGATTCAATACTTCCGGACCACGATCAACGACGACCAACGCGAAGAATTCGGGCGACTGGTCGAGGACTCGATCCGACGGATCGAAGCCGCCGAGTTTCTGCCCCACAGTGGCATCCGCTTTCCCCAGAACCCCTGCACCAGTTGTCCCTACATCGGGCTCTGTCTGGGGCGACAGGATCTGACCGAAACGGCGCTGGTGCGGCGCCCGGGAGCAGAAGACCTTGGTTGGCTTGACGAGCTTACATACTAGGATCCCGCCCATGCTGCGCAAGCTCAATCGCAAGCGGGCCCTGTTCGTGCTGACCAAGATCGACGAGATCCTGGCCTGGGAGCGAAGGTCTGAGGCCGAGCGAGATACGCGGTTCGTCGAACTGGGCCGGTACCTCTGCGAAGTGCGGGCAGGGCAGTACTGGCGGCTGGAGAAACTGAAGTCCTTCGACGAGTTTCTCGCGAGGCGGTTCCCGGAGTCCCGGCGGAAGGCTTACTACCTCATGTCGATCCATGAGCACCTGCCGCCGCAGGCCAGAAGGGAACTGAAGGAAGTGGGATGGACGAAGGGACTGGAGTTGGCGAAAGTGGCCCGGAGGGATGGTCAGGAATTCGATTGTGCAACCTGGCTGCACAAAGCTCGCTCACTGCCAAAGGATCAGTTCAAGCGGGAGGTGGAAAGGGAACTGACGGGGCGGGAATCGGAACCGTGGGAGATTATCTACTTCAAGCTGTACAAGACTCAGATTCCTGTGGTCGAGCAGGCGATCGAGACGGCGGCCATGATGCTGGGCACGGGCAAGTCGCGAGGGTACTGCCTGGAGATGATCTGCGCAGATTTTCTGGCGGGAGCAAATCTCGAGGGTGAGGACCCAACTGTGCTCCTGCAGTCGATGTCGCGGTTTTTCAAATTCCTTCCTGGTGATCAACGGCAGGCTTTTTTACACGAAGTGGCCGAGAACGCTTCGTGAATCGAGTTCCGCCCAAACAGCCTCGCGTGCGGCTTGATCCCGAGTTGTACGAACGACTCCGGGAGCAAGTGCTACGCCGCGACGGTTGGATGTGCCAATGTTGTGGGACCAGGTTAAATCTGGGAGGTTCACCACAAAGAATTTCGCAGCCAGGGCGGTGATGATTTACGAGCAGAGTCTGATTGCTCTGTTTGCCGGTTGTCACGCGCTGGTGCATCGCTGTTCCGATTGAACCGGTACGCCGTACCATCCGGACTAGACAGGACCAAGCTATGCCTCACGTTTGCTCACAATCCTCAAAGCAAGTAGTGCCTAAGAAGCCGTTCCTGTTGAGTTCAGCCTTTTGTACACCACGCGCTCCTCGCTGGACTAGCGTTCAAACAATCCGACCTGAATCATCGCGATCCGCTGCAACGCCCCTTTTGTTGGGAATATAATGGCGCGCAGGGATGGCCCTCGCTTCTGGCACGAAACTCGGTCCGTATGAAGTCCTTGCGCCGCTGGGTGCGGGCGGAATGGGAGAGGTGTATCGCGCGCGCGACCCGCGACTGGGACGCGATGTCGCTATCAAAGTTATTCCAGTGTCGTTCGCTGCCGACACTGAGCGGCTGCGGCGCTTTGAGCAAGAAGCGCGTGCTGTGGCAGCACTCAACCATCCCAACATCCTCGCCATCTACGACATCGGCACGCGGGAAGGCGCGCCATTCATCATCTCTGAGCTCCTGGAAGGCGAGAGCCTGCGCACGCGGCTTTCCGGCGGGGCGTTGCCGGTGCGCAAAGCCATCGAGTACGCGGTGCAGATGGGGCAAGGGCTGGCGGCGGCGCACGAGAAAGGCATTGTGCACCGTGACCTCAAGCCGGAGAACATCTTTGTCACCCGCGACGGCCGGGTAAAGATCCTGGACTTCGGGTTGGCGAAACTCACGCAGCCTGAAGGCGATCGCGTCGACACCATATCGCACCAAACCGAAGCCGGTGTGGTGCTTGGAACAGTGGGCTACATGTCGCCAGAGCAGGTGCGGGGAAAGCCGGCGGACCATCGCTCCGACTTGTTCAGCTTCGGCGCCATCCTGTACGAAATGCTGTCCGGGCGGCGGGCATTCCACGGGGAGACGGCCGCCGACACCATGAGCGCCATCCTGCGGGAAGAGTCGCCGGAGCTGCCCGAGACCAACCGCGGGATCGCACCCGGCCTGGGGCAGATCGTCCGGCATTGTCTGGAAAAGAACCCGGAAGAGCGCTTCCAATCAGCGCACGACATTGCCTTCGACCTGCAATTGCTCTCAGGGCAGACGCCCTCCGGGGCTCGGGAACGGGCGATCTCGGAGCCCCGGCTCCGGAAGTGGTGGCCGCGGGCGACGGTGGCGGCAGCCATGATCGGAATATTTCTGGCGGGCTATTTTACCGGAACGCGTTCGGCGGCAGTGTCGCCCAAATTCCGGCAGCTCACCTTCCAGCGCGGATCCATCCAATCAGCGGCCTTCGCACCGGATGGGCAGACGGTGATCTACTCCGCGATGTGGAACGGGAAGCCCACGCCAGAAGTGTTTTCCACGCGCATTGGAGATTTGCTCTCCCGGCCGCTTCAACTGGACGACAGCCAAATCGCGGACATTTCCTCCTCCGGCGAGATGGCCATCCTGGAGCACTGGCGCTCCACAGGAGGCTGGACAGGCGGTGCGATGTTGGCGCGCATGGCCATTTCCGGCGGTGCGCCGCGCGAAGTCTTGGATGACGTGCAGAGCGCAGCCTGGTCTCCCGACGGAAGCAGCTTGGCAATCGCGCGTCGTACGGGCATGAGCTACCGGCTGGAGTATCCCATCGGCAATGTCCTCTATGACACGCCCGGCTGGCTGGATTATGTGCGAGTGTCGCCTAACGGGAAACAGGTCGCGTTCATCGAGCACCCTGTGCTAGGTGACTCACGCGGATCGGTGAAGATGATCGCAAGCGACAAAAAGGCCACTGTGCTTTCTTCAGACTGGTCAGATGTGGTGGGGCTGGCGTGGTCGCCCAACGGTAATGAGGTTTGGTTCACGGCGAGCGATAGCGGCATCAGTCGGGCGCTGCTTGCGGTAACCACCTCGGGCAAAGTGAGAACGGTACTTCGCGTGCCGGGCAGCCTCACCATTCACGGTTTCGCGCGCGACGGCAGAGCGCTGCTGAACAGCGATACCTATCGGCGCGGTACCCTAGCGCGCCGGGAAGGCGACAAAAGCGATCGCGACCTCGCTTGGTTCGACTGGACCCGCACTGTAGATTTGTCCCGCGATGGACAATGGGTACTATTCGACGAAGAAGGCGAGGGCGGCGGACATGACTATACGGTCTACATCCGGAAAACGGACGGCTCCCCCGCGATCCGCGTGGGCCCAGGCCGCGCGAGCGCGCTCTCGCCGGACGGCAAATGGGTTATTGCTGAGGACATCCAAACGCGGCAATACGTGCTCTATCCCACCGGCGCAGGGGAGCAGAAGCAGCTCACGCGCGACAACATCGTGCACGGCGCCGGACGGTGGACGCCGGACGGGAAGTGGATTGTGTTTGGCGGGTTCGAGCCGGGCAAGAAAGCGCGCACCTGGATCATGCCGGCGGAAGGCGGGACGCCCAAGCCGATAACTCCTGAAGGAATCGTAGGGAGTCAGGTGACGCAGGACGGCGAGCGAGTACTGGTAAACGATCTAGAAGGTAAGTATTTCCTCTACCCGCTGCAGGGGAACGGATCCCCCTCGGCGGTGCCGCAGCTCAAAGCGGATGATGGCGTGATCGCGTTGGCCGCCGATGGGCACACGCTGTTCGTGCGTGAAGCCGTACAGAACGTGTGGACCATTCGCGTGGTCAGCGTCGATCTCAACACGGGAAAGCGGCAATTGTTTAAGGAAATAGAGCCGCCCGACCGCGCTGGAGTTCTGTCACTAGGGCCAGTCCACATCACTCCGGACGGCAAGACATACGTCTTTGGCTTCACGCGCCGGCTCTCAGACCTGCATGTGGTGGAAGGGCTACGCTGATCCCCTTCGGAATATGAGGCACGATGACCAAGATTGCGACTGAGTCTCGTCCACCTCGGTGAGTTGCGTACCGAGTTTAGAAAGGAAAGCACCATGATCCGGTGTTCGCTACTGGTGCTGTTGATGTGTGGCCCAAGCGTGATTGCCTCCGCGCAGCCGGGCGCGCCCCCATCGGCGATGCTGGACGCGGCGCGCGCCTTCCTGGGGACGCTCAATCCCGCGGAAAAGTTGCAGGCCATCTTCCCCTTCAACTCCGAAGAGCGGTTTCGCTGGTTCTACACGCCGGTTCCGCGCAAGGGTATCTCGCTCAAGGAAATGACCGAGACGCAGAAGAGGGCCGCGCTGAACTTGCTGCGCGCCGGACTGAGCGAGAAGGGATACAGCAAGGCGGAGACTATACGCAAGCTGGAAGACGTTCTGCGCGAACTCGAGCAAGGCCGCGGGCCCACGCGCGATCCGGAACTGTACTTCTTCACCTTCTTCGGAGAGCCGAACGAAAGCGGCGCCTGGGGTTGGCGCTATGAAGGCCATCATTGCTCCCAGAATTGGACGATGGTGAATGGCAAGTCCATTTCCGGTCTGGCCAATAGCCCGCAGTTTTTTGGCGCCAACCCGGCCGAGGTACGCAGCGGACCGATGAAGGGCACGCGTGTGCTCGCCGCCGAGGAAGACCTTGGCCGGTCCCTGGTCAAGTCGCTCAACCCGGCGCAGCGCACGGAAGCGGTGCTGACCGCGATAGCTCCCGCCGACATCCTCACCAACAACCAGCGCCGGGCTGCCATCCAGGAAGACAAGGGCATCGCCTACGCCAAGCTGAGCAAAGACCAGCAGGGCACGCTGCTGGCGCTCATCGAGGAATATCTGAGCGCGCAACCGCCGGCGCCGGCGCGAGCCCGTCTGGAGAAAATTCGCAAGGCCGGGCTCGACAACATCAAATTCGCGTGGATGGGCGGCTTGGAAGACGGCGAAGGCCACTACTACCGCGTGCAGGGCAGCGCCTTCCTCATCGAGTTCGATAATACCCAGAACAACGCCAATCATATCCACTGCGTCTGGCGCGACTTCAACGGCGACTGGGGTGCAGACCTGCTCGCAGAACACTATCGCAACTCTCCCCACCATCAGCACACAGCCGGAGGGCACTAGCTCGTTTACCGCTGCGCCAATCCTATGTCTTAGCCCATGACTGGGTTGTGACGCCGAGCGTAGCGAGGAAGCTGCAAACACGCCGGTCCACTGGAAATCCTTGACGATGCCGTCCAGGTCAGCAAAGAACGGATCACTGCGCACACCGACGAAGAACCGGTAGTGGCCGGACTCCACGACTTGTGGCTCGGCGCCGAAGCTTACCGGGGCGTTGGCAATGATGATCTCTCCACCGGCCTCGTGCGCGCGGGCTTGCTCGCCGGTCGCGCGGTAGACGGAAGGGCACAACGGCAGGGCCAAAGCACGAGCTTCAGATTGACTTGCTCGCGGCTGCCGACTAACATCCGCTCCCAGCAGGCACGGGAGCCTACCTGTGATCGGTCAAACCATCTCGCACTACCGCATTGTCCAGAAGCTGGGCGGCGGCGGGATGGGTGTGGTCTACAAGGCCGAGGACACTGAACTCGGTCGTTTCGTCGCGCTGAAGTTTCTCCCTGAGCTGGTCGCCCACAACCCGCGGGTTCTGGAGCGCTTCCGACGCGAGGCCCGTGCCGCTTCTGCTCTGAATCACCCCAATATCTGCACGATTTATGAGATCGCCGAGGCGCGAGGCAGACGCTTCATTGCCATGGAGTACCTGGAGGGCATGACCCTAAAGCAACGTATTTCGGAGCGTCCGCTCGACACGGAAACACTGCTTGAGCTGGGCACCGAAATTGCCGACGCTTTAGATGCTGCGCATTCTCATGGCATTATCCATCGAGACATAAAGCCGGCAAACATTTTCATCACCAACCGTGGCCACGCCAAAATTCTCGACTTCGGGTTGGCGAAGCTGATGCTGAAGGACGAGTTGCGCAGCAGCAGTGGCGAAGACAATGAAGACAATACGGAAGGCATAGCGACTGAGGCACCGCGAGATTTGACCAGTCCCGGCTCTGCCATGGGCACGATCGTGTACATGTCGCCGGAACAGGCACTGGGACAGGAGCTTGATTGCCGTACCGATCTGTTCTCCTTTGGTGCCGTACTTTACGAGATGGCCACCGGGTCGCTGCCTTTTGGCGGAGATACTTCGGCTGCCGTTTTCGATTCCATTCTCCACGGTGCTCCCGCATTGCCCGCGAAGCTCAATCCTGAGCTGCCCGCGGGATTGGAATCCGTCGTCCAAAAGGCACTTGAGAAGGACCGTAATCTGCGTTACCAGCACGCTTCAGAAATTCGCGGGGATCTCCTGCGACTTAAGCGACAAACAGAGACGGTGCGGGTTGCTGCGACCGGTTCTTCGCATATCGTGCAGGAGCCGGGATCTGCGGTCGAGGTTCCCAAACCTAGTAGGAGAAAGTTCTGGAAGATTGCCCTGCCTGCAGCGCTGGTGATTACCGCTCTGTTGGTCGCAACGTCCGTCGTAAGGCTCCTAATTCACAGACCGCTGGCCGAACGCGAGCTCAAGCAGCAGCAACTCACGGCCAACTCCCGTGAAAACGCCGTAGCAAACGGCACGATTTCTCCGGACGGCAAATACTTGGCGTACTGGGATGTGAGAGGAATCCACTTGCAACTGATCGCGACCAGGGAGATGCGGACAATACCTCAACCGAAAGCGCTGGAGGGCAGCGGAGCGGAATGGTGGATTGGGCCCTGGTTTCCGGATGGGACACGTTTTCTTGCAAACGCAAGCATCGAGCAGCACACCGGCATCTGGGTGGTCTCTGCCTTTGGAGGAGCCCCGCGCAAGATTCGTGACGATGCTAGGGCATGGTCGGTTTCGCCGAACGGCTCGAAGGTCGTCTTTACAACCAACACTGGTAGTTTGGGTGACCGTGAAGTGTGGCTGATGGGACCAAATGGTGAGCAGCCTGAGAAGCTTTTGGCGCCAGATGATGGCAGCGCAACCGCTGCAGTGAAATGGTCACCCGATGGCACGCGGCTGGCCTATTTAAAACTCCGTCTAATCCAAATTCGCCAAGAGCAAGATAGGTTTGAGGTCGCAATTGAGACTTGCGACTTAGAAGGTCAGTCGCCCACCACCGTGTTCTCATCTCCGACGGTACATGACTTCTATTGGTTACCGCCCAGTCGTATCATCTATTCTAGGTCAGATACGGAACCTAACGGGAAAAGCGATAACTTTTGGGAGGTCCGTGTTGACCCGCGAACCGGTGCATCCGTAGGTCAGCCCCACCGACTCACAAATTGGGCCGCGTTTCATATTGACGATATAACCGCGACAGCAGATGGACAACGGCTTGCATTTCACAGGTGGTCGGCTCAAAGTGGCGTTTACGTTGGTCAACTCGGAAGAGGCGGCAGTAGTATCAGAACGCCTCGTCGGATCACGTTCACCGAGGCCGATGAGTTGCCTGTAGCCTGGACGGCCGACAGTAAGGCGGTCATATTCTTGTCGGACCGCAACGGCCACTGGGGCGTTTTCAAGCAAGCCCTCGACCAAGATTCGGCGGAAGCCCTCGTTACCGGAGCCAAGAATGCGGAAGCAGATTCTCCCCGGATCAGCCCCGACAGTACATGGTTGTTGTACCAGGAGATAGCGGAAAAAACTGAGCGGCTGTGGCCAATGGCCCGCCTGATGCGAATTCCTGTAAATGGTGGCCCGCCCGAGCTCGTGTTTTCAGCTCGGTTTTATAACAGCCATCGCTGCTCGGCGGGGGCGGAGACAAATTTGTGTGTTTTCGCGGAACAGACTTCTGATGGCAAGTGGCTAGTGTTCAGTGCTCTCGACCCGATCAGCGGGAGAGGCCGTGAACTCGCGAAGTTTGCAACGGATCCATTAGGCTTCTACCATTGGGACCTGTCGCCCGACGGCAAGCGCATTGCCATTCTCAAGGCTGGAGAGAATCAGATACACGTACTGCCCCTCAGTAGCGGAGTGTTGCGCGATCACATTGTAAAAGGTTGGACCGGTTTCAACTCCCTGGATTGGTCGTCGGATGGAAAGGGTTTTTTCATCGGCAGTCTCTCAGGCGGGAGCGCGACTCTGATTTACGTCGATCAAGCGGCGAATGCGCATCCGTTGTGGCATCAGAAGTCCACAACTGGGACTTGGGGCGTGCCATCCCGCGATGGCCGACAGTTGGCGATTCTCGGTCAAGAATTCAACGCGAACATCTGGACGATGCATGACTTTTGACAACAAACCGCCGCTCCGGAGATGCAGCCTCCCATCCACGCCGCATTCTGGAGGGCAGCGAGTCATTCTAGCCACTATCTCAAACCATACCCGGGGCGGAATGGTCCTTCACCTTGCCGACAAGACGAGCACCAGTATTGCCTCTGCAGGTAAAATGCGTCCGCAAGAGTTCTTTTGTGGGAGGGCTCACTATGAAAACTACCGTGAAAAAGCGCGCAAAAGCGCGCCACGCAAACCCGTCCGCACGGCGCGCAAATCGGCCAAAACCAGCAACGCCGCTGTCATCATCCGTCAAATGGGCAACGACTGGGCCCAGCACTGGGATGCTGGAATCTTAGACAATGTAGTGGCTGCGTACGCTCCGGATGCCGTGTACTTTCCGCCGCACCACGAGGCCATCCACGGCCGTGATGCCATCCGAGAATATCTGCGGGGCCCTCTCAGCCACGGCGTGAGCGACCTCGCGTTCGACGTCACCTAGGTCAAGCAGGACGGCAACGTCGCTTGGGACGTGGGCACCTGTCGCATGAACGTGCCCCTGAACGACGGGACGAACAAGGAAGATCACGGAAAATGCCTAACAGTCTGGAAATGTGTGGATACAAAATGGCTGATCGCTGCCGATGCATGGTCTAGCGACTTGCCAGCGTCACTCTGATCCTCTCGTAATCTGGTTACGTTAAAGGCCGTCTACCAACCTGCCTTGATGGATTTAGGGACTTCTGCAGTGATCGGTGGGCTACCGGCGCGGTCGGTCGTGTCCGTAAATCATGGCGTGGCCAGCGGGATTCTTCCACAGCGAAGTCTAGGCCTGGGTGACCGCGCAACTCGACCGGGCCACTTCGTTGACTTGCTCCTGGCACCGTTCTACCATGCTCTTCCGTCGCTGCGAAGTCACACCTACATGCGATGCGTCAACGTTACATGCCACTAAAGATGGAGACGGACATTTCGGGCGACGTGGTCATTCTGTACTGCGCGGGACGCCTCGTGTTTGGCGACGAGACCGCTGCTTTCCGCGAGAGAATAAAGAACATCCTATTGGGAACCCAGCAGATTGTCGTGAACCTCAGCGGAATAGAGTATATCGACAGCGGGGGCTTAGGCACACTGGTTGGAATGCTTGCGTCAACGCGAAACCGGCACGGTGAGATCAAGTTAGTTCGTCCCAACAAGCGCGTGGCTGACTTGTTTCAGCGGACAAGACTACACACGGTGTTCAAGTCCTACGAAAGTGACGACGAGGCGGTTACGGCCTTCCGTACGAATGCCTAGAACACAGCCTTAAGAGCTTGCTCCTGCCGGATGGCACTCAGAAGCGGATACGGCCGGCCTAGCTATGTCCATGGATATATGGCGATTGTGTGACCTATCTCGCTTGCTTCAGGCTTGCGAACCGCATCGTGGACGTCTCGCTGCGGACGATGATCCTTGCCGTGGCCGAACAAATCCTTGACCCTTGCGCAGGAATTCAGGATCTCAGAGTCACTGCTGGCAACCGGCCCCTAATGGTGCATGAGAACGGGAGGCCAGCACATGAATTGCGCCAGCCTCGGTTCGGTTTCCTACGGGTTCCTCCTACTGCTCATCTTCTGAGCCAACTCGGTAGACGAAGGTACCCCAGTTGGTAAGAAACGCGGTACTGTCTATGTTTCCCGGGATGTACTCAGCAGCCAGCCACTCGGAGCTTCCGTCCGCCACCGCAGCAGAATAGTCACCCCAGCGCGCGACTCCATTCCCGCCGAACTGCGGGTAGCCTGATAAGTCGTCCTGTGGTGCGGCCCCCGCCGCGACGACGTGGACACTACCTCCCTGGAGCAGATTCACATGAGCAAAAGCCGCACTCGGGAAGTAACGGGGTCCGGACAGGCTGAAGGCCATTATCGCCTTGCCGTCGGCGGTCACGCCGATCGCTGGGTACATAATCGAGTTTTCCTTCACCGACACGTAGTTTTGTCCTTGGATACTGGCGGTAAGGACTCCCTGGTTGAATTTCGGTCGAACGACGAAGTAAGCAATCGCCGCGTTGGCATTGGCCCCGTCTGAGACAATCGTAGCCAGTCCTGACCAAAGCTGGCCGCCCGCGAAGACTACCTGCTGCATGCGATCGTCATCGGTAGCGAGAGTCTCTTCGGGTTGGGGTGGATCTAGCGAGGCACCCAGGGGATTCGGGCCCGCTTTCTGGGTTGCGGCTGGAGGCTGGCCGTACACCTCACTCTGAATCACGACGTGGGCCAGCGCGAGGCTCGGAGCGCTTTGCCTGAGGGAGATGGTGTTGGTCATCGCCCACACTGCGATACGATTGTCTAGCGTAGCCGTGAAATCCAGCGAACTGAGGAAGTACTCAACGCCAGTTCGCCTCCTCTCCGAATCCTCGCCCGAATCCTCAAAGTTCGGAGAGGTCGCTGGTTGCAGCGAAGCGGCGGTGCCTTCCGCGAGTGAATTTCCCATCAGATTGAAATGTACAACGGTCGGCAGGGTACCCTGCTCAAGCAGGGTCTTGAATATTGCATAGATCTCGGCACCATTGAAAACAGCGGGATCACCAAAAATAAGGGATATGTTGAACTCGTTGGTGCTGATGTAAATGCCGTTTTTATCAGCCCCGAGGAGCGGCTGATCACCGAAACAGGGGCAGCCGGGGTTGCTGGGGGTGCCACCGGTGCCGTCGTCCGTAGTATCGACGGAGTAGATGAAGTAGGACCCCCTGGGGTCACTGGTCTGGCTCACTGCAAGGAAAAAATTGCTCCGTCCGGTGTTGAAGTCCACAACGTTTGCAACCGAGACAAACCAGCGTTGTGTCGGAATGTCGAAATAGCATCTCGGGTCGCTGAAGAAAGTCGTAAAAAAATCGGAGCGAACGAACGTGTTGAGAGCAATCGGCCCCTTGAGTAGCTTTCCCGATGTGCTGTAAACAGACAGAGCCAAATTCACCGCCTCGACAACGAAACCGTTGCCCACGCAAAGACCCTGGTCGGGTGGCATGACGACAAAGTTACTATTAACGCTCGCCGAATCGGCTGTGTTGAGCCCCGAAAATCTAACAGAGGCACCACGATTCACAACCCTGTTGCCAGGAGGCGTCGGCACGGTCAGCAGCGACCGCGTGGGGGCCCGTCCGGTCGGACGTTTCGGGAGCGGGGCAATCCTGAATCGATCGGCCGAACTAGCCGAACTAACAGAGGCAGCGGCTGAGCTCGAAAGTGATGTGGTGCCGACATATTTCAACTGACTAAACGTGACATGGTTGGCTGCACTCTGAGCCGTGGCGCTGGGAACTGTTCCTGGCAGCCAAAGCAGCAGGCCTATGGCAGTCATTCTCGCAAGCTTCGTCAACATGTTTATCTCCTGATACACGGAAGTTAGCGCCTCGCACTACGCATCCCTCGGCTGTTCCGCCCAAGGCCAACTTAGGCCGAGATCGCGTAGGCCGTTCTACCGATTTTCCAAACTCGTGGCTGATGCGCAAGAGCAGCGTTGTACCGGGGTCCTGATGTGCCGCACCTACCCTACAGAGGAGGTCGGCGGGAGGGGCGGCCGCTCTTCACGGACCGAACTTCCTTGCGAGGCCTTTCGGCGGAACCAAAGACTCCGTGCATCGAACGATTGCGGCTCCTGGCCCGTCGGAGACTTCTTCGCCCCTGGAAAGACGCCGACCTCGACATCCCGATCCTGCAGGAAGCCAAGGCGGAGTACGCCAAGATACAATGAAATTTCCGGGTCCGAGGGTAGTGGGTTCCTATTTGACAATCCGCTCGGCAAGAGATGTGCTGCGGGCAAACAGAAACCGACTAATGTGAGCCTTGAACCGAAAGAGTCCCGCCCGAGGCTCAGTTAGTGAGCGACCCTGAACTGGAGTTTCGCAACCATGTTGGTCGGTTTGGGCCGGGAAAGTCGCCCCTAATCCAGACAAGGCGCCACAGCAGCAGCGGGGCGAGCGAAGGATTAGTGGGCAAGAGGAAAGACAATGCGCATCATCTCCGCCGGTCGTTCTCTGTTGTTCGCACTTGCGGTATTGGCCGTGTCCGCGGCATCGTTTGCCCAGGTGGGCATATCGATCAGGATCGGCCCACCGGCCCTTCCGGTGTATGAGCAGCCCCTTTGCCCCGCCGAGGGCTATATCTGGACACCCGGCTACTGGGCCTATGACTACGATTACAGTGATTACTACTGGGTGCCGGGCACATGGGTGTTGGTTCCGGAAGTTGGTTTCCTCTGGACCCCAGGCTATTGGGCTTGGGTTGACGACAGTTTTGTTTTCTATGAAGGCTATTGGGGTCCGCA
>WNFB01002729.1_pt1 | contig 15408 bp, 20 predicted proteins | sample 5400501 | NCBI WGS metagenome assembly WNFB01 (sample SAMN13153341, study PRJNA577476) | soil metagenome | isolation source: 200 cm saprolite under Douglas fir tree site 2 hole 1 | place: USA:California | collected 2015-04-18
CATCCCGCCCGCCTATTTTGACGGGATCTCCACCACCAGGCACATGGTCGGCATGAACCTCGCCACCGCGCTTGCGTTCGTGATCAGCATCGCGCTGGCTGCCTCGATGATTCACCAAGCCCTGGCCCGCGCACCGCAGCGCCCAGAAACCGCCGCGGCGCCGACCATGCCCGAGCTGGCGAGGCCGAGCTTGTGAGACCCTGCACCTCCAGCGGGGGTCGCGAACGGCCCGTAGGTCGCCCGGCCCCGCGCCGACCCGGGCAACCCGCCGTGGAGGCTACTCATGACGACGAGATGGCAGCGGGCAAGCCGCCGGATGAGCTGTCCGCCGCCCATGCTCAGCCACCTGGCGGCCCTGGGCGCGGTGTGATGCGGCCGCGGTGGTCGCGGGTGAAGGCGCGCACCCGAGCTTACGCAACGATCCAAGTTGAGTCCGGGGCCTGGACTCTGGACATGGACGCGGCAGAAATGATATGACCCTGCCTGTACCTGTTCTGGCCGACTGCCGGTCCGGTGGCCAGGATCATATTCTTCCCGGCCACCAGCCCGCCCCCGGGACTGCGCAGGGAATCACCACCCAGGCGCCGGGCCGGAGGAAATGCCGGGACCGGCGGGAGCGGACGTCATGAGGCTAATTCAGCGCGCTGTAACTCTGGTCACCGTTGCTGCCGCCGGACTTGCGCCCGCTGCTACCTCCTTGACCGTAGCCGCATCAGCGTCCTCCGTACGGAGCACCGCCCAGACGGTCCGGCACTGCACTAAGGTCACGGCCACGATCCCGGTGGGCAGCCTTCCGGCAGGGGTGGCGGTGGACCCGGGCACCAAGACCATCTACGTGACCAACCTGCGCGACAACACGGTGTCGGTGATCAGCGGGCGGACGAACAAAGTCACCGCCACGATCAGCGTCGGCAGCGGACCGGAGGGGGTCGCGGTGAACCCGGCCACCAAGACCATCTACGTGACCAACACTGGCGACAACACGGTGTCGGTGATCAGCGGGCGGACGAACAAGGTCACCGCCACGATCAGCGTCGGCAGCGTGCCACGAGGGGTCGCGGCGAACCGGAGCACCAAGACCACCTACGTGACCAACCAGCTCAGCAACACGGTGTCGGTGATCAGCGGGCGGACGAACAAAGTGAACGCCACCATCCCCGTTGGCCTCGAACCAGTCGCGGACGCGGTGAACCCGGACACCAAGACCGTCTACGTGGCTAACCAGTTCAGCGACACGGTGTCGGTGATCAGCGGGCGGACGAACAAAGTGAACGCCACCATCCCCGTAGCCACCGACCCGGCCGGGGTGGCGGTGAACCCGAATACCAGGACCATCTACGTGGCCTACGCCAACGGCAGCTCGGTGTCGGTGATCAGCGGGCGGACGAACAAAGTGACCGCCACGATCCCCGTGGGCTTCGAGCCGTTGGCGGTCGCGGTGAACCGCAACACCGGGGTCATCTACGTGGCCAACGAATTCAGCAACACGGTGTCGGTGATCAGCGGGCGGACGAACGAAGTGAACGCCACGATCCCGGTCGGCGCCGACCCCCGAGCGGTCGCGGTGAACCCGGACACCAAGACAGCCTACGTAGTGAACGGGTCGGACAACACGGTGTCCGTACTCTCTTCCTGCCGGCGATGAGCGGGGGCCTGTCTTGCCCGGTTACCCGCACCCTCAGGACCAGCCGACTCGCAGATCTGGGACCGAAGCCCGGCGCCATGGCCTGGCGTCCGGCGGACATGGCCGGAGAGACTGGTGAGCCGCTGGGGGTAGGGGTGTCTGCCGCGGCCGAATGCGGGCGCACCCCTGCACGGATGGCGGGCGTTATCAGGACGCGAGATTACGGCTGTCGAGGGTGATCCAGAACCGGTCTTCGCCGCGTCCCCGGCCGTCAGGGACACCGCCATTGGCGAGGATGACCCGGCGCGATGCCTCGTTCTCCGGGGCGCAGGTCAGCAAGACGCGGCCAAGGCCGAGACGCCCGCACTCCAGCAGCCCGGCTGCGAGCATCCGCGTCGCGTGCCCCCGCCGTTGCCACGGGGCGACAACGTGATAGCCGATATGGCCGCCGGCCTCAGCCAGCTCCGGTGTCAGCCGGTGCCGCACGACGAGCGTGCCGAGGTAATGCTCACCCGAGACGTACCAGAAAATCGTGGACGGCACGTTCCACCGGATCCGCACGCCGCGCCGCTCAGCGACGAAGGCGCCGAAGTCATCACCGGCTGGCGCGAGCCACTGCGCGGGCGTACCGCGCGCCAGGCAGTCGGCTCGCTCGCCGGCCAGGTACGACTCGCGCACAGTCACCGTCGGCCACACCAGGCGCGCCGGCTCGATCAGATCGATCACCGGTTCCAGTCTCCCACCCACGCTGAGCTGAGTGTCTCTCCATTTCGTGTCCGCCGGGCGAGGTGCACCCGTGAACAACCGAACCTGTCCCCGGTGCAGCCCGGGACGCACAGTCGCATCGTCCCACTCAGCCGGACGGCCTATGCGCTTATTGGGCCGTGGACCATGAGCATCCGCCGCGCGACCTTGCAGGCCGCTCAGCAAAGATCACGACATGCGGGACCGATGAGTTTCCCCGGGCCGTGGAGTCTTTCTAGTCAGCATGCACGCAGGCGACCGGTGGCCCGGCCGAACGGGCCCCGAAAGTGTCGTATCCCTGTGGTGTAGTCGAGGTATCGCCTGTCGAGGAGGGTCACGATGCGGCCAGCGATGCACAACCGCAGCATCAGCGCCGTCCGGGCCGACGCCCTGTTCGTATCGGCGCTGCAGCGCTCCGATGAACCCAGCGCCGGGCAGGTCCGGCAGGCCGTCGCCGCGGCTGTCGCCGCGTTCGGCGGCCAGGGCTGCGCCGAACGCGTGGCGCAGGAGTTCGGCGACCACCCGGAGACCGCAGTAGCGCGGATGAACTGGGCGCGCACGGTGGCCGGTGAGGCGTTCGGCGGCTCAGGGACAAAGCCGGCCCACGCCCGGCTGCTCGCTCGGCGTCCGGTGGCTCGCGCCGACCGCGCCGCGTGATCCACCACGCTTGCCGGTGCGTCTTGCGGACTAGGGGACAACGGTGACAGGCCAGCGGCTGGCGCGTACCAGGTGGACCGCGAGCGAGCCCACGAAACGGTGACCAGCTTTGGTGGAGGCACCGACAATTACGGCATCTGCCTGCAGTTCGTCGGCCAGCCGGACTATCTCGGCATAAGGATTGCCGTCACGCTCCACGAGTTCGGCGCAGATCCCGATCCGGGCACTCTGCGCCTCGATGACCTGGCGCAGCTCGCGTGCGATGTCGTCGTGCGCTTCACGCATTGAGGTGACTGCAGCAGCGCCGATTCCGGCTACGGCGCTGAAAGGGCGCACGTAGAGGAAGACCAGCCGCGCGTTCTGCCGGCGGGCCATCCCCGCCGCGTAGGCGGCAGCGCGCATCGAGGTGTCCGAGCCGTCTATGCCAACCAGCATGACGAGTGGCCCGTCCGAAGGCTGATCGCTCACCTGCCAACGGTAACTGTGAACCGAGCCGGAGAGTCGGGCTGACAGGTCAACGCGGCGATGTCGCGCGTTCAGGCGGTTGATGGCCCCTGGCCCGTGAGGTGATGATCGCGTAGCTGCAGGCTCTGGCCGAGCGGCGTGCGTCGGAGGACAAGCAGCGCGCTGAGAAGCTGCGCATCCCCGCCGCCGGCGCCGCTGTGCCATGATGAGCCACCACAGCTGAGGGCCAAGGAGCGCATGACAGAACTCTTGCCGGCCGGCTACGTCACCGTCGGGGGCGCTGGCGGGGACGGCGCCCAGACCGGCGCCAACGTGGCGCTCACCTCAGCTGGCGAGCAGGCCGCCGGCCGCCTGGATCAAGCGCGGGAGGCAGGGATCGACCGCCTGATGACAGGGTGGGAACCTGACAAGAACCCGGAGCTGCGTCAGCTGCTCGGGCGGATCACCAGGAGACTCGTGGCTACCGACGGTCCGCTAGAGCGGGATGCGGCCGCCGCCGGGGCCCCGGCGGCCGCGGAGAGATGACCGCGGGCCGCGTGTTCGTGACGCGCCGATCGCCATGGCAGCCGACGGCACGCGTCCCGCATCCCGCTCGGCGCCGCGCGCCGCCCCTCAGGTACGGGTGAGATAGCCATCGACATCGTCAGCATCGCCGTGCACGGCCGCATGCTATGGCGTCCGCGCGCAGCCGCCGGCGGCCCCGGCTATCCTCACCGCCAACGCTGGAGCGGGCCGCAAGCGTCCCGCAGGCGATGATCACTGGGGGCGGGCCCGCCTGTCCTTGCGCGGGTCCCGTGGTGCCGATCACCCTCGCTGTCCGCCCCTCTGCTGGACGAGGAGCGCGACCAGCCGTTCGATGAGGTCATACGGGATGGGCTCATTGAGCGGGAATCTCACCGTGCCCTTGGCGGCCACGTAGGGCGCCAGTTCCTGCTCGAAGGCCTCATCTGCTGCGGGTACCGGGTAAAGAGAGATGTGGTGCTTCCACGCAGCGAAGTACACCAAGTGCCTGCCGTTGAGCGTCATCGTGGGAATCCGGTAGCTGATCGTCTCGCCGGCTGCCGGCACGACGTTCCTGATGGCACGCCGGACTGCCTCGAGGATGATCTGGACGTCTTCCGGGAATGAGCTGATGTACTGGTCGATCGTCGCGAACTGTTCCGCCACAAGCCTGCCTTCCGGTTCGCCGCAGGCGGCGCTCGGAGCGTGAGGAAGGCGCGATGTCATCCTGGCCATCTCTGTTCCGGCGTATCTCCGCCGCTCTCGTCCTGCAACCGCGGTCCTCACGCTGGCCTTCGGGCCGATGCCCGCGGGCGACCATCACCTCAGCATGGCACGACAACCACGCCTCATTTGGCGTCTCCCGCGCGCCGAGGTACCAGCCCAGCGGCGAGTCGCCGCACGCCCGTGAAGACGACGCCGCGTCATGATGCCTCCTGCGCCTCCTGCGCGGACTGGCTGGCCAGCCGACCCGTCGGCGAGGGCCGGCCGCCGGGCCTGGGCCGGCCAGCCCAGAAATGGCATGACTGTGTGATGCTGAGGAGCATCAGCAGTGAACAGGCGCGGAACGTCACGCTGGATGCATGGCCGCCCGGCCGGACGCCGCTGATGGCCATGTCGGCAGCAAGTGACCTTGACAGCGCAGGCTGCCGCGATTCTCGAGACCTTCCCGGAGGGGCCATGACCGACCCGATCGCCCCGGGCCGCATTCCGGCCGGCGCGACACCGGAAGGCGACGGGGTCGTGATCGGGGACGGCCCGGTCCGCGTGGACGCGTTCATCGACTTCTTGTGCCCGTTCTGCCGGCGATTCGAGCTGTCCTCGGGGCCGGCGCTGGCCGGCCTGGCGGCCGACGGGCTGGCCAGTCTCGCCTACCACCCCATGAACTTCCTCGACGAGGCGTCGACGACGAACTACTCCACGCGTGCGGCCGCGGCATCGGGCTGTGCCGCGGACCGGGGACGGTTCGCTGAGTACGCGCACGCGCTCTTCGTCAGCCAGCCGCCCGAGGGCGGGCCGGGGCTGAGCGATGCTGAGCTCGCTGGCATCGGCCGAGCCGCGGGGCTGGCCGACGCTGCCTTCGCTGCCTGCCTGTCCGATGCGCCTTACCTGGACTGGCCGCCGTACGTGACTGCACGTGCCACCGCACTTGGGGTAAGCGCGACACCGACCGTACTGGTCGCAGGCGCAGTCGTCAGGCCAGACGCCAGGGCGATCACCGCCGCGGTCACCGAGAAAAACAGCCAGCACTGACCGGCACAGCCGTCCCGGCGTGCAGGCCCGCCTCAGCGACTGCCGCGCAGCTCAGCGCGATGCCAGGCGCGCAGGGCCACGAGGTTCTCTCGCACCGTTACGGTTCCAGGTAGACGCTGAAGTTCCGCCCGAAGTTTGACCAGGCGCAACCGGGCGCTCGGTGAGTTCGCCGGGGCTCTGGAGGTGTTCTGCTACTGCGACCCGCAGCTGGCCGCCAGCCGGATGCGAAGCCGGCTCGGCGCCGGACGGCACCCGATCCACCGCGACGTGATCAGCCCCTCGATCCTCGGCCAGGCCGCGGCCCTGGCCGCGGCAGTCGTCCCGCTCGGCCTGGGCGCGGCGCTGGTCCAGGTGGACACCGGGCATCCAGGCGCGCCAGACAGGGCCGTCGACGCGGTAACAGCCGCGCTCGGCCGGTGAACGCACCGCGCTGCTCGCGGTCGTAACAACGGAGGTGCCATGATTTGCCGATGGAGACAGAAACCGGCCTGCTGCTTTCATCCCTGAACAATCAGCGGGACCACGTGCTCGGAATCCTCGACGGCCTCACCGACGATGCGCTGCGGCGGCCGGTGCTGCCTTCGGGCTGGACATGCCTGGGGATGGTGCAGCATCTGACCATCAGCGACGAGCGGTTCTGGTTCCGCGGGATCGTCGCCGGCGAGCCGGTCGATCTGACCACATCCGAGGAGGCCTATGCGGCCGCGTGGCAGGTCCCTCCAAGTCTGCCGGCCGAGGCCGTGTTCGACTCCTACCGGCGGGAGATAGAACTCGCCAACGCCGTCATCACCAGCACCCCCCTGGACGCCGCGCCGGCCAGGTGGCCCGATGAGCTCTGGCCCAACTGGAAGCTCCAGGATTTGCGGGCGGTCATCCTTCATGTGATCACCGAAACGGCTTGTCACGCAGGTCACCTCGATGCAGCGCGTGAACTCATCGACGGCCGCACCTGGCTCGGATAATGGCTCAGTTGCGCTGACGGTCAGCGCCGCCGTGACCTGTGCTTCGAGAAGGAGTTGCACGCCGTGGAGAAAGTCGCTGCCCGGCTTCCGCTACGTGTCCGCCCTATCAGAGGTGTATTCCTCCGACGGCTGGGTCGGCCTGATCACCGACCTTGGTAAAGCGCCTGGTCGGCTCAAGGGCCGGGCGGCAACGTCTGCGCCGCCGCCGATGGGGCAAGCGGCGATGCCGTTGCTCACAGGCCGGGCGGGCCGGAGAAACACATCTACTGCGACAAGTTCACCACCATCGGTGAGCTACCCATCCGGTCATGCCGCTGGCCGTGCGGCCTCTGCACCCGGAAGGACTCAATTCCCGTCGTCAGAGTTGTGCGCGCAGAGCGCCGGGGATACCGAGGGTGCTGGTGCCGGGCCATTCGTTCGGGGCGGCCACAGCCCTTACCTACGCCGCGTTGTATCCGCACAGCACGGCGGGGTGCGTGGCCGTTTCTGCCTTTGGCATCGGGCCCGGCGCCGATACCCAGGACGGAGGTGAGCCTTAGCCCGGCGGTTAGCGTGCGGTGCTTGTCACATGCGCCAGCATCGGGACCGGTAGTGGGCGTAACCGCCCAGCCAGTCCTCGCTCCGGTAGTGGCTGGAGCCGGACGGCCAGTCGCGGCGCATATGTCTGCGGAACCGAACTGCCATGAGGATCCCGGCTAGGCAGGCCACCAGCCCGAACACCAGGAGAACGTTGAAGAAGGCGAGGAACAGCCACCCGGCGCCTGGAATCAGCAGGGTCGCGAGCAGCGCCAGCGCCGCCAGCGGCAGTATCCGCGGGCCGCGGCGCCCGAAGATTCCGGGTAGCACAGCCCGCGGCGGGAGCTGCTGGGCCTGCCGCGGTACGGGCGCGGGTTCGGGGAGGTCCGCCATGACGCGGCGCAGATCCCCGAAGGTCTTCGCGTTCAGCGTCGCCGTGACCCGCTGGTCCAGCTCGTCGGGTGTGAGTCGGCCTTCGGCGAAATGGTCGCGCAGCCGTGCGGCGATGCCGTCCCGGTCGGCGTCCGAAGTCCGGATGCGATCATCCATTGCTCTGCTCGCCTTCTATTACTCGTCCTGCTCGCCGTCGGTGTCGTCGGCCAGGAGCTGGTACAGCCTGCGCCGGGTCTGTTCCAGCAGTCGTTCGGCAGTGTGGATCTGCTCGGGCGTGCCGACGTGAGCCATCTGCACGATGCCGCCGCCGAGCCGGGCGGCCTCGGCGAACAGGCCAGGCAGCTGCCAGGCCTCCTGCTGGACCATCGACTCCCACGCGCCGCGTGCCATCTCGGGGTTCTGCTCGACATAGCTGCGGCCGGCGTCGGTGAGGCTGAACATGCGCCGCCCGGCGGACTCCTCACCTGCTATCAGACCCTCGTCGGCGAGCTGGGCCAGCGCCGGATACACCGCACCGGGGCTGGGCCGCCAGGCCCCGCCGCTGCGCTCTTCGATCTCGGACATGATCTGGTACCCAGTGCGCGGGCCTTCCCGCAGCAGGGCCAGAATCGCGGCGCGCACATCCCCGCGGCCGGCCTTCGGGCCCCGGGATGAACCGGGTGCGCCGGGCGGACCGGGCCACCAGCCGCCCCACGGCCCGCCGGAGCCGCCGCCCCACCTCCCGGGGCCCTTCGGTCCCCCGAAGCCCCGGTCCCACGGCCCGCGCCGCATGCCCGGACCATGGCCGGCGGACATCCTGAGGACAGCACGCCGGACCTGGCCGAGCATGCCGCCCGCGCAACTGAACACATCGGACAGACCGGGATCGAAGTCCCCGGGCCGCGAAGCTGCTGTCGGCATCCTGCGCTCCCACTCAAGTCTCGCGATACGATCACGATATATCGTCAGCCTACGGCACGAGCTGCCCGATGACAAGATATAGCTCGACCAGAGATCCGAGCTTCGCTGCCGTAACTCGCTGACTACGCGGCGGGCGGCACGAGATACGCCACGCGGCCCGGGCAAAGTGGCCTCTGCCTGACCGCTCGAGGTCCGCGTCTCCAGCGACTGGAACGAGGCGTCCAGACCCGACAGTTGCCGCATCGCGCCGCTCCCCGCCGGCGCTGACACTACGGTGGCGCTTCGCCCGCGATAGCACCTGCTCGACCTGCTGGCGCAGCAGCGTGCGCGACCGGGCCGCCGTCATATGCAGCTTGCGCTGGCTGGGCGGGGTGCAGCGCGCGAAGTCCGTTGCCACCCGCAGGCGGGGCACTGGCTCGGCACCCGGATCGCCCGATCGACCAGCACCGGCGCGGCCGCGGTATCCGGCCGGGCATCTGCGTGCAGGATTCAGATCATCATGCTGGACTTCAGGCCAGACGGCGGCCGACCAGGCGGGCATTTGCCTGCGCGACAGCGGGACGACGTGCTGCGCACGTGAGCCCGAACCCAGCCCTACGGCGGGCCAGTCCTCTCGAATGGACGATAACCAGCCCTGATGAAACCGCAAGCCGGACGAAGCGTTGGCCGACGGGTGGACACCGGACCGTGCAGAGTAATTGCATGATCGAGGCAGTTGTGTTCGACCTGGACGGCGTGCTGGTTGACTCCGAGCCGGTCTGGGAGCACGTGCGCAGGCAGGTGGTAGCAGACCTGGGCGGTCAGTGGGCTCCGGACGCACAGCGCCGGCTCATGGCACATGAGCACGCCCGAATGGTCCAGGTATCTGAGCGAGGACCTCGGCGCCGGCCTACCCCCCGATAGGATCGCGGCGCTGGTCATCGACCGGATGGCCGCCCGCTACCGCGACCGGTTGCCTCTCATGACCGATGCCGCCGCGGCGGTGCGGAGACTAGCCGCGCGATGGCCGCTCGGCCTGGCCAGCTCCGCACCGCCGACGCTCATCGACGTCGCTTTGGCGGCCTCCGGCCTGCGCTCGTTCTTCGCGGTCGTGAAAACGGCCGAGCAGGTCGCGCACGCCAAGCCTGCCCCGGATATCTACCTCGCCGTTACCGGCCAGCTCGGCTTCCGCCCGCAGGACTGCGCCGCGGTGGAAGACTCCACGAACGGGCTCCGCTCAGCCGCCGCAGCTGGCCTTCAGGTTATCGCCGTCCCCCACCCCAGATACCCGCCCGACGCCGACGCACTCTCAGCGGCCAGGCTGGTACTCACCGGCCTGGCCGGGCTGACCACCAGCGCGGTCTCAGCACTGGCAGGTGAGCCCGGTTGCCGTCGGATTGGCGTCCCAGGACAGCCGCTCGGAGAAGCGGTTGCGAGCCCGTAGCCCGTTGCTTGAGTCCCCACGTCACAGCGGCTCCGTTCGTTCAAGCACAGAGCCGATTTGGTCCGCTAAGCAGACTTAGCAGCAGCGTTGACCGACCTCTTCGCGGGGCGGGCCCGGACGTGCATGCGCTCTCCTTGCGACCCGAACAGGGTGAGAAACTCCGCCGAATCCGGGCCGGCGTTGCCGAACCAGTGCGGTACCCGGGTGTCGAACTCGGCCGCCTCGCCGGCAGCCAATACCAGATCGTGCTCGCCAAGCACCAGCCGGAGCCGCCCGCTGAGGACATACAACCACTCGTAGCCCTCGTGGGTTTGCGGGTCGGGTGCCTGACGGGTCCGGCTGGGTGGGATCACATGTCTGTAGGCCTGGAGGCCACCGGCTCGGCGGGTGAGCGGGAACATGGTCATCCCGTGGCGGGTGATCGGGCGTCGATGGATGCGGGGGTCGCCAGCGGGCGGTGCCCCGATGAGCTCGTCGAGCGGAACTTGATGCGCTCGGGCCAGTGGCAGCAGGAGCTCAAGGTTAGGGCGGCGCTGCCCGGATTCCAGTCGTGACAGGGTGCTAACCGAGATACCGGTGACCGCCGCGAGGCCGGCCAGCGTGGTGTTCCGCTCGTGGCGCAGAGCACGCAGCCGCGGTCCCACCGCGCTGAGGATCTGGTCCAGATCACTGCCCACACCGTCATCTTGCCAGATCAGCAACGACGCTTGCCAGCTCGTGAGCGCGAGGGCAGGATGGGGGTGGCAATCGGCGGCACGGGTTATCAACCGCCAGCACGTCGCCAAACACCGATTCACACCATTCGATGGCAGCGACCACTACCGCCCACAGAAGCGAAGCCGCAAGGAACCTGTCGTGTCCGAACAGTTTGACCAAGCATTCTGGGATGACCGCTACCGCTCGCATGCGGCCTTGTGGAGCGGAAGCCCCAACGGCCACCTCATCGCCGAGGTCCACGGACTGACTCCCGGCGCGGCGCTCGATGTCGGCGCCGGGGAAGGCGCCGACGCTATCTGGCTAGCCGAGCGCGGCTGGCAGGTCACTGCCGTTGATATATCCGCCGTCGCCCTCGAGCGGGCGGCCAGACACGCCGTCCAGGCCGGCGCCAACATCGCCGAGCGCATTCACTGGCTCCACCACGACCTCACGGACTGGCAGCCACCGCAAGACCACTACGACCTGGTGTCCGCCCAATACATGCACTTGCCGCGCGCATCCCGCCACGCGCTGTTCGACCGCTGGGCATCCGCTGTCGCTCCCGGAGGCACCCTGCTCATCGTCGGCCACCACCCCTCCGACATGCAGACCACGATGCCCCGCCCGCAGATACCCGAGCTGTACTTCACCGGCGACGACATCGCCGGCCAACTCGACCCGAGCCAATGGGACATCGTGAAGAATGCCGCCGCCGGGCGCACCGCTACCGACCCTGACGGCCGCCTCGTCACCATCCACGACACCGTGCTGCTGGCCAGGCGCCACCAACGGCACCCGTGAGCGCCCACATCCGATGCGCCCCTTGCCACCGCGCGGCAGCGGTCTGCGGGGCTCGCCCCTCAACCCCCACGTAGGCTCCACCTCTCTCCCGTGATTAGGTGGCATCCAGTGGCTCTTACATGCACGCCTCCTTCAGCGTTCGTGGCACACGACCTGGGCAAATATGACGGGCCCTATAGACCTGGGGAACCTCGGCCTAAAGGGTCCTACGCGTGCGGGATCAGCAGCCAATGCCATGTAGTTCAGCATGTTCAGTGTTTCGGGGAGTGCTGCCGGTGACCGCGGGAGTGTTGGACGGAGAGTGACGGCGGTGTTCCGGGCATGGCGAGTTCCCGGCTGTCGCTCCGGTGGCGGCCGGCTCCGCGGGCCGGCGGGCGGGCGGGACGGGATTCCGGGGACGGGCGGGTTGCCTGCTGGCCGCGTGGTCAGGTCAGGTGCCACGCGGCGTGCAGACGCTGATCCTGGCTTCGGCGGTTCGGGTGGGCATGCGGCAGGGAGCGTTCGGGAAGCCCTGGCGGGCTTTGGTCTTGTGATCGCGGTGGCGGTTGCGGTCCACGCTGACGCGGCAGCGGCTGATGGCGGCGATGGCGGCGCGGCAGCCTGCGGCGATGGCTTGCCCGGGCAGGCTGGCGGTGGCGGCGCCGTGCCGGATGGCGGCGATCGCGGCGCGGCGGGCGGCGGTGAAGGAGATCTCGCGCGGGTGAACGGGCTGGCCGGCCCGGCGGCCTTTCGCTGCGGGGGCGGCGTGCCGCGCGGCGAGCCTGGCCGTGCCGCGGACCAGTTCGGTGGCGGTGATCCAGGCGGCGTGCTCCTGGCGGATCAGCCGGGGGGAGCAGGACCGGAACATCGGCCCGGTGGACGGCCCGGCACCGCGGATCGCGGACTTGCCTTCCCGCAGCATGGTCTCCGATCCGTCCCACCGCCACTTGTACGCGGCGGCAAGCACGGCCGCGGGGTAGGCGCGGTGGTCTTCGAGGTCGGTAATCAGGCAGAACATCTCGGGGACGTCCTGCCCGTCCACGGTGACGTGATACTCGATGACCCGCACGGTCACGGTGACGCCGCCGCCGGAGATCTCCGCCAGGTAGGAGCCGTCGGGCAGGAAATCCCCGGTCCGCCTGAGCGGTATGTCGCTCTTGATGCGGATCAGCACGTGGGTGCGGGCGGTCATTTCCCTGATCCGCGCGGCGCCGGGGAAGTTCCGGTCAAGGATCCACAGCCGGTCGGGGGTGAACAGGCGCGGGAACTCTCGCATCGCCTTGTCCAGCAGTTTCTGCTCGGCTTCGGCCTTGTCCCCGCCGGCCGGGCCGGTCACGATCCCCAGCATGCCCCGGGTGGAGGCGTCCGTCATCGGCAGCCCGCGCAGCTGCGGGTACGGGGAGGAATCATCGGCGGTCCCGGCGGACCCGAATTCACGGCGGTTGGCGGGGGTGTCCGGCATCCGGGTCACCGTCCCGCCGGCCCCCCCCAGCCGCAGGTCACCGACCCGGAACGCCCGGTAGTCATGGTCCTTGTGCTCGGCGCAGGCGGCGGCCAGCACCATGTCCTGCAGGATCTCCGCCGGCTCCGGCCCGGCCGCCTCCCGCCAGGTGGACAGCACCGTCTCCGACGGCACCCGCGACGGCCTGCCCCACGGCACGGCGGCCAGGTCGCCGGCCAGGGCCGTCATCACCTCCCGGTACCCGGCCTCCGGCATCAGCGTCATCAAAAGCACCGCCCGCAGGGTGAACGCGGTCGTCATCGACCGCCTCGCCGCGCCCTTCACCTTGCCTTTCAGCGTTACCCCTGCCGCGAGCCGGCCGATCGCGTCCGGGCCGGCGATCTCGTCCAGCCGTTCCTCCAGCACGCCGAGCCGGGCGTAATCACACGGCTTGCCGCCTGCCTGGATCCAGCCGTCGCGCCGCACCACGGCCGGGGCGACGACGACCACCTTGCAGAACGCCACCAGCTCCCCGGAGCGGATCCTCGCCGTCCCCGCCACCGCCAGCGCCGACCGGTCACCGGCCCCGGCCGGGCGGCCCGCCGGGGACACCAGGTCACCCGCTCGCACCGCGATCATCATCGAGCCCGCCGCCAGCGGCAGCAGATCATCCGCCGCCCCGGACGCGCGGGTGGCCAGGGAAGGCGAAGCAGGGTACAAAGACACGGGAGGCTCCTGGGACGAAGACGGACCTAAGCACCCCTTCTTCTACCAGGAGACTCCCGCTAAAGCAGTGCAGGTGGGTGACGCCGGTCCCCTCGATGACCCGGGGACCCTTCAATTCGACCGGCGTGCCTTTGAGGTTGTCGAAGAACCGGATGCCCTCGCCGAGGAGCACGGGCACCAGGTTCACCACGATCTCGTCCAGCAGCCCCGCGTTGAGGCACTGCTGGGCGATGTTGGCACCGGCGACACCGACCAGCTTCTCGCCGGCGGCGGCCTTCGCCTGCGCCACCGCGCTGTCGATCCCGTCGGTGACGAACGTGAAGGGCGCGTCGTCGCGCGGCCAGCCGTCCGGCGCGGTGTGAGTGACCACGAACACCGGCACGCCCATGGGGTGGTTGCCGTCCCACCCGCGAGCGACGTCGAACCAGCGGCGGCCGGCGACCAGCGCACCGATTCTGGTGAACCCGTCGCGCAGGTGACGTGCGCTCGCCTCGGACGTGCGCACGGTCCACCGCGGGTCGGGCATCGGTACGGCGACGTCACCGTTGCCGTACCAGGCGAACAGGGGTCCGACCTCGTCGGAGGGGTCGGCGATGAAGCCGTCCAGCGACATCGACATCTCCGTACCAACCGTGGCCATCGGGTTACTCCGTTCTACTGCTGCGGTTCGCGTGTGCTTGTTCCACGCGACGGTGGATCGTTGAGACGCAGCTCGCGGGCGAAGGCGCCGGCGTTCGTGCTGCCGATTGATCCTCCTGCTGTGTCACGACGTCCTCGTCATCGAGCTGCTCTCCGGTCGTCCTGTTGCTGGGCTCCTATAGGTAGTACCGCCGGGCGCCGCGAGATTCATCTGTGACGATCGACGAGGTGCGATGGCTGCCTGCTCGTCCGTAGCATCGCCTGGCATGGACGCCCCCAGCGGTGAAGCCGGATAACGCCTACTCATGATGGTCGCTGGGAAAGTCACCGCGCTGTCGGAGAGGGTTCGAGACCGGGCAAGCGTTTGAGCTGTGGCTCGACGCCCATCATGCGGACCAGCCCGGATTGTGGGTCAAATTCGCCAAGAAGGGAAGCGGGATCGCATCGATCAGTTTCCCTGAGGCCCTCCAGGTCGCGATGCGCTTCGGCTGGGTCGACTCGAAGATGCATAGGTACGACAACGACTACTATGTGCTGCGCTACCAGCCGAGGAGGCCCAAGTCCACCTGGTCTGCGCGCCATAAAGACCTGGCCGAGCGCCTCATCGCCGACGGCCGCCGCCCTCAGGACTCGCCCACGTGGAGGCAGCCAAGGCGGACGGGCGCTGGGACGCCTCTTGAGCCGCGAGCCAAGACAACCGACATGAGCGTCCGCACATGCCGCAGGTCGAGTGTTGTGGCCGGGGCGCTGTCATGACGTCGACGGCGGTCAGTGCGCCATGAGGCGTCGGCGGGCCGGAGGGCTGGCCGGTGCGGTGGCCGTGGCTAGCGTCTTGGGTACTTCGGGTGGGATCGGACTGCCAGCGTGGGTTCGGGCCACTTGCCGGGGCGAGAAAAAGCCGGTACGGCTTCCGGTGGCAAGGCACGGGGACGTTCAGCCGGCGCCTCCGCCCGTGCTGCCGACGGGCGCCTCACCCGGCTCGACGGTGCTCCCCGGCACGACGCGGCTGCCGCCGGCCGCATGGGTGATCTCAACCCGGCGGGCCCGGGCCTTCGGTGACGCGGGGATGGTCACGTGCAGGACACCGTCGGCGTAACCGGCGGTGAGGTTCTCCGAGTCCGCGCCCTCGCCGAGGGACAGCTGCCGGGTGAACGACCCCTGAGGCCGCTCGGCGGCAATGACCTGCTCG
>WNFB01002730.1_pt1 | contig 15404 bp, 17 predicted proteins | sample 5400501 | NCBI WGS metagenome assembly WNFB01 (sample SAMN13153341, study PRJNA577476) | soil metagenome | isolation source: 200 cm saprolite under Douglas fir tree site 2 hole 1 | place: USA:California | collected 2015-04-18
GAGCCTGACTGCGCAGGGAGCAGTGATCGTAGCGGGGGCTGGCAATGACTCAAACAGCCCGGATATGCCAATGCGTCTACCCCCTCGCTATCCTGCCGCCTTTCCAGAGGTCATTGCGGTTGGCGCTGTAGACAAGAATGGCAACGCAGCTCTATACAGCGATTACCCATCGTTACCACCACGTCATAACGGCATTGCGACCTATGGTGGCGGGCTCCCGCTGCCTGAATCTCACGCAGGTTCCATGACTACGGCTACTCATATTGACGCGCTGCGAGGAGTTTTCAGTTCGCCGACCTATCCAGCACTCTCAGCTGATGATCCTCAAGACAAATATGAGGCTCCCAATAAAAGTGCTTGGGCCTACTGGTCGGGAACTTCATTTGCTACACCCATTATTAGTGCCCTGGCGGCTCGTGTTCTAGAGGAGATGCAGTCCAGCAACAGTCACTTGCCCTCGCACTTGTGGGCAAGTCAAGTGCAATGGGCCATCACTACTGCTGAAGGTCAAGAGAAGATGCTGACCGACAATGGTCCTCTTCCTTTGCAATCTGAGTTCGGTGTAAGTTTACTTAGAGGTGTGCAGGAGTGCAAGAGCAAGACCCTCTCTGTCAAGAGTCCAAACGCCAAATGAAAAAAAGAGGGAGCTGATCCACTTCCTATACAATCGGAGCTATATGCTTCCACACCGAATCTGCGGAATCACGGTGGCAAGACTTCTCTGAAGCCTGCTGACAGGCCGAAAGAGGCAGATAGTCACTCCGCACTGTTTCCTTGGAAGCATATAGCTGTGAGCCTGCTCATGGTGGAGCAGACGTGTCGGTAACATGCCCATTGCGTCGACCAATGGGGTGGGGCCAGACGACATGTAGGGACAAGGGTGGCAGGGCTCGGTAGGGTGGGCCCTTGTGGTTGTCCGGCCCCCTTGCAGCCTCACCGCCTATCCCGATACGACCCACGGCTGCCAGCAGAAAACGCCTTCAGAATCGCCACCAGGATGCATGCGCCCAGAAAGGCGATCAAGAGGCTACTCCAGAAATGAAACGTGCCCCTGATACCCAGGAAACTGGCTATAAGTCCTCCAATGAATGCGCCGACGAGACCAATCACGATGTCAAGAAAACAACCGTAGCCGCGCCCTCGCACGACGACGCTGGCGAAAAAACCTGCCAGCAAGCCCACAACAAGCCATGAGAGCAGGTCCGTAAGTCCAAAAGTTACCGTAAAAAACGTGGGTATATTGGGTACATGTATCACCATATGGCAATACCTCCTTGTATCTGCTCCGATTAATGTAGTAAAACATAGGCAAGCATAGATTTACTCCAGTTTTCGTTGTTGCTGCTTCATCCGTAGGAGCCTGAAGGCGATTGCCTTTTTGGTCTTACCCCGCGTCCACAGCCAAGTTTACGTCGTCGTCTGAGCCAATACCGTCGACGGCTTGATCAATCAGCCCGATCAAGCGCAGGGCTTCACCAAGGATGCACACAGCGGCGTTGTAGTCACGGTCCTGAGCAACCTGATAATAGGCACAGCTCTTGTTCTGGCACAGGAACACGCGATCCGACAGCTCCATCTCTTCCCATTTCCAAGCGCACGAGTGGCAGGTCTTACTTGATGGAAAGAAGCGCCCTACCTTGATGACCTGCCCACCACGCTGCTCAACTTTGCTCGTGAGCAGGCTCAAGAGCTTGCCTAAAGCAGCATCAGAAAACGAGCGGGATAAACGCCGGTTCTTGAACAACCCTTTGAGGTTGAGGTCTTCTATGCCGACGATTCCGTAACAGTCAGCAATCCTGCTGGTCAGTTTGTGCAAGACATCATCACGCAGGCAGGTAATGCGATAATGGAGTCGGGCCACCTGTCGGCGAGCTTTCTCGCGATTTTTCGACCCTTTGACCCGTCGATGGAGGCGTTTATTGGCTTGACGCAGCTTTTTGAGTGCGGTCCGGAGGAATGCTTGGTTTTCGTATCCTTCCGACGTACTCAAGGTGGCCAGTCTGTTCAAGCCAACATCGATGCCAATGGCAGCAGGTCTCTTCTCAGGCCTTTCATCTGCTATCTCAACCGTCAGGGAAACAAACCACCAATCGGCGGTTTTGGTGATCCGCGCACCTGTCACCTTCCCTTTGAAGCGCAGGTTCTCCGCCATATTCACCCATCCCAGTTTGGGGATCCAGATGCGATGATCCCCAAGCTCGAATTGATCATTGGCGAGGTAGAAACTGGCCTTGCTTCTCTTCTTGCTTTTGAACTTGGGACGACCTTTCCTTTTCCCGCTTTTTACTCCCTCAAAGAACGCGGTGAAAGCTTTGCCCAGGTCCAGAAAGGGTTGATCTGAGGCGTTTTTGGTCACTTCCCAGGTCCAGGGAAATTGCTCGCGTCTGATTGCATTGAACTGCTTCTTGAGCTTGAACGCAGTCGGTTTCTCACCTGCTTCATACTGCCGATTCCACTCCGCAAGCGCCCAATTCCACACAAATCTCGCTGTTCCAGCGGCTTTGGCAAAATACACGGCTTGCTCAGGCGTTGGATTCAATCTGATCTTGTGTGCCTTGATCATCCTTGACTTCCTTTCCCAGAGCTGCCGCCCGAATGGCGTTCTTGAGTGAACGTAATCCGTGTAGTCGTGCGCTAAAGACGGTCACAATGGCGAGCAGATCCTTCACCAGCTCCTGCTCTGGGGAAAAAGACTCCCCATTGGTGACCACAATTTCAGTTCCATGCCGCTCACAGAACGATTCAAACCAGTCATAGCCAAAGCGCACCAAGCGATCTTCGTAGCCGATGATCAGGCGTTTGACGTGACCAAGTTCAATGTCGCCGATGACCTGATTAAAGCCCTTCCGCTTGTAGTTGAGAGCGGAACCAACATCTTCTACCCACTGATCCACCTTGATCGCATGGTCCAGACAATACGCACGCAGCGCTTCTTTCTGCATCACAAGGTCGCGTTTTTGCGCAGGAGCAGAGACACGAGCATACGCGATGGTTTTCCCTTGCTCGGAAGAAATGAACCCCCGATACCGCAAATATTGCTCATGGGTGTAGTAGCGCCGATTGGTGAGGCTACGGTACGCCTTGAGAAGGCCTTTCCTATCCCATTTCTGCAAGGTGTTCACCGATTTTCCGATCAGTTTTCCAAATTCTCTGGGTGAATATGTATGCTCCATGCCTATATATTACCATAAAGGCCACCTATTTTCAATTCTGTCGAATTCTCTTATCTCAGTCAATTACGTTTTGACAATCCCGTGGCACCGTACACCGCAGCGCACTACCTTCATATACGCAAAAGATGGAGGGAAGTTCAATGCTTGCTGGAATAGTCAATAGCCACAGGCACTGGCATCGTTACGAGATCTCTAATGGTTGCGGTGCAGTTGATAGAATGCAAGCCATTGCTTATCAATCCACTCATCGCAGAGGCACAGGAGCTCTCCCAGGCCACGTTGTTTGAGTTCGCGATCCACGACGTTGTTAGCGTGTGGGTGCTGGTAGAGACGCGGTAAGGGTGAACCAAAGCCATGGGCGTAGTGGGCCAGTTCATGGGCAACCGTGGTAATCAATACATGTTCTGGTAGCGACGGGTGCTGGAGCAGGGCATTTATGCCTATGAACGAGATTGTGTCGTCCAGCGAGAGACGGATCAGTCCCAGGCGACGCTTCCAGGGGTAGCCGTAAGCGATCTGTACTTCGTTGATGCGCGGTATGTCGGGGAAATGCTTCTGCCAAATGGAGTCGAGGTAGACGTTAAGATCACGCACAGGTGATGGGGATGTCAGAGTTAGGGAGGAGAGGTCAGACTGACCAACTGACAACATAGATGAGGCTCCTTCATTTTGTTTAGCTGCGTTTCTTTGTTTCACAAGTTCTATTTGGTTGTAAGTCCAGTATAAAGGTGTGAGCGAAATAGATCAGAGGCCTGATTCCTCGCCGCCTCCGGCGGCTCGCGTCTGTTTTTGCTGAGGGCTTTGCTGCCTGCGGCAGCAAAGCCCTCTTGTGAATAACTGAAGATGGTGAGGCTTCCTGAATAGCCACGTCCTGTGGTATGATGTACACAGGTAATTAGCGATGGCGAAAGGTAGCGCTTGTGCAGGAGAATAGGCCCGAGTCGCAAGTTCATTCGCGCCCAGCGAACAGCAGTCCGAACGTCACTGCTGCGGTTGGCCTAGAGGAAACGGCAGGAAGCTTACGCGCGAGACGTAGCTCCCTATTCACGCAGACGATCATCTGGGTGACCGGACTGATCTGCCTGGCACTTCTGCTCGGATCGTTAGGACAGGCATGGTCGAACAGCCAGTTAATGCAGCGTGTGCAGGATGCGCAACAGCAGACGCAGCAACTCCAGGCCCATCGCGACTTCCTTTCCCGGCTCGCCAACTACTACAAGGACCCATTCGTTATTGAAAGCGAAGCTCGCCAGCAGCTTGGCTACGTCCGACCGGGTGAACATCCGGTAGTAATCGTCAGTTCGACCGCTCAAGGACAGCAGACAGCAGTGGGTCACAGCAGTACGCCGACCCCGCAAGGTTTCTGGCAAGAGTGGTGGAACGCCTTTTTTAGTGGGTAATCGCTGTAAACATTTAGGGGTACCGCACGTTATATATAGTAGAATAAAGAGAAAGCAAGGATGCAGGAGTCACTATCTTTGCCTTTTTTCATATGGCCTGATCTTTTCTGTTGAGGAGTTATTGCTATGCGTCCGTTGATTGGTATTCCCTGTCATTCAGGCTTCCGCGAGGGATCTGGACGACCAATTTATTGCAACAATCGCGTCTATGTGCATGCGATAGAACATGCTGGCGGTGTTCCTATTCTGATCCCTATACTAAGCGATCTGAGTATGTTTGATACCTTGCTGCCACGTCTAGATGGTTTGTTGCTTCCAGGCGGCCTTGATGTACACCCCAGCCGCTATGGCGAAGAGCCAGACCCGCAGTTGGGAGATGTCACCCTGGAACTTGACGAGATGGAACTGATGTTGGCACATTGGGCACTGGATGAAGATATGCCTGTGATTGGTATCTGTCGCGGCATACAGCTCTTGAACGTGGCCCTGGGTGGGACGCTGTATCAAGACCTACCCACGCAGTATCCAGGGAGTTTGAAGCATATGAATATTCATTTGCCGCGCTCCCAGGTTGTACATAAGGTATATGTTGAGGCTGGAAGCCGCATGGAAAAGGTTCTCGGTGTACGCGAGTTCTGGGCCAATAGTCTCCATCACCAGGCGGTCAAGGTACCGGGGAATGGTGTGCGTGTCAGTGGACATACTGAGGATGGTGTGGCCGAGTTGCTCGAAGCTCCCGATTATCGCTTTGTGATGGCGATGCAATGTCACCCAGAGGAAATATACCTGCAAGAACCTGTATGCGCTCGCTTCTTCGCTGCCTTTGTCAGAGCATGTAGCACGGATGTAGAGGATGACGAGGAAGATGTAGTGTCAGTCATTGCCGGGTAGGCCATGACTGCCCGTAGGGGCCGATTACGAATTTTAACAAGTTACTCAGGATACCACGAACGGGGACGACACCTCCGTAGGGGCCGATTGGCTCTCCATCCTGTAGGGGGAAATTGACCAAAAACTGAACAGAAAGCTTGTCCTTCGTTGAACTTGATAGAAACCAAAGTATCAGTCAACGGGAGGACAAGCGATGTCGTTTCAGCATAGCACAGAGCAGCGTGAGGCCCAAAGAGAAGCGAGCGGGCATGGCGAACAGGGAGGGGTCGTGGTGCCATTAGACTTGGGAGCATTTCGTATTCGCAAGCAAGAGATGCAGGAGGATGGAAGTATCGAAGTCGAGGTCATCGCAACGAGCGATCGGGCACAATGCCCGCATTGTCAGCGCGTGTGTGTCAAAGTGCATGACACGCGTCCACGACGCAAGCGTGATCTGCCATTGCGAGGACACCGCATTGTGCTGGTGCTGCTCAAGCGGCGGTTCCGTTGTCTGAGGTGCCGGCGCAGTTTCGACTCCACCGGATCAGGCCTGTGGCAGACGACGACGGACTACCAAACGCTTGCGTGAGTACCTCGGCAAGCAAGCCTGCAGTCGTCCCGTGAGCCATGTGGCGGCAGAGATGCAGGTGGGGCCACGCTTGGTGCAAAGCTGCTGGGAAGAAGTGGCCCAGATGGAACTGGCCAAACGCCATCTGTCGTTAGATGAGACGGCACCAAAGCCTCCGCCGCGCTACTTGGGTATTGACGAGTTTGCCCGACGCAAAGGTCACCGCTATGATACGATCCTGTGCGATCTGGATGCCCGTGAAGTGCTTGAGGTGAGCGCAGGACGGACCAAAGAGGAGGTGAGCCACCTGCTCGAACGGCGGAGTCGACTGTGATGCGGTGGAAGCCGTAAGCATGGATATGAGCACGACCTTCCGCGAAGCCGTGCAGTTGACGCTGCCACGTGCCCGTATCGTGGCCGATCACTTCCATGTGATTCAGCATGTGGGCAAAGCCTTGAAGAAGGTGCTTGCTCGGCATGCCAAAAAGGAGCCGGACAAACAAGCCGCTTTCTGGCAAGCGGCATCTCTTTTTACGCAACCGGCAAGACCTCTCAGCCGAGGAAGAACAGTCGCGAGCCGCCTTGGCGCTGGCTTTTCCTGAGATCGCTAGCGCTTGGCAGCTCAAAGAAGCGTTACGCAGCTGGTATGCGACCACTTCAGCTGCTACTGCTGCACGGGACTTGGATCGCTGGATCGCCAGCGTCAAAAGGCAGGGACCCAAGGAAATGCGCAAAGCCTTGTCGGCCTTTCGCAACTGGCGGCAGGAAATCCTCGCGTTTTTTGACTGATCTCGCGACGCGTTTAAGTAATGGGTTTGTCGAGGGCAAGAACAATCGCACCAAAGCTTTAATGCGCCAGGGCTATGGCTACCGCAATCGCCACAACCTGCGGCTTCGCATCCTGCTGGGGGTAGCTTCGTGAGATTTCTGCCAATTTCCCCCTACAGGATGGAGAACCAGGTAATTTTGTCTAGGCGATGCGAGGGCGATGCGCGGGGAAATTACACGATTCTGTCGATGACTCCCTGCCTCCACGAAAGCTATATGTATTGTTAGGATGTTTGGAAACCGGTGCATATGCACATCAAGCACGAGATGTTCCTTCGTTCTCTCACTTTCGAAGGAAAGATAAACCATCTCGTCTCACATGTGTAGAAAATCTACCAAACATTCTGATTGTAACGATGAGTCGTGCAGAAGGGTTTCTGATGATCTCAAGTATCCCTTGTCGGGACATCTCTTGCAACGAACGCAAAGTCACCCAATGGTCACGCTTGACCAAGAACAGAAGGAGGAACTATTGTATGGGGTTTTTGATGAATAGGGTGACAACCCTATTTCTAAGTATTGAGTCAGTCAGAAGGAGAGCGCAGATATGAAGAATAAGAAGTTGAGCTTGATCTGGGCAACCGCCATCGGCATTGTCTTGGTGATCGGTTCAGTGGTCGCCACGTTGGTCATTTCACCCCTACTGACGGTCGGCGCTAACGACAACGCCGCCGCGAACGGCTCCAGTGCCTCTGGCGCCATCGTCATCGCCTGGAATAAGGAGCTGCTCCACATCGTCCTAACGCCGGGCGCTCAGCCGGCCACCGTTCAACCGACGCGCAGCTACGCCATCGTGCACGCGGCGATCTACGACGCTGTTGTCTCCATCACGCGGGATGCACCTCCGTATCTTTACTCGGTGAACGCTCCCAGCACTGCCCGAGCTGACGCGGCGGCTGCCCAGGCTGGCCATGACACCCTGGTGGCGCTCTACCCCAAGTGGAAGGCGGCGCTCGATCAGCAGCTCGCCAGTGAGCTCGCCACCATCCCCGACGGAGCCGGCAAGCAGCAGGGAATCCAGGTCGGGCAGGCCGTAGCCGCGCGCTTGATCGCCATCCGCGCCACTGACGGTTCCGACACCACGCCACCGCCCTTCGTGCCGGGCAACCAGCCGGGCGACTACCAACTCACGCCGCCGAAGTTCGTAGCACCCGTTTTCACCAACTGGAGTAACGTGACCCCCTTTGTGCTGAATAACGCGGCGCAGTTCCGTCCCGGGCCACCTCCGGCGGTGACCAGCCAGGCGTACGCGCAAGCCCTGAACGAGGTGAAGAGCCTGGGTCAAAACACCAGCACGACGCGGACGCCTGAGCAGACCGTGATCGGAAAGTTCTGGGCGGGGCCGATCTGGAACACCTGGAATGAGATCGCCGAGAACGCCGCGCTGGCGCACCACACGAACCTGGAGACCACTGCGCGCCTGTTCGCGGTGCTCAACCTGTCCTTCGCCGACAGCGTCATCGCCTTCTATGACGCCAAATACCACTACCAGCTCTGGAGACCCGTCACGGCCATCAGATTGGCCAAGACGGTCGGGAATCCGGCAATCGTCGGCGACCCGACCTGGACGCCGCTCGTCGTCACGGCACTTGATCCCGATTATCCGGCCGCTCACGCCGTGATTAGCGCGGACGCAGCGACCGTGCTGGCCGCCTTCTTCGGGAACAAGGATCAAATCCGCGCAACCTCCGACGTCCTGCCAGGCGTCGTGGCGACCTATACCAGCTACAGCGATGTGGCGACCGAGGCCGGCCTGAGCCGGATCTACGCGGGAAACCACACGCGGATCGCAGTCGAGGTGGGCTACACGCTTGGGAACAACGTTGCGCAATTCGTGATCTCCGACTTAGGCATCTAAGAACGGCTTCTTTTCATTGCGACCTTCACGCTACATGAAAGCGACGATTGTCGTGAAGTAGGCCAAACACCGGCACAGGAAGCCTCGCCTTTTAAGGCTGGGGAGGAGTGCGGCGTTGAGGCCTCACTCGCCGGCCGGCTCCTGCCTTGCCAATCAATCCCCTTGCGGGGAGCAGTTTTTCTGTACGGAACGGCCAAACCGTGCCCGTAAGGGCCTTGCTGACATGCCCCCGGCATGTCGGCCGCAAGCACTTCGTGTGTGACGCACCCGGTACTCCAGGTGGGGCTATCGCTGCGAATGGTGTGGGCATGAATGGTTGCCTCGCAAGCAGGACAAGAGGCAACCAGACCCCCGCGTGTACCCCAAGTGCAAGAGTTCGTATTGGAATGTGCCAAGAAAGAAAAGCACAGCCCACAAAGAGAAATAAGGCGCTTTGACATATTAGATAGATTGATATGTCAACATGATGAACTTCCAGGGCAATCGCATCTAATTTTTCAATAGGCTTGCAGAGAGCATCTATGCATTGAGGAATTGTAAGCTGCACAATGCTGATGTGGCTTCCAACCTCAGTTCCCAAATTTAGATGCGATTGCCCTAGATGAACTTCAGGAAAGTATTGTAAACTACAGTGAAGTGTTATATAGTATGGTATGCAGCCCAAAATGGGATATGGAGGCGACAGGACTTGAAACCGCATCTCTCTTTCAATGAGTAACAATGTGTTACTATGACTAGTAATATCAGCATTTTTACTTAATAAGAGGCTGTGATGGACCACTAAAAGACGAGAGACAAATGATTCCTGCTTCGAAATTTCAGACCCAACTCATCCTAGCATCAGCCTTCATTGCAGGTGATGAATTAAAACCAACAACTGCCTTCCTTCAGGCTTTACAAGAATGGTCAACGATTTATGATGGAGATCCAGTATCTCTCCCTTTACCATCTATGGCTCCTTCAGAACTTCCAAGCGCGATCTTAACGAGCCGTGACCAATCTTTAAGTATAGAGCTGGCAAGGACAAGGATCAATGTATATTGGAAACGAATAGAACCAAACAAGGATGCTTCAATCAATGTAAGTGATATCTATAGCCACTTTTCAGATAGAATTGCAACAATTGCTGAAAAAAACAAAGTCGTTATCGGTCGGTTAGCTGCTTTGCGAGTGAGCATGGGAAATGAACAAACACCTGGAAGAGTGCTTTCTAAACAATTCTGTCGTGAAGAAATTTTGAATGGACCATTAAACCGAATTGAAGGTTTTGAACTACATGCTCATAAGGTGTATGAGCTTTACCAAGATCAAAACGTAAATAGCTGGATAAGAATCAAAACATCAGGTAGTCCAGGACCAGATTACGAACATATTTTTGTTGAACAAGATATCAATACTCTTGCCGAAGAAGTAAACATTAAAGATTTTGATAGGGCGAACATCACACAGTTTTTCACTCAAGCAAGCAACCAGCTAGATAGTATTCTCAACGCATACTTTCCTGGAAAGACGGGGGAATAATTGAATATTATTCAAGGGCAAAACATTCCTATGACAGCCAGTGGTAGGGTTTCTTTTGGAGGAGCAGAAACTTCTTATACCAGAACGGAAAACCCATACTTTGAAAAGAAAATTTGGTCTGTCACACCATTAGGAAGACAAAGTGTTTCAGAATATCTAAACAATATATCACATTCGATGTCAGCTTCAGTCATAGGATCTCTAGCTGATGAAATTCCAGTGAGAAAAACTGATTTTGCTCGTGAACTAGCTTTAGCACTTCATAAAGTGATGACAATTTCAAATAGTAGTACTTCAATGCTGATAACTGCTATGAGGAAGCTCGATGAACTCAAAAATTTACCAGAAGATTGGGATTCATATGGCGCTGATCCAATTAGCCCAAATGCAATAGCGAAAGCAAAATCAATAATAATTTCAGTCGTGAAATCATTTAGTAATGCCATAGGTGACGTGGTACAGCTAACGGACGTTATTCCTATCGCTGATGGTGGTGTTCAGCTTGAATGGGTAGGTCCTCATGCTGAATTGGAGATAGAAATATCACCAAATGGTACCATTGGTCTTCTGTACATTTCGGGTTCTGGAGATAGGCGCAAATATGAGGAATCAGAAGATAATTCCCTCAACGATGTTTACGCCAAGATAGCTAGGTTAATTCATTCACAGTATAATAACTGAAGCGTTTGGTGCCTCTTGTCTTTGTGATCATTCAAAAGTAGTGATAAAAATGGTGTTTGAGGTAAGGCAAATAGAGGATGATGATGAGCTTTATAGGCGCATTGCGCCTCCATTCTTTAAAGAGAATGGAACAATTAGTTCAAGTGCATATAAATTACATAGTCACCCTGATAGAGAGATATCAGTCAACCTAGCAATATATGGAGCAATTCATCTAGTTCCACAAACAATACACAAGAGAAAAGAACAACAGATACAACTACAGCAGGCTCAGACATATAGTTTACCACCAGGGAGAAGTATTAGTCAGGAGACGAAGATCAAAGTATTCGCCAGAGATGGTGGTAGATGCGTTCAATGTGGGTCTCCATATGATCTACAATACGACCACATCATTCCATTTTCTCTAGGTGGTGGGAATGGACCCGAGAATATACAGATACTCTGCGGCCCCTGCAACAGAAGAAAATATAACAATATATGATTGGTATAAGAGAATTGCCTCGGTCGGATGTTCTTATTGTGGTGGGCGAGAGTAGTGTCTGGAAAGAGTGTTCTCACCCACGACGGTCAACAATGGCAGAAGCACTCGACAAATACTGTTCTAGTAGCAGGGACAGGGGCGGCAACTCCCCCCTTGCTGGCATTGTGGGGGCCAATGTCTGGCTACGACCTGAAGCACGTATGTGACCAGGTCCTTACCCCCATGTGGGGAGCTGTGCAGAGTCAGATCTATAAAGAGCTGCAACGCATGAAAGCGCTTGGCTGGATAGAGATGGAGCGTGAAGAGCAGGAATCACGCCCCGATTTGAATTCGAGAAGACCTACACATGAGAAGCAGTTCTAATACCCGTAACCACCACTCGTCGACCCGCCGCCTTGTACAGCTAGATTGGGTGTAGCCACGAACCACACGCCGAAAAGGCCTTGACCATTGGCCTGACCGGGAGCAGTGTCCCCTGAGAAGGTGTAGAGCGGATGACCGTTATACTCGACCTGGTTCCCGTTTACATCCGTCTGTACGCTCAGTTTCCCAGAGAGGGAAGTCGAGCTGGCGGGTCCACCTGAACCTGTGAAGAGCAGCGGAGGCCATATCGGAACACATTTGCGCGCTAAGGCTGACTGTGTCGCTGAATCAGCGGTGAAGTAGTACAGGGTCTTGCCTTGGGCATTGGTAAGAACGGTTTCCGACTGGCCTTTTACCGGGACGGTCGCCGTTTGAATCACGGCGGAGGAACTGCTGCCGCCAGTCGTTGGGGTGGTGGTTGCAGGTAGATTGGAACTGCCGCCGCCATAAGTGCCACCGCCAGTCGTTGAGGCAGTGGTCGCAGGTGGATTGGAACTGCCGCCACCATACGCGCCACCCCCAGTAGTTGTGTAGCTACCGCAAGCCGCAATAAACATTGCCATGAAGACGCTAAGAGCGATCACCAAAGAGCGTTTAAGAATCATTGTATGTTCTCCTTGAAAGGCCTGGTACCCGCAAGGGTACCAGTACACTACCAAATGTACTGGTACCCCTTGCGGGTACCAGGAGTGTATTGATCTGAAGAGCGATCCATCAGGACTCCCTTCCCAAGGTTATATTCGCAGCAGGTTACATTCGCAGCACGGTACTATGCTCGTTGACTTTTAACACCATCAAGCGCTTTGGCGGCTGATGGATCCCACCTCGCCAATATTAAATGCGAAAAAGCACACGATTACACCGGCTAGGTAATTCTGTCTAGAGTGCTCCAGTGTAATACTGGGCTGGAAATACACGATTCTGCCGATGTGTTATTGCTCCCCATTAAGGTATATCTCTTGTTGGGATACGTGTCGAGGATGGACTCTTGACTCGACAGGGAGCCAGACTGCACCACATGGGATTGGTACTGTGAAGCGGCGTCGGCTCGGGGGAACGTACGACGAGTATCCATGGAATCGGTAAATTTCCGGAAAGGAGCGTGGCTTTGTGGCAATACTCAGTCCTATGCGTGATGTAGGTGAGGCGTTATTGACTACACTTGCTACTTCAGCGGTGGGAAACACCGCTGTACCAATTGTTGAAGTAGATGTGCATGCGAGGCTTCCCAAAACAGCTTCGAAGTGCCCTGCCAAACCGCTGGTTGAGATGGAGCCGCAGTCGAGCGAGGGACATGATTCGTTACTTGACGATCTGGATGATATGGAAGAGAGCAGCGAAGCTGATGTACTGGAGGAACTTCCCACGCGCTCACGACATGCTCGTGTAACCACCGCACGCTGTACTACAGCTTCTGAAGATGCTTTTCAGAGCTACGTGCGTGACATCCGTAGATTTGGTCTCCTTACACATGAAGAGGAAATTGATTTGGCGCGACGAACCGCTGCCGGGGATGAACAAGCGCGACGCAAGCTGATCGAGTCAAATTTACGCCTGGTGATTGCTATTGCACGTCGATACAAGAGTTCTGGGGTGCCTCTCTTAGACCTCATCCAGGATGGGAATCTGGGGCTCATGCGCGCCGCCGAGAAATTTGACTATCGCCGTGGCTGCCATTTTGGCACCTATGCCACCTGGTGGATTCGCCAGGCGATCAGTCGTGCGGCCAGCGAACAGTCAAGCCTGATTCATCTGCCCGAGCGTGTGGCAATGCATTTGCGCAAGGTACGACGTGTTGCAGCACAACTTTCACAAGAGAACGGACTTGACCCCCTGCCCGAGCAGATAGCTGAAGCTTGTCATATGCATGTGGACGAGGTCAAAGATTTGCTGGACCTCGTCGAGCAGCCAGTTTCTTTCGACACGCCCATCGACGATGAAGCTCGTCACTCGCTGGCCGACACGCTTGAAGATACTGGGACTCCTGCCCTGGCTGAAATTGCCTCACAACATCTGCTGGGTGAAGAACTGCACCGAGCGCTTGGCTCGCTTTCTCTACGTGAACGTTCGGTTATTACGCTGCGCTATGGTATCGGTGATGGTCGGAGCCGTACATTGCTCGAAGTCGGGAAAGAACTGGGTATCTCACGCGAACGTGTTCGACAGCTCGAAATGGTGGGGCTGATGAAAATACGTCGTCAGTATGAAATGTAGGCCTGGTATCCGCAAGGGGCACCACTACATTTAGCAGTGTACTGGTGCCCCTTGCGGGTACCAGGGGAAAGGAGAATACTTCATGTCTGACCTATTAGCTGCGCGTGCTCAGATGGGCACATCGCTCGCTTTCCATATCATCTTTGCTTCACTGGGAGTTGGACTGCCACTGCTTCTGTGTATTGCCGAAGGACTTGCCCTCTGGCACAAAGATGCTACCTGGATGACGCTCACGCGCCGCTGGACGAAAGCCTTTGCCCTGCTCTTCGCCATCGGCGCAGTCTCCGGCACTATTCTCTCGTTTGAAATCGGCCTGCTCTGGCCGACCTACACCAAGTTCTCTGGCTCTATCATCGGCTTACCGTTTGCCTTGGAGGGCTTCGCTTTCTTTCTGGAAGCCATCTTCCTCGGCCTCTACCTGTATGGTTGGGAGCGCCTCTCGCCCCTTGTCCATTGGCTCTGTTCCTTTCCCCTCTGGATCAGTGGAGCCCTTTCGGCGTGGTTTATCGTCAGCGCTAATTCCTGGATGAATACACCGGTAGGGTTCCAGTTTCACCATGGGCAGGTGACGGGGATCGATCCCTACCAGGCAATACTCAATCCCAGCACTCCGTATGAGACAACGCACATGCTCCTGGCAGCCTATGTGGCAACCGGCTTCGGAGTTGCTACTGTCTATGCCATAGCTCTGCTCCGTGGCAAGCGCGGGGAGTACTATCGGAAGGGACTGATGCTGGCAATGGCCATCGGTGCCATCGCGATTCCGCTGCAGATTTTCGATGGGGACCTGAGTGCCCGTTCCCTTGTAGATCTCCAACCTGCAAAGTTAGCAGCGATGGAAGGGGTCTTCCATAGCGAGCAAGGTGCGCCAATCAAGATAGGCGGCATTGTTGATGACAAGACAGGACAGGTCCTCTATGCCATTGAAATCCCTGATGGGTTGAGTATTCTTGGCAAAGGTGATCCGCATGCTACCATTCGAGGCCTTGATACCTACGCACCTCAAGATCAGCCCGATCCCTTCTTTGTTCATCCCTCGTTTGATGGCATGGTCGGTAGTGGCTTCTTCACGCTGTTCATCGCGGGCGTGTTCTGGCTGCTCTACTTCAGGCGCAAACGAGTGGTCCCTGAGAATCGCTTGTTGCTTTGGGGAATAGTGCTCTCTGGCCCGCTCTCCTTCATTGCGATAGAACTTGGCTGGATGGTGACGGAACTGGGACGCCAGCCCTGGATCATCTATGGCATTTTGCGCACAAAGGATGCAGTGACAACCGCTCCAGGACTGGACATTAGCTTTGCGGCCTTCTCCGGCATCTACGTGGTGCTGGCAATCACCTTGACGGTATTGCTGCTGCGCCTGGCGCGTTCACCGCTGCCGAAGCAGGAGTGGCACGTGCTCGATAAATCGGCACTCTACTCGTGAGTAGTAGTAGTAGCGAAGAAA
>WNFB01002734.1_pt1 | contig 15397 bp, 11 predicted proteins | sample 5400501 | NCBI WGS metagenome assembly WNFB01 (sample SAMN13153341, study PRJNA577476) | soil metagenome | isolation source: 200 cm saprolite under Douglas fir tree site 2 hole 1 | place: USA:California | collected 2015-04-18
TATATGCTTTTCTACCATCGCCAAATCAACCATTTCTTCAACTCCAAGGTCTTCCGACCAATACCCTGGAACGCGCCCTGGCAGATCACCCTCGATAACAGATCTCATATTTCTCAGCTTCACCTTCAATCGTTCGTGCACGACTTCGTCGACTGAATTCTTTGAAAGCAGCAAATGGTATGTAGTGATTGTTCCCTTGCGGAGGCCCAGGCGATGAATACGATCGAGCGACTGCAGATAGTGTGCACAATTGAACGAGCGATCTAGGTAAACCGCTTGATGACATGTCATATGGAGAGAGATCGATTCTGCACATGCCGCAGGGTTCGCAATAAGTACTTTGCAATCACTATCTCCCTTGAATCTTGCGATTAAATCTTCTCTTCCGAACTCGTCTTCGTCAGTCGAAAGCAATGGGATCTCGCCATATATAACTACAGGACTAAGATCTCTTAACTCCCGTGCCACCATTTTCAAATTGTGAACAAACGAGGACCATATAATTATCTTTTCCCCATGAGCAGTAATCTTCCGCGCGAGGCTGCACGCTAGCGCGACCTTGCTCGGCATTTCATATTTTGAGTAATGCTCAATCGCCTCGCCTAGCGGAACACCAGCAATATCGAGTGGAGCTAATCCAAACTCGTCACACCGCTTGCGAAGCAGGGTTGGATTTACAGCAACCTGCAATAGCCGAATTGCGCGAGCGCGCCGCCATTCGCGGAGTGATTCACGATCACGTGGCGCTTCCTTCGATTCAGTCAGAAACCGAGATGTAATGCCTCGGTAAATTCTGTCCTGCAAAGGCTTCATTGAGCACCACGAAACTCGAAACTGGGGCCGTGGCAGTTTGAGCTGACTCTTGGTAACTCGGTACAGAAGCGGCGCGATCTGTTCGCGGACCTTGCGAACTGTGCTCGCAGCAACTGGCTCCTTCGAGATCCTTAGATATTCGTCCGACGTGCCAAGCGGTAGCTGATCCGACCAGAGAAATGTCATTTGAGTCCATAGGTCACTTAAGCCGTTCGGCATGGGCGTTCCTGTCAGAATCAGTCGACGTTTTGCAAACGGAGCGAGGCGCAGGACTGCTTCAGCAAGTACTCCGCCTTGCGGTCTCTTTACGTAGTGTGATTCATCAAGGACGAGAAAGAAGCTACGGCTGCGAAGTAGCCGTGCCAGCTCCTCGACATCTCGACTTGCGCTGTGGTACGTGGTTAGTAGTAGTTCATACCTTCCCGCCGTCCCAAGCAATTCTCGGCGTCTTTGCCGACTATGCCCGGCAAGACGTATCCCCTGCGGACTGCGTCCAAAGCAGGACAAAAACTCGTGCTCCCAAGGCTCAAATGCACTGCCAGGCCCGACTACTAACAACGCGTCGACAATCCTCTGCTTCCTAAGAAGATGAAAATAAGCTAATGCAACAGCCGTTTTTCCGCTGCCAGGAACGGAAAAGTTCGCGCCGTGCTGTACTACCAACAGATGGTTTACCGATTGAAGTTGACGCTCGGTTAGATTGCGGGCCAACTCCTCCTTCAGGACTTTCAACAATCGGGCATGGTCTTCGCTTGTCTTGCCACGCTTCGCCTTTAGACCCTCCTTGAGAATTAAACGATAGGCCGCGCGTCGCCCATCAGCCTCTCCCAACAAGGCTCTACATTTGTCGTCTACTGCGACCTCAACGGAGTACTTAGTGAAGTGAGCAAGAATTCGCTGGATCGACTCCAAAGCTCCGTCTGCAACCGGTATGTACCAACGCAACTTGGCCTCGTCGTATTGCCCACCCAATACACCTCGAATGAAGAGACGGTGCAGAGGCTGCTGCAATACAGCGCTCTTGTCATTGCCTCCACCACCAACGACTAGTTGGCCTTCTTGAATACGCAGCTCAATCACTGACACTTCTACTTCCGAGCCTTCGCCTGTCTCCGCGTCCTAATCACTTTTCGAAGATCATTCGTCTTCTCAATAATCTGTCGTAAAACGTCATCAATCTCAGGATCAGACAGTTTCCTCTTGTCAGCTGGTATTGCATCTATGATTCTTAGTGCACGCGTCACAAGAGCAAGTGGCCGCTCTGTATCCCGTAGTATCTCTTTTCGCTCTTTCGCATCCTGGTAGTAGCTCTTCAATGTGCCTGCATGAACTTCTCTCCACACTGCCTCTTCCTGAATATCCTTTTCTTCCACTGGAGTCTTTGGCTTTGGGGATTCCTCGCTAGAGTTACCGTCTGCACCTTCGTCGCCATCGTCGCGAGTGTCACTATCCTCGGAAGGCAAACCCATTTTCTTACGCTCTTGAGTAGAGAGCGACACAGTAACCGATAGCGCACGCTTCACTTCACGCCATGACTCGTTCGTCGCGAAGAGATCTCTAAGCTCCCTGATTCGCCAATGCGATAATCGCAATCGGATGTAGTAGAAGGCAACGAGTCTCAGCTCGTTTATATCGCTTGCGTCTGGCTGCCAATTCAATTTGATATTTCCTCGCGGACGCGCGGCCCATGCCAATATGTTCTGAAGATCAATGAAATGCTCATTCAACTGCTTTACTAGGTAGTACCTTTCTGTCTTTTCCAGGAAATCATTGAGATAACTATCAATGAGATCGAGGCGGCTTAAGTCAGCACGGAGTCTTTCCTCCGTGACCCCATAGATTTGTGCCGCCATCTCGTCTATTTCAATTCCGGAAAGGCGACCCTCGCGCAGCTTGAGAAGATGATTTATTGGGCTGTAGTCGAGCTGCTGTGGAGTCGAGAGCTGAATGCCCGCCTCAATGAGCCACACATCTCTCTTTGTAATGTCCGACGGTAGTACCTGAACATCTAGGTACTTGTACTGATTGTTTCCGGTTTTCTTGTGCAACTTTTCAAATATTGCTTTCCGTCGATTGCCGTTTATTACCGTTCCATCACACGTAATAATTCCTGGATGAATTTGGCCATTCTTCTTTAGGTCTTCTAGGATTTTTTCGTTCTCGTCAGGTCGTATTCCCAAGAGAATATCCCTAATCAAATCTTGATCTTTCCTATTTGCCGCCTCCAGCTCCCTTCCCAATTCGGCTTCCTTTTCTAGGACCTCGGCTTTTATTCGTCCATTTGCTTTGTTGAAAGCCAAGTCGTCAACCGAGATTCTGTAGACAGGGGCGCGATCCGCCTTGCCTTTGACGATCAATTTCTCGCGTGGAAGCTTGTCTTGACCACCAGCCGACTCTTCTTGTTGCTTCATCAGATTCCGAACCATCTGAACGCGTTTCTGGTCGTGTGGCATCGCAGACGGCATATCCCCTCCTCCACGTTCTGGCCCCTGATTGGGATTCCAAGTGCCAGCTTCAACGCAAGTACCGCAACTTACCTCTTCCTAGGTGGGTTGATTTTGTTTTCCTTGATCTCCTTCTTCGTCAACCGAAGCTGCACCCTTCCCTCAGATTTCGCTTTCAAGAACTGCGAGTTCCTCCAAAGCACTTCAGTTCGAACATGATCCTTTCCCTTAGTGTCGCGCGTGAGCGTACGGATCGTTGAACGCCGCCAACCGCGCTCCGCCGTGAGAACAGAATCGTAGAGATCGTTCTTATAGCCGCTGATGATCAGCATCGCACGCGACCTGCAACACAGTTGCAGCAATTCGCGATGAAATGGCTCATCTTTCGCGTCAATCGCGTATCCATACGGTCTGTCGACAAAATATGGTGGATCCAAATACATAAGCGTCGCTGGTCGATCCAGAAACATTCGCACCAGCTCTCGTGCATCTCGACTTTCAATACGAACCTTGCGTAGACGCTCGACGACCTGCGAGAGTCTTTCAGGAAGGTTGTACCAACGATTTACACGAGCCTCGACACCACCACGTGCATAAGACTGGGAGTACGAGAATCCGCAACTCAGTCCACTCACAGCAGTCGAGTTCACAGTCATCATAGTTGCCACAAGAAACTGGCGCGCACGTTCAAGTGGATCCTGAGGTTTCGGATCATGTCGGGCCTTGAAATACTCTCGCCGTGCGTATGGCGTAAGTGCAATGGCACGACAAAGCGCATCCGGGTTTTCCCGCAGCTGCGTGAACACATTGACTATGTCGCCATCAAGATCATTGATCACCTCAATGGGGGCTGGAACTTTCGCCAATGTAATCGCTGCTGAACCAGCAAAGGCCTCGACCCATGCATTGTGCGGCGGAAATAAGGCAATTATCTTGGTGGAGATTCTTTGCTTGGCGCCGTAGTAACCAAAGGGGGGCTTCAACGTGGCAGGTACTCGACCGCGCAGAGCAACATCAGCCACAGAAAAAAGTGGCTGTTCATCGGCTACCGGAGCGGCCCTATTTACCTTGTCTAGATCCATCGCCAATTTCGTTGGAGAGAGTAAACCAGTACTTAGTCTCGTGGGCGCTCCGGCTTCCAGTCGCGCCAGCCGACTATTAGCGGAAAGTAAAGTCCGAGTCGATTCGCACCAATTGCTGAAGCGTATTGTTCTAACTGCGGCGCGTAACGATTCTGTTCGCGATCAAGAAACGCGTCAGTGTCCGATCCTTCGTGCCTACTTGTCTTGTAGTCCACGATCCAGAGAATCCCGTCCGTATCCGTGAAAACGCGATCAATTACCATATTTCGGTCTCGCGTCCGGATGCGGTACTCGCTTCGTGCTTCGGGATGTGCCCCCAGCACCCATCGACCTCGATCGTCGCCAATTGTATTGGCAAGCGCAGATGCGATGCGCTCGCTGGCAGCTTCACCTTGAGCGCGTGGCACACCTCGACGTTCGAGATCAGTCACAAATATCGGACGCAGCGATAAGATCCGGTCCCGCGACCAGCCTTTGAGCCCGTCTCCGGCAATGCGTTGAAGCCACCGATGCACGACTGTGCCGATGTGGCGTGCGGTTTCACCGGCCCAAGAGAATTCGATCTCTTCTTCCTCTCGCCCTTCGGGCGGCGGGGCCCAGCGCACCGCTTCGGGGAGCGGCGGCATGCGGAAGTCGGGCGCGAGGCGGTTGATTGAGTAGATCGGCTCGGCCTCGGGCGCTTCGCGCGCGGGCGCGGCTGGTTGAGGCGTGCTGAAGAACGCTTCGGCGACTGGCCAGGCGCGGGCGAGGAGCGTGTGAGCGGGCGGCTTCTTGAGGTTGCCGTGATCGTCGGAGCCGAGGCAAGCGAGCAGGTGCAGGCGGTTCTTGGCGCGGGTGGCGGCGACGTAGAGGAGGCGCGAGGCCTCGGTGTCCTCGGCTTCGGAGTCGAGGTCGCGGAGGTAGTCGTAGGTTGGGTCCGGGTCGGAGCCGGTGGCTCTGATGGGGGCGAGGAGTAAACCCCCCGGCGCTGACGCGCCACCCCCCTTATCAGGGGGGCGAACCGAAGACCCATCCTTTTCAAAACCAATCAATTCCTTCCAAAGGAAGAGCGGGGGATCGGAGCGGCCGGGGCCTTTGTCGAGGCCGGGGACGATGACGGTGTCGAACTCGAGGCCCTTGGCCTTGTGGATGGTCATGATCTGCAGGTCGTCGTCGGTGGCGGCGACGTCGGGGAGCGCGTAGAGGCGCTCGAGGTTCTCGTGCAGGGCGGCGAGGTCGACGGCGCCGGCGGCTTCGAGCTTGTCGAGCTCGTCGAGGAAGATTTCGGCGTCCTCGAGGTCGGTGCGGTCCTCGACGCAGGCGGGGCCGCCGAGCGCGAGCCAGACGCCTTCGACGCGCTCGCGCAGGCTGCCGCGCTCGCGGTCGGCGATGGCGGGGGCGAGGATGCGCGTGAAACGCTCGAGGAACAGGTCGTCCTTGATCAGCTCCCAGATAACCCCCCTACCCCCCTTGTCAGGGGGGCGGCCTGCAATTTCCAGAAGCTTTTCCAATGACAAGGCAAGCCAGGGGGCGCGCAGGAGCGAGAGCCAGGCGATGCGGTCGCCGAGGTGCAGGAGCGCGCGGGTGATTGCGTAGAGGTCCTGCACCACCTGCTTCTCGCCGAGGCGCTCGATCTCGATGGCGCGGTAGCGGATGCCTTCGGCTTTCAGCGCGGGGACGATCTCGGCGAGCGCGTCGCGAGTGCGAACGAGGATGGCGGTTCGGCCTTCAGATTTGCGGACAAGATCAACAATCTTTTCAGATTCAAAAACCCGATCCGGGACGTGGTGCCAGGCGGCGGCGTCGCCGGGGAGCGCGCGCTTCTCGGGATGCGGCGTCGCCGCGGAGTACGGCACGGCGCCCGAGGAGCGGTCGGCTTCGCGCGGCAGGATCGCGGGGAACGAGGCGTTGAACCACGAGACGAGGCTCGCCTGCGAGCGGAAATTGGTGCTGAGCGTGAGGCGCTCGAGCTCGACCGTGCCGAGGCCGCCCTGCCAGGCGTTGAGGAACAGGCCCACCTCGGCCTCGCGGAAGCGGTAGATCGACTGCATCGGGTCGCCGACGAGGAAGAGCGTCCGGCCGTCTCCCTTCTCCCAGCCCGCGGTCAATCGCTCGAGGAGCTCCCATTGCGACACCGAGGTGTCCTGGAACTCGTCGACCAGGATGTGGCGGATGCGCGTGTCGAGCGCGAGCAGGAGATCGGTCGGCGCCTCGGGCGTGCCGAGCGCGCGCACGGCGCCTTGCGCGACCTCGGTGAAGTCGGTCTGGCCGCGCTCGGCGAACACCACCTTGAGCTGCGCGGCGGCGAGCGGCAGGAGCTGGAGGATCGCGCCGAGCACTTCCCACTGCGCGTCGTCGTAGCGCTCGGGCGGCATGGAAAGGAGCGCGGCGAGCGCCTGGCGAAGGGGTTCGTTCCCCGTCAGTTCGGGCGGCGCCGGATGAGGTCTTTTCCTCCAGCTTCCATCCTTGGTGAGCACCGCCTCGGCGAACTCGAGCGAGGCTTTCGGATGAAGCGATTTCGCTCTTTCCAGAAGACGAATTCTTTCCGAACGAAAAGCGGATTCGAGCTCGCTTCGCGTGGGCGCCTGTCCGGTCTTGCGCAGCCACTGGTCGCGCCGCGCAAGCATCGAGGCGATGAGCGTGCCCGCGGTCTCGAAGTTGTTGTCGAGGTGCGCGAGCAGCCGCGCCACGGGAGGCGAAAGCCCGTCGAGCGTTCTCTTTGCGGCTTCCTTGTAGAGATCGCGCGCATCCTCGAGCACCTCGGCCGCGGCGCCGAAGCGCGACAGCACCGGCATCTGCCGCGTCAGCGCGGCGCAGAAGGCGTCAATGGTCTGGATGCGCAGGCGATGCGCGATCTCGGGGCCGTTCGGGATCTTCTCGAGCACGCGCTTGCGCATCTCGGCGGCGGCCTTGATGGTGAAGGTGATGGCGAGGATTTCTTCAGGCTTCTCGACCACGCCGAGGAGCTTGATGAAGCGCTTGACCAAAAGATCGGTCTTGCCGGAGCCTGCGGGCGCCTGCACGATGAACGAGTGCCGCGGGTCGAGGGCACTTTCCCGCTGGGCGAGATCGGCTATCTGCGCGTTCATACCCTGGCCCCAAGGGTAGAATTCGCTGACGGGGTTCCCGGAACGAGAACGCTATGGCAGCCACAGACCGAATCCAGATCAATCCGAAGATCATGCTCGGCAAGCCGGTCATCCGGGGCACGCGCATCCCGGTAGAACTCGTGCTTCGCAAGCTCGCCGAAGGGGCTACCGAAGCGGAGCTTATCGACGCTTATCCGTCTCTCACCTCTGAAGACATCAAGGCGGCGCTCGCTTACGCGGCGGAAACAATCGCACACCACGAGATTCATCCCATTGAGCGCTGACTGAGCGGCGCAGCTCCCGGGCGCCATGCGCTTCCTCGCCGATGAGAGTTGCGATATGGCGGTAGTGCGAGCCTTGCTCGAAAAGGGATACGACGTGGCGCTCGTGCGTGATCGCGAACGCGGAATGGAAGACGAGTCGGTCGCGCGCATCGCGCAACAGGAACAACGAATCCTTCTGACGGAAGACAAGGACTTCGGCCAGCTGGTGCATGCATCGTCCGGGCGATAGGTGCCGGAATGCGCTATGCGGTCGTGATCGAGAAAGGCGAAGGCAACTACGGCGCCTACGTGCTGGACCTCCCCGGCTGCGTGGCCGTCGGTGACACGGTTGAAGAGACCAAGCGCGAGATACAAGAGGCCATCGAGTTTCATCTCGAAGGACTTCGAGCTGACGGCCTGCCGATTCCCGAGCCGACCAGCCGCGTCGAATACGTCGAGATTGCGACTTAAAGTCACTCGTCATCCTTCGCGCTTTCATCGAGCGCGTTGATCTTTTCGTAAACCCTGCACAGGGTCTGCAGGTCGCAGCGCTGGCAGGTCTTGAGCTCGTACTTCGGGTCGACGCGCGCCTCGCCGGCGGCGAACGCGGCGCCGAGCGCCTCGGCGTCCTTCTTCCATCCCGCGAGCAGCCCCGGCCAGTCGCGGTACGACGTCAGGCCGGGAATGAGCTTTTCCGAGCGCGAGTAGCCGATGAATTTCATGGCGCCGGGCCTGACGCGCGCGAACGCCACCGCGGCGAGCTCCTCCCGCGCGGCGCAGGCGTAGAGCGGCAGCTGCGGGTCGTCGGGCCGCGGGCCCTCCCATTGCTTCGGCGTCAGCGGCCCGGCTCCGGTCTTGTAGTCGACCAGCACGTGCCCGCCGCGCGCCAGGCGGTCCATGCGGTCGAGGCGGGAATTGAATTCGAGGCCGGCGACCAAGAGCGTTCTCTGCTCTTCGGTAAAAACCACCTTGAACGGCGGGCGCTGCTTCTCGAGCTCCAGCCATTCGCGCGCGAGCCTGGCGAGGCGCGCGCGCTCGAGCTCGGCGAGCCGGCCTTCGATGCCGAGCTCCTTGACGGCGGCCTCGGCGGCGCGGGCGATGGCGGGTTCGAGATCGCTCGCCAGAGAAGCGCTCGACTTCAATTCCTTCCATAAAAACGACATCAAGGCGTGCAGCAGCTTGCCGCGGTCGCGCGCATCGAGCCCCGCCGCAGGCTCCTCGAGCGCCTCGGCGGCGAGCCGCCACCTGGCGAAGGCGCGGAACGGGCACGCCGCCTGATCGGCGAGCACTCGCGTGCCGCCGCGCACCTGCTTCGCGATTACGGGTGGCGCTTTTGAATTTTCAAAAGTTTCAAGATTCCTGGATTCGAAAAGCAAGTCGCGATGCCGCGGATACTCAGGCACCGCGAGCGGCGCCTCGGCGACGCCGAGGATCAGCGGGCTCGGCGCGAAATCGCGGTCCTTCTCCTTGCGCGCGAACGAGAACACCGCTTCCTGCGCGGCGCCCAGCCACGCCTCGGTGATGCGCCGGTCGAGCGCGAGCGAGCCTTCGGCGCTCGCCTGCGGGATGCCGGCCTTCTTCTGAGCCGCGACCGGGATGAAGGGGTTGGGGCGCGCGGCGAGCGGCCAGGCCTCGTCGGTGAGGCCGCTCACCCACAGGCAGTCGAAGCGCAGGCCCCTCGACTCGAGCAGGCCGAGCACCTGGATCGGCGCTTCGGGAGACTCGGGCTGGAACAGCGTATCGGCGCAGAGCCGGCCCAGGCAGGCGAAGGCTTCGTCGAAGGAGAATCCCTTTGAAATCCGCTCGAGCTTCGAGAATTCGCCGAGCGCTGCGTGCCACTTGGCGAGCGTCTGGAACTCGTCGGAGTCGAGCGCGCGCTCGCCGGGGAAGCCCGCCGCTTCGAGCAGAGCGGAAAAGTGGCGGGCCCAGTCCGACGGGCTCTTGTCGTTTGAAGAAAACTCTTTTACCTGAGTGAAAAGCTTTTCAAGAACCGACCGGAGAATCGGGCAGTGCTCGATCGAGCCGATCAGCTTCGGCAGGCTGACCGTCGCATCGAGGTTGCGGCGCAGCCGCGCGTCGAGCGCCGCGCGGCGCGCGATCTCGGTCTCGGCGCCGGCGAGGAACGGCGAGCGGATCAGGCGGCTCGCTTTTTCAAAAGGGATTTGCTCGTCTGTCAACTGCAGAACCGACAAGGCAAGCGCAACCAGCGGGTACTGATCCAGAGGCAGACCCAGCGAGACGTTGAACGGCACCGGCGCCTTCGCCGCGCCGGGCAGGTTGTAGCCCGGCTGCATGATGCGAGAGAACACGCGCACTGCTTCTTTTCTTCTTTTTTCAAGATTCGGAATAACGACACAGATGCGCGTCCTGCCCGCCTCGAGGCGCGCCCGCGCCCATTTCGCCGCGCTCTCGAGCTCCTCCCTGGCGGAGTTGAACGAGGTGCGCAGGGCGGAGGCTGCTGCTTTCTCAGGGTGGCAGTGAGCCACTTCAAACTTCTCGAGGAATTCCCCGGTCTGCGGCGGCAGGAGGTCGAAGGCGTAGGCGACCAGGAGCTTCGGAATTTTTATTTTCGATAAATACCCGGCCATGAGATCGGGGAGCCGCGCGGCGTCGATGTCGCCTTTCGTCTTGCGTTGATATTCCTTCGACCAGGAAGAGAACGCGGCTGCGTCTTCGTTGCCGCGCAACGCGCCGATGCGCCACTCGTGCACCAGGCGCCACGCCTCGCGGCACTGCGCCGCCGCGGGCTGCGAAAAGAGGATGTCCGCGCCGGAAACGATCTGCTGCCAGAGGAGCTCTTCCTGCGCCGGCGTAAGGAGCAGCGGCAGCTTGTCGCCGAGCTCCGAGTAGAGCGCGTCCTCCCACAGCCGCTCGACGAAGGCGCCGAAGGGCAGGATGTCGGCCGCTTCCCACGAGGTCAGGCCCTTCGCTATCTGGAAAGCATCGAAATCCGCGAGCAAGGCCTGCGAAAGCCGCTTGTTCGGCGTGACGACGGTGATGCGTGCGGCGTGGCCCTCGGCGAGGCGGGAGAAAAGCTCCGATTGCGAAAGCGCGCCGGCCATGCCCGATGATACGATGCCCCGCCATGAAGAAAAATCGGGGTCAGAGCCCGATTTCCGGTACCTCGGCTTCCGCTATGGGAAATCGGGCTCTGACCCCGATTTTTCAGCGCATCGCGGCCGAGGAGGCCTGGGCGCCGCCGGAGATCCTTGCGCGGTACAAGAAACTTCTGGAGGAAAAACCGGCCTCCTGGGACCCGGGATTCCACAGCCTCTGGGGATTCTTCCTCGGGCAGACAACGCGCGCGACGCAGCTCGTGACGCGCATCCAGGACCTGGGCGAGCGCCGCCTCGCCGACATGGACGCGAGCGGCATCGCGAAGCAGCTCGTGTTCCTCACCGCGCCCGGCGTGCAGGTGTTCGATGCGCCGACCGCGGTTTCTCTCAGCAAAAATCTGAACGATCAGTTATCGGAGGAAATAAAAAAGCACCCGGACCGCTTCGCCGGGCTCGCCGCGATCGCGCCGCAGAGCCCGCGCGATGCCGTCAAGGAAATGGAACGGGGTGTGAAAAACCTCGGCCTGAAAGGCGCCGTCATCAACTCGCACACGCAAGGCGAGTACCTCGACGCGCCGAAGTACTGGGAGATCTTCGAGGCGGCGCAGGCGCTCGGGGTGCCGATCTACCTGCACCCGAACACGCCGCCGGCCGGCATGATCCAGCCGTTCCTCTCGCGCGGCCTCGACGGCGCGATCTACGGCTTCGCGGTCGAGACCGGCCTGCACATGCTGCGGCTGGTGCTCGCCGGCGTGTTCGACCGCTTCCCGCGCCTGGCGATGGTGCTCGGCCATCTCGGCGAGGGGCTGCCGTTCTGGCTGTTCCGCCTGGACTTCATGCACCGCGCGATGGTCTCGGCGAACCGCTATGAGGGCGTCAAGGCATTGAAGAAAAAACCCAGCGAGTACCTGAAGGAGAATGTCTGGGTGACGACGAGCGGCATGCAATGGGCGCCGGCGATTTTGCACACGCTCTCGGTGCTCGGCGCCGACCGCGTGCTCTATGCCATGGACTACCCCTACCAGTTCGTCCCCGGGGAAGTGCGCGTCACTGACGAGCTGCCGATCAGCGACGCCGACCGCAAGAAGCTCTACCAGCTGAACGCCGAAAAAGTCTTTCATCTGTAACCAATCGGTAAGCGATCTGCAAGCCGCGCCGGACTAGCCTGAGCGCCTGACCCCAATAAAAAGGGAGGGCGCCATGAGATACACGAATTTCCGGCTTTTTCCGCTGCTCGCGACGTTGGAGCTCGGGGGCTGCTTCACCCTGCCGCCTCCGACCACGATCCAGGCCAGCGACGACGGCGTGTTCCAGCCTGTTGGGCGGCTCACCGTCAACCTCTCGCGGCTCCAGGGCGCGCCCTCGGAGCCGCAAAGCGGCCACGCCATCGAGCTCGGCGTCACCAAGGCGAGCGGCGGCGGCTCGCAGACGCTCAGCAGCGGCCAGCAGCCGGTCGTGTTCGGCAGCCGGACCTTCTCGCCGCCGCAGCAGCTCAAGTACGACTTCGACTTCACGTACGCCGACGTCTCGTACCGCTGGCGCAGGTTCTTCCGCGATGGGGCGTTCGGCATCGAGGCGCTCGGCGGCGTGGGCTACGCCGACCTCGACTTCACGGTCAGGTCGGCCACCCAGCGCGCCAGCGAGGACCTGAGCTCGCTCGGGCTGGCGCTGGGCGTCGGCGCGCTCTGGCGCCTGCGTCCCGGCACCAGCCTCCAGGGCCGGGTGACCGCGTTCGGCGGCGGCGACGTCAGCAGCGCGAGCCGCATCGAGCTGTTCCTGGTGCAGGCGCTCGGGCGCAACGCGGCGCTGCGCGCCGGCTATGCCGCCTGGAAAGTCGAATCCGATCGCGGCGACGCGGTCTCGAAGGTGGAAGTCAACTTTTCCGGGCCGGCGCTCGGCCTGGACGTGATGTTCTAAAGCCGCCAGATTCAGGGTAGGCTCGCGCCAGAGTCACAAGAAGGGAGGACTGCCATGAAGGTTTCTCGTCTAGCCGCCGTACTGGCGGTGGTGCTGATCCCCGCCGGCCCGGCCCTCGCGTTGAACACCACCGAGATCCGGGCCCACGGCGCGTCGGTCCTGCCGTCGCTCGGCGTGACGATCGACGTCGTCGGCGATTCGGCGCTGCCGACGGCGACGCGCAGCTCGCACGCGGTCGAGATCGGCTACATCGCCGGCCGCGGCAGGCACAAGCAGGAGCTGGAAGCGGGCGACAAGCCGATCGTGTTCGGCGGCCAGACCTTCAGCGGGCCCCAGGACCTGCGCTATACGGCGAACATCCGCTTCGCCGACCTCGTCTACCGCTACCGCAGGTTCTTCGGCGAGAGCAACTTCGCCATCGAAGGCCTCGGCGGCATCGGCTGGGCGAGCCTCGGCCTGAAGGCGGTCGGCGCCACGCAATCGGCGGCCGTGCAATTGAGTGACGCCGGCCTCGTCCTCGGCGTCGGCGGCATGTGGCGCTTCCGCCCCGCGACCAGCCTGCAGATGCGGCTCACCGCCTTCGGCTCGGGAAGCACCGAGGGCGTGACGAGCGCCGGGCGCTTCGAGGTCTACGTTGCCCATGCCCTGGCGCGCAACCTCAACGTGCGCGCCGGCCTCGGCAGCCTGAGCGCGCGCTCGGCGCGCGAAGACGACCGCGGCGGGAACTCGACCAATTCGCCGATCCGGGCAAGCGTGAGCGGTGTCCTGCTCGGGCTCGACTTCGTCTTCTAGCGGCGGCGCAGAAATCGGGGTCAGAGCCCGATTTCCGGCAGCTCCGCTTCCACTGTGGGAAATCGGGCTCTGACCCCGATTTCTCATCGTTCGAGGATCGCGGTGACGCCCATCCCGCCGGCGGTGCAGATCGAGATCAGGCCGCGGCCCGAGCCGCGCGCCGCGAGCTGCCTGGCGAGCGTGGCGACGATGCGCGTGCCGGTGGCGGCGAACGGGTGGCCGAGCGCGACGCTCGAGCCTTTCGGATTCAGTTTCGCCCGGTCGATGCTGCCGAGGGCGGGACGCTTCAGTTTCTTTCGACAGAAATCCTCGGACTCCCAGGCCTTCAGCGTGCAGAGCACCTGCGCGGTGAAGGCCTCGTGGATCTCGTAGATGTCGAAATCCTGCAGCTTGATGCCGGCGCGGTCGAGCATTCGCGGCACGGCGTAGGCCGGCGCCATCAGCAGGCCCTCCTGCGGACCGGCCATGCCGACGAAGTCGACGGCTGCGGTTTCCGTAAAGCTCACATACGCCTGGACGGGGATCTTTCTTGAAACAGCCCATTCTTCCGACGCGAGCAGCACGCAGGACGCACCATCGGTGAGCGGCGAGCTGTTGCCCGCGGTGAGCGTCCCCGCGGGACTGCGATCAAATGAGGTTTTCAGCGCGGATAATTTTTCCAGGGTGGTATCGGCGCGGACGTTGTTGTCGCTCTTCAGGCCGCTGAACTCGAAAACCAGGTCCTTGAAAAACCCGTCCTTCCAGGCCGCCGCCGCCTTCTGGTGGCTCGCCAGCGCGAGCTGGTCCTGCGCGGCGCGGCCGATCTGCCATTCCTTCGCCATCACCTCGCAGTGCTCGCCCATCGACATCCCGGTGCGCGGCTCGCCGATGCCGGGATGCGTCGGCTTGAGATCGCGCGGCCGGATCGAGCCGATGGTGCCGAGCCTTTCGCCCAGGGATCTGCTTCTCGAGAGCTTCAGGACCGCGCGCTGCAGCTTCGTGCCGTAGCCGAGCGGGATGTCGCTCGCGCTGTCGGCGCCGCCGGCGATGCCCGAGTCGATCTCGCCCGCGGCGATGCGGTGCGCGAGCTGCGCCACCGCCGAGAGGCTGGTGCCGCAGGCGCGCTGCAGGTCGTAGGCGGGCGTGGTGGGATGCAGCCCCGCGCCGAGCGCCGACTCGCGCGCCAGGTTCCAGTCGCGCGAGTGCTTGATTACCGCGCCCGCGGCAATTTCGCCTATTTTTTGATTTTTTAGCTCAAATCTGTCTACAAGAGCTTTGAACGCGGCCGTCAGCATGTCCTGATTGCTTGCCTCGGCATAGGCGCTGTTGGCGCGCGCGAAGGGAATGCGGGCGCCCCCCAGTATTGCGACACGTCGTGGTATGTTGGCCATGGTGCTCAGGACTCTAACCTTTTTTCTGGCCGCGCTGCTCGCGCCCGCATTTGTCACCCCGGCGGCGGCGCAGGACTACCCGGCGCGCGAGATCCGCTCGATCTGCAACTTCTCCGCGGGGTCGGGCGCCGACATCGTGGTGCGCTACTACAGCGACCGGCTGTCGCGGCTCGCGGGAAAGCCGGTGGTGGTCGAGAACCGGCCCGGCGCACAGGGCCTCGTCGCCACCGATTTCGTCGCCAAGTCGAAGCCCGACGGCTACACCATCATGATCACGCCGGCGAGCTCGACCCTCGCCACCGCGCCGCACATCTTCAAGCAGATCCCGTTCGACCCGCTCAAGGACTTCGCCTCGGTGACGACCATCGCTTCGCTGTCCTTCGTCGTCGCGGTCGACGCGGCGAAGCCGATTGCTTCGATTTCAGAGCTGGTTTCTTATTTGAAGAAAAAACAGAATCACGGTTTCTACGGCACCGGCTCGAACTCGGGCCAGGTGGCGGCGGAGCTGTTCAAGGAGAAGCTCGGGCTGCAGACCGTGTACGTGCCGTACAAGGTGACCGTCGGCGCGCTCACCGACCTGCTCGGCGGGGAG
>WNFB01002736.1_pt1 | contig 15394 bp, 13 predicted proteins | sample 5400501 | NCBI WGS metagenome assembly WNFB01 (sample SAMN13153341, study PRJNA577476) | soil metagenome | isolation source: 200 cm saprolite under Douglas fir tree site 2 hole 1 | place: USA:California | collected 2015-04-18
TGCGCGATGAGCTCCTCCACGGACGAGATCGGCTCGTCGATGATCCGACCGTCGTGATGATCCGGCCGCCGTTTGCGCAGCGCCTCCATCACGTCAACTTTGACCCGCCTGTCATAGGCCACGTCGCCGATGAGCAGCCGGACGGTGTAGTCGCGATCGAGCAACCACTGGAGGAAAATGGCCGCCTTGTCCACGTAGGCGAAGTAAGTGGCTTCGCTTGACCCGGTCCAGTGCTTGCCGAAGTAATCCATCAGGCCGAGACCGATCACGAGCGAGTCGCTCTTTCGCCGCTCGGAGACGGCGATCTCGGGCCTCAAGCTGAAGGCGAGATCCGGGTACACGAGATCCCGGCGTGTATCGAAGCCGATCGCAGCGAGGTACGCCTTCGAGAAGCTGTCGCGATACGAGCGGTAGTCCGCCAGCGACACTGCGCGTTTCACGATCCACCTGCTGAGCGGGTGCTCGATGGGACCTGCACCGACGCTGACGAACAGGACCTTGGAACCGCGCGCCTTGGCCAGGATCGACCACTTCAGGATCTCGTAGTGCAGGTCGAATGGCCCGATGCCGAAATCGCCGAGCATCCCCGTTCCCGGCATGACGAGCATGCTGGTGCCCTTCAGGGCGTTGTACGCCTTGACCCATTCGATGAGCTCGAGCGGGATCCGGACCAGGCAGCGCCGGAGGAGCCTGACGACCGGATGGTTCGAGCGGCGCTTCGCTCCCGAATTGAATCCGGCGCCATAGCGGTAGGACATACGAAATGCTGGGAGGTGGTGCCTCGCCGACGCATCTTCGGGTCCCGGGCAGATGCAGTTCACCGCCGCGCCGGGCGCGTGTCGGCGAAGGTTCCGCAGGAAGGCTTGCAGCGTATATTCGTTGCCGAGATTTTGCGTGCCGAAGTTTCCGAACAAGCTGATCGTCGTGCGCGTTGGTCGGGCGTGGCCCGCGTTCGCGACGGACAGTTGCGCGCCCTCCGCGGGCGATCCGCGGGCAATGCTGCCGTCTGCGATCCGCGTCTCCCCCATCTCCATTGACTCGCACCGCCGAATTTGGATCGATTCGCTCAGTCGTTGAGCGCGAGGGCCGCGAGCGAGACCATGCCGGCGGGGACGAACCGGAACAAGAAGCGCCGCCGGCCGATCGATCGCAGAGAAAATACCACGTACCGGCGCAGCTTCTGCCAGTCGAAGAGGTCGTCGCGCGGACCATCGTTCGCAGGATGCTGCGAACGGATCGGGCGCGCCCGGACGTGTTCTCGGATTCCGCTCATCGCTCCCCGTTCTTCGGCCGTCGACCGACCGAGGATGTCCGGGGGCTAAGCCGCGCTCCTGGTTGAACACGTGTACCTGGGTCGTGTTCGCACCCAGCAGGGCATCCCCCCTCCTTCTCCGACCGCGCAGACTTTACACCCGAGCCGACCGTTGCTGGAATCGTCCTGCTCGCGCCCAGAGAGCCTTCTCGGTGTTTCGAAGAAGTCGCCGGGGATGCCCGGCCAGGCGTCACAGCCCGTTTTGGATCGGTTGCGATGCGATCCGGGTGCGCGAAAATGCGCATATGTACGTTGGCGTACGCATTGGCGTTTTTAGCGGATTAGTCCAAAAGTCGGCGCTAACACCTTGATATCCGACGATTCGCCATTGACCACCGGGCTCTAAAGCGTGTAGTCATTCATGACGAAACGCACGACGCCGCAGTACCAGTGCGGCGGCTGACTTCACCATCCCGGGGGGGGGGATGACAACTTCGAGCAGCGAGGGCGTGCGCGCTAGCGCAATTGCGGCGTCATCGCCAAAATCCTCCGCGCGCGCTGCGATGGGGAACACCCCCGGGATGGACGGCGCCGCTCGCGAAGCTTCGGCGGAGCGCGGCGCCTGCGACGTCCTTCCCACGGAGTTCCAACGGCGGCACTGCGAACCTGATTCTGCGCGTGCCTGGGCGAGCGGAGCGATCATGCCGCGGGAGCCACGGCACGCCGAGCCGCCGCGGCCGCTCGCCGCCGGTTCTGCCACCCGGCTGAACCTGGTCCTGGATCTGTCGCTGGTCAGCGGGATCTTGCTCGTCGACGGCCTTCGAACGCTCCCGGACGTCAGTGGCCTGCCGGCCCTGGCGCTGCTGCTGCTGTTGGTTGACGCCGTGTGGGTGGTGGCCGGGTCGGCGCTGGGCTACTACGACGCGACCGCGAACGTGCGTGAGCCGCTCGACGACGCTGCGCTCGTCTCGACGATGGTGGTTGGGATGATGTTCGTGGTCGCCCTGTTCAACTTGGCGGCGCCGCACTCGATGCCGATCGGGCACATCCTCCTCCTCTGGCCCACCATGATGCTGGTGCGGGTTGCATTCTTCCGCCCCGCCTCCAGGTGGGAGAGACCCGTCGACCAGGTGCTGATCGTCGGCACCGGTGCGCTGGCCCGCATCACCGGCGAGGATCTCGAGCGGCGCGGACGGCAGCGCGTGATCGGGTATCTGTTCTTCGCCGATGAGCAGCGCCCGCACGTACTGACCTGGCCGCTGCTCGGCACCTGGATGGACCTCGAGAACGCCTTGCGGACGAAGCCGGTCAACGAGGTCTACATCGCGGGGGACGGGCTGAAACACGCGTCGGCCGTGCAGCACGCCATCTCGGTCTGCGAGAACCTGGGCATGCCGTTCGCTTTGCCGGCGTACACGTTCCGCTTGCAGCGCGCTCGACCGATCGTCGGCAAGGCCGTCGCCGACGGGTATCTCCACTATGCCGTCATCGAGGCGAAGATTGGCCAGCGCGCGGTGAAACGGATCTGCGACGTGCTGATCGCGTCCCTCGCCCTCTGGCTGCTCGCCCCGCTGTTCCTGGTCGCGGCGGCGCTGATCAAGGCGACCTCGCGGGGTCCGGTGTTCTTCAGGCAACTGCGCTGCGGGTTGCACGGCAAGCCCTTCGAGATGCTCAAGTTCCGCTCCATGCTGGCGGACGCAGAGCAGCGGCGAAAGACCCTCGAGGCGCTCAACGAGCGGAACGGCCCCGTGTTCAAGATCCGGAACGATCCGCGCGTGACGCGCATCGGCGGCCTCCTGCGCAAGTACTCCATCGACGAGCTTCCGCAGCTCATCAACGTGCTGCGCGGCGACATGAGCATCGTCGGGCCGCGACCACCGATTCCGGAGGAGGTGGCGAAATACCAGGCATGGCAGCTCCGGCGGCTCTCGGTGCGTCCAGGTCTGACGTGCTTCTGGCAAATCTCCGCCGCCCGTCACGAGATGTCGTTCGACGAATGGATGTACCTGGACCTGCAATACGTCGATCACTGGAACCTCCTCAAGGACGCGGAGGTCGTCCTGCGCACGATTCCAGTGGTAGTGACTGGAAGCGGAGAGCCAGTGAAGGGCGGCGCGGGACGCTACAATCTGAAGGTCTCCGCGCGCTAGGTTCTGGCCGCCTTGCGGCCGCAAGACCAGCGCTCCTCGATCAGGGACCTTTCTTCGCGCGCGGCAAGGCGAGCAGTCGGCGGACCTCGGCGTTGAAGTCGGACCAATCGAACGGCTTGACCACATATCCCGATGCCCCTGCTTGCTCGGCCTGGGCCCTGTCCTCGGGGAGGGCCCGCGCGCTGAGCACGAGGATGGGCACGTCCTGGTGGCTGGAAGAGCCGCGGATGAACTCGCAGATCTGCAGGCCGCTCACATCCGGAAGCATCAGGTCGAGGCAGACGAGATCGAGGTGCGTCTCGCTGAGGCGGCGCATCGCGCTCCGGCCGTCCGCCGCTTCCAGGACGTGGAAGGCGAGGCGATGGAGCTGACGCTTCACCAGCAGCCGCTCCGATCGGTAGTCTTCGATCACCAGCGCAGTGTAGCTCGGCGTCCTCATTCCCATGAGTCGGACCCGGGCGGTGACCTAGTGGTAAAACCGCGTCCAGAAACGCAGCGTGGTCTGCGCGGAGTTGCGGACGCTCTCGAACATCTCTGCAATCTCGAAGCAGACGATGAAGAGTGCGGCATAGAAGATCGCAGGGCGGTCCTTCTCAAACTCGAGAAGCCGACGCCAGAGTCTCTCGATCCATCGGCTCGAGCAGGCTGTTACGACGAGCGCGGACCCGAGAAGACCTCCCGCGATCAGATCGGTCGGGTGGTGGATGCCGCCGTAGAGCCTTGGGAAGAGGATCACCACGACCGTGTACACGAGCGCGGCGATCCCCACGCGCATCGAGATGAAGCACAGTCCCGTGGCGATGCCGATGAAGAGCGCGGCATGGTCGCTGGGGAAGGCGTTCCACGAGATCATGTCCGCCGCCTTGATGCCGGGCGGGGTGTGGAAGTGGAGCTCGGGATTCACCAGCGGGCGCATCCGGAAGACCAACACGCTGCCGAGAAGGCGCGCTGCTGCGACCGCCGCGAATGATCCAGACAGCGTGCCGAGCACCAGCTCCCGCGCCCGCTGCTTTCCGGAGAACCACGCCCACCAGAGCAGTGCGGCGAGTGCTCCGCCTTTGAGGATGTTTTGCCAGGTCAGGAACGCCATGAACCGGTCGAACTCAGGCCATCGACCCACGAACTGGTTGACGAAGCGGATGACCGTCAGGTCGAATTCGTTCACAGCCTAACGATTACACCGCACGCTGGCCAGCCCCGTCAAGATGGACGGACAGCCAGCGGGTGGAGACCGGGCTCAACGATGACCTCGCCCTCGGGAGGTCTTTCGAACGGAGTCAGTCGACCAATACGCAGCAGAGGATCCGGTCCGTGCCGACGGACTGGATTGTGTCGCGCACCGATGCGATCCGGTCGCGCCCGCGCCGCACGCACAGCACGACGGTCCGCCCAAACGTACTTGCCGACGTCCGCGCAGCCGAGCGCCGCCAGGGCGACCAGGCCCAGGAAGGGGCCCTGCCTTTCAGCGGTTGCATGCCGAGAACCTTACACCCGTCCTGGAACCCGCGTGGACCCCCGCCGTCCAGTGCAAGTCATCCGTCTTTTTACCGACAAATTCCGACGTCTGGCTGGGGGGAGCACACCTGCGCAAATTCTAGAGCTATAGTAACGACTGCAGCCAGGGGGCGGGCTTGAAGGTCCTGATCACGGGAAGCAGGGGATACATCGGCACCGTGATGGCGCCGATGATGATCGCCGCGGGCCACGAGGTGGTCGGCGTCGACGCAGACTTCTACCGGCGATCGACCTTCGGCGCCTGGTCCGACGCCATCCGGACGATCGCGAAGGACGTGCGCGCGCTCGAAGCCCGGGATCTCGAGGGGGTCGATGCGATCGCGCACCTCGCGGCGCTCTCCAACGATCCCCTCGGCGATCTCAACCCTCAGCTCACCTTCGACATCAACCACCTCGCCTCGGTCCGCCTCGCCGCGCTCGCCAAGGAAGTCGGGATAGGCCGCTTCGTGCTCGCCTCTTCCTGCAGCAACTACGGAGCTGCCGGAGACGCGCCGGTGAGCGAGGACTCCGAGCTCAACCCGGTCACGGCTTACGGCGAATCCAAGGTGCTCGCCGAGCGCGACATCGCCAGGCTCGCCGACGAATCCTTCACACCCACCTTCCTGCGCTGCGCCACCGCCTATGGCGTTTCGCCGCGGCTCCGCTTCGACATCGTGCTCAACAACCTCGTCGCCTGGGCGTTCACCTCCGGCAAGGTCCTGCTCAAGAGCGACGGTACGCCCTGGCGGCCCATCGTTCACATCGAGGACATCTCCCGCGCGTTCCTCGCCGTCCTGGCCGCGCCGCGGGAGGCGGTGAGCGGGCAGGCGTTCAACGTGGGACGCAACGACCAGAACTATCGTATCCGCGAGATCGCCCAGATCGTGAAGGAGACGGTCCCCGGCTGCGAGATCGCGTTCGCCGAGGGGGCGGGACCCGACAAGCGCAACTACCGCGCCGATTTCTCGAAAATCTTCCGCGTCTTGCCGTCTTTTCAACCGCAGTGGGACGCGCGCAAGGGCGCGCGGCAGCTGTACGAGGCTTACAACGCGATCGGACTCCGGCTCGAAGACTTCGAAGGGCCCAGGTACCGCCGCATCGATCAGCTCAAGCGACTGCTGGCCGAGGGCAACCTGGGCGCGGACCTGCGCTGGAAGAGCGAGCCTGCGGCTGCATGACGAGGATCGAGGACCGCCTGAGATGATCTTTACCGAAACCAAGCTGCGCGGTGCGTTCGTCATCGACATCGAGCGGCACGAGGACAACCGCGGCTTCTTCGCGCGCAAGTTCTGCCAGCGCGAATTCGAGCAGCACGGGTTGAAGCCGGTGATCGCGCAGGCAAACGTCGCCTTCAACCGCAAGAAGGGAACCGTGCGAGGGATGCACTTCCAGTATCCTCCCGCGGCGGAGACGAAGCTCGTCCGGGCCACGCGTGGCGCCATCCTCGACATCATCGTCGATCTGCGGCCGGAAAGTCCGACCTATCTGCAGCACGTCGCAGTGGAGCTGAGCGCGGACAATCACCGTAGCCTGTACGTGCCGGAGCGGTTCGCGCACGGCTACCAGGTGCTCGAGGACGGCACGGAAACGAGTTATGACGTGGGAGAGTTCTACACGCCCGGGGCCGAGGGCGGGCTCATGTACGACGATTCTCGGCTGCGACTGACCTGGCCCTTGCCCACCGGCGAGATGTCCGGCAAGGACAAGTCCTGGAAGCTGCTCGAGGAGATCGAGCCGGAGTTGAAACGAAAGATGACCATCCGAGATCCGAGGTCGTCATGATCATCGTCGACAAGGCCCTGCAGGCCCGCGAGCAAGAAGGGAAGCCCATCCGCGTCGGAATGGTCGGCGCCGGGTTCATGGGTCAGGGGCTGACGAACCAGATCGAGAACAGCGTTCCCGGCATGCGCATGGCCGCCATCTACAACCGGAGGCCGGAGCGCGCCGCCTCTGTCTACCGCTATGCAGGACACGAGCAGGTGGTCTCGACGGCGGCGCAGGCGGCGGTCGACGAGGGAATCCGGCGCGGCGTGCCCGTCGTGGCGGAGGATCCGTTCACCATCTGCCGCTCGCCCGAGATCGACGTCGTCGTCGACGTGACCGGCTCGGTGGAGTTCGGTGCGCGGGTCATCCTCGAAGCTTTCCAGCACGGGAAGTCCGTGGTGCTGATGAACGCCGAGGTGGACGCCACCATCGGGCCCATCCTGCGCGTGTACGCGAAGAAGTACGGCCAGATCCTCTCCGCCTGCGACGGCGACGAGCCCGGCGTGCAGATGAACCTGGTCCGCTGGGTGAAGGGGCTGGGCCTGACGCCGCGAGTGGTGGGGAACGTCAAGGGCCTGCAGGACCCCTACCGCAATCCCACCACGCAGAAGGGATGGGCCGAGCGCTGGGGCCAGAACGCGGCCATGGTGACGTCTTTCGCCGATGGGTCGAAGATCAGCTTCGAGGAGTCCATCGTCGCGAACGCGACCGGCTTCAAGGTGCGCTCCCGCGGCATGTCCCGCGGGCGCAAGTACGACGGCTCGATCATGGACATCCACAAGATCTACGACATCGACGAGCTGCGCGCGCTGGGCGGGATCGTCGACTACACGGTGGGTCCTCCCCTCATCAAGGTGTTCGTCCTCGCCGAGCATCCCGATCCCAAGCAGCGCCATTACCTCAACCTCTACAAGATGGGCGAAGGGCCGCTGTATCCGTTCTGGATTCCGTACCACCTGGTCCACTTCGAGGCGCCGTTCTCGATTGCCCGGGTGGTGCTGTTCGGCGACGAGCTGGCGCCGCCGCTCGGTGGTCCGGTGGTGGAGGTCTGCGCGGTGGCGAAGAGGGACCTCGACGCAGGAGAGGTGCTGGACGAGTACGGGATGTACATGACCTACGGCGAGGCCGTGAACTCGGACGAGATGAGCTCGAATCGCTATCTCCCCGAAGGGCTGGTGGAAGGCTGCAAGCTGCGCAGGAGCGTGGCGAAGGACCAGGTGCTCACCTACGCCGACGTCGGCCTGCCCGAGGGACGCATCGCCGATCGGCTGCGCGCCGAGCAGTACCGTCACTTCCGCGGGGAGACGTGGCTGGACGAGCTCCTGAGCGCGCCCCGCGCGCCTGAACGCCGCGAAGGTCCCGAGCAGCGCGCTTGAGAGGGGGAAACGGGTGAAGGTCGTCATCTTCTGCGGCGGCATGGGCATGAGGCTCCGGGAGTACTCGGAGACGATTCCCAAGCCGATGGTGCCGGTGGGGTACCGCCCCATCCTCTGGCACGTGATGCGCTACTACGCGCACTTCGGGCACAAGGACTTCATCCTCTGCCTCGGCTACAAGGGCGACATCATCAAGCGGTACTTCCTCGACTACGACGAGACCGTCTCGAACGACTTCGTGATCAGCGAGGGCGGGAAGAAGGTGGACCTGCTCTCGAGCGACGTCCACGACTGGAAGATCACCTTCGTCGACACCGGTCTCAACTCGAACATCGGGATGCGGCTCAAGGCGGTGCAGCCGTTCCTCCGCGGAGAAGAGCTCTTCCTCGCCAACTACAGCGACGGGCTCACCGACCTGCCGCTCCCGGCGATCATCGAGCACTTCCAGCGGTACGACGCCGTCGCCTCCTTCGTCGGGGTCGCGCCGCCGGCGAGCTTCCATCTCGTCTCGCTGGCGGACGGCGGACGGGTGACGAGCATCCAGCACGTCCGCGACGTGGGCATGCGCATCAACGGCGGCTTCTTCGTCATGCGGCAGGAGATCTTCGACTGGATCAGGCCCGGGGAGGAACTGGTCCAGGAGCCGTTCCAGCGCCTCGCGGCGGCGGGCAAGCTGGTCTCGTACCCCTACGACGGCTTCTGGGCCTGCATGGACACCTTCAAGGAGAAGCAGCTCCTCGAGGACCTCTACACGCGCGGCCAGGTCCCCTGGGAAGTCTGGAAGAACCAACCGCCGCCCGCCCCCCGTTGATGCGCAAGCTGTCCATCCTCGAAGGGCAGGACGCGCGGCGCATCCTCTTCCTCGGGGCGCACGCGGACGACATCGAGATCGGCTGCGGCGGCACGGTCCTGCGTCTCGCGGCCGAGCGCCGCGACCTCGAGGTCCGGTGGGTGGTGTTCTCCGCCACGCCCGAGCGGGCGGCCGAAGCGCGCGCTTCGGCGGCCGCCTTCCTCGAAGGCGTGCAGCAGGCGAAGGTGATCGTCCGCGACCACCGCGACGGCTACTTGCCCTGGGCGGGCGCCCAGATCAAGGAGGAGCTCGAGGCGCTCAAGCGGGACTTCGTCCCCGACCTGATCTTCACCCACTACCGGTCGGACCTCCACCAGGACCACCGGATCATCTCCGAGCTCACCTGGAATACCTGGCGCAACCACCTCATCCTCGAGTACGAGATCCCGAAGTTCGACGGCGACTTCGGATCGCCCAACTTCTTCTCCGCGCTCTCGGCTGCGGGGATGGAAAGGAAGATCGCGCTGCTCCTGCAGCATTTCGCCACCCAGGCCGGCAGGCAGTGGTTCAGCGCCGACCTGTTCCGGGCCGTGGCCCGGATCCGGGGCATGGAGTGCGTCGCTCCGGAGTCGCTCGCGGAGGCGTTCTACTGCCGGAAGGCCGTCTTCTAGGATCTTCACGCCCCATGTGGATGGCCGGCCGATCGCCCGGGCGCCGCGGGCAGCAGGTGGAGTGGGTCCCGCGGCGGGACTCGAACCTCCTCCTGCTCTCGCTCCGCCAGGTCGAGGACGTGGTTGCGTACTGCGCCCAGTACGAGTTCGAGGACGTCATCTCGTCCGTCGCGGACGCGGACATGGCCGCTCCGCGGACGCTTCGCGGCGTGGAGCTTTCGCGCAAGGCGTACAAGCTCGTCCGCTACGCGAGCGGCTCGCGCCGCCTGGCGAAGGCCCTGGTCCCCTCGCTCGCTGCGCGCCCGCTGGAGAAGGACTACGAGCTGTTCCTGCCCGTCTTCAGCCACCCCTACCAGCTCTTCGCCTTGAGCTGTGTCCCCGGGTGGCGCAAGCGCTGCCGCAAGGCCGCCTGCTTCATCGTGGAAGCCTGGGACCACATGCTGCCCGGGTACCTGCTCGAGCTGCTGAGCGAGTTCGATCACGTCTTCATCGCCGCCCAGCACGTGATCGGGACCGTGTCGAAGATGATCGGGCGGCCCTGCAGCTACATGCCGCAGGGGGTGGACGCGCTGCGATTCTCCCCCTGGCCCGATCCGCCGCCCCGCTCGATCGACGTCTGCAACATCGGCCGCCGCTCGCCCGTGACGCACGAGAAGCTGCTCGAGGCCGCGCGGCAGCGGCGCATCTTCTACTACTACGACACCATCAAGCCGGCGGCGAGCCAGGTCACCTTCCACGTCAGCAACGGCCCCGAGCACCGCTTGCTCCTCGCCAACCTGCTCAAGCGAAGCCGGTACTTCATCGCCAACCGGGCGCGCGCCAACCAGCCCGAGATGATCCGCGGCCGGGACGAGATCGCCGGACGCTTCTTCGAGGGCGTGGCGGCCGGCGCCGTCGTCCTGGGCGATCCTCCCGGCATCGACGAGTTCCGCGAGCGCTTCGACTGGCCGGACGCCGTGGTCCCCATGCCGTTCGACGCCCCCGACGTGGCGAAGCGGATCGAGGAGCTGGACGCCGATCCCGCTCGCCAGGCGCGGATCCGCAAGGACAACGTGGCGAACGCCCTCCTTCGCCACGACTGGGTGCATCGCCTGCGGACGATCCTGGAGTCGGTCGGCGTGGCGCCGCCGCCCCGGATGCTGGCCCGGGAAGCCCGCCTCAGGTCGCTGGCGGACGAGGTCCGGCGGGCGTGACCCCGGCATCCACGCGCCGCAGCCAGCTCTCGCGCCAGAACGGGAAGATGGCGCGCGGACAGAACCAGCGACGCAGGCTCAAGTCGCCCGAGCAGACGACCCCCTGGAGCGTGACCGCCTCCGACTTCAAGTCGATCATCTTGCCGCTGCTGTCGTCGACGAAGCGGCTGACGCGGCGCCGGACCTCGAAGACGCCGCCGCAGTAGGGCAACATCTCGCGGTCGAACCAGAGCCCGCGATTGCGGCCCTTCGCGTCCAGCGTGGCGGCGATGTCCTCTTTCGATTTCACTTGCACGCGCTCGCCGGGCTGCAGGTCGAGAGTGGGTTCCGGGTTCTTCCTGGCTGTGCGCGTGCCCGGCAGATGGACCTCGGGCACGAGCCCGAGCTTGCGCAAGGGCTCCTGGACCGCGGCGCGCGTCATGACGCGGAGGAAGCGACCTACCTGGACGTTGCCGTTCTGGCACTCGCGAAGGTAGGGACGGGGATCCCAGAGCTTGAGGTGCTGGGAGGCCCCGTGGAGATCGGTCGCCTGGCAGCGATAGCGGATCTCGGTCTTCCCCTCGGAGCAGACCGTCCGCTTCGTGTTGCGGCTGGTGAGCTGCAGGAGGGCGGCGGCGGCCCGCTCGTCCGGTGCCGGGGCCGGCTCGGTCGCGCCGTCCACCCGGCGCAACCAGGCTTCCTTCCAGAAGGTGCGGCACTCGGCCTGGCAGCCGTCGTGCCGCGACCCGTCGCACCGGAGATCGACGAGGAGCACGGCGTCGGGCAAGCGGCGGCTGCCGGTGTAGTGGATGGTGTCACAGATCTTGTCCGCCCGCTTGTCCACCACGACGCGGCGGCCACAGTACTGCACCTGCTCGGGCATGAAGGGGAGGCCGTCGAGCGCAGCTTGCTCGTCGAGCGTGGAGAGGATCTCCGCCGCGCTCTTCACCTCGACCACGTCGCCGTGGCGCAGTCCACCATCTCGCATTCCGGGCCCCCCAACGACCTAGTGCTTTGGTCGGAAGGTATCTTCGCCGGAAGGTCAGGGGCGTGCAACGGTATTCAGCTGGGGGTTTGACCAAGTGAGCGTGGGATCGAGGATTACCCTCAACCTGGTCCGCAGACGGTCGCCGTGGTGGCCGGCTGGGCTCCTCGCGCTCTGCCTCGCCTGCGTCCCGGAGCAGCGCTTCGCCAACCTCGGCGATTTCGCGCTGGAGAACGGCGAGATCATCCGGGGCTGCCGCATCGGCTACCGGACCTTGGGCGAGCTCGACGCCGCGCGGTCCAACGCGGTCCTGCTCACTCCCTGGGCGATGGGAACGTCCCGGGAGCTCTTGCGCCAGATCGTCTCCGGCGGGCTGCTGGACCATTCCGGAATCTACGCGATCGCGGTCGACGCGTTCGGGAACGGCGTCTCCTCTTCGCCCTCCAATGGCGCCGGGCAGCGCGGCAGCGCCTTCCCGCGCATCTCCATGCGCGACGTCGTCGAAGGCCAGTACCAGCTGCTCACGCGGGTGCTCGGCGTGTCGCACCTCAAGGCGGTGATCGGGACCTCGGCGGGCGGCATGCAGGCGTTCCAGTGGGCCACTTCGCACCCGGAGTTTCTCGACAGCGCAATCGCCATCGCCGGATCTCCCCGGTCCTCTCCCGCGGACCGGCAGCGATGGTTCGCCTGGACGGACGAGCTCCGGCGTGACCCGGCCTGGAAGCGGGTCGCCCGGTGGTTGCAGCGCGGCGCGCCGCAGGAAGCCTTCCGGCAGCTGGTCATCGACCCGGACGACTTCGACAGGCAAGCAGAAGCGATCGCCGCGTTCGACGTGTCCGCGGCCTTCGGCGGGTCGATGCAGCGGGCTGCGGCGGCGGTCCGGGCGAGGCTGCTCGTCGTCGTCCCGGATCGGGACGATGTGGTCGATCCCGCGCCGGCGCTCGAGTTCGCCCGGCTCGCGCGCGCCGAGGTGGTCGTGCTGGACGGGCGCTGAGGCCACCGCGCACCGGCCTGCGAGAGCGGGGCCGTCCAGGGCGCCATCGCGCGCTTCCTCCGCAACGAGTATCGCGACGCGCGCAAGTGACCAACGGGCACCCTGCGACACGACGGAGGTCCCTTGCCCCGGCAGACGTGCGTTAGACTAGATATCGGAATCACGGGGAGCGGTACGGAGCAGGCCCAGATGAAGAGGCAGTCGATCACCTTGTTCGGCAACTTCGGCACGCAAAACCTGGGCAACGAATACACGTTGAAGGCCACCCTTCACAACCTTCGCAAATATTTCCCGGACGCGGCGGTGAACTGCGTCTGCCCCGCCCCACAAGACGCGGCGGCGAGACACCACATCCCCGCATTCCAGATGTCCTCTCGCTACTGCAGGTCCCCCGGTGCGGGCCGGGTGGCGAGGAACCCGCTGATCAGGCTCTTGCGGCGGGTCTTCGTTCGCCTCCCGCTGGAGCTGGTCCAGTGGTTCAGGGCGTTCAGGATACTGAAGGGCGCCAGCATGCTGGTCATGACTGGGACCGGGATGCTGGGAGACTTCGGCATCAGCCCGCTGGGGCTGCACTACGAGATCCTCAAGTGGGCGCTGCTTGCGAAGGCGCGCGGCTGCAAGGTGCTGTTCGTCAGCGTCGGCGCCGGTCCGCTCGCCCACCCGCTCAGCAGGTGGATCGTCAAGTCCGCCATCTCCCTGGCGGACTACCGATCCTACCGCGACAGCTTCTCGAAAGATTACCTCGCCCGCATCGGCGTCCAGACCCAGACCGATTCGGTCTACCCCGATCTGGCCTTCAGCTTGAGGCCGGAGGTCCCTTCCTCCCCACGGCGAAACGGGACTGCTCGCGTCGTCGGCGTCGGCCTGATGGACTACTACGGGAGGCGCAGCCGCCCGGAGGAGGGCGACGACGTCTATCGACGTTACCTGGAGAAGATGACCGCGTTCGTCGGCTGGTTGCTCGACCGCGACTACACCGTCCAGCTGCTCATCGGCGACGTAGCCTACGACACGCGCATCCGGCGGGACCTGGGAGCGATGCTGCGGGAGCGGGATCCGGGCCGGGCGAAGGGCAAGCTCGTCGACGCCGAGGTCTCCTCCGTCGAGCAGCTCGTCGCACAGCTCGCGAAGACCGACATCGTCGTCGCCACGCGGTTCCACAACGTCCTGCTTGCGGTGATGCTCGACAAGCCCGTCGTCGCGCTCGGCTACCACGAGAAGATCGCTTCGTTGATGGCCGGGGTCGGGTTGTCCGACTACTGCGAGGACATCGACGCGCCCGGCGTGGACGGGCTGGTCGATCGATTCACCCGTCTCGAGCGGAACGCAGGGGCCGTCCGATCGCTCATGGACCGGAAGGCGGAGGAGTATCGGAACGCGCTCGACGAGCAGTACGCGCGCATCGCCAGCCTTTTCGCGTGATAATGGGTCCGATGCCCGGACCGGTGCTGGAGACGGTGGCGAAGGCGCGCATGCTGGGGAAGTCCCCGGTGGGCGCATACCTGCGGCTGAACGAATGGATCTGGCGCCGGATACCGCCCTCGATCGCCGCCCTCCGGCCGGTCGATTCGTACGGCCGCTTCCTGCATTCCCTGGCCCGTCAGGCCGATCGAGAGATGTACCTCGGCACCTTCTTCTTCAGGAACCGGCCCGAGCTGGAATTGATCCGCCAGCTTTCGGAACCGATCGCCAGGCGGCGTCCCGTGAAGATCGCCGTCCTCGGGTGCAGCAACGGGGCCGAAGTGTATTCCATCCGCTGGACGCTCCGCTCGATGCGACCGGGCGCCCAACTCGTCATGCACGCCGTGGACATCTCCACGACGGCCCTGGAGTGTGCGCGCGAAGGAGTCTACTCGCGCGGCGTCTCCGATCTGGTCCACGAGCCGATCTGCGCGCTGATGACCGAGGAGGAGATCGAGGAGATGTTCGACGGCGAAGGCGAGCGGTTGTCCATCAAGCCATGGATCAAGGAAGGGATCACATGGCACGCCGGCGATGCCGGGGACCCGCGGATGCGCGAGGCGTTGGGACCCCAGGACATCGTCATCGCCAACCGCTTCCTCTGCCACATGGCGCCGCCGGAGGCGGAACGGTGCCTGCGGAGCATCGCGCGATTGCTCGTCCCGGGCGGCTACCTCTTCGTCTCGGGGGTCGATCTGGACGTTCGGACCAACGTCGCAAGGGAGTTCGGGTGGAAGCCCGTCCGGGACCTGCTGGAAGGCATCCATGACGGCGACAGGTCCTTGAGGGCTGATTGGCCCTGCAAGTACTGGGGGTTGGAGCCCCTCGACAAGAAACGGCCTGACTGGGCGATCCGCTACGCCTCGGTGTTCCAGGTCGGCGAAGGCGACTGAGTCGCCGCGCGGCCGGCTCCTGCACGAGCAAGACAGAGGTCCGGCTCTTCCTCGCCGCTTCCGATGAGCCGACCCGCCGCCGCGGAGGCGGTCGGGTGCCGACGACCGGTGCCGGTCCCCTCCCGAAGCGTTCGTCAGTCCCTGCTCAACAAAAGTTGGACGTTCGGGACGTCGATTATCGAACGCATATTCGTGCTCTCCAAGTTTGGGCGGGGCTTGGTTTTGCGCGTCGCCATGTAGACATTTTCCCGTACCCCCGATTTGGACCCGGAGGCCCCCCCCGTGGACATCGTCAAGCGCGCACTGCGTCAGTGCCGTGTGCCGGGCAGATTCCTGCTCCTGGCGACTTTCATCCCGGCAGTCGCCCTGGCCGACAACCCCATCGCATCCTC
>WNFB01002740.1_pt1 | contig 15381 bp, 20 predicted proteins | sample 5400501 | NCBI WGS metagenome assembly WNFB01 (sample SAMN13153341, study PRJNA577476) | soil metagenome | isolation source: 200 cm saprolite under Douglas fir tree site 2 hole 1 | place: USA:California | collected 2015-04-18
CCCACCCATCGCTGGTTCTCTACCTGGAGCTGCGGCCTCAGTCAGCTTTGCGCCGGCGCGTCGCTCGGGGGTGGACCAACGGCCTCACCAGATCGAATCTCAGAATGTGTCCTTTTGTAACGTTACCATTATAGTGCTGACACTCCGTATCAACTGGAAAGGCCGCCCTCTGACCAGTTATGAGGTCATCGTGAATCTGATTGCCGCGACGCGGACGAAGACGGGTCTAAAGGTCTACGCCGTCCTTGACGACAGCACCTATCCCTTGCGAAAGAAAGTAAGCGAGGCGGAGATGCAAGTATTGCAAATCACGCCGCACGAGTTTCATGGAGAGTGGAATTATACTATTCGACCAAGGCATAGGTGAGGACGTTATTTTTTAACAACTCCTTAGTGTACGCCAACCCTGGCAGGGGCCACCGTCCAAGCGGTGTCGGCTCGATTGGAGCGTAGTCTTATAAGGAGCAGCCAACCCGCTTTGCCATCCAAGACGTGGCGCAAAAACCCGGCAAACCGAATGTACAGGCTTAAATCTATGTATCGCGCTGGATGAAAGACTCGAAGGTGCGGAAAGTCGTGGGGGGGTATCGGAACGGGTTCCAGAGCGACCTAAGGCACCGGTCTCTCACGAATAACATTCCTCACTCGCTGGAAAGATTCGACCGAGCCACTGTATCACTTGCTGTTCGAATTGTTCTGGAGGAATGCGACTCTTGGTGAAAAACTGGGTGGGACCCAACGTCAGCTGTTGCTGTTCCGCGACTGTCAACTCTCCGGCTGCATACACCACAATCGGCATCTGGCACAGCGGCTCGCGCTGCCGCATCCAGTCCACCACAGCGAAACCGTCTTGGTCTGGCATGAGAGGATCAAGCACCAGGAGGTCAGGGACCACAAAGGCACAACACTGGATCGCCTCGGTCCCCGTCCGCGCATAATAGACCACTGCCCCGTGGCGCTCGAACATGGCAATCAACACACGGGCGAGGTCGCGATCATCTTCGGCGACTAACACCTGTAGCCGCTGCGTTTGCTCGTCTCTGGCCACACTCGGAAAATCTTTCTCGTGTCCCGGAGTCATTGAGGGACTAACACTGGCAGCAGGAGTTATCAGCCGTTCCTCCTGAGGTAACGGTAACGTCACCGAGAAGATGCTTCCTTTCCCCAAGGTACTCTCCGCCCAAATCTGACCCCCGTGCTGGTATACGATACTGCGACAGATCGCCAACGAGGGCGTATAGCGTCGAGGGACGCACGCCCGAGCACAGGCCCCGAGAAGCGCAGCGCGCCGCGTGCCGGTCAGCGGCTGTGCGGCGAGCAGGCGCCAGCCGCTGGAGGCCGCCAGCGCGGAGTCTGAGGGACCGTTCTGGCCTATAAGCAGGCGCGAACGAGTCTGCGTGTCTTGGGGGGCGGGTTTCTTCACGCCCTCTCCAGCCCTGTGCTGTGACACAACACTCATCCTTGTGGGGTGGACGCAGGCGAGTGAGCTTCCCTCCCCAGCCCCGTGCCGCCTTTCTCTCGGGAGTCCGAGGCATCCACCTGCTGAAACCGCTCAAAGATGCTCTCGAGCTTCTCCGCCGGAATCCCCCGCCCTTGGTCCTTCACTTGTACTAAGAGCCGCTCTCCCTGCTGCTCGCCGCTCAGCCAGACGGTGGTGCCCGCAGGCGAAAACTTGATGGCATTAGACAGCAAATTAGTGAGTGTTTGGATAATCCGGTCCGGATCCACCCAGAGCTGTGCCTGCGCCGGCTGGACCGCGAGCGTCACTCCGGCTTTCGCGGCCATCCCTCGCATCTCATCAAGCGCGTGGGTCATGAGGTCGGCGGCATTGCAGGTTGTTTTGACCATGCTGATCTTGCCCGACTGGATGCGCTCCACATCGAGGATGTCATTAATGAGGCGTACGAGGCGGTCGGTGTTGCGCACCGCAATGTCCAACATCCGTTGTCCCTTGTCGGCCACGGGTCCCAGCATGCCGCTGGCGAGCAACCCCAGCGAGCCGCGAATGGAGGTCAGAGGGGTGCGCAGCTCATGGCTCACCAGCGAGACGAACTCCTCCTTCAGCTGCTCTACTGCCCGGCGCTGGGTGATGTCTTCGATGCTGCCTTCGTAGTAGCGAATCGCCCTAGTGACATCCCGCACTGCGCGGGCACTGATGGACGCCCACACCTTGCTGCCATCCTTGCGAGTGAGTTGCGACTCCACCCCGTGCACGGCGCTCTGCTGGCGGAGCAGCTCTAGCACCTCGGCGCGGCGGTGCGGATCCGCATAGAGCTGGGTGCCTACATTGGTAACCTGCGCTTTGAGCTCTTCAGGCGAGTCATAACCGAGCAGGCGGGCGAACGCGGGATTGGCCGAAAGGATTTGTCCAGCAGGGGTGGTTTGAAAGATCCCTTCGAGGGCATTCTCAAAAATGCTGCGGTATTGCTCTTCCGCTTGCCGCAATGCTTTCTCGGCCCGCTTGCGCTCCGTGATGTCGCGCAGGATAGCGAGGACTCTGATCGGCTTCCCGGCGGTGTCGCGGATAAAGCGGGTGCGGGATTCCACCGGCACTACACTCCCATCTTTGTGGACCAACTCGATCTCGGCAATCGAGGACACCTTCTCCCCCGCGCGAATGCGGCGAATACGCGCTTCTTCAGCGATGAGAGACAAGGGAGTGTGAAACTTTCGATAGTCTTCCCCAACCATTTCCTCGCGGGACCAGCCGAGCATCACTTCTAATCCGCGGTTCACGCTCGTGATGATCCCGTCCGCAGTTAGACAGCCGATTCCATCGGAGGCATTCTCAAACAGACTGCGGTAGCGTTCTTCGCTCTCCCGTAGTGCTTCTTCGGCGCGCTTGCGCTCCGTGATATCTCGCACGGTCCCCAGGAGTGCGCCCTTCCTTCGTAGGTGACCAGCGTGACGTTCATATCGCCAATGACTCGCGTGATCTTGTCTCTGTGTAGCAGACGAAATTCATAGGACCACGGGACCTCTTCTCCTGCTTGCCGGCGACGGTGCCGATCCGCTAGTCTCGACATCTTCCGGCGCGATGAGCTCTTGGAAAGCCATCCCCGTCACTTCCTCCACCATGTAGCCCACCATGTTGGCAAACGCCTCATTGGCAAACTGCACCTTGCCATCCTGAAAAATGAAGACGCCGTCATGAATGCGGTCCACGAGCGTGTGATATTTCTGTTCCGCTTGTCGGAGGGCTGCCTCGGCTTGTGCGCGCTCAGTGACATCATACAGCAGCCACACCTCACCCGATTCAGACCGGTATCCAGCAAAGTCCACCAGTCGGATCTGCCCGTCCTTCCTTTTCACGGGCATGGTCCTGGGATGCGGGAAGTTTGCCGCGCGGTCTTGCTCATACCTCATGCGTACCGTCGTGGCCTCCTCTCCATAGAGCAGGTTGAGCCACTGATCGACCGAAGTGATGTCGGCGTTCGCATAGCCGGTAATCTGCTCGACCGCGGTATTGAAGAAGATTACATCTCCCTCCCGATACACTGCACCCGCTGGCAGATGCTCCACCATCAGCCGTAGTCGTTGCTCACTGTCGCGGAGCGCTTTTTCGGCGTGCTTGCGCTCCGTGATGTCGCGGGTAAAACAGCGCGTGTGGATGAAGCGCTCCCCCTCCCAGAGCACGTTGGAGCTTAAGAGGACGGTTTTGAGCGAGCCATCCTTACAGCGCAGCCGCGCCTCGTAGTTGTCGAGGGTTTGCTGACTGGTGAGCCGCTGGAGGATATCGGCAATCACGGGCGGATCGGCATGAAATTCGGCGATATGGTGGCCGACATACTCCTCGCGTGTGTAGCCGAGCAGGTCGAGTTCGGCCTGGTTCACACGCAGGATCGTGCCCTCCGGGCCCACCCAGTGGAGTCCTATAGGAGCGTGCTCAAAGAAATCGGCGAGTTCCCGCTCACTGCGACGCAGGGCCTCCTCCGTCTCTTTGCGCGCGGTGATATCGCGGTGGATCGCGAGAATGCCAATGGGCTGTCCTTCCCGGTTGCGAATAAATCGGGACCGGGCCTCCACCGACACCACACGCCCATCCTTGCGCACGAAGTCGACCTCGTAAATCGAGGACACCTTCTCCCCCGCCGTGACAAACTTGCGGTAGTGCTGTCCAACCAGTTCCTCCCGGGTCCACCCCAGGAGCACTTCCAAGCCGCGGTTCACTGCCGTGACGACCCCTCCCTCCAGGGTAAGGGTGACAATGGCATCGTTGGCATGCTCAAAGAGATACTGAGCGTATTCGGCGCGCTCTCGTAGTGCCTCCTCTTCCTGCTTGTGCTGGGCTATTTCCGCCTGCAGGGCTGCTACTTGCTGCCGGAGCATGCGATTTGCGGCTCGGAGTTCTGCCCTCTCTGTCTCCGCGGCTGCCTCAGCTTTGACCATCCTTCCCCCCCTTTAGTGCCTTTTCTTCTTATTTCGGCGGGTTGGCTCCTTTGAATAATTGCGGGGTCGTGTACCTGTAGCGTGCGGATAATTCTCCAGCCTGCGCCAGAGGTGGTCTATCATCGTTTTCCCACCTGAGAGGAGGACCGAGATGGTAGATCACCTGCCTTTCCACGAGCTCCTGCTGTTCATGCTCTTCTGGCTGTGCCTGACCTCGTACAGGGCATGGCACAGGCGTCGACCCGCGACGTGCCAGACGACACCCACATCAGCCAAGCAGGTCCAGAAGTGCTTCAGTGACCCGAAACCATTTCCTGGATTCATCCACAAGCCGCCCTGTGCCGTCTGTGAGCAGACACAAAAGCATGTCCCTCAGGTGCCTCCTGCCCTACCACCGCTCATTCAGGCCCGTTATGGCCGACCGCGAGAGGTGGACACTCATTGGCAGTAGTGCCCGAATCCGCGCGGCCCCTATTATGGCTGGGTAGGACGAGGGAATATCCGTGCCAATGGGCATCCGGGTGGTGGGCCCTGGCGGCAGTGGCAGTGCGTCGCGGGCAACGGATATTTCCTGGAAACCCACGGCACCCTGTTTCATGGCAAGCGTGTGCCGGCCGAATTGCTCGCTCGCGTGGTAGCCGCGTTGGCTGAAGGGCTGGGCATTCGCGCCGTCGCGCGGGTGTTTGAGGTCGATCCCAACACGGTGTTGACGTGGTTGGTCGAAGCGGCTGACCAGCTCCAAGCCTTTTCGCAGTACCTGCTGCACGACGTGCAGGTCACCCAGGTGCAACTGGACGAATTATTCGCCGTGGTCAGTGAGGTCAAAGCGGGGTACGGGAGCGACGCCGCGGCGCGCGAGCGCCTTGAGCGCTCTCCGCACTGGGTCTGGGTCGCTCTCGACCCGGTTAGCAAACTCCTCTTCGCCCTCCAGGTGGGCGCGCGCACCCTGGAGATGGCGCAACGCCTGGTCCATCACGTCGTGCAAGGGTTGGCGCCCGGCTGTGTCCCCTTGTTTCTCACCGACGGTCTTAAAGCTTATGGCGTGGCCTTACTCACGCATTTCGGGCAGTGGGTGGATGCGCCGCGCCAGCGCCCCACCGGCCCAGCTCCCAAGCCCCGCTGGCTGCCACGACCAGAGCTGCTCTATGCCCAGGTCGTCAAAACATACCGCCGCCGACACTTGGTCTGCATGCGTCAACGGGTGGTATTCGGCACCCTGGCGCGCGTCACCCACGTCTTGGCCCCGCTGGGGTGGCACATTAACACCGCCTTCGGTGAGCGCGGCAACTTAACGCTTCGCCCCCATGTCGCCGCGGTTGGGCGACGGGTCATGACCCTGTGCAAACGTGAAGCTGGCGTACGCGACCAACTGCACCTCTACCACACCTATTACAACTTTTGCTTGCCGCATGCCGGCTTACGCGTGCCGATGGCCCACCCTCAGCCAACGAAAGGAAGCGGCTCAGCCAAACGGTGGCACCCTTGTACACCTGCCATGACCGCGGGGCTGACCGATCGGGTGTGGTCCTTGCGGGCAGTGCTCCTGTTTCGGGTTCCGCCGTGGCTCCAGCCGCAGGGGCTGTGAGCCAGAGGTGGCAGTAGCGTTCTCAGGGCTAAGACGACCGTGAGAGGACCACATATGCCTCCACATCCTGTGAAGCGGGAGCAAACAAGGCGCGGTAGCCCTGGTGTCAGGAGAAGTTCTCCTTTTTCACGATGCTTGGTCTGCTACTGACAGGCCGCTCCGATTTATCCGCACGCTACAGGTACACGACCCATTACGAGTGAATCAGATGAGACAGGGTCTCGACTCAATAGCTCTCCGATTTTCTTAACGACTATTTTTGCTCGATTACTATCGGAAAGCCAGATACACGGGGAACTCAGAAAACACTCCAGCACGAGAGGTACTCATGACAAGAGCCTGGTCCCTTGAGGAGCCGTGTGCCGCTAACGTGTCATGCACGGTTTTGCAGACCAGTGGGGGGAGCGATCCCCTCACTAAGTTCAACAGGCCACTGCGGCGGGCGGTCTTGTGGCGGCGGCGCAGTTTTGGCACGCAGAGTGGCGCGGGCAGTCAGTTCGTGGAGCGCATCTTGACCGCTGTGACCACCTTACGCCAGCAGCGCCGGGATGTCCTGGAGTACCTGACGGCGACTTGCGCTGCGGCGATCTGCGGCGAGCCTGCGCCTTCTCTCTTGCCCATGACTCAGCCAACCCTATCCGCCAGGTAGTTCTCCACCCCACCTGTGCGGTTACAAGCTATGAAACTTCTATGCCTTTTGTTTAATTGCACCCGTTATTCTCCTCCCCTTCCCGTCCCCGGCATCAGCGGCGCGAGCGGATCAAACTCACTGCGCCGGTGATATTCATCAATCAGGTCGTTAGCCTGCCGCAGGAGCGTCTGGTATTCATGCGGCCACAGACAGGGGGGATCTAAATATTGCTCTCGGATGTAATCGCGTAGGTCCATGAGTTCTGTCATGAGGACATCGTCATCCACTTTCACTCTCCGACTCCTCACCGTAAAGATCTGCGTCACTGAGGGCAGCCTGAAAGCGTCGTGCGCGGCTCCCTCACTTTTCTGAGAACGTCAGGGTGACCGGCCAGCGGGCCGGCCATCCGCGGGGCATTGTCAACTTAACGCGGGCAGCACAGAAATTGCTCCTCCCGGTGGGAGAGATGCATCACGTACAAGGGGTTTCCTCGCTCAAAGTGGCATGCCAGGCCCCATGCGGGCCCGGAATCTGATGTTGAGCGGGAGCGTCTTGAGCACCGTTTCTTTAAGTTGACAATGTCGTGCTATAGCCCTTCCCACTAAGGTGCCGTTCCTGTAAGGTTCAGCCTCACGAGACGATGGTTGAAGGATTTTGCCCGGTGGAGGGAAAAGATGCCAAGCCCTTCTAGTTATGATTTACGGGTGCGTGTGGTAGCCGCGGTGGAAAGGGGGATGGGGGTGAAGGAAGCGAGCCGCACGTTTGGCCTCCATCGGGAGACCATCACTACCTGGCTGGCGCGCAAAGACGCGACCCCGGGGACGTGCAGGCAAAGACGGGCTATCAGCGCGGCCACGCGCAGAAGATCACGGACCCCGCGCAGTTCCAAGTGTTCGTCCAGGAGCAGGGAGAGGCCACTCTAGACCAATGGGCGGAGGCCTGGGGAGGGGTGAAGCGGATGACCATTTGGCGGCAGCTGCGGAAGCTGGGCTACACGCATAAAAAAAGACCTTTCGCTATGCCGAGAGAGATGAGGAGGTGAGAGAGCAGTTCTGCGCCGAGCTCGCGCAGGAACCCGTCGAGAAGTTGGTGTATGGAGATGAGACCGGGGTCGACAATGCTGAAGCCCTGGCCTATGGCTGGAGCCCCCGGGGCGAGCCCTGCTGGGGAGAGAAGCCGGGCCACCGCACCCAGCGGGTCAGTATCATTGACGCGCTCCACCAGCACGCGCTCATCGCCCCCTTCGTCTTTGGGTAGTGCTATCCTGGTAATGCTCTATCTCAAGCAGGTCACACAAAAGCTGTGATTTTTCGGCACGTTCGGAACGAGCGCCTACTTGCCAGCATTACTTGGATACCACTACCCCCCTACGACCATTTTTCGGGCGTTTTGGCTCAACCGGGAATTGCTGCGGTAGACGTCTCCCGTCTCTAGGAAAGCGGGACATCGGGGGGCTCACGTGCCGCACGCGGGCCCCAGGTACACGTGACGGAAGGGGTATCGCCAGGTGGCTCACCAGTGCAGGTCCCGCCTTGGGGGCACTCTTTACTCTCCGAATGAGCGCCACACAGGCAGCGAAGAAGACTGAGAGGAGTGTTGCAGAGCTAGGGGTAGCGGGCCGGACGGCGCAAAATCCTACTGTTAGCAAAGAGTCAGTGGTGGATAGTTGATTTTGTTGAAGATTTAAACCATCTTTTCTTGACGGGCACAAGGTCCCGGAGCTCTTCTCAAGGGGACCTGAGCGCTTTCAGCGGACTTCCCCGTGTGAGAGCTTTGCGAAAAAACGATGATAATCTAATGTCCTGCGAATGACTGCGGTGGGCTTTGTCTTTAAGGACACCCAGGGGAATTTTCACAAGCGTAGGTTTTAGCATGATCCGGCCCGCTACCCCCAATAGAGAAACAGGTCTGATGATGTGCTCTCCTGTCAAACCTCCCGCACCGTGGGCGCTGCCTTTTGCGGGACCCTTTCCCGGGGTGAGCGCCGCCGCGTCCTCAGGCGATGCCGGGCAGGGGATGGGAGCACTCAGGCACCCGTGCCGGTTCTGTGCGCGCCTGACAGAGACTGCAGAGTGCCCGGAGTGCCGGCAGCACCACGACACGTATGGACACTTTCCCCCAGAGGTGCACTGGCGCCAGGTGCCGGGCCAGCCACGGGTCGTGAGCCGTTTCTGCGGGGAGTGTGGCAGAGAGCTGTCCCTCCCCACCACTCCCTAACGCGGGTCGCCTGCCTGAGCTCTGGGGATCCTCAAGCAGAGCCCTCCTGACCTCCCACGCGGGAAGGAGAGGGTGAAAGCGAGGGGCTGGCAAAGCGGTCAGGCGGCCTGCAGCGGAGCGCAGTCAGGGGACTGCCAAGAGTTGGCGCACCGCTGCCCCGTATCAAAATAGCCGGTCACCTCCTGAATTTGCTCACCGTGCACGCGGAGGACCCAACAATACTCTTGCACATACAGGCGGCCCGACTGCGTGGGCGTCTCCCCCTGCCATTGGACGACCACCGTGTTTCCCTCCGCCAGGATCCGTTTGACCTGACACTTAGTGGGGCCACTGAAGTGCGCCCGCAGCGGCTGGTAGACCTGCTCGAGATACTCGGCCTTACCCGTGTAGTGACCAGAAATCGGGGTGCTGCCAATCGCGGTCCACTGCACGTCCTCGGCCAGGGCGTCAAAAAAGCTCGTCTGGTCCCCCTGTTCCCACCGCGCAAACACCTGCGTCACCAATTCTTTGGCCGTCATCTCAGGCCTCCCTTTCAACCCCCTAACAGCTCTGTCGGGTAAGCTCTCCCTTGTGAACTATAAGTGATGCTTGCCCGGTAAAGAAGAGAAACTTGGCATTACTGAATTTGCAGTATTACCCATGTTTTCGTTTCTTTCGTAACAACGCGAAAAACTCCTGAGGGTCATACATGGGCGGTTTGGGTTTTTCTAGACGTTCGTGCTCCCTTCTCAGTATCCCGTGGAACGTCCCTTTATGTTTCCCATGCTTCCACAGCGCAGCTGACTTTTTGTAGATTTTTGCGCTGCTGCCCTGCACCATCGTGCCCTCCTGTGTGGTGAGGGATAGGGCACCGTATTCTCTGCCGTATGATCGTGAGATGCAGCGGACGGTGACAAGGCCGTGCTGGCGCTTTCTGAGGGGAAGGATCTGCCAGCGCGGATCGCTGTTCTTCACCGCTGGGCGGCTCCCGGTCCGTGCTTTTCCACCCTCCTCACTATCCGCAGGAGTCCGGTCTTGAGCCTGGCCGGCACCTGCGCTCGCTCGGCTTGGGCGTGCAGGGTTTTCAGGAGCCGGAGGAGTGGGGCTGGCTCGGTACTTTGCGTTCTCCCCGATTCTACATACGACACATAGGTACTCCCGAGCCGGGCTTTCCTTTCCAGGGCGCGCTGGGTGAGCCTCAGCCGTTCTCTGGCCTCTTTGATGAGCTGCCGGTAGTCCTCAGAGATGACAATCCGCATCATAGACCTCGGGGAGAAGGGCCTGAGCTTAACGTCCCGCTCCCCTGGCGGGTGCAGCTTCTCCTTAGCATGATCGGTGCTTCCCCAGGGAGGCCGCGTGAGACGCTCGCCTCAACTCAGCCGCTGGTCGAGCTGCACAATGATGCCATCCGGATCTTGAAAGAGGGTCGAGAGCATCTTGCCGCCCGGGGGTTCGCCAAGAGCCCCCGTGTCCCCGACGGTGGGCGGGAGCAGGATGGGCACCCCCGCCGCTTGCACTTTCTCATACACGGCCTGCAGATCCTCGACCCAGAAGGAGAAATGGTGGATGCCGACCTGATCCAGTTTGATGGCGGCCCCTGAGGGCGAGCCCGGATGCTCGGAGAGCACGAGGAACGCGGCGTCCGGCCCGTCCGCCCAGCGCAAATAGACCCCCCGCCGCTTCTGCCCGCGCTGCGGATCGTGAAAAAGGGTGGACATCCCTCCGGTGTTCTCCTCCGGGTTGTCCCGCATGACCCGTAAGCCTAAAAGATCCCGATAAAACTGCAGGGAACGGTCCATATTACTGACCCCGATTGCCACATGCGAGATGCCTCTGGCCTTCATGGCTCCCTCCTGTCACTCAAGGGTTTTCTCTTCTTGGCAGCTATGACATGGTCCGTGGCCGCTGTCCACCCAGGGATCGTTTCCCCAGGCCTGGTGTAGACGTCTCCTGAAAGCCACGGTTGGACAAATCAGTAAAAACCATATAAATGGTATATTTCGTTTATACCGTATAGAGAGCCGCTCATGCCTGCAAAGATCATCGCCGCGGTAAACCAAAAAGGAGGGTCGGGAAAAACCACCCTCTCCATGCAGCTCGCCGGCGCCCTGGCCCGCCGCGGCCATGAGGTGCTGATCGTAGATGCTGATCCGCAAGGCACAGCGACCCGCTGGGCAGCGTCTGCGGAGGACGACAAGCCGTTTCCGGCCACTGTCGCAGGCCTCGCCGCTGCCGCCGGGAAAGTGCATCGAGAAGTAAAGAAGTACGTCGATCGGTACGACTACATCATCATCGATTGTCCGCCGGCAGTGGACTCGCTCGCACCGCAAAGCGCGCTGTTGATCGCCGATCTGGCCGTGGTGCCGGTGATCCCCTCCCCGCCTGACCTGTGGGCTTCCGTCGGTATCACCAAACTCATCGAGAACGCCCGCACCGTGAACGAAGATCTGCAAGCCGTGATTATTCTTAATCAGTGCCAGCCCCAGCAGGTGTTGACCAAGGACGCCATGGAGATCCTGAAAGATTTCCAAGTCCCCCTGGCCAAAAACTACCTGGGCGATCGGGCGGTCTATCGGCAATCCTCGCTGTACGGGACAACCGTGCATGACATGGGAGCGAAAGCGGAGCCTGCCATTCGCGAGGTTACAGACCTCACCGAAGAGCTTTTAGGCATCCTGAGCCAAAGCCGAACCGGAACAGAGGAGAAGTGAGCCATGGCGAGAGACCGAAAAGCTGCGCTCGCTGCGTCCATCCAAGCCGAGCGGGAAGCGACACAAGCCCGCGTGCCTAGGTTTGACAAGTTCGAGAAGGCGGAAGCTGCTCTCGGTAGTACAGAGAAATCCTCGGTTGCCCAAGCGGGAAGATCTCGGGCCGCCATTGCAGCCCGTCCTGCTCACGTTCGTGAAATTCCCCTCGAAAAGGTGACCCGGGACAGCTTTACAATGCCGTCTACTGATTACGAGAAGATCGGCCAGCTTCGGGCGAAATGCCTGAAAGTCGGTCTTAGTGTGACGAAGAGCGAAATTATCCGCGCGGGGCTGCATGCTCTGGAGAGTCTACCCATGGAACGCCTACGGGAGGTGATCGAGTCGCTCGAAAAGGTGAAAACGGGACGGCCCGGGCGCATGTAGAATATACTGTATATATAGTTTTTACCGTTTATACCATATTGCTACATAGATGAGCTGAAAGGGAGAGCCGGGTAGGGTGGTGGAAGGACGATGGAGTACGGGTTTCTGGATGAGGCGGGGGACGCCGGCGCCGGGCCGCGGTCCAGCCGGGTGCTGGTGGTGGCAGTCGTGCTGGCTGCTGCTCCGCAGAGCCTCCGTCGCGAAGTGAAGAAGTTTCGTACCCGACTCCGGAAGAAGAAACGCCAGATCCCGGAACTCAAAGCCAGCCAGTCCGTTCCTGCCTGGAATCGCAAACGGCTGGAACGTCTGGCAAAGATGGACATCGAGGTCGTCGTGGTCGCCGCGGAGAAAACTGCACACTCTCGCTTCCAGGAGCCTGAGGAACTGTACCGGCTGCTGTGTGCCCAAGCGCTCGAAGAGTGCCTGCGGCGCTTTCCCGCTCTGACCTTGCGTGTTGATAAGCGGTATACCAACCCGACCTTACGGACAGTCCAAGACCACGCCATTCGAGCTGCTGTCAAACAGATTGGGCAGACACTCGTCATTGAGCATGGAGACTCTGCTCACGATCCTGCGCTTCAACAAGCTGACCTCGTTGCCTGGGCGTTTCTACAGAAATACGTCCAAGGAGACGACAGCTTTGCCGCGCTGCTCCAAGATCGGGTGGTCGTGGAGACGGTACTGCGGGGATGGTGACGGCAGGCAATAAAAAACCGGTTCGCCCCTGGCGGCCGATTCTCACCCCGCTTTCGCAGGGAGTAGCACCTGCTTACGCAGGAGCAGCCCTTCCAGGACTTACCAAACCGGTCGACTTTAACCTAAAGCTCCCTCTGAGGTGTGTCAAGGCAACGATCTCTGTTTATAATGTAAACAATATAAACTATATATACTATTTTTCTACTCCGGAATCTTCTGAGGTTGGCCTTCTCACTTGGCTGCTTGCTCATGGAGGGATACTGCCGTGCGACTCTCCTACACTGCGTTGAGAACCTTTCAGCAGTGCCACTTCCGCTACCACCTGCGCTACGATCGCGGTTTGGCCGGCCGGCCTCGGCCGACCGCACAGTCCTCCCGCGCCCTGCACGGCGCGCTGCATCTCTTCCACCAGGGCTTGAAGAGCCAGCAGGCGGCAAAGGATGCCCTGTTCCCGCAGGCAGCGGTCTCCCTTGATACGCTCCTCGCCCATTTCAAAGGCTACTATGACAACCCCACCCGGCGGAGTCCACTCTTCAATCGGCTTAGGTTCGGTATGACTCAAGGACTCTCAGTGTTTCTGGTTTTACTTGGACTGTCGCTTCTCGTGCTAGGTGGCATAGTTTGGGTCGCTGCTGCCGTCAGAAACCCGCAGGTATTCGAGCAGGCTCGAGGATGGGCTCAGATTCTTGGGCCTATTCTAACTTTCTTCTCGTTGCTAATAGCTGCCCTCGTTGCATACGGAACATTTCTGACACCTTTTGAGCCGGTGTTGATCGCTAGGCCCTTTGCCTGGCGCTTGGGACCTGCTACCGCGGATTCTCGATCGTTCGAAGTTGTGATGTGGATAACAATCTCGAATAAAGGGGCTCTAAGCGGCACGCTTGATGACCTTGCGGTGCAGATTGCCTTGCCGAAGGGGAAATGGGTTCTTGAGCCTCTGGCCTTCGTCAAGTCTGATGACTATTACCAATTGCTGTTCGGCCGCAAGTTTGATTACCCTCCCTTCGAAGGCCCATTCACACCGATCTTCCTTCTAGAGCTGGCGCGAGCCCTGCAGCCTGAGCAACGCCCGCTGCTGGAGAAAATGCTGTTCCTTGGTGCCTGCGAGCGAGTGGCGGTACGGCTGATCGCCGCCCGCATGCCGGAGGCCGTCGTCAATGAACGCCGCCGTCGCGCCCGCAACTCGGCGCGAAAAAGAGGCTATACTCCTTCCCAGGCCCATCTGACGTTGTTGGCCTGGAACCTCTTTATTACCAACGTGCCAGGCGCGGTGTGGACTCCTGCGACCGTCTGTACGGCATACTCTTTAAGATGGCAAGTCGAACTGGTGTTCAAGTCCTGGAAGAGTGATCTCCATCTGGCCACGCTGACGACCAAAACTGCCGAAAGCACTCTCTGTTATCTCTATGGCCGGATGCTCCTCATCTTGCTTACCTAGGCTCTGTGCCCACCCCTACGGACGACGTTGTGGCGGAAGAAAAAACGCGAACTGAGTCCGCTCAAACTCGTCCGCCATTTCCAGGCCGTGGCCGATCAGTGGCTGCAGGTACTCTTTCGGACCGCGGCTGACCTCCGCTCCTTCCTCCACCAGGTTTATGCCGCTGCCGAACGGTTGGTCGCTAAAGCCTCCCGTAAACGCCGCACCTCTGCCCAACTCCTCCGCGAGAGCCTGAATGCGCAAAACGACTTCATTGAATTTACCTTGGCTCTTGCTGCCTAGAAGCCTGCCAGGATATTTTGAAGAGAGGGAATCAACAAATTTGCACCGGTGGTTAGGTTGACGCCTATGCCCTTGATGTCGCTGCTGTATGGGAAGCCCAGCGTGACCCCACGGGCTTCCCGGAGGCCTACTACGCGCGTCACGGCCTCCGTGTCGGCGGTGTTGAGTTCGTCATACCAGACCGCAAACTCGTCGGTGGTAATCACCTCGACCATACGCACAATATACATAATAACTCATATGTAGTACAGCACATAATCAACGGTGGCGCGCTGCGAACGGAGAGGAACGGAGAGAGCAGGGTGCCTGAAGATCTGCGCGACGCGAAGCGTGGCGCAGATGACGGGAGCGGCGCGACCCATCCTTGTGCAGAGTGGTAGGGTGGACGTGTTCAAGCGCAGCGACGATCACGTGGAGGGGCCGCGGCGGAGTCTGCACGCGCAGCGTGAAGATTCCGCGTTTCTCAAGCAGTGCTTTTCCTCATGCAGCTCTGTCCTGCTGGGGTAGGTCTTTTTCACGGTCACCACCTCTACCGACGAGCGCTGCCTTCATACTGTTCTACCTGGAGATTGGGGATCTTGTCGAAATGCCGCACGTTCCGCGTCACGAGGCCGTCCTTCTCTACGACTGCCTGCGTGCCGATCAGTAGATCCATCGTCGCAACCGTCAGTCTCTGCTGTTTGAGGGCGGCTAGAGTCTCTCCGTACAGCGGGGCAAATCGCTCGTCTGGATACACCACCTCAAATTGCTGGCAGAGGCGGCGCACTCGCTGGACCTCCTCAGGATCGTGAAAGCGTGCGGCCCCAGCTTCGAGCTCGCACATGACAAAGACGCTGAGACGAATAGGAGTTTCTCCTAACTGTTCCAGCTTCTGATGCGCCGGCCCGACAACTCCGCGACGCTGCTCCCGGAGGAGGTCGATAACGAAATCGGCGTCGAAGAAGCTCATAGCCGCGGGATGCGTGCCGGATGGCGGCGCCGCTCTTTGACTTGGGCCTCGATCTGGTCGAGCGTTTCCTCTTTCAAGGTGAAA
>WNFB01002745.1_pt1 | contig 15374 bp, 14 predicted proteins | sample 5400501 | NCBI WGS metagenome assembly WNFB01 (sample SAMN13153341, study PRJNA577476) | soil metagenome | isolation source: 200 cm saprolite under Douglas fir tree site 2 hole 1 | place: USA:California | collected 2015-04-18
CGTCATAGGACGTGAGCACCGTCACGGCGAGAAGCTTCAGGCTCGAGCCTGCCTTGGCGGCGACGGCGGCCTGCATGGTCTGCGGATAGGCGTGAATGGTCAGGAAGGTCACGCCCAGGCGGGCCACGTTCTCCACCCCACGGGCGACGCTGTTGCCGATGTCGTGGAGCTTCATGTCGAGAAAGACGTGCTTGCCGGCCTGCGCGAGCGAGCGCGCGAGCGGCAGGCCGCCGGCAAAGACGAGCTGATAGCCGATCTTGTAGAACGCGACCGTGTCGCCGAGCCGCTCGACCATGGCCTCGGCTTCGCCGACCGAGGGCAGGTCGAGCGCGACGATCAGGCGTTCGCGCGGCGTCGGCATCATGCGGTTCCTCCTCTCACGCGATCTGCCGGGCCAGCTCGACCAGGCGCGCGGCCAAGTTCCTGAGCAAATGGGCGCTGCGCTCGTCCTTCAGCTCATCGTTGTCGTCGAACGCATGGCCGGCCTCGCGCACGGCGATCTGCTCCGGCATCACCAGCGCCCCGCAGCCCAGCTCGAGCACCTGGCGTAGCGCCATGATCGATCGCATCCCCCCGTAGGTGCCGTTCGAAGCGGCGCCGAGCGCAAAGACCCGGTTCCTGTAGGCGGCCAAGGGCGGCTCCTTGTTCTCGCGCACCCGGGAAATCCAATCGACGGCGTTCTTGAGCAGCGGCGTGATCGACGCGTTGTACTCGGGGCTGGCGATGAACACGCCCTGGTGCGCGCAGAACATGCGCTTGAGCTTCACCGCATTCTCCGGCGGGCCGGCGCGGCTTTCGAGATCGCCGTCATAAAGCGGCAGCGGATAATCGAGAAGGGAAATCCGGGTGACGTCGCCCTCGGCCCGGGCAATCTCCTTGGCGGCCAGGGCGGCGAGCCGCGCGTTCATCGAGCCGGTGCGGATCGAGCCCGCGAGCACGAGGATTTTCGGGATCGGCATCGGCGGCGTTCCGGCGATCGGTCGCGCCCCGGCGGTCGCCGGACGCCGACCTCACCCTTTGCGGTAGACCCAGACCCGGGCGGGCGGCAGGTTCATCCAGATGCGTTCGGAGGCCTCGGCCTGGATCCCAGCGAAGGCCCGCGGGATCGGCGGCACGACCGCGTAGGTGAACTGGACGAACGGCGCGCCCGGACGCATGAGCGCGAGCGCGTCGCGCAGCAGGCGCAGGCGCAGGCGCACCGGCTTGGTGAACATGGGCAGCCCGGACACCACCGCGGACGCCGGCTGCAGCAGATTGGCGAGCACGCGCCGCAGCCCGTAGGCGTCGCCCTGCAGGACGGTCGCGGTCGGGAAGCGCGCGCGCAGCAATTGGCAGAAGATCGGGTTGAACTCGACGAGCACGAGCCGCGCCGGATCGACACCCTGCTCGACCAGCGCCTCGGTCACCGGCCCGGTGCCGGGTCCGAGCTCGACCACCGGCCCGGGCACCTTCGGCTCAACGTAGCGCGCCATGGTGCGGGCGAGCACGCGGCCGGATGGCGTCACGGCGCCGGTCGACAGCGGCTTTTCCAGCCAGGACCGGATGAAGCGGACCTCGTCGTCGAAACGCGGGGCCTTCTTGTCGGCCAGCTGGAGGGATTGTGACTGCATCGTGACTGACGCGAGTGACTGTGGCCTTCACCGGTAAAGGGCTGCGCCCCGGGGGTCAAGCATTACCGGCCCGACCGGCTCACGCCGGATCCGGCCGGCTCCCCAACCCGTCGAGGAATTCCCTGACCTTGGCGAAGAAGCCCGCGGATTCCGGGTGGGTTTCGCCGGACGATTGCCGGTCGAACTCCGCCAGCAATTCGCGTTGGCGCTTGGTCAGCTTCTGCGGGGTCTCGACGACGACCTGGACGTACATGTCGCCGGTTCCGCGCGCGCGCAGGACCGGCATGCCCTTGCCGTGCAGGCGCAGCAGCCGGCCGGACTGCGTGCCTTCCGGCACCTTCACGCGCGTCTGCCCGCCGTCGATGGTCGGCACGTCGAAGCCGCCGCCGAGCGCAGCGGTGACCATGGAGATCGGCACGCGGCAGTGCAGGTCGGCGCCGTCCCGCTGGAAAAACGGGTGCTGGGCAAGCGAGAGGAAAATGTAGAGATCGCCGGAGGGGCCGCCGCGCGCGCCCGCCTCGCCTTCGCCGGCAAGCCTGATCCGGGTGCCGTCCTCGACGCCAGGCGGAATATTGACCGAGAGCGTGCGCTCGCGCGTCAGCCGTCCGGAGCCCGAGCAGGACGGACAGGGATCGTCGATCACTTGGCCGCGGCCATGGCAGGCCGGACAGGTGCGCTCCATGGTGAAGAAACCCTGGGCATGGCGAATCTTGCCGTGGCCGTTGCAGGTCGGGCAGGCCTTCGGCTTCGATCCCGGCTTGGCGCCGCTGCCCGAGCAGGCTTCGCAGGTGACCGCGGTCGGGATGCGGACCTGGGCGGTCTTGCCCTTGAACGCCTCCTCGAGCGTGATCTCCATGTTGTAGCGCAGGTCCGCCCCGCGCTCGCGCCCGGACGGACGGCCGCGCCGGCCGCCCATGCCGAACAGATCGTCGAATATGTCCGCGAAGGTCGAGGCGAAATCGGCGCCGAAGCCGGCACCGGCGCCCGCCCCCATGCCGTGCTCGAAGGCGGCGTGGCCGAAGCGGTCGTAGGCGGCGCGCTTGTCGGCGTCCTTGAGGACGTCGTAGGCCTCGTTGATTTCCTTGAACTGGTGCTCGCAATCGTTGTCGCCGGGATTGCGGTCCGGGTGATATTTCATCGCGAGCTTGCGGAAGGCGGCCTTGAGGTCCGCCTCGCTCGCACCGCGCGCAACCCCCAATACGTCGTAATAATCCCGCTTCGCCATCGCGATCCGCTCTCAGCCGCCGGCTAATCCGGACGCGGGGCGACGCCCCGCTCGCGATAGAAAGCTTGCGCCCGCGCGGGCGCGGGACTCGAAGGAGGGTTGAGTGGAATCGACCGCGATTGCCACGCCCTCCTCCCGGCGTCTCCTTAAAGTGCTTTCCGATTTGGCGGAATCGGAAAGCACTCTAAGATTTTTTGCTTGAACGCATTTTCTACGGAAAACCGGTGCGCGCCCCGGATCAAGTCCGGGGCAGGCTTTTTCCGGAGAATGCTCTGCATGGCCGAAGCTCACGCCGACTTCTTGTTCTTCTTGTCGTCGTCGACCTCGGTGAACTCCGCGTCGACCACATCCTCCTTGGCGCCGCCGGAGGGGCCGGCCGGGCCGCCCGGCGCACCGCCGTCGCCGCCCGGCGTCGGCCCCTGCTGGGCCTGCGCGTACATCGCCTCGCCGAGCTTCATCGACGCCTGGGCGAGCGCATTGGTCTTGGCGCGGATCGCGTCGGCGTCATCGCCCTTGATGGCTTCCTTCAGGTCCGCCATCGCGTTCTCGATGCCGCGCCGCTCGGGCTCGCCGACCTTGGCGCCGTGCTCGGCGAGCGCCTTCTCGGTCGCGTGCAGCAGCGCCTCGGCCTGGTTCTTCGCCTCGACCTGCGCCTTGCGTTTCTTGTCTTCCTCGGCGTGCGCCTCGGCGTCCTTCACCATGCGCTCGATGTCGCCTTCGCTCAGGCCGCCCGAGGCCTGGATGCGGATCTGCTGCTCCTTGCCGGTCGCCTTGTCGCGCGCCGACACGTTGACGATGCCGTTGGCGTCGATGTCGAAGGTGACCTCGACCTGGGGCACGCCGCGCGGCGCCGGCGGGATGCCGACCAGGTCGAACTGGCCGAGCATCTTGTTGTCGCTCGCCATCTCGCGCTCGCCCTGGAACACCCGGATGGTCACCGCGGTCTGATTGTCCTCGGCGGTGGAGAACACCTGGCTCTTCTTGGTCGGGATGGTGGTGTTGCGGTCGATGATGCGGGTGAACACGCCGCCGAGCGTCTCGATGCCGAGCGAGAGCGGCGTCACGTCGAGCAGCAGCACGTCCTTGACGTCGCCCTGCAGCACGCCGGCCTGGATCGCGGCGCCGACCGCGACCACCTCGTCGGGATTGACGCCCTTGTGCGGCTCCTTGCCGAACAGCTGCTTCACCACGTCCTGGACCTTCGGCATGCGGGTCATGCCGCCGACCAGCACCACTTCGTTGATCTCGCCGGCGGAAATCCCCGCGTCCTTGAGCGCCAGCCGGCACGGCTCGACAGTCTTCTGGATGAGATCGTCCACCAGCGCCTCGAACTTGGCGCGGGTGAGCTTCATGGTCATGTGCTTCGGACCGGAGGCGTCCGCCGTGATGAACGGCAGGTTGATCTCGGTCTGGGTGGTCGAGGACAACTCGATCTTGGCCTTCTCGGCCGCCTCCTTGAGGCGCTGCAGCGCGAGCTTGTCGCGGCGCAGATCGATGCCCTGCTCCTTCTGGAACTCGTCGGCCAGATAATTGACCAGCCGCATGTCGAAGTCTTCGCCGCCCAGGAAGGTGTCGCCGTTGGTCGACTTCACCTCGAACACGCCGTCGCCGATCTCCAGCACGGAAATGTCGAACGTGCCGCCGCCGAGGTCGTAGACCGCGATGGTGCCGGTCTTCTGCTTGTCGAGGCCGTAGGCGAGCGCCGCCGCGGTCGGCTCGTTGATGATGCGCAGCACCTCGAGGCCGGCGATCTTGCCGGCGTCCTTGGTGGCTTGGCGCTGGGCGTCGTTGAAGTAGGCCGGGACGGTGATGACGGCCTGCTCGACCTTCTGGCCGAGATGCGCCTCGGCGGTCTCCTTCATCTTCTGCAGGACGAAGGCGGAGATCTGCGAGGGCGAATATTGCTTGCCGTCGGCCTCGACCCAGGCGTCGCCGTTCGAGGCGCGCACGATCTTGTAGGGGACGAGCTTCTTGTCCTTCTCCACCATCGGGTCGTCGTAGCGGCGCCCGATCAGGCGTTTGACCGCGAAGAAGGTGCGTTCCGGATTGGTGACCGCCTGGCGCTTGGCCGGCTGCCCGACGAGCCGCTCGCCGTCGTCGCTGAAAGCGACGATCGAGGGCGTGGTACGCATGCCTTCCGCGTTTTCGATCACCCTGGGCGTCGCGCCTTCCATCACCGCGACGCAGGAATTGGTGGTGCCGAGGTCGATACCGATGACCTTACCCATGAGTCCGTCCTCTCGTTTTGCGGCAGGTCGGCCGGGCCTCGATCGGCGCCCGGGAAGGAAGCAACGGCGGGTCACCTCGTGCCCGCGGATCGCCCCCGATCCGACCCCCTCTTGCGCTCGTTTAGCCGCATGGCTACGGCGTTCGCGGCTGATATAAGGACAGCGATTTTGTGCCGCAAGGCGCCGGTTCACGAATAGGCGAGGCGGTGATCCGCGCGCGCCCGCGCCTCGGCCCGTTGGCTCAATGGACGGTTAATGAACGCATGCTCCCCGCTGCCCGGGCTGCGCTTCGTGCCGGGCTATCTCGACCGCGATGCCCAGCAGGGGTTGCTGGCGGCGGTGCGCGCGACGATCGCGGCCGCGCCGCTCTATACCCCGCGGATGCCGCGCAGCGGCAAACCGATGTCGGTGCGCATGACCAACTGTGGGCCGCTCGGCTGGATGACCGACGAAGCCGGCTATCGCTATCAGCCGATGCATCCGGAAACCGGCCGGCCCTGGCCGGCCATCCCCGCGCCGGTGCTGCGCGCCTGGCGCGACCTCGCCGACTATGAGCCGGAGCCGGAAGCCTGCCTGATCAACGTCTATGGGGCGACCGCCCGCATGGGGCTGCATCAGGACCGCGACGAGCAGGATTTTGCCGCGCCGGTGGTTTCACTCTCGCTCGGCGACAGCTGCCTGTTCCGGGTCGGCGGCAGCAGCCGCGGCGATCCGACCCGCGCGTTCCGCCTTACCTCGGGGGACGCGGTGGTGCTCGGTGGCGCGGCGCGCCTCGCCTTCCACGGGGTCGACCGGATCATGCCCGCGACCTCCACGTTGCTGCCGGAGGGCGGGCGCATCAACCTCACGCTCAGGCGGGTCAGCAAACCGTGCTAAGCATCGGGAGCCCGGCGCCCTACCTTGGCCCGATTTTGCGCCATGGTGCGCGGCATCGCTGGAGCCTCGGCATGTCCCACATGATCAGGTGGCTGAGCTTGACGATCTTGGCGCTCGCCGTGGCGGTCGGATCGGTCGCGCAGGCGGCGGAAGCGGTGTTCCCGCTGGGCTCGCGCATCGGTCTCGTGCCGCCGGCCGGGATGGTGCCGAGCACGACCTTCCAGGGGTTCGAGGACCGCGACCGCAATGTCGCGCTGCTGCTGAGCGAGCTGCCGCCCGACGCCTTCCAGGCCATGGAGAAGGCGTTCACGGTCGACGCCTTGAAGGCCAAAGGCGTCGAGGCGGAGCGGCGCGAGGACGTTGCGATCAAGGATGGCCAGGGGTTCATCGTGGTGGCGCACCAGGACGCGGGCGGGATGTCGCTGCGCAAATGGGCGCTCATTGCCGCGACCAGCGAATTGACCGCCATCGTCACCCTGCAGGTGCCCGACGCGGCAGCCGAAACCTATCCGGATGCGGCGTGCCGGGCCGCACTGGCCAGCCTGGCGGTGCGCAAGGTCCCGCAGCAGGAGCAGCTCACGCTCCTGCCCTACGAGCTGCGCGATCTCGCCGGCTTCCGTCTGGTGCGGGCGCTTCCCGACGGAACGGCCTTGCTGACCGAAGGGCCGAGGGACGCAGTTGGGACGACCGACCAGCCCTACATGCTGATCGCCATTCCGCCGGCGGCGCCGCCGCAGCCGGCAGAGCGCGAGGCGTTCGCCCGCCGGCTCCTCGCCGCCACGCCGGGCGTCAAGGAGATCCGCATCGTGCGCTCGGAGCCGCTGCGCATCGGCGGCCAGCCGGGCTACGAGGTTCTGGCGGAGGCGAAGGAGGAAGCGAGCTCTGCCGCCGTCACGCTGGTGCAGTGGATGCGCTTCGGCCCGGGCCGGTTCCTGCACATTTTCGGCATGGCGCGCAGCGACGCGTGGCCGGCGCTGTTCACCCGCATGCGCGCGGTGCGCGACGGCATCGAGCCGAAGTGAACAGATGTCGGATGTCAGAGATCAGATGTCAGAGATCAGATGTCAGATGAGTTTCTGTCATCTGACCTCTGACCTCCGTCATCCGACATCCGTCCCGCGTTGTCGTTGGCGGGATCGGCGGCCGGCTTGGCGCCGCCCTTGGCGAGCGCCACCAGGGCCGGGCGCAACACCCGATCGCCGATCGTGTAGCCGGACTGGACGACCTGCACCACGGTGCCGGGCGGCACCGAGGCATCCGGAACCTCGTACATCGCCTGGTGAAAGTTGGGATCGAATTTTGCTCCGAGCGGCTCGAGCTTCTGCACGCCGCGCTTCTCCAGCACCTTGAGAAACTCGCGCTCGGTCAGCTCGACGCCCTCGATGAGCGCCTTCACGCCCGCGTCGGCGCTCTCGCGCAGCTCCGGGCCGACCGCATCGAGCGCGCGGCGCATGTTGTCGGCGACGCTCAGCAGGTCGCGGGCGAAGCTGGCGATGCCATAGACGCGCTCGTCCGCCACCTGCTTGTCGGTCCGCCGGCGCAGGTTCTCCATCTCGGCGAGAGCCCGCAGCAGGCGGTCCTTGAGATCGGCCGCTTCGCGCGCCAGCGCCTCGGTGGGATCGGCCGGCACCTGCGTTCCGGCATCGGCCGGTGCCGTCGCGGCGGCGTCGGTCACCGCCTTCGGCTCTTCGTTCGTGGGCTCGGTCTTGGGCTCGGTTTCGGGCACGTGCGTATTCGTGTCCGCCATCGGCTTCTGTCCCTTCCAATTGTCGATTCGGCCCGGATATCAGGGGTGCGGAGCGAAAAATCAAGCGGTTCAAGGCGTCCGCGGCAATCAGCCGGACAGCACCTTGCTCACCACCTTGGCGGTGTAATCCACCATCGGGATGATGCGTGCGTAATTGAGCCGCGTCGGCCCAATCACCCCGATGACGCCGACGATGCGGCCGGCCCCGTCCCGATAGGGCGAGATGATCGTGGACGAGCCCGACAGCGAGAACAGCTTGTTCTCCGAGCCGATGAAGATGCGCACGCCGTCCGCCTGCTCGGCGCGGCCGAGCAGGTCGACGACCCCGCGCTTGGTCTCCAGGTCGTCGAACAGCAGCCGCACCCGCTCGAGGTCCTCGAGCGCCTTGAGGTCGTCCAGCAGGTTGGCGTGGCCGCGCACGATCAGCTTGCGCTCCTCGCTCTCGCCGCCCGACCAGCTGGCAAGCCCGGCCGAGATGATTTTTTGCGTCAGCAGGTCGAGCTCGGCGCGGCCCGCCTCCATGGCCTTTTCCAGCTCGATCTTGACCTCGTCGAGCGTGCGCCCGCGGATGCGCGCGTTGAGGAAATTGGTCGCCTCGGTGAGCGCCGAGGTCGGCAGGCCTTTCGGCAAGGTGAGCACGCGGTTCTCGACCTGCCCGTCGTCGGCGACCAGCACGACGAGGGCGCGTTCCGGCTCGAGGCGCACGAACTCGATATGCTTGAGCCGCACGTTGATCTTCGCCGCCAGCACCACGCCGGCCGAGCGCGTGAGCCCGGAGAGCAGGACCGAGGCTTCGGTCAGCACGGCCTCGACCGACTTCGCCTGGCCGGCGGCTGCGACCTCCGCCTCGATGGAGCGGCGATCGGCCTCGCTCATGTCGCCGATTTCCATCAGGGCATCGACGAAGAAGCGCAGTCCCAGCTCGGTCGGGCGCCGGCCGGCCGAGGTGTGCGGCGCGTAGATGAGGCCGAGCTGCTCGAGGTCCGACATGACGTTGCGCACCGAGGCGGGCGACAGCGTCATCGGGATGAGGCGCGAAATGTTGCGCGAGCCGACCGGCTCGCCGGTCGCCAGATAGCTCTCGACGATCTGGCGAAAGATCTCGCGCGAGCGCTCGTTGAGCTGGGCGAGACTGATCTCCGCCGAGCCGATCGGGACGTCGTGGGACAGGTGGCGCAGCTCCCGCATGGCGGAAGAATTGTCCATCCGGCAGGGATAATGCAAGGTTTTACGCTGGCACGGGCTCTTGTCGGACATGGCACGCGCCCGTAAAAGCAGCCTCGCGCCGGGCCTTTCGCTCGGCGGTGCGGGAGGATTCATGCGGCCGAGCCGCCGACAGCCCGACGAACTGCGCGCCGTCACCCTCGAGCGCGCGGTGGTCAAATATGCCGAAGGCTCGTGTTTCGTGAAATTCGGCGACACCCACGTGCTGGTCACCGCCACGCTCGAGGACAAGCTGCCGCCGTGGCTCAAGGGCCAGGCGCGCGGATGGATCACCGCCGAGTACGGCATGCTGCCGCGGGCGACCCATGAGCGCACCCGGCGCGAGGCGTCGGGCGGGCGCCAGACCGGCCGGACGCTCGAGATCCAGCGGCTGATCGGGCGTTCGCTGCGCGCGGTGGTGGAGCTCGAGGCGATGAACGAGCGGCAGATCACCGTCGACTGCGACGTGATCCAGGCGGACGGCGGCACCCGCACGGCGGCGATCACCGGCGCCTGGATCGCGCTGCACGATTGCCTCGCCTGGATGAAGGCGCGCGACATGCTCCGCCGCGAGCCGCTGCGCGGCCATGTGGCGGCGGTCTCGTGCGGCATCTGCGACGCGACGCCGGTGCTCGACCTCGACTATGCGGAGGATTCCGAGGCCGAGACCGACGCCAATTTCGTCATGACCGGCGACGGCCGCCTGATCGAAGTGCAGGCGACGGCGGAGAAGACGCCGTTCAGCGAGGAGCAGCTCGCGACCTTGCTGGCGCTGGCCCGCAAGGGCATCGGCAAGCTGGTCGACCTGCAGAAGCTGGCGGTGATGTGAGTGGGCGCGCTCCCATGCGCCGGCCGCTCGCGGGTCGGCTCGTTATCGCCACCCATAACCCGGGCAAGATGCGCGAGATGCGTGAATTGCTGAAACCCTTCGGCGTCGACGCCGTCTCGGCCGGCGAGATCGGCCTCGGCGAGCCGGCCGAGACCGGCGCGAGCTTTCGCGAGAACGCGCGCATCAAGGCCGAGACGGCCGCCCGCGCCGCAGGTTTTCCGGCGTTCGCCGATGATTCCGGCCTCGTGGTCGACGCGCTCGGCGGTGCGCCGGGGATCCACTCGGCCCGCTGGGCCGGCGAGCCGAAGGATTTCCGCCACGCCATGGAGAAGGTCGAGGGCATGCTGCGCGAGCGCGACGCGTTCGATCCGGCGGAGCGGCGCGCGCATTTCATCTCCGCCCTGTGCGTCGCCTGGCCGGACGGGCACGTGGAGGAGTTCGAGGCCGCGGTGGACGGCACGCTGGTGTGGCCGCCACGCGGCGACAAGGGCTTCGGCTACGACCCGATGTTCCTGCCCGACGGCCATGCGCTGACGTTCGGCGAAATGTCGAGCGAGGACAAGCACGGCCTGCCTCCGCATGGACGCGGCCTGTCGCACCGCGCCCGCGCCTTTCTCAAGCTCGCGGAGGCGTGCCTTGGCGGCTGACGTTCTCGCCTCGCCACGCGCGCGCAACGACGCCGGGGCCGACCCTGGCTTCGGCGTCTACGTGCATTGGCCGTTCTGCCTGTCGAAATGCCCCTACTGCGATTTCAACAGCCATGTGCGCCATGCCGCGATTGACGAAGGGCGGTTCGTCCGCGCGTTCGCGGCCGAGATCGCGGCGACGGCGCAGCGCATTCCCGGCCGCACCGTCGAGAGCATTTTCTTCGGCGGCGGCACGCCCTCGCTGATGCAGCCCGCGACCGTCGGCGCATTGCTCGACGCCATTTCCCGCGGCTGGACGCTCGCGCGCGACGTCGAGGTGACGCTCGAGGCCAATCCGACCTCGGTGGAGGCGACGCGCTTTCGCGGCTATCGCGCCGCCGGCGTCAATCGCGTGTCGCTCGGCGTGCAGGCGCTCGACGATGCGGCGCTCGCGGCGCTCGGCCGGACGCATTCCGTGGATGAAGCGCTGGCGGCGGTCGCGATCGCGCGCTCGATCTTCGAGCGCTACTCGTTCGACCTGATCTACGCCCGGCCCGGCCAAACAGTTGCGGCCTGGCGCGAGGAGCTTGCGCGCGCAATTGCGCAAGGCTCCGATCATCTGTCGCTCTATCAATTGACCATCGAGCCCGACACGCCGTTCGCGACGCTGCACGCGGCCGGCAAGCTCAAGATGCCGGACAATGACGCCGCGCGCGCGCTCTACGACGTGACCCAGGAGGTCTGCCGGGCGCGCGGCCTGCCGGCCTATGAAATCTCCAACCACGCCCGCCCGGGCGCCGAGTGCCGGCACAACCTCGTCTACTGGCGCTACGGCGAATATGCCGGCGTCGGTCCCGGCGCGCACGGACGGCTCGACATCGCCGGCCGGCGCCGCGCTACCGCGACGGAAAGGAATCCGGAGGCCTGGCTCGATCTGGTCGAGGCGCGCGGCCACGGGCTCGTGGTCGACGACACGCTCACGCGCGAGGAGGAGGCCGACGAGCTGCTGCTGATGGGCCTGCGGCTCGCCGAAGGCATTGCGCTCGCGCGCTACGCCGCGCGCGCCGGCAAGCCGCTCGACCCGGAACAAATCGCGGAGCTGACGCGGGACGGATTGGTCGAGACCACGCCGGACGGCCGGCTGCGCGTGACCCCCGCGGGTTTTCCGCTGCTCGATGCGGTGGTGGCGGATCTCGCGGCGTAAGGCCGCTCACGTCCCCGGGCCGCCGAACGCGCGCGGGGCGGGGCTGATCACCTGGCCGCCCGACGAGGTCACGCGCAGGACCGCGAGCCCGCGCTGGTTGGTGCCGTCGGGGCGGAAGCGGAAAATGCCGTCGACCCCGGCAAAGCCGGACGCATTGGTGAGCACCTCGTCGGAAGGCCGCTGCGGCCCGTTGGTCTTGGTCAGGCCGACGATCAGCGAAACCGCGTCATAGGCGAGCGTCGCGGTACGCACCGGGTCCTGGCCGAAGCGCGCCCGATAGCGGCCGGCGAAGCTGCGAAAGCCCGCCGAATCCGGCGCCGCGAACCAGCCGCCCTGCATCGCGCCTTCGGCGAAGATGCGCGGATCGTCCCACAGGCCGGTGCCGATCAGCTGCACCCGCTTGGCGCTCACCCCGTTGGCGGCGAGCGCCTGCACCACCGCCGGGACCGTGTCGGAGCCGCCGGGGACGAACAAAGTGTCGGCCTGGCGCGCCGCCTCGGCGACGCGCCTCACCGGCTCCTGCATTTGCGCCTTGTCGGCGGGATAGCGTTCGAGCGCGATCACCCGGCCGCCCTTGCGCGCCACGACTTGCTGGAACTCCGCCTCGACGACGCTTCCATAGGCATTGTCGGGCACCAGGGCGGCGAACGAACGCTTGCCGGTGCCGATCGCGTATTCGACCACGCGGTCGACGTCGGATTCAGGCAGGAAGCTCAACAGATAGACGCCGCGCGCCGCCACGTTGGCGTCGGTCGAGAACGCGATCATCGGCACGCCCCGCGCGCGCGCATTCGCCCCCGCCGCGCTCACCGTGTGGGCGAACAGCGGCCCGAGGATGACCTCGGCGCCTTCCGCCAGCGCTTCCTGGCTCATCTGCTGGGCGCCTTGCGCGGTGCCGGCATCGTCCTTGATCAGCAGCTGGATGTTGGGACTGCTGAACTCGGCGAGCGCCATCTCGGCGGCGTTCTTCATCGACTGCGCCGCAAGCCCGGCATTGCCGCTGGCGGAGAGCGGCAGGATGAGGGCGACCTTCATCTGCCCGGTGCCGACAGCCTGGCTTGCCTGGGGCGGGCCGGCGGGCGGCGGGCTGCTGCCGAAGTTGAAAAAATCGCCGCCGGGAAATCCCGAGCACGCTGCAACCAATGCGGCCGCGGCCGCCACGACCACCGCGCGCAGACCGGCGATGGCCGGGCGCCGGCATCCCTCGGCTTGCGGCAACACGGACACGGCCCTCCCCCCGACGATCGGCATCGTCGTCAGTCACCACTCCACCACGTCATAATGTGGGTGAAACCCAGCCAAGTCAAAAACTTATGGTCGCGCAAGGCCATGACGCGGTGCGGCGCTGCCGTTAAGGTAAAGCCATGGCGGCAGCCGACCCCGCGCCGCGCCCGCGCCACGATCGCGCGACGCGCAGCTACCTGATCGCCGGGCAGACGATCGCGGCGCCCGCGCTCGCGCCCGGGCTCTATCTGGTCGCGACCCCGATCGGCAACCTGCGCGACGTGACGCTGCGCGCGCTCGAGATCCTCGCCGCCGCCGATCTCATCGCCTGCGAGGACACGCGCGTCACCCGCAAGCTTCTCGATCGCTACGGCATCGCGACTCCGCTCACGCCCTATCACGACCATAATGCCGCGACGGCGCGGCCGCGCTTGCTGGCAGAGCTGGCGCAAGGCAGGCGCGTCGCCCTGGTCTCGGACGCCGGAACGCCGCTTGTGTCCGACCCCGGCTACAAGCTGGTGCGCGAAGCGCACGCGGCCGGCGTCATGGTGACGACCGCTCCCGGGGCCTCGGCGGTGCTCGCGGCGCTCGCGGTCGCCGGACTGCCGAGCGACCGTTTCCTGTTCGCGGGATTCCTGCCCGCCAAGGAAGCCGCGCGGCGCGCGCGCATCGCCGAGCTTGCGCGCATTCCGGCGACCCTGGTGCTGTTCGAGACCGGCCCGCGTCTCGCGGCGGCACTCGCCGAGTTGGCGGCCGGGCTCGGGGAGCGAGAGGCCGCGATCTGCCGCGAGCTGACCAAGCTGCACGAGGAGGTGCGACGCGCGACGCTTGCCGAGCTTGCGCGCGCCTATGGGTCGCTGCCGGCGCCGCGCGGCGAGGTCGTCGTCGTGGTGACGCCGCCGGCCGCGGCGGAACCGGCGAACGCCGATGAGGTCGACGCGCTGTTGCGCGACGCCCTCGGGCGGCTGTCGGTCAAGGATGCCGTCGAGGAAGTCGCACACATCGCCGGACGGCCGCGGCGCGAGGTCTATCGCCGCGCGCTCGCCGTCAAGGGGGGTCGCGATGGCGCCGCGGACTGAGCGGCCGGGCACCGCCCGCAAACGCAATCCGGCGCGCATCGCCGCGTTCGCGCGCGGGCTTTCCGCCGAAACCCGGGCCGCGGCGCTGCTCATGGTCAAGGGTTATCGGATCGCGGCGCGAAGGTGGAAAAGCCCGGTCGGCGAGATCGACATCGTGGCGCGGCGGCGCAATCTCCTGGTCTTCGTCGAGGTCAAGGCGCGCGCGCAGATCGACGACGCGGCGCTCTCGGTCACCCTGCGCCAGCGCCGCCGCATCGTCGCCGCCGCGCAGGCGTGGCTCGCGCGAAATCCCGCCGATGCGTCCCGCGCCATCCGCTTCGATGCCATGCTGGTCGCGCCGTGGCGCCTGCCGCGGCACCTGCCGGGAGCATTCTATTCGGATGACAGATGACGGGAGCGGATGTCTGATGTCAGAGATCAGATGTCAGACAAGCAGAGCTCCGCCTGTCTGTCCTCTGACATCCGACATCTGATCTCTGGTTACGCGCGCAATTTTTGGAAGAAGCCGTCGACCTGGCCGCGGATGCGGCCGGCGACCATGCCGAGATCGTCGGCGACCGCCTTGACCGACTTGGCATTGCCGCGGGTGTCGGCGGTCGCCTCGCTCACCCGCACGACTTCCTGGGCGGTCTCGACGGTGCGCTTCGACGCGATGTCGGCGCTGCGCGCGATCTCGCGCGTCGCCGCGCCCTGCTCGGTGACCGCCGCCGCGATCGTCGCGGTGATGTCCCCGACCTCGCGGATGGTGCGCTGGATGGTGCCGATGGCGTCGACCGAGCGCACCGTCGCCTGCTGCATGCCGCCGATGTGCGACGAGATCTCCTCGGTGGCCTTGGCGGTCTGCCCGGCCAGCGCCTTCACCTCGTTGGCGACCACCGCGAACCCGCGGCCGGCCTCGCCGGCGCGGGCCGCCTCGATGGTGGCGTTGAGGGCGAGCAGATTTGTTTGCTCGGCGATGGCGGTGATGAGCTTGACCACGTCGCCGATGCGCTTGGCCGCGTCGTCGAGCGCCCTGATCTCCGTATTGGTGCGCTCGGCCTCGCCCACCGCCTTGGTGGCGATCGTGTTGGAGTGGGACACCTGCCGGTCGATCTCCATGACCGAGGCGGAAAGTTCCTCGGCCGCCGAGGCGATGTCGCGCACGTTGCTCGAAGCCTCGCCGGACGAGGCGGCGGCGCTTTCGGTGCGGCTCGACGCCTGATCGGCCGCGGTCGCGAGTTGGGCCGAGGCCTCGACCATCCGCTCGGCGATGCGCCCAAGCTCGGCGACCGTCGCCTCGACGTCGCCGCCGAAACGGTCGATCTCCCCCGCCAACTCCTCCTGCCGCTTGCTGCGCGCGGCCGCTTCGGTGACGATCGTGCGGTTGAGCTCGTCGTTGCGGCGCATGGCCCCCTGAAACACGCCGATCGAGCGCGCCAGGGCTCCGACCTCGTCATGGCGGTCGCCGAACGGAACCGTCACGCCCTCGGTGCCGACCGCCACCGCCTCGGTCACCCGGGTGATCTCGGCGAGCGGCCGCGCCA
>WNFB01002746.1_pt1 | contig 15373 bp, 14 predicted proteins | sample 5400501 | NCBI WGS metagenome assembly WNFB01 (sample SAMN13153341, study PRJNA577476) | soil metagenome | isolation source: 200 cm saprolite under Douglas fir tree site 2 hole 1 | place: USA:California | collected 2015-04-18
CGATGGAATCAGCGCCATTCTTCGCGTGAATTTCCTTTAGCTTGGTGGCGGCGGTTTGCGCGGCTTCTTCCCAGGAGACGGGGAAGAGTTTGTCACCCTTGCGTACCATGGGCTGGCGGATGCGGTCTTTGTGCTGGGTGAAGTCAAAACCAAAGCGGCCCTTCACACAGAGGAAATCCTTGTTGATTCCGGAGAGGTCGCGATTGTTGGCGCGCATGATCTCGTGATTGCGCACACTGAGGGTGACCTTGCAGCCGTTGGAGCAGTGCGCGCACGTCGTCGGGACGTACGCCATTTCCCAGGGGCGCGTCTTGTAGCGATAGGTGCCGCTGGTAAGCGCGCCGACCGGGCAAATGTCGATGCACATCCCGCATTCTTCGCACTCCAGGTGATCTTCGCGGTTGGGGATGATCACGCTGTTGGCGCCGCGCATGCCCACGCCGAGCGCTTTCACGTCCATGCCTTCGTCGCAGACGCGCACGCAGCGGAAGCAGAGGATGCACCGCGGGGCATCGTAATAGACGAGCTCGGACCATTTTTCTTCGGGACGATGGATTTTTTCTTCGACGAAGCGGCTGGAATCCGCGCCGTATCGGAACACCATGTCCTGTAGCTCGCACTCGCCGCCTTTGTCGCACACCGGGCAATCGAGCGGGTGATTGGTCAGCAGGAATTCCAGCATGTACTTGCGGGCGTTGCGCACTTGATCGGTGTTGGTGCGCACGACCATGCCTTCGGTGGCGACCACCGTGCAGGCGGTCTGCAGCTTGGGCATTTTTTCGATTTCCACTAGGCACATGCGGCAAGCCGCTTGCAGCGAGAGCCCTGGGTAATAGCAGAACGAAGGAACTTCGGTGCCGATGCGGCGCGTGGCTTCGATCAGCAGCGTACCCGGAGGAACCTGCACATCGCGGTCGTTAATCTTCAGCGAAATCAGCTTTTGCTCGGTTTTGGTGTCTGACATTAGTTCCTACCGCGAGCCGACCAGCGCTTCGGCGGATTTAAATGGGCAGCGCCCGCTCAGATGTTGTTCGAATTCGTTGCGCCACTTTTGCACGATGCTGATGGTGGGCAGCGCCGCGGCGTCGCCAAGCGGGCAGAAGGTGCGGCCCAGCATATTTTTGGCGAGGTCGCCGACAAGGTCGATATCTTCCGGGCGCCCGAAGCCGGCGTGGAAGCGATCGAGCATCTTGCGCAGCCAGGAGGTGCCTTCACGGCATGGAATGCACCAGCCGCAGGATTCGTGCGCGTAGAAATGCATGATGCGGCGGGCCATGTCCACCATGCAGGTGTCTTCGTCCATCACCACCATGCCGCCGGAGCCAAGCATCGAGCCGGCTTTGGCGACGGAGTCGTAATCCATGGAAATGTCGATCTCGGACGCGCTGAGGAGCGGACAGGAACTGCCGCCGGGAATGACCGCTTTCAGCTTCTTGCCCCCGGGAATGCCCCCGGCTGTTTCGTAGATGAACTTCTTCATGTTCATCCCCAACGGAATTTCGTAAATGCCCGGCTTGTTGACGTGGCCGGCGACGCACAGCATACGTGTGCCGCCGTTTCTGGGCGTGCCGCGGCTGGCGTATTTCTCGCCGCCTTCGAGAATGATGGCCGGAACGGTGCTGAGCGTTTCGACGTTATTAATGATCGTCGGGCAGCCGTAGAGGCCGACGACGGCAGGGAAGGGCGGTTTAATGCGCGGATAGCCGCGCTTGCCTTCGAGCGATTCCATGAGCGCGGATTCTTCGCCACATTCGTAGGCACCCGCGCCGGTGTGCACGATCAAATCAAAATTGAAGCCGGAGCCGAGGATATTGTTGCCGAGGTAGTTGCGCGAATAGGCTTCGTCGAGAGCAGTTTGGACGATGTCGAGAACGTAGCGATACTCGCCTCGAATGTAGATGAAGCCTTTCGCCGCGCCAATCGCGCGTCCCGCAATGATGATGCCTTCGATCATCTGGTGTGGGTCCATCTCCATCAGCGGACGGTCCTTGCACGTGCCGGGTTCGGATTCGTCGGCGTTGCAGATGACGTATTTCGCCTTCGGCGAATCCTTGGGAACGAAAGACCATTTCATGCCGGTAGGGAAGCCCGCGCCGCCGCGCCCGCGCAGGTTGGACTTCCTTACCTCGTCGATGATCGACTCTGGCGTCATTTCCCTCAGCGCTTTTTCCAGCGCCTTGTAGCCGTCGTGCTGCAGATACACATCGATCTTGTGCGAATACTTGATGCCGAAGCGGCGGCTGATGACGGGAGTCTCCGCAGGATCGCGCGGGTGCAAGGCGCCCGCGGTGACAGGTTCCGGAGTTGGATGAGCTCCGGCGTCGAGTTCTTCGATGATGCGATCGAACTTCATGGGCGTGAGATTTTCGTAGAAGTCGTAGTTGACCTGCATGGCCGGTGCGCCGGTGCAAGCACCGATGCATTCGACTTCTTCGAGGGAGAAAACGCCGTCGGTGGTGGTTTCTTTGTGTCCGATTTCCAGGCGCTTCTTGGCTTGCTCCAAAAGCTCATTGCCGCCGCGCAACATACACGCGACGTTGGTGCAGATCTGCACGTGATGCTTGCCCATGGGCTTGCGGCGGAGCATGGAGTAATAGGCCAGCGTTTCTTCGACTTGCACGGTGCGGAGGTCAAGACGGTTCGCGATTTCGGCGATCATTTCGTCGCTGATGGAGCCATACTCATCCTGGGCGTACATCATCATGGGGATGAGCGCGCTGCGCTTGAATGGATAGCGATTCTGCAGCGTGTCGAAACGGGCGGCGAGTTGTGGCGAAAGTTCCATGGGCCTCGTGTTCGTTTAGCTAAAAACTGCTAGGGTCGAGAAAATTTCTCAACGGTCGACTTCTCCCAAGACGATATCGATCGTGCCGATGCAGGCGATGACGTCGGCCAACAACTGTCCCTCGATCAATTTCGGAAGTGCCTGCAAGTTAATGAACGAGGGGCCGCGAAAATGGACGCGCAGCGGCTTCGGCGAGCCATCGCTGGCCACGAAAACACCCAACTCGCCTCGCGGAGACTCGATGGCGGCGAATGTCTGGCCCGGCGGCGGCGAAAAGCCCTCGGTAAAAATTTTGAAGTGGTAGATGAGCGCTTCCATCTCCGTCTTCATTTTTTCGCGCTCGGGAGGAACGATGCCGGGCGCGTCAGTGCGCACGGGCCCTTCCGGCGGAATCTTCTTCATGGCCTGGCGAATAATCTTCAAGCTCTCGCGCATCTCCGCAACTCGGATCATGTAGCGAGCGAAGCAGTCCGAGTCCGTGCGCGTGGGAACATCGAAGTCAAATTCTTCATAGCTCGAGTACGGGAAAACTTTGCGGTTGTCGTAAGGCACGCCCGCGGCGCGCAGGGTCGGCCCGGTCATGCTGAGCGCGATGGCATCGTCGGCCGAGATATAGCCGACGCCTTTGGTGCGGCCGATCCAGATGCGGTTGCCGGTGAGCAGCTCTTCGTATTCGTCGATGCGTCCGGGCATCATCTTCACGAATTTTTCGACGCGCTGCAGGTAGCCGGTCGGAGGTTCCAGGGCCAGCCCGCCGATGCGGATGTAGCTGGTCATCATGCGCTGCCCGGTGACAAACTCAAAAATCTTCAGGATTTCTTCGCGCTCGCGGAAACAATAAAGAAAAACCGACATCGCCCCGAGGTCGATGGCGTGCGTGCCCAGCCAGACCAGGTGCGATGAAACGCGCTGCAGTTCCACCATGAGCACGCGGATATATTGCGCGCGCTTCGGTACTTCGATGCCGAGAAGCTTTTCGACGGCGAGGCAATAAGCGAGGTTATTGCCGAGTGGATTCAGGTAATCGATGCGATCGGTAAGAGTGATTGCCTGCGAATAGGTCTTGTCTTCGCAGGATTTTTCAATGCCGGTGTGCAGATAACCCATGTCTGGAATGGCTTTGACGACGTTTTCGCCATCGAGTTCCAGCAAAATGCGCAGCACGCCGTGCGTGGACGGATGCTGAGGCCCCATGTTGAGGACCATGGTTTTGGCTTTGCCAGTGGCCGTCTCGACGGTGCTGGTCTCGGACTGAATAGTCACGTTCGGTTCCTTGTATAGCGCGTGGCTACCGACGCAATGTCGCGATAGCCTTCGACCGGATAATCCTTGCGCAGTGGGTGACCTTCCCAGTCGTCAGGCATCAGGATGCGGCGCAAATCGGGATGGCCATTGAAGCGAATCCCGAAGAGATCGAAGATTTCCCGCTCGAGCCAATTGGCGCCGGGCCAGACGGGAACGAGCGAATCCACAACAGCATCGCCGGAGGAGAGGCGCACTTGCAAACACAGGCGCTCGCGGCGGGGAATCGAAACCAGTTGATAGTTGACCTCGAAACGCGGCTCGAGAGGGTAGCGGTCGACGCAGGTGGCGTCGCTCAGCAGATTAAACCGGAGATCTTTGTCGCCACGACAGCGCTCGGCAACGTCGCGCAGCACGTTGCGAGGAACGACGATGGTCGTCTCGCCACGAAACTCGATCACTTCACTGATCGCGTTCGGGCTCCATCCACGCAATCGCTCGACCACAACATTAGTATTTTGGTTGCTGTTCTCCGCCACAATTCCCGAATTCCCCAGAAGCGCCGACTCCTTACCCCTTGTGCCAGTCGAACGCGCCCTTTTTCCACAGATAAATGTACCCGACCAAAAGGATGGCGATGTAAACGAGCATCTCTACGAAGCCATATCTTCCCATGGGCACCGATTGTCGGATCATATCCCGATAAATGTAAGCCCATGGGTAGAGGAAGATTGCTTCTACGTCGAACAAGATAAAGACCATAGCCACGAGGTAGAACTTCACGGAAAAAGGCGCGCGCGCGTCGCCCGTGGGTTCCATGCCGCATTCGTAAGCTTGTTGTTTGGCGCGATTGGGGCGCCGCCATCCTATCAGCACGGAAACGGCGGTGAGCGCGCCCGCCAGCGCAGTGGCTAGCAGCAGGTATAAGAGAAGCGGTGCGTAGGCATGTAGGCCGGAACCACTCATGGGCGAAAAGGTATAATAACGATTCAGCCGCAAGCGGTCAAATGCGGCGCGCAGCGGTGCGGCTGGCAGGTTCGGTCAAGAGAGCGGATTCCCACATGTTGTTCGGTCACAACTCGAACGTGAAAATCGGCGAGATGCTCTACCACGTGCAGACGGAAGACCGCGGCACGTCGCACGCCGTCATCGACACTATGGTGTATCACAGTGGCCGAGTGCTGCACCGGCGCGCGAACAGCTACGCGGACTTGCTTCCGCTTGATGCCTCGCGCGAGGAAGATCTGAAACGACGGGTAAGCGCACAACATCACGCGGTTTTGGAAGAGTTGCGATCCGGCACTTTAAAGTTGGCGCAGCACGCCATGCCGGCCGCTCCTTCTGCCGGCGGCGCGCGCGATTCCTTGAATCTCGAATTGCTGAATGCAAAAAATTGGCTCGCCGGAAGGCGCGCGACGCTGCAGGTCCTGGTTTCACAGAAGGGAAATGGAATAGCGGTTTCCGGCGCGCGCGTGACGGCCCGCATCGAGGGCACTGCGGAGCCTGCGCAGTATTCGACGGCGACAGGGCTGGATGGAAAAGCGCAGCTTGCGTTTGACATGCCTAGCCTCGCCGGTGCGGAATGCGCTCTGGTCATTGAAGCCAACAACGGTAAGGCTCAGGCGCGTTTGCACTTTCAGCTGCGCGCCAAGCCGAAAGTCCCCGCGGCAGGATGAATCTGTGGAGACGGCAATCACAATATCGGTAAACGGCGAACCTCGCAGCGCCCAGCCGGGCGCTAGCGTGGCGGACCTCTTGCGCGAGCTCGGGCTCGACGGCGGGCGCGTGGCGATCGAGCGCAACATGGAAATTCTGCCGCGGCCGCAATGGGCGCAAACGCTCGTCGAACGCGGCGATCGTTACGAGATTGTGCAGTTCGTCGGCGGCGGTTAGTGATACTCCGCGAAGTCTTCCGATGACCAGACACCTTCGTGCGTTTCTCCTCCTCGTCTCCTTGCTTTGCGCCAGGCCCCCAGCTTTGTTCGCGCAAGAAAACGTTCGCCCTCCGCTTCATACCAGCCGGTACGACATCCTCGACGCTGCCGGACGTCGCGTGCGGCTCACCTCCGTGAACTGGTACGGTTTCGATCAAAAGGAATTTGTAATCGGCGGCCTGGATGTGGCGCCGCTGCAGGTGATCATTGAGCAGATTCGCGCCCTCGGTGTGAACTCCGTGCGTTTGCCTTGGGCAAACGAGACATTCGAGAAAAATCCCGTCGTGCAAGACTATGCGATAAAAGCGAACCCGAAGTTCAAGGGCAAACGCGCGCTCGAGGTGATGGACGCGGTTATCGCTGCACTGGCCCACGCGCACATCATGGTAATTCTCGACAATCACATGAGCCGCGCCGATTGGTGTTGCAAAGATGATGACGACAACGGGCTCTGGTACAACGCCGAATATCCCGAGGGAAAATGGCTGGCCGACTGGCGGGCCATCGTGCGCCGTTACAAAAAGCAGCGCTGGGTGATTGGCGCCGATTTACGCAATGAACTGCGCAGCGGATCACAATGGGGCGGCTCCGATCCGCGGCTGGACTGGCACGCGGCCGCCGAGCGCGGCGGCAACGCGGTGCTGGGCGAAAATCCCGACCTGCTCATAATGGTCGAGAGCCCGCAATATTCCACTGATTTCACTGCGTTTGCTGCGCTGCCACTGGTGCTGAAGGTTGCGCAGCGTGTGGTCTATTCGCCGCACGCGTACGCTCCCCCTGGGCACGCCTTCCAGAATTATGAGGAGTTGCGGCAGGTGTACGATGCGCGCGCAGGTTTCCTTCTACATGCGGAACCCGCCATTCCGCTGTGGGTCGGTGAATTCGGCACGTGCCAAACGCTCGATTGCGGTGACAACAGCCAGTGGTTTCGCTGGTTGGTCGAATACCTGCGGGAAAAGGATCTGAGCTGGGGCTATTGGCCGCTCAACGGTACGCAATCGAGCGGCGTGAGCCGCAAATACGGTGAAGTGGAAACCTACGGCTTGCTCTCGCCCGATTACCGGCACATCGGCGCGCCTAAAATTGTGGAGCTTCTGAAAACAGTTGAGAACCCAAAGCAGTAAAAGGAATATCGTTCAGCGCGCAGCTACAGAAATAGCGGGCTTGTAGATAAGCCCAATCACCACGCATACGACGATCCATTGGACGAACGCACTTGCCGCTATCTCCAGCGCGAGTCTCCCGCCTATGTTGAGCGTCACGTAGTTTGCCGCCACGAACGTGCACACCACGAATATTCCGACCAGCACGCCGAACCGCGCGCCTTCGGCGACGCCGGATCCTCCCTCGTAGCCTTTCGCATAGATCATGGCGATCACGAACGTACCAACGAGCGTACCGATCAACCCCAGCGGCATGTAGCGCACCACGGTCTCCGCCGACCGGTACACCGCCGTATACGGAGCAAAATCCTTTCTAATCAGCAGACCCTCTACGACGAACCCGTAGGCGTAATACACCAGCGTGGCAGCAACGGCGGCGATAACAATTCGTCCGTAGTTCATAACCATCCTTTCGTAGATTCAGCAATGACCGAATACCGAATCTCCCGAGCGCAGGCGCTTACATTCTCACGCCGCTGCCGCAGTCTACACGAACGCTAAGTCGCTCCACTCACCTGACTCGCGATCGCCTCGCCCAACTCCCGCGTCGTAGCATTTCCGCCGATATCCGGCGTGCGTATCTTCGCTTGCGCCAAAATCGCCGCAATCGCGTTTTCGACAGCATCCGCGGCCTCGGGAATTCCGAGATGCCGCAGCATCATCGCGCCGGACCAGATCTGCCCAATCGGATTGGCGATGCCTTTTCCCGCGATATCCGGCGCCGAGCCGTGCACCGGCTCAAACATCGAAGGATATTCCTTTTCCGGATTGAGATTCGCGGAAGGAGCGATGCCGATGGAGCCCACCACCGCGGGACCGAGGTCGGAGAGTATGTCTCCAAAAAGGTTGGAGCCCACCACGACATCGAACCAATCCGGATGCCGCACGAAGTGCGCCGTGAGAATGTCAATGTGATACTGGTCCGTGCGGACGTCCCGATACTCCGCCGCCATGGCGCGAAAGCATTCGTCCCAAAAGGGCATGGTATGGATGATGCCGTTCGATTTTGTGGCGGAGGTCAGATGCTTTTTTCGCTTGCAAGCCAATTCGAAAGCAAAACGCAGCACGCGATTCACGCCGCGCCGTGTGAAGACGGTTTGTTGCACAGCCATCTCGTCCTCAGTGCCTTCGTAGAGGCGTCCGCCAATGTTTGAGTATTCTCCCTCATTGTTTTCGCGAACGATGGTGAAATCGATTTCCCCCGGCTTCCAGTTCTTCAACGGCGATTCGATTCCCTCGAAAAGGCGCACCGGGCGAAGATTGACGTATTGCTGGAACGTGCGCCGGATCGGAATCAGAAGTCCCCACAACGAGATGTGATCGGGAACGCTGGGGTGGCCGACCGCGCCGAGGAAAATAGCGTTGAATGGCCGCAATTGCCGCAGTCCGTCCTCCGGCATCATTTTCCCGGTCTGCACGTACGTTTCGCAGCTCCAGTCAAACGCGCGCCACTGCATTCGGAAATCGAAGCGCCGCCCCGCCGCTTCGAGCACACTTATACCCTCAGGAACAACTTCTTTGCCGATTCCGTCTCCCGCGATGACCGCGATGTTGAAAGTCTTCATCAGTTCCTAACGCCCGGTACTATAGACAATCCTCCGTCGAACTTCCACGCCACGCCGCAACCCAACACCGCATCGGGCGCGGATCGAAACAGTGTGACACCTGGCACACGGCCACGTGACCTCCGTCACTGCCTCCGCCCGTGAGCCAGCCTATCTATGTAGGAGGGGGCGGCCATGACAAACGACAAGCGTGATCTGCTGGACGTGTTGAAGGCTGAATTGCAATTTCTGGAACAAGGCGGCTACCAACACACCGCTCGGGTGCCGTGGCGCCCCCAGTTCCTGTTCCAGGATTCGCAGACTTGCCTGAATTTCGATCCCACCCATCCGCAAATACCACGCAGCGATTGCGTTTTGATGCAGCTCCTACCCGAAAATCTTCGGGACAAGAAGATTGCCTGCCCCTACATTCCCTTGAGTGGGCGCGGCGAAACGATTGATTCTTTCTACCGCTCAGGCACGCAAGAAGAACTGGACGCCGCTTTTTCGCAATGGCTGAAGACTACGATCACTCGAGTGGAGCGGGAGAAATCCGAAAGCCTGAGAGCTTCCGAACTTCCGGAAGTTCATGTTCGCGCAAGATTTGCGGCCAGTCGCTGATTTCCGGCCACCACAACAACCGCCAAAAAGCGCCGTTTCACATTCCCTTCAGCAGGTGGCCCATTTTTGTTTTTTTGGTTTGCATGTAGGCGCGGGAAATCCTGGAAACTCGCGGCTGGCAGGGAACTCGTTCAACGACGCGTATACCGGCGCGCTCAAGCTGCCGCACTTTTTCCGGATTGTTGGAGAGCAAGCGAATCCTGGTGGCGCCGAGCTGTTTCAGGATTTTGGCAGAAAAATCGTAATCGCGCGCGTCCGCGGCAAACCCCAGCGACTCGTTCGCTTCCACCGTGTCCATCCCGCCGTCTTGCAATTGATACGCACGCAGTTTGTTCATCAAGCCGATGCCGCGTCCTTCCTGCGGCAGGTACAGCAAAATTCCGGATGGTGCGCGGCCGATTTTCTGCAGCGAAAGTTCCAGTTGCGCCCGGCAATCGCAGCGCAGCGAAGTCAGCACGTCCCCGGTGAGGCATTGCGAATGCACGCGCACCAGCGGCGCCGATTTTCCGCGCAAATTCCCGCGCACCAAAGCGACTGCCTCCTCTTCCGCCCCGCGCCCCTGAAAACCGTAAATCGTGAATCGTCCATAGCGTGTGGGCAATTCGGCACGAGCAATAGCGCGCAGCCGTGCGGATTTTTCTTTGGAGCGGTTGCTGGAATGAGATTTCGCGGCCATGAGAATCGACCAGTATAGCAGTTCAAATCGAGCCACAAAAATTAGCGCGTTCTAACGAAATCCTCCTGAAACAGTCTGCAGCACGGTCGGTGTGCCGTATTGAAACCCTTCGCAGATTTGCCTGGCGCGGACACTCGCTCGATGCAAACGCGGCGCCTTTTGGGCCCGTATAAGTTCAATAATCACAGTGACTTAACTTCGAAACACAATCGAACCTAATCTGCCCTGTGGCGTTGCTCTTGCATTGTTTCTGATAGATGTGGTTGCACAAATTTGGCTCTACGCCCAGAAGCTCGATCTCTGCGGGGAGCGTTGTCTCGCGCTTCCTGCTCTCCTCGCGTTCTCTAGCCCTGCTGCTGTTCGCTTCTCTCGCGCACGGCCAAGAGCGCCCGCCGGACTGGCACGCGCAAGTCCGCAGTTACGCAGACAAGCGCGACTGGAGCGCTGCTCTGTTAGTTATCGACGCCGAGATCGCGCATGCGCCGCGGGATTTGGACCTGAAGGCCTGGCGCGCGCGTGTCTTGACTTGGGCTGGACGTCTCGGCGAAGCCGACCACGACTACCGCGAAATACTGGCCGTCGACCGAAGTGACCCCGACAACTGGGCGGGCCTGGCAACAGCCTGCTTGCGCGTAGGAAAAATCGAAGAAGCATTGCGCGCCATTGAAATCGCCGTGCAGATTGACCCGAATCGCGCCGACATGCACGCCACATATGCCCGTGTCTTGCGCGCAGCGGGACAACGCATCGAAGCGCGCGCGGAATTTGAGAAGGCCCTCAGCCTCGACCCCACCAGCGCAGAAGCGCGTGCGGGGCTGATCTCCTTGCGCGGCCAACCCAAGAACGAATTTCGTGGAGGCGCGGAAAACGATTCGCTCAATTACACCGTTCCCAACGAGGGCCAGTGGGCGAGCCTCATTACCAGGTGGACGCCCCTCTGGAGCACGAATCTTGGCGCGGGTTTCTATCAACGAAGTGGAATTTTTGCTGACAAATTCGCGGGAAGTCTCACCCTTCACGCGCCCTCCTTCGCGGCGGTTACCGCGGGTGGCGCGATCGCCGACGACAATACCGTGATCCCGAAGAGTGAAGCGTTCTTTGACTTCGACCGCGGCCTGACCAATCGTGATGCCAAACTCCTGAGAGGGCTGGAGCTCCAATACGGTCAGCACTGGTATTGGTATCAAACCGCGCGAATTTTGACTCTCAACGGCGCTGCGATTCTCTATCTGCCACGCGAATGGTCCCTGACTTTCGGCGCCACCGGCGCGCGCAGCGCCTTCTCCGGTACCGGTGTCGAGTGGCGTCCTTCCGGCAGTACACGCATGGGCTTTCCGCTGCTCGTGTGGAGCACCGTGCGGCTCTCCGGAAACATTTTCTTCGCCGCCGGAACGGAGAATTTCGCGAGCTCCGACCAAATCGGAAGATTCGCCTCGCAAACGTATGGAGGCGGACTTCGTTTCGAGTATTCGTCGCGCTTGTACATGGCTTTCACGTACTCCTACCAAAGGCTCACGCAAAATCGCACGGATAGCTATACGGGAGTGAGCTATGGTTTTCGCTTTTGAAGAACTCTGGAGGCTTGGCCCCGCGGCGTTCGTGCTGAAGGCCATCTTCGCAGCCGCGGTGGCCGACGCGCTGTTGCTCGCCTTCATTTTGCTTCGTCGCACTTACCGAAAGCGCTATTTCGCCAAACGCGACGCGCGCGTCTTCGAATTGCGGCAAGAATGGGCCGCGCTGATTTCCGGAACAATTCCGTACGAGTCCTGGCGAAAGAACCCGTTTGACCGGCGCATTGTGGAAACAATCGCCCTCGACGCGTTCGAAGCCGCCGGACCGGAGGACTCTGCGCGCCTGCTGAAGTTTCTGCGAGTCAGCGGCCTGATTGAGAAACGCATCTTTGAGGCGCGGCGCTTCACCGGCTGGCGCCGCTTGCGTGCTTTGGTCGCGCTCGGGCGGACGCGCGCGCCGGAAGGAATTCCCGCGCTCGCGGAAGGCTTGCGTGATCCTGATCTGGAAACGCGCCTGGCGGCGTTGCGCGGCATGGGCCGCATGGCATGCCCACAGGCCGCGGAGGAAATTCTCGCGTGGGTCGGCGAAGCTGGATTGCTTGTGCCGGCGTTGCCTTTGCAAAGCGCGCTGATCCAGTGTTGCGCGGAGCGCCCGCAGTTGCTGCTCCCATACGTGCAGAATGCCAAGGGGCCTTTGCGCGAAGCCTTGGGCCGCGTGCTCGGTGAAGTGGCCACTCCATCGCTGGGTTTGGATTTGCTGCAATTTGTCGGAGACGATCTCGACGAATTGCGCGCTGCGGCGGCGCGGGCGCTGGCGCAATCGCACTCGGGCCTGGCATTCGATGTCTTGAGTGAACTGGTCCGCGATCCCACCTGGTTCGTTCGCCTGCGCGCGATCGTGAGCCTCGGCAAATTTTCCGACCGGCGCGCCATTCCCGCGTTGTTGCGCGGCCTCACCGATTCCAACCGCCTGGTGCGCTTGCGCGCTGCCGAAGCCCTGGTCGCGTTGAACACCGAGATGGTGCCCATTTTTCAGCAAGTCGTCGCCGCCAGCGATCGCTACGGCCTGCACGCCTATTTAACAGCGGTGGAAAACGCAAACGTGCTCGCAAAACTTGAAGACGAACTGCAGGGCTCCGCTTCGCTTGCTGCGGAAGAAAGGGAGCGGCTGCAGAGCGTGCTGCGTTCCAGTTCTCTGATCGCTGCGGAACTCGCTAGCCCGCCGGACTTCACCAAGGTGCCGGCAGGGCCATGATTCGTTTCCTCGAAATCTCGAACCACGCGTTGTTCTGGTATTACCTGGCCAGCAATTTCGCATACCTGGCGATGCTCCTGATTGCGCTGAAAACCAGCGCAGCCCACCAGCACAAATTGGAAAGCCAGCGCTTGAACTGGATTGCAGGCGCACCGATGGTTCCCCCGATTACGCTTATCGCGCCAGCGCACAACGAAGAAAGCTCGATACGTATCGCGGTGCGAAACCTTCTGGAGCTCGATTATCCGGAACTCGAAGTGATTGTGGTGAACGACGGCTCCGAAGACCGCACGTTGGACGAGATGCGCGAGGAGTTTCATTTGCGGCCGGTCCACGCGGTGTACGTCGCGGAATTGCAAAGTGCTGCGGTCCGCGGGCTGTATCGAAGCAGCGTCGATTCCAGGCTGCTGGTGGTCGACAAAGAGCCGGCAGGAAGCAAGGCCGACGCGGTGAACGCGGGGCTGAACGCCGCAACTTCGCCCTACGTGTGCATCGTCGACGCCGACTCTGTGCTGGAGCGCGACGCGCTGTTGCGCATCATGTTGCCGATCCTTGCCGACCCTGAGCGCGTTGTCGCCGTCGGCGGAATTATCCGCGTGCTGAACGGGTCGGAGATTGCGAACGGAAACTTGCGCCGCGTGCGCTTGCCGCGCAAAAGCATCGAAGTGATCCAGGTGATCGAATACCTTCGCGCGTTCTTGATCGGCAGGGAAGCGTGGGGCCAGGGAAATATGCTGATGATTATTTCCGGCGCGTTCGGGGTGTTTCGCACGGACCTGGTGCGTGCGGTCGGCGGATACCGGCCAAATGCCATTGGAGAAGACTTCGACCTAGTCGCCCGCCTGCACAAACACTTGCTGGAGAAGCGCGCTGCGTATCGCATTGATTTTGTTCCCGACCCGATGTGCTGGACGGAAGTTCCGTCGGACTTGAAATCGCTCGGGCGGCAGCGCGCGCGCTGGCACAAAGGACTGATCGACGTGCTGTGGCTGACGCGCGGCATGTTGTTTCGCCCGCGCTACGGCAGAATCGGATTTTTTGCGCTGCCGTACTTGTGGCTGTTCGAGTTTGCAGCACCGGTTGTCGAGATAGCGGGAATCGTCACCATCGTTCTTGCCGCCGTGCTTGGCGTCCTGAGCCGCACATTTTTTCTGCAGTTCCTTCTTTTTGGATACGCGTTCGCAACGGTGATCTCCATTGGTTCCGTCTTGCAGGAAGAAATCACCTACAAGCGCTATAACGACTGGCAAGACGTGGTGCGCCTGGTCAGCTACTGTTTCCTCGAACATTTTCCCTACCGGCAGATGCACATGTTCTGGCGGTTGCAAGGCATCTGGCAATATCTTCGCGGCAACAATGCCTGGGCGTCGCCCAAGCGCAAAGGGCTGCAGTCCGTCAGCGTTCCTTAATGCGTCCGGGCCGGAAAATTTCGTAAATCTCGCAGCTGGAGATGCGTAACTTCCGTGCGGTGCAATGTTTCGCGGCGCTTTACTTCGCCAATGGGATTGGCTAGCGTTAGCGAAGAGCCCGAGTGGACTTGCCATGGACACGCTGACCTCCGTCAAGGACCTGCTGTTTACGCTGCTGCTGAAGGTGGGCGTAGCGTCTTCGTTCGCGGCGCTGCTCGCGCGGTGGAATACGTTCCGGCGCGTGCTGTTTACCGAGGAACGCGATCCGGACCAGAAACTGAAGCTGATGCTGTTCATGACGCCGCCACTGGTTGTTGGCGTTGCGCTGCGTTTGGTGGGCTTTCCGTACCGCTTCGCGGACCTTTCGCTCGAAGGCGCATTCCTGATGGGCCTGCTGGGCGGGCGCGTGGTGGGGCCGATTGGCGGCGCGATTATCACCATTCCGGCGCTGGCCGCGCATGAGTGGCTGGCCATGCCGGCGGCGTCCACGGCCGGGTTGCTCGGCGGATTGATGCGCCAGGCGATTCCCAACAAAGAAGATTTGTGGAATTTTGGGCCGTTCACGTTTCTGAATATTCCGCGCGACGTGGTGCGCTTGCTGCGGCACGGCACGATATCGTGGGAACTGCTGCCGCTGATGGCTTGCGTGGGACTGGAACTGGGGCGCGTGGCGCTGGTGATCGCCACGAAGCCCAGGTGGTTGTTTGCGATCGATCCGCACTGGGATTGGTGGCTGGGATTGTGCGTGCTGGCCACGCTGATGTCGGTGGCGGCTCCGCTGAAGATCTGGAACAACACGCGCATCGAGATGAACCTGGAGCGACACCAGCAATTGCTGCTGAAGGCGCGCATGGATGCGCTGTCGAGCCAGATCAATCCGCACTTTTTGTTCAACACGCTGAATACGGTGTCGTCGCTGATTCGCTTTGATCCGGACGCGGCGCGCGGCGTGGTGCTGAAGCTGAGCAACATTTTGCGGCGGCTGCTGCGCAAGCACGAAACGTTTGTGCCGCTGCGCGAGGAATTGCATTTCATCGACGATTACCTGGACATTGAAGTGGCGCGGTTTGGTCGCGACAACCTGGAGATTGTGAAGCAGGTCGACGACGAGGCGCTGGAGGCGTTCGTGCCGAGCATGTTGCTGCAGCCCATCGTGGAAAATTGTTTGAAGCACGGGCTGGCGCCGAAAATCGATGGCGGCAGAATCCAATTGCGCACCTCGAACCGCGACGG
>WNFB01002747.1_pt1 | contig 15373 bp, 15 predicted proteins | sample 5400501 | NCBI WGS metagenome assembly WNFB01 (sample SAMN13153341, study PRJNA577476) | soil metagenome | isolation source: 200 cm saprolite under Douglas fir tree site 2 hole 1 | place: USA:California | collected 2015-04-18
GACCGGCATCGCCAGGAGCTGACGGATTTTATCCTAACCGAACTGAAAGACCGGCCCGACCTGATCGAAAAATGCGTTCCGACCTATCCGCCCTATGGCAAGCGCATCCTGCTTGACAACGGCTGGTTTCGTACGCTCACAAAACCGCATGTCGAACTGGTCACCGAGCCAATCGGCCACTTCGCCCGCGATGGCATCGTCACCTCCGACGGCAAGTTGCGGCCGGCGGATGTCATCGTGATCTCGACTGGGTTCAAGGTCACGGAAATGGCGGCACGCCTCACTATCAGCGGGAACGCCGGCAAGAAGCTCGCCGATGCGTGGGCCGACGACAATCCGACCGCCTATCTTGGACTCACGGTGCCGGATTTCCCGAATTTCTTCTGCATGCTCGGCCCCAATGCCGGCCCGGCGCATGGCGGCAGCGTGATCTTCCAGTCCGAATGCCAGTCACGTTACATCACGGCGTGTCTTGTCAACATGATTGAGCAAGGCATAGCCGCCATCGACGTTCGCCAGGACATCCATGACCGGTACGTTCGCGAGGTCGACGCCGAGCATGAACAAATGATATGGACCCATCCGGGGATGACGACTTACTATCGAAACAAGCAGGGCCGGGTATTTTCCGCGATGCCCTGGCGGTTCGTGGACTATTGGCGAATGACACATGATGCGGACTTGAGCAAGTATCGTCAGACCAGGGCCCGACGCGGCTCCAGGTGTGGGTTTTGAAGCGGAGCCGCCCCAGCGGGCGGTGGAACTGCACCAATTTACCATTGCAGGTAGGGCCAAGCACCGAAACTCGAGCGCTGGTTCGCCGGACGCAACTTGACACCTGCCCCTATCTGCCGCAGCATTTCTGGTGCTGCACCTGTCGGGGTAGCGGAGCATTTGGCTCCACGCTTCGCGGGTATTGCCGTCCAATCATGTGATCGAACGACAGGCAGCGGATGCGGACACATGTCCGTCGGACCACTCTTGGAGAGGAGCATGACGCCACCGGGGCACAAGCCAGTGACCTTGCTCAACCGCAAGGTCTCGGCGCACGTTGAGGTGAACGGCAGCTGCTAGCCTCGTTGCGCCGCCAACAATCTGAACATATCCGCAGGATCGAAGCGCAAAGGCCACGCGCTTTTTGATCTTGAGAGCGAACTGGTGTGTACCAGAAATCCTTCGCAATGACGAAGATGTCGGGCCCCGCGATGCTCCAATGCACCGGGGCCCATTCAATTGGATCAATGTATCGGCAGTTCCGGGTTCGTAACCGACGACCGTTTTTGGATCGATCTATCCGGAGCGGAAATCGCAACTGCGCGATAACCTCCTTTGAGTCATGAGAGGTGACGATGAAACGAAGTTTGCTCTGCCTCGGCTTGCTGATGGTCTTGGTGATTGCCTCGGGCGGTCGGGGGCTCACCCAGGGCGCGAAGACAACTCCATCCTTTTACATTGTGTTGAATTCACTGACCAAGCGCTGCTCGGTCTTCGACAAGACGCCGAAGACCGACACGCCAAACATCACCGTGGCGAGCGATGCGATTTACAACACCCGGGCCGACGCAGAAGCCGCCATGAACAAGCTGCCTTCCTGCAATCGATGAAACCGCTGCGGGTTGCATCCCTCGTCTGGATCGGGAAGAATTGCCCAATCTAGACGAGGACCGGCAATGACAAGACCACGCGTACGAATCTATACCGACTACAAAAGCCCCTACGCCTTCGTCGCCAACAAGCGGCTGTTCGAGCTGGAAGAAAACCACGGCGTCGAACTCGAATGGCTGCCCTACACCCTTCGCATCCCTGAATTTATGGGAACGGTGGAGGAGCGCACGCCGCATTTCTGGCGCAAGGTGCGCTACGCCTATATGGACGCGCGGCGCTATGCCAACGCGCAAGGGCTTACCATGAAAGGGCCGCGGCGAATTTACGATGCCTTCTATTCCAGCGCCGGCATGCTGTTCGCGCAACGCCACGGGCTGTTCCGCCCTTACCACGACACGGTATTCAGGCGCTTCTGGAGTCACGACCTCGAAATCGACGAATTGTCCGGCATTTCCGGTGTGATCGCTGCCGTCGGCGGCTCAGCGACGGATTTCGAAGCCTACGTCAACGGTCCGGCGCGCGCTGAACATGACCGCATCATCGACGAGGCGGAAGCCCTCGGCGTGTTCGGCGTGCCCACCATGGTGTTCAACGGCGAACCGTTCTGGGGCGGCGACCGCATCGACATGCTGATCGAACGCATCAAAAAGCCCGAAACCATCGCGGCCGCGCTGGGAAGCCGGCACCGAGCATGAAACGGCCGTTGCCGCCACGACTGATATCATCGGCTACCTTGCAACGAGATGTTCCCAGCACCCTGTGCGCTCCAGAACGGGCCGCAGCGCCGTTCGATGCTCAGCGTCGAGGGAGGCAAACTTGCCGCGGATCAGATCGAGGCATTTGACCTGATACTTGAACGGCGACAACGCATAAGGCAGGTCCCAGACATTGATCTCCAGTCGCTCGACGCCTTTCGCAAAGGCTTCCGCATTGGCGGCAAGAAAGGGCAAATAGAGTTCGCCGGCGATCCCGAGCAGCGCCTCAGCCATCCCGCTCAATGCTTGCTCGCGCGGATACCATTTCCCGTCGACGCCCGAGGCGTCGTCCAACCGTCTAACCCAGTGATCGGTAAACGGCGCTTTCTCCCGCATGATCCGCATCGGACTGGGATCGGTCGCCAGTTCGCTCAATTGGCCGAACCATGCAAAATCCGCCAGCGACGGCCGGCTTCCGAACAGATATTTTGCCATTCCAACGTGCGGCTCGAACGCCGCCAGGATTTGACGATAGCTCTCTTCCAGCAAAGGCTTGTTTTCGGCCGTCGCGCCGAGAATGGGCATGCGGGAAATCTGCCTTATGCGGAAATGCTCGATCTCCTCCGCACTCCCGGGCTCGGCGTCCGACACCGACCATTCTTCAGCTGCCCATCGCGAGACATAGGCTTGATCGTCGGGGTCCCACCACCGATAGAGAAAAAGCGGCTTCACGGCCCATTCGTCGGCGAGGTCTTCGAGGAGATCGCAGACGAACGCGATGGCCTTATCTTCGGGAATGACCGACCGATCCGGGTGCCGGGCTTCGAGATCGTACGCCAGTGCCGTGGTTTCGCCGCGAAAGCTTCCGTCGGGATATTGCAGAACAGGAATCAAATTCGGACGCAGGTGCCCGGCCTGTTTCCGCAGCGCCTTGGTCATGATGACCCAGTCGAACGGGATCCTCCGGTAGCGCAATATCGCCCGCAGCTTGACCGCGTAGGGCGATGCCGTGGATCCGATCAGCCGATAGCGTCGTTCATTCATGCAAGATGTCCTGACTACCGGGCGCGATCACACCGATCGCGCTTCACATTCGCCATCGCCGCGTGTTTCTGCCTAACCCAGGCTCTGAACCCGTGCAACCGGTCGTCACCTTCGCTGAAAGGGTTGGAAAGCTGACGAGCTCTGCATTTTACGAAGGCGGACCGTCTCCCACGTAAGCAACGCGGACCTTGTTGTATCGCGTGAAATCATCCCTAATGCGCGGAAGGTCATGCAACAAGAAATGCAGAAAGCGACCAAAGGGAGAAGCGCGATGAAGGGTCCCGAGGACGATTCCGGCCTGACCGACAGAGTGGCCATCGTGAGCGGCGGGGGTGCTGCGGGCGACGGCATTGGTAACGGCCGGGCGGCGTCAATCCTGCTGGCCCGCGCGGGCACCAAGGTGCTGGTGGCCGATCTCGACCTCAGGCTTGCCGAACGCACGGTTGAAATGATCCAGGCTGAGGGCGGCACGGCGGCGGCACAGTCGGGCGACATCACCAACGAATCCGACTGCGAGCGGCTGGTCGATGCAGCTGTCGACCGCTGGGGCCGGCTCGACTTCCTCGACAACAATGTCGGCATCGGCAGCCGCGGCAGCGTCGTCGACGAGAAGCCCGAGGAATATCGACGGGTGATGCAAATCAACGTCGAGACCATGTTCCTGCTCTCGAAGTACGCGATTCCGGCAATGATCAAAACCGCCGGGGGCGGCTCCATCGTCAACATCTCGTCGATATCCGCGCTCCGGCCGCGCGGCCTCACCACCTACACGACCTCGAAAGCCGCAGTCATCGGGCTGACCCAGGCGATGGCGGTCGATCACGGCCGCGACAACATCCGGGTCAATTGCATCTGCCCCGGTCCGATGTACACGCCGATGGTCTATGCGCGCGGCATGAGCGACGCCGCACGCGCCCAACGCGCCAAAGCCTCGCTGCTGAAAACCGAGGGAACCGGTTGGGACGTCGGCCACGCCGTGAAATTCCTGCTCAGCAACTACGCCCGCTACATCACCGGGCAGGTGCTGGTAGTTGACGGCGGCGTCACGCTGCAAGGCCCGGAACGCGATTCACGGGATCACTGATCACTTCATAGGGGGAGAACGAACACGATGGCCCGCCTGCCCTATCTTGAGGCCGACCAGGTCGCGCCCGAATATCGCGACATGCTCAAGCGCAACACCAATCTGCACAAGCTCTTGGTCAACTCGCCCGACATGGCGCGTGCCTTCAACGGCATCGGCGGCTACATCCGCTTCAAGAGCAAACTCGACCCGCGCCTGCGCGAACTTGCTATCCTTCAAGTGGGCTGGCTGGAGAAATCGGAATACGAATTCACCCATCATGTGAAGATCGGCAAGGAGTTTGGCGTCACCGATGAGGATATAAGGGGCCTGATAGCCGAGACCGAGGGCAAGCCCTCCCAGCTTGAGCCGCTTGCCAAGGCGATCGTGAAAGGCGCACGCGAAATGGTGCGCGAGCTTGCGATGTCGGATGCAACTTTCGCCGAGATCAAGCAGGAACTCTCTGACGAGCACATGACCGATCTCGTGCTCACCATCGCCTTCTATTGCGCGGTCGTCCGCGTGCTCGCCACCATGAAGATCGACAACGAACCCACCTATAAAGAGGTACTGCAGCAGTACCCGATGCCGGGAGTGAAGTAATATGCGCCTGAAAGATCGCGTCGCCATCGTCGTTGGCGCCGGCCAGAGCCCCGGCGAAGGCATCGGCAACGGCCGCGCCACCGCCCTCACCTTCGCGCGCGAAGGCGCCAAGGTGCTGTGCGTGGATCACAATATCGAGTCGGCCCAGGAGACGGTCGCCATGATCGGTGCCAAGGGCGGCACGGCGGTCGCCTACAAGGCCGACGTCACCAAAGAGGCCGAGATCAAGGCCATGGCGGCCGATGCGCACACCCGCTGGGGCCGCATCGACATCCTGCATAACAATGTCGGCGTCAGCCTCGCGGGCGGCGACGCCGAGCTGCTCGACATCACCGAGGAGGCGCTCGACCGTTGCGTCGCGATCAACCTCAAGAGCTGTATCTTCGCAGCGAAACACGTGATCCCGATCATGCGCCGGCAGAACAGCGGCGCCATCATCAACATCTCCTCGATGGCCGTCATCACCACCTATCCCTATGTCGCCTACAAGGCGACCAAATCGGCGATGGTCGCGTTCACCGAGCAACTCGCCTACCAGAACGCCCAGTACGGAATCCGCGCCAACGTCATCCTGCCCGGCCTGATGAATACACCGATGGCGGTCGACACCCGCGCCCGCGAATTCAAGAAAAGCCGCGCCGAAGTCGAAGCCGAACGCGACGCCAAAGTGCCGCTACGCAAGAAGATGGGCACCGGCTGGGACGTCGCCAACGCCGCGCTCTTCCTGGCTTCCGACGAAGCCAGCTTCATCACCGGCGTCACGCTTCCGGTGGACGGCGGCGCAAGCGTGCGGCGCGGATAACAGAACATGGCCGCCTCACGCGAAACGAAAACTCCGCCCGGCGCGGCGCCGGCTCTCGAGTACGACGCCATCATCATCGGGGCGGGCATGTCGGGCATGTACCAGCTTTACCGATTGCGCGAACTCGGGATGCGGGTGCGGGTGTTCGAGGCCGGCACCGGCGTCGGCGGCACCTGGTACTGGAACCGCTACCCGGGCGCGCGCTTCGATTCCGAAAGCTATTCCTACGGCTACTCCTTTTCGAAGGAACTGCTGCAGGAATGGGACTGGTCCGAGCATTTCGCCGGCCAGCCGGAGACGCTGCGCTATCTCAATCTCGTGGCCGACAAGTTCGACCTGCGCCGCGACATCCAGTTCCGCAGCCGGGTCGCCGCGGCAATCTACGGGGAGGATACGCGCAGCTGGAACGTCACGCTGCAAGACGGCAGCCGTTTCCGCGCGCGCTTCCTGATCACCGCCATCGGGCCGCTGTCCGCCCCTACGATGCCGCGGATCGAAGGCGTGGACACGTTTCGGGGCAAATCCTTTCACACCGCCAGATGGCCGCATGAGCCGGTCGACTTCACAGGCCAACGGGTGGCGGTGATCGGAACCGGCGCCACCGGCGTGCAGACCATCCAGACCATCGCCCGGAGCGTCGGACAATTGACGGTATTCCAGCGCACACCGAACTGGTGCGCGCCGCTCCACAACGGCAAGATCGACGCGGAGACGCAGCAAAAGATCAAGTCCGGTTATCCCGAGATGTTCAAGCGATGCCAGGAGACCTTCGCCTGCTTTCTGCATACGCCGGACCCGCGCGGGACTTTTGAGGTTACGGAACAGGAGCGCGAGGCCTTCTTCGAAAAGCTGTATGCCGAGCGTGGCTTCGGCATCTGGCAAGGTAATTTTCGCGACATTCTGGTCGACCGGAAAGCGAACGCTGTGATCAGTGACTTCGTGGCGAGGAAGATCCGCCAACGTGTGAAGGATCAAAAGGTCGCGGAAAAGCTTGTTCCGAAGAACCACGGCTTCGGCACCCGCCGGCTGCCGCTGGAGACCTTCTACTACGAGGCCTACAACCAGGACAATGTCGATCTGGTGGACATCACGGAAACACCGATCGAGCTGATTACGCCTGATGGCATCAAGACCAGCGTCAAGGAATACGAATTCGACATCATCATCTACGCGACCGGCTTCGATGCCATCACCGGAAGCTTCGATCAGATCAACTTCCAAGGCGTGGACGGCGTCGGACTAAAAGACAAGTGGAAGAACGGGCCGCAGACTTTTCTCGGCGTCATGGTCGACGGCTTCCCCAACATGATGATGCTGATGGGACCGCACACGGCACTCGGCAATATTCCGCGCAGCATCGAATACAATGTCGATTGGGTGACCGGTCTGATCCGCTACGCGCGGGAATCCAACCTGACGCGCGTGGAGGCCACGGCAGCGGGAGTGGCCTCCTGGACCGATCACGTCAAGGCGCTGGGCGTGGGTCTGCTTTCCAACGAAGTCAATTCCTGGATGACCGGATATAACAGCAATCTGACGGGCAAGCAGACGCGTATCATCGCACGCTACAGCGGCAGTGCTCCCGCCTACCGCGCAAGATGCGACGAGGTGGCAGCCAAGGGATATCAGGAGCTGGCGCTGGAATAGAGCAACAACGCTCAAAATGAACTGACGGCTGGCAGGGCGGGTGTGGCTTTGGCTTCGCTGACTGAGAAAATTCAGATGGCTGCCGTTCAATTGGCGTTGTCTTCACGACGAGCGGCCGCCGCAGCTTTTGCCTTGTCAAGGCGTTCCAGAAATTTTGCGGCCCAAGCCTCGTGGGCGCCGGGTCTCGATCGATAGCGCTTCGAAAATGCCTTGAAATGAATATCGTAATTGCGGGCAAAACGCCGGATCAAGGCGGCCTCTTCATCGTATCGCTTGAGCTTCCGATAGATCGTGGCTGCCTCCCAGTAATACCACGGGACCGTCGCGTGCTCGCCTGTGATGCGGCCGCCTTGTTCCTCCAGCTTGACCTCGGCCAGCGCCGCCTGCAACGCCGTTTCGTACTCACCGATCCGTTTGAGCTGGTTCACGTGCTCGGCAGCGTTTGCTGATGTAGGTGCCGGCTTCTCGTATCGCCATGAGCTCCAGATTTGCTCGACAGACGCGTTCTGCAGGACAGGCGCTTTCTGCTGATATGTCGGCGTCTCAGGAGGCGGCGACGAAACGCGCTTCGCGCGAAATCGACCAAGCAAAGTTCTCAACATTCGAAATGCTGCTTATTAAATTTGTTTCGGCTTTAATGGCCGGCAATCTTCCCCCGGCGAAATAGCGGGTGCAAGCAAACTTTCAAATAAATCGGCAAATCCGGTCCACCAGCAATCTTCACCGAATAGTTTGATGCGAGCCGCCGCCGAGGCGCAGCAATGGTGAGCGTCAGAGCACGCGGCAGTCCAGAAGTTACAGACTCGCGCTGAGCTCGAAGCCAAGTCTACGCCTAAAAAATAGATTTACCGCCCACATTTGCGGCTTCCGGCAATCTTGTAAGCAACTAAGATCAATTCGAATTTGCGGTAATGATTCTTTTTTATTCAGCGGCCAGGTTTTTCTGTGCCTTCCAAAGCTCCTGCTGACAGCAACAGGTTTGAACGCGGAACCGCAATGGCGCTGCGGTATTTTCTTTTTCTATTGGCTGCCTACATTGTCTTTCACAAGATCTTCCCGTTCGGTTTGTTCAGGACGCGCCTCGCCGACATGACTGGCGCCGATCTTTTGCTGCTGATTTCTCGCAGCCTGATTGCCACGATAGGTCCCGCATATTTCGCCATAGCAGGATTCATTCAGCCGGCTTTACAGGACAGAGACAGAATTTGGTGCGAGCGATGGACCGGTCTCGCCTTCGGTGTGATCACGATAGCGGTCGGATCGATATTGATTACGGCACTGGAAGGAACGGGGATTATTATCGTCACGGCCCGTTGGGTCGCTAGTGGCATTTTGTGGCTGCTGTTCTAGCGCTTCGCCTTCCTGGCCCTCCCCGAAGCCATTTTTGCGGGTTCGCATTCTTCAACTAACCCGAGTTTGAATCGTCTGGTCCGGCGGAAATATGTGAAACGCGGGATTTGACATACCATGCAGGGTCAGCGCCGGGGCGATGCACGCGTCAATTTTTACTCTTTTTTCACCAACGCGGAAATCCATTTGGCGCTATTTACCTGTTTGGAACCTGGCAGGGAGCTATTGAATTCAAGTCGGATCTTGCTGGATCTTGTTATGTCGAAAAAGAACGCCGCAGATATACGGATCGATCACATCCACAGCCGCGCGATCTGCGATGAGATCGGGGAGCGGCTTCGCGAGACGCTCAGGCGAGAAGCTCCAGAACTGCCTCCGCGTCTGCAATTGTTGGTTGATCGACTTGCCGAGCTCGATGGTAGATCCGCACCTTCGATCGTGCCGTCTTTCGACGATATGCTGCCGCGGCGAGAACTTCATTCCTCATCGGTATGATGTCCACCGCATACGGCAGAGTTCACGGACCAAAATCGCGCGACTAGCAGCCCGTGAACCGCGGGTCTGGCCCCTCGTGTAATTCTTTCAAATACGCCAGCGCATACACGGCCAACTGATGCGTGTCATTTTGTCCGGCAGAGCCGAGCGTGTCGATATATCGAATAATTTTCTCTCTGGATTGCGCAATCCGGGCGGCATCCAATTCGCGGGTCAACCCGTAGGTGTGCAACGCCCGATCAACTATTTCGTCCATGCAAAAAACTCCGAACTACTGCAATGCGATAGTTGCAGTGCAACATCCCCGTTTGACATGGTCAAGCCCAATTTTTGGCAGGGATCTGCCAATGACGTCAGCTTCCAGGAGGAAGCGTCGAAACAGGCGGGGATCTCGGCGCGCCCGCAGGATGGGTTGCCGGCGGTCAGAACCTTGGGGTTCAACTCTCCCTTCCAAAATGCACCGCCCAGCCCAGCGATCTCTCACGTCACACCGAGCGCGACCAGACTATCTGCGCCGACAACTCGGCTTGCCCGGAATCAAGGCGTGGCTGACGCGATGGTTGCGATCTCTATCTGCGGTTCCAGAATTAACCCGCGGCATCGACATCAAGCTTAACGCGCGGCTTTCGTTGCGCGGTCATCGAAACCCGATAGCATCTTCGCACCGAACATGGTCCCCGTTCGGATCCGCGATCCGAGCGATCATACCTCCACTTGGCGCCTTATCTCCGCGAGACTGCAGAATGGTCGCAGGCAGTCAGGATTTTGAACAAAATGAAAGTCCGCGGTCGCGGCCGGCCTGGGTGAGCGTTTGGCACCTTTGGACGGTCGTCATCCCCAGGCGATCGATTGCGGGTCGGCTCGTGTCTGGAAAGGTTTGGCGACGCCATGACGGGCGGCGTTGGACCTACAAGAAATTCGTCGAGTACAGGAATGACCAAGCTGATTGAGCGACGGTCAGTCGGACTGACGGCGCCTAACCCCGATAATGCAACTCAGATCTTGGGCACCTAGGTCCAGTCCGAGACTTCGAATTCGCTCTGACTTTCTTCCACAAACTTGGATATGGCAGCGCTGCAGGGTTCGCGCTCCGCCTTTCCGTATTTCACGCCTTTGACGGCCCAATTGGCACCGTCAGGCGACCCGGGCACAACGCGTTCGACAATAATTTCGATGAGACCCTCACAGCGTGAGTCGCTTCCCCGGACAGTCTCGGCCAAGGCCGCTTCAAGAGCGGCGCGCGCAATCCATGTGCGTTTTTTTGCCGATTGTTCCGTCTTTTTTTGACTCATGTTGCACCGCGTAATTTCGGGCCCCATTTCGGCCAAGCTCAAATTATGCCCTGAATCGTCTTCTGCGGGCCCATTTATGTGCAGATTTCTCGCGGCCGCCTTGCCTTGGTTATCGAAAATTTCAAAGCTTACTTTCTGGCCCTTCCGGAGATCCCTGAAACCGGCCGTCCGGACCGCGGAGAGATGGACAAAAACGTCTGCGCCGCCCTCCGTCTTTATAAATCCGTAGCCTTTTGACGGATTAAACGACTTTACCGTGCCTGTAGTCATCATTTGGTTCCAGAATCGCCGGCTCAACCGATCATAACCCGGATTTTGCACTGCAACAAAGTGCCGGCGTTCTTGCAACCCGTTTAATGGTGCTGTTGGGAGGTTTCCCCCGGATGCTGCGGACATGGGCCAGGGAGAAGCGGTAAAAAAACACCTCCGCCGTTCCTCACAATGGTCGAATATTGTCCACAGTTGAACCATTCCGCGAACCCATTCGTTGAGTTTTGTTCGGTAGGGGACAGCCATGTCAGAGTTTAGCGACCGATATTTCTACGCGCGACCGACGGCCAGACGTATCCGTCGGATCGATCACGCGATCCGGCACGCCGGGCTTAGAACTGAAGACGGCCTGCGGGGTTCGTCGCCGTGGCCGTGGATCCTCGCGCTCGCCGTAAGCCTCTCAATGTGGGCCTCTGTGGCGTGGCTGATCTTGAGAAGATAGCTAAGACCCCGGCTAAGTGCGCAGGCGCAGGATTTCATCGAGGTAAAGCCGCGCGCTGCGTTTCCAGGAAAACAGCGCCGCTCTCGTTCGTCCCCGCGTCGCCATCGCTGTGCGAAGATCCTGGTTTCCTGCCAAGCCAATGATCGCGTCGCGCCAGCCATTGCCGTGATCGGGATCCACATAAGTGACCGCATCGCCTCCCACCTCGACAAGGCTTGCCGCGTTCGAGGAGATCACGGGGCAGCCCCTGGCCATTGCCTCCAGCGGCGGAATTCCGAATCCCTCCGTCTTGGAAGGGAATGCCAAGCATAGCGCCGCCTCGTAGAGCGCGGCCAGGTCGTCATCGCCAACATAGCCGGCGTAGTGAATGTTGGATCGATGATGACCGGGCGCTGTCGCGGAAAAAATACTCGATGCCGCGCCGACGATGACGATGTCGATGCCCGCAGCATCAAGTCCCTGCGCCTGTTTGAGAATGACATCGACATTCTTGTGCTTCGCGCTGCTGCCCAGCAAGAGCACGTAAGGTCGTTTCAAGACCTTGAGGAGTGGAATTTCGGCCCGGCTGGCATCCCACCGCAGCGCGTGCTCATGGCCGTTGGGCGCGATGAAGATCTTTTCGCGTCGGCAGACCCCGTACTTGATCAGCATATCCGCGGAAAACTGCGATACGGTCGCAACCCTGCTGGCTCGCCTGCCAATCAGCGGCAGCAGTGTCCGATAAGCCAAGCCGAAACGGCGCGAATAACTTTCCGGCTCGACGAACGTATTCGCGTCATGAATGCAAACGATGTGGTTTCGCGCGGCTATCGGACCGAAATTTCCAAGGCTCAGGACGCCGGATCTCGCATACCAGGGCAAGACGAATTGGTCCCAGGCATGGCCCGAGCCGAACCTTGTCCGGCAAACGTCGATTTGCGAAAGCGCAGGTTTTACTTCCACTTCGCCCGGCAAGATGAGGCGAAATCCGAGCCGCTTCGCGATATCGCCGTCTTCGGAAAGGATTTTCTCAAGCGAGGCGACAATTTCGTGCGCATAGCGTTGAACGCCGGTCATCCGTTGGGTCATGTAGCGGCCGTTGATCGCCCAGATTGGCCTTGCGTCAACGTCGTCGTCAGAGTCTGTCATGATTGGAACTTCGGTAGCAGCTCAGCCTGCCAAGCCCCCACTATATCAGGTCCGATCTCCTCCAAATGGGGGATAAGAAACAGGGTAAATGACGGGCCGCTACACAATTCGGGCGATCGAACGATGCCCGCCACCCGGTTTGTTCTTCAATTGCCTTTTTCACCCTGGAGCCGCTAGCCGAGAACCCGACGTCGCGAATGATTCGCGATTCATTGGCGCTTAGCCGCTTAGCCGAAGGGCTCGGGCTGGAGGCGCCGCCAACGTTGCTTGCAACCGCCGGCCTGGAGCGACGCGTCCGAAAACTTCGACGCTTTCATTGTTTCCGGCTCGTTCCCGGTTCAGGAAGCCCAGCGAAGAATCTCACTCAAAAACGATTCTGCTTTTTTGGTCGCAGATCGGTTTCTCGGTTCACCTCAAAGGCGCCAGCGTCACTCTCGGTAGGGACTCGACCGGCTCCAGCGTGATGTGGCGGAAAAGCGTTTCCGAGCCTTCTGCCTGAAGCTGTATCCGACCGTGGGTCAGCGGATCGCAGCGGTCGAAGATGTGCTCGGCATCGCAGATACTCCATGCCTCGAGCACAGGCACGCCGTTGACCACATGGATGGCCCTATCGCCCAGCACATAAAGGTCGAGCGTATTCCAATCGCCCACCGGCTTTTCCTGATCTGTCGCGTTTTGGGCAAACCACGAAACCAAACCGGTGACATCGACTTCGCGCCCGCCGATCATGTAGCGCCTTCGCTGATTGAACAGATCGGGATCGCGTCCGACCGTGGTTCTTGAAGACAAGCCACGACCGACCGGGACGAACCTGCCGACCTGACCGCGCAGCATATCAAATTCGATCGAGCGCATCCATGTCCCCAGCACGGCTCCTGCCGCGCCATTGGAATGGTACAACAACCCGCTGTCCTGGGGGTTACCCGACATGGGAAAATCGCTGTTCTTGCCCCATTTGAATTGGAGGCTCAGGTGATAATCGCCGCAGTCGCCCTTATGGGTCAGGCTTCCCCACGTCTTTCCGTTGACATAGATGGCCGGTTCGCCGTCCTCAACGACGACTTTGAAATCCTTGCCGACGCCGCCCACTCCGATGGGATCAGCTGAATGGAAGTACTTGTGGGTTTCCGCCGGGTCGGGATAACCCAGCCAGCCATCCCAGTCATTGAGGTCACTGCCATTGAACAGTGAAATCCGCGGCCCCGAGGCCATGGGCAGATCAGTCAGGATGAGAGCTTGCGGCGCGGCAATCGGGATGCCCTTGATCAGGGCTTCGGCCAGCGGCACCAGAACCCCGCGCAGCTTAAAGGCGACCGCTGTGGTCGCCAATATAGCCAAGCCAAGCCCGGCGACGATAACGATCTTTCTGCGGAAGAGTCGTGGGGGAATGGTGTGGACTCCTTGCGGCTCAGGAACTCGGGATGTTTCAGCCTCGGGCAAGCGACCTCCTCGGAAGCAGCAGAACCGCCGATGCACCCTTGGCCAACGCCGTACGAAAGAAAACGGTCAATTGAAACGGGTCAGGCATAAGCGCTCTCGAGCCTAAATCTAAACCCTGCGCTCGCTGTGCTCAGCGGAGCACTCATAGAGCGATCCTAGTCGTACTCGGCGAAGCGATTCGGGCAGACTTCGGGCGCAGCTTCATATGTGACGAGGTCCGATTTGGGATCCTTGACGTCCAGGAAGTCTGAACCGAGAATAAAAAACGTGACAACCTTGCGCTCCAATTGGGAAAATTGCGTCGCTGTTAGCTTCCACCGCGCGAGCACGTCCAGCCCGACGATGCCGGCGGCCCGCGCGCCGCCCTCAAGGGCAAGTCTCCGGCCGAAAGTTTGGAATCGGGCCGCTTTGATGTCACGCGTTAGTGCCGCAATGCTGGTCGGGTCGACCCTCACGCCGGGAAACCGGCGGCTCCATATTTCACCGATCAAAGCGTCCGGGCCTGCTTTCCAGAAGTAGACCCCTGCTGCTGACGCCGCGCCTGCGGCAGTCAGAAAGGCCAGCATAACGCGTCGCGAAGGGCGGGGTGCCATTTGGATCAACTTTCCAGCAAGCGCGCAGCGCGCAGCGACATCGCCGCTACCGTCAGACTGGGAGGCGCTGAGCCTGAAGTAGGAAATACCGAGGAGCCGACAACGATCAGATTGCGTACGTCGTGGTGTACCTGGCCGGCGTCCACTACGCTCTCCTTCGGATCGCTGCCCATGCGCAAGCTTCCCTGCAGGTGAACGGAAATCTCGTCCATCTGCCGCGCCTCAATGCGCTCAACAGGAAGCGGTCGCAAAACGGTCGCCAACTTATCGAGCGCGGCCTTGACTCCTTGGAGACCGTAATCGGACTGCTTGGGAAAGGAAACGTGAGGCCGTCCGTCGGGAGCGCGCGACACGACAGTCGCGAACTGAGGAAGCGCCTCCACACTAATTGTGAGAGGAAGGATTTCTCGCCAGCGCCCGTAGTCTGGACGCAGACCGTAGTTCCAGGTGTTATCAAAATATAGCAACGCCCCGCCATATTCCCTTCTATGCTCCCCGTCCAACAGCGACAGGTTCATACCAGTGGTAAGGGTACTTCCGCCGAAATTTTTGACTCCATCCAGATAGACTTCGACCGTGCACTCAATTTTCTCGTGTAGATATCTTCCGATCAGCGGGTGGCTAAAGCCGGACTGATGAAGCAGAACAGGACTGTTGATACCGTTGGCACCCAGCACGACAAGATCGGCGCGTGCGGTGTATTCCTTTCCACCGTTGACAAATCGAACCGCCCTTGCGGAATTGTTCTGAATATCGATGTGTTCGACTTTTGAGTCTACGCAGATGTCGAGGTCAGGGTGCTCGATAATATGTTGCATTGAATTGAGGGCAGTGAACTTCGCGTCGACCGGGCACCAACGGCACTGGCTTGTGCCACAGCAGGCGCTCCGCTGTCCGACAGGGC
>WNFB01011143.1_pt1 | contig 15373 bp, 5 predicted proteins | sample 5400501 | NCBI WGS metagenome assembly WNFB01 (sample SAMN13153341, study PRJNA577476) | soil metagenome | isolation source: 200 cm saprolite under Douglas fir tree site 2 hole 1 | place: USA:California | collected 2015-04-18
GGTCTGGGAGAACAATCGCCGCCGCGACGCCAAACAGCAGAATGTGATCAACCTCGGCAACTTCTTTGATTGGAAAGATCAGAACCACGTCTTTGAAGACATGGCCGCCTTCATTGACCGGAACGCGAAGTTGACCAGCAACGGCGAGCCCGAGGAAATTCCCACGCAGATTGCCACGACGAACTTGTTCTCCGTGCTGGGTGTGAACGCGATCATGGGACGAACGTTCGTGCCGGACGATGGCAAGCCAAACCAACCGGAAGTCGTTGTGTTGAGTTACGGCCTGTGGCAACGACGCTTTGGAGGCCAAAACGTTATCGGACGTCACCTTACCATTAACAACCAGAACGTCACCGTGGTGGGCGTACTACCCCGTGACTTCGCTCTGCACATCGCCAGGAACTCGATGACCAATAAGCCGGCCGAGATGTGGCGCCCGTGGCAAATCTCAAACGAGTTGCGCGAACGTCATGGCCGCTTCGCCAGCGCCGTCGGCAGACTCAAACCCGGCGTGACGCTCGAGCAAGCGCAATCTGAGATGAACACGATTGCCACGCGCTTGTCACAGCAGTATCCGGATTTCGATACCAATTGGGGCATCCTTCTCGTTCCCCTGCGAGCGCAATTCAGCGGCGAGATACGAAAGGCCCTGCTCATCCTGCTCGGCGCCGTAGGCTTTGTGCTGCTCATTGCCTGCACGAACGTAGCCAACCTCCTCCTGGCCCGCGGCGTCTCGCGACAAAAAGAGATCGGAGTCAGAGTCGCTCTGGGCGCTGGCCGCGCACGCATCGTAAGACAACTGCTCACCGAGAGTTTGATTCTGGCGATGGCGGGTGGCGCGCTGGGTCTCATGACGGCGTGGCAGGGAATGGATCTCCTGGTTGCCCTTAGCCCGCCGGAATTGTTGGGACCGTCGAGTGTGAAGATGAATGCGCCTGTGCTCCTTTTCACGCTCGGCGTTTCGCTCCTGACCGGAATTATTTTTGGCCTGGTTCCCGCATTCGAAGCGACGCGAGTCGACTTGCACGACTCACTGAAAGAAGGCGGCCGGAATGTCGGCGGGGGCGCGCGGAGCCATCGTCTGCGCGGCGCTTTCGTCGCAGCCGAAATTGCTCTGGCGCTGGTGCTGCTTATCGGCGCGGGTTTGCTGATCAAGAGTTTCAGCCTCCTGCAAGCGGTTGATCCGGGCTTCGATGCGAGAAACGTGCTGGCGATGAGCGTCAGCGTGCCGTCCTGGAAGTATGACACTGATCGCAAGACCATCGACTTTTTCAAACAAGCAGTTAGTCAGTTACGAAGTCTGCCGGACGTAGATTTCGTCGGAGCGATCAGCTTCCTCCCGTTCAACGGTCCATATTCGGGAACGCTGGTGGAGATCGAAGGCCAGCCCAAGCGGCCACCGGGTCAGGGATTAACCACGGGCGTTTGTGTCACTGACGCAAACTACTTCCACGCGATGAAGATTCCGCTCAAGCAGGGCCGTCTTTTCACCGAGCAAGAGGCTACCGAGGAGCGCCACGTCGTGGTCGTTAACGAAGCGTTCGCACGCAAGAACCTGCGAGGAGAAGACCCGATCGGCAAACGCGTGACGATTTACATGAAGGACGAAAACGTGCCGAACGAGATAATCGGCGTCGTGGCCGACAGCAAGCACGTGGCGCTCGACGGCGAACCGGAGCCGATGGCTTATTGGCCGCATCCAGAGTTGACCTACCCGTTCATGACTTTCGTCATTCGCACGCGAGGTGACGCAGCAAACACCGCCGGAGCGGCGCGCAATGTGATTCACACGCTCGATCCGCAACAACCGATTGGCGACGTCACCACGATGCAGCGTCTGTTGGCAAAGTCGATCGCGCGTTCGCGATTTAACACAGTGCTCTTGACGGTTTTTGCGTTCGTAGCACTGGTGCTGGCGGCGGTGGGCACCTACGGCGTCATGTCGTACGCGGTGACACAACGGACGCACGAGATCGGCATTCGCATGGCGCTGGGCGCCGGCGCGCTCGATGTCTTGAAGCTGGTTCTGCGCCGCGGGATGACACTGGCGATTGCTGGTGTGGTTATTGGTCTGGCTGCGGCGTTCGCGCTGACCCGTTTACTGGCAAGCTTGCTTTTCGAGGTTAAGCCAACCGACGCGTTGACGTTCGTCACCGTGCCCCTCAGCCTTATCGCGATCGCGCTGCTGGCCTGCTTCATCCCGGCGCGGCGCGCGACGAAAGTCGATCCGCTGGTGGCGCTGAGATACGAATAGGGAGAAAGAAATGAATTCATTGCTGCAGGACTTGCGCTTTGGCATTCGGATGCTGGCCAAGAATCCCATCTTCACAGTCGTAGCTGTGGTCACGCTCGCGTTGGGCATCGGGGCGAACACAGCGATCTTCAGCGTAGTTGATGCGGTGCTGCTGCGTCCTTTGCCATACCCGGAGGCAGACCGGCTGGTGTTTCTTTGGTCGGCGATGCCTTCACAGGGCGTGCCTATCTCCGGCAGTGCCTTGCCTGATTATCACGGCTGGCGGGATCAAAATCGCGTCTTCGACGGGTTAGCCGGTTTTTATTATGGTGACTTCAACCTTTCCTCTGACGGCAGTGCGCCCGAGCGCATACAAGGCGCTTACATCACTTCAAATTTTTTTCAAGTGCTCAAGGTGTCGCCTGTTATGGGCCGTTCGTTTGCCGCCGATGAAGAACAGTTTGGCAAGCATCGCGTCGTGTTGCTCAGCCACGGGTTATGGCAGCGGCGCTTTGCCGGTGAGCGCGACATCGTCGGGCGCGAGATTAAGCTGGCGGGCGAAAGCTACACGGTCGCCGGCGTGATGCCGAAAGGGCTGCCATTCTTTGACAATTTGCCGGAGGTTGAATTGTGGACGCCGATCGCATTTGCGCCAGATGACAATATGGCTACGCGCAACAATCACTTTATCAATCTTGTAGGGCGGCTCAAGCCAGGCGTTACTCCTGAGCAAGCGCAAGCGGACGTGAGCACCATCGCGCGAGGAATGGAAGAACAAGCGCCTGCCAACAAGGGGCTGGGCGCTCTGGTAGTGCCCATGCAAGAACAGATCACCGGTGATTCGCGCAAGGCGTTGCTGGTATTGCTTGGCGCCGTCGCGTTTGTGTTACTCGTGGCCTGCGTCAATGTGGCCAACCTGCTGCTGGCGCGCGCGTCAGCACGGGAAAAAGAATTAGCTATTCGCGCTAGTCTGGGCGCCAGCCGCGCGCGCATCGTGCGACAAGTGATCATCGAATGTCTACCGCTCGGCTTAATCGGCGGATTGCTCGGCGCATTGCTGGCGGTGTGGGGGATCGATCTGCTTTCGTCATTGTTACCCGCATCTCTGCCGCGCGGCAACGCGATCAATGTCAGTGGCCGAGTACTGATTTTTACCTTCGCTTTGGCGCTGCTTACAATTTTGATCTTCGGTCTGCTACCGGCGTTGCAGGCCGCCCGATCCGACGTGCGTGAATCGCTCAACGAAGGCGGACGCAGCGGAATAGGAAGTCGCAAACAAGGCCGGCTACGGCGGTTGTTGGTGATCGCGGAGGTGGCGCTGGCGTTGGTGCTCTTGGTCGGCTCCGGACTGATGGTGCGCAGCTTCATCAAACTGCGGCAGGTCGACGTGGGCTTCACGGCCCATAACGTGTTGACGATGCGCGTGCCGCTGCCCGACGCAAAATATCCAATCCCGCAAACCATAACTGATCCGCGTGATCCCGCCGGATTGGCTTTCTCTGAAAAATTACTGGCTCGTGTTGAGGCATTGCCGGGTGTGCAGTCAGCGACTGCGGCCACGATTCTGCCGCTCGGCGCAGGAGATGGCTGGGGAAAATTCCTGAGCATCGAGGGCCGCGCCGCGCCGGCCTCGATTGATCAAGTCCCACTGGTGCGCTTCGTACTCGTTAGCCAGGACTACTTTCGAACGTTCGGTGTAACTCTACGGCACGGTCGTTCGTTCACCGCGCAGGATAAGAGCAATTCACAACCCGTGGCCATCATCAACGAAACATTGGCGCGACGATTCTTCCCCAACGAAGATCCGGTGGGCAAAACGATCTGGATGGGCCCTCCAGAACATCTGCTGCCGCCCGAGGCGCAGACACCGGAGAATCGTTCCCCACGCCGCACGATTGTCGGCGTCGTTCCTGACGTCAAGGGCGGCAGCCTCAATCAACCAACTCCATCGCAAGTCTATGCGCCGCTGAGTCAGTACCGGCGCGAAGGGTGGAACAACGGCCTGATGCTGGCCGTGCAGACCAACACGCCGCCAGAGACGTTGACCTCTGCGATCAGAGAGCAAGTGCATGCTCTGGACGCCGACCAACCCATTACCAGCGTAAGAACAATGGACGAGCTGCTCAACCGGACGCTTTCGGCGGCAAAGTTTAGCTTGCTGTTGTTCGGTCTCTTTGCCGGCCTGGCGCTCGTATTGGCGGCGATAGGAATTTACGGCGTGATGGCCACCGCCGTCACCCAAAGAACGCACGAATTCGGCCTGCGTATGGCACTGGGCGCGCAAAAGCGCGATGTATTACGGCTGGTTATAGGGCAGGGGATGATGCTGGTACTAATCGGCGTTGCGGCCGGTCTCGCGTCTGCCCTGGCATTGACGCGGTTGATGTCGACCTTGTTGTTCGGAGTTAGCCCAACTGATCCAATGACATTGGCGCTCATCACGTTGTTGCTTGCGGCCGTGGCCTTGCTGGCCTGTTACCTACCGGCCCGCCGCGCTACGAAAGTCGATCCAATGGTGGCGCTTAGGTACGAGTGAGTCTGGCGTGTTCGACAAACTTCAGTTTGTCGTAGCTCCGAGGCGGTCAATTCCAGAGGCATCGACAAACTAAAGATTGTCGGACATCGGAAATCGGAGTTGTGATTATGGAGACACTTCTCAGAGACATTCGCTACGGAATACGAACTTTGCTTAAGCGCCCTGGCTTGACGGCAATCGCCGTGCTCACACTCGCGTTGGGTATCGGCGCGAACACGGCCATCTTCAGCGTGGTCAATGCGGTGCTACTGCGCTCGCTGCCGTACCCCAATCCTGAGCAGCTCGTGCGCGTAGGCGGAGCAAATCTCAAAACTGGGGTGAATATTCAGACCTTTAGCCCGCCGGACTTCTATGACTGGCGCGACCGCAATCACGTCTTTGAGGGTATGGCAGCTTACGACGGTTGGTCGCCGAGTCTTACCGGCGCCGGCGAGCCGGAGAGAATTAGCGCGGCGCGCGTTTCGGCCAACTTCTTCGACCTGTTGAAAGTTAATCCTGCATACGGCCGCACTTTCCTTCCGCATGAGGAGCAACGCGGCAATCACATGGTCGTCATTCTCAGCCACGACCTCTGGCAGCGGCGCTTCGGTTCTGACCCTAACGTCGTCGGCCGGAATGTGACGCTGAATAATCAGAGCTATATGGTCATCGGTGTGATGCCGGCTGGATTCGAGTCGCCGCGCTTCTCCGGAGTCGATTTTGAGAAGCCGGAATTGTGGGCGCCGTTTGCTCCGGATTTGAAGCAGTGGGGACGCAACGGTCGCTCGGTTGATGCGGCCATCGCGAGGCTCAAGACTGGGGTCATGCTGGCCCAGGCGCAGGCTGAGATGGCCGCCATCGGCCGGCAGCTCCAACAACAGAACCCGGAGATGAATGCCAATCAGGGTGTTAGCGTTGCCAATCTCCACGAGCAATTCATCGGCAGCGTGAGAACCGCCTTAACAGTATTTCTAGTCGCAGTTGCGTTTGTGCTTTTGATTGCCTGTGCGAACGTCGCGAATCTTTTGCTGACGCTCGCCGCCGCTCGTCACAAGGACATTGGTATTCGCGTGGCGCTGGGCGCGGGTCGTCGGCGGATCGTGCGCCAACTACTTGCTGAGAGTTTGCTGCTTTCGCTGGGGGGCGCCATCGTCGGCCTGCTGCTGGCGGTGTGGGCCACGAGTTTTCTGGTCGCTCTCGGATCGGAGTCAATCCCGCACCTCGGCACGATCGGTTTAGACATCCGCGCACTTGGTTTCACCAGCTTGCTTGCGGTCTTTACGGGCATTACGTTCGGACTCGCACCCGCAATTCAGGTTTTTAAGATCGACCTGAATGAAAGTCTCAAAGAAGGACCTGGAAAAGGGGCTGCTGGAGCGGGCCGCGGTGGCTTGCGCAGCGCCCTAGTCGTGTCCCAGGTTGCGCTGTCGCTCATCTTATTAGTAGGTGCTGGATTGCTTTTCAAGAGTTTCCTGCGCCTGCGGGAAGTCAATCCCGGCTTCAATCCGCAGAATGTACTCACCATGAACGTCTTTCTGCCCGGCGCAAAATATCCGAATGACGAAAATCAGATAGCCTTTTTCGATCAAGCCCTGGAGCACGTACGAACCGTGCCGGGTATTGAATCAGTCGGCGTCGTCAGCAATCTGCCGATTAGCGGGAACTTTGATCGAGTCGGCTTCTATGTTGAGGACCATCCCGTATTCTCAATTGAATACGTCCCCGACATCGAACGCTACAGCATCAATGCAGATTATTTTCAGGCGATGCGCATTCCATTACGTGAAGGACGATCGTTCAGTACGCATGACACAATGGATGCTCCTCAAGTCGCGATCATTAATGAGACGACTGCTCGCGCGTACTGGCAACATGAGACTGCAATTGGTAAACGCATTCGCACAGACCCAAAACATCCGTGGCGCACGGTTGTAGGCGTGGTGAGCGACGTCAGGCATTACGCGTTGGAGACTGCGCCCAACATGCAGTTATATCTGCCCTATCAGCAGGCTGCGTCCCAGGCAATGACCTTTGTCGCCAGGAGCAGCATCGATCCGGAAAAACAGATTGTGCCGATGCAAACGGCCATCTGGGCCGTCGATCGAGACCAGCCTGTCTATAACATCAAGACAATGCCGAGCATCGTCAGCGAATCGGTAGCTCGCCGACGTTTCATCATGACGCTGATCGGCATCTTTGCGGCGGTTGCGATGTTCCTGGCGATGGTCGGAATCTATGGCGTGATGAGTTACTCCGTTACGCAGCGCACGCACGAAATTGGAATCCGGATGGCGCTTGGCGCGCGACAGCTTGATGTCCTGAAACTCGTGGTCCGCCGGGGAATGACTTTGGTCGTGGTGGGCGTTGGGCTTGGACTGCTGGGCGCAATCGGTCTTACGCGCGTTATGTCTACACTGTTGTTTGGTGTGACCGCAAGAGATCCGGTGACCTTTGTGGCAGTTGCGACATTGTTGACGCTGGTTGCTTTCGTTGCTTGCTACTTGCCGGCGCGTCGCGCAACTAGGGTCGATCCGTTAGTGGCTTTGCGGTACGAGTAAATTGCCGGCCACGTGATGCTTCCGCGCGACGAAGGTCGATCCGCTGGTGGCGCTTCGTTACGAGTGAACGATTAAAAAGTTTGAGAGGTCTCTGATGACGATTTTATGGCAAGACATTCGTTACGGTGTTCGATCTTTACTTGGGTCAAATCCGTTCTGCTAAGACCGCTGCCGGGAGTCGTCGCATCCGATCAACTGGTGACGGTTCACGGTATGTTAAAGCACGCGGGCAATCGTCCGATTTCCGTGTCTTATCCCGATTATCAGGACTTTCGTGACCGCAACGAAGTTTTCGACGGCTTGATTGCTTTTAACTTGAATCCGTTTAACTTGAGTGGCGATGCCAGACCGGAGCGCGTCTGGGGCTTACTCGTGTCGGGAAATTATTTCGATGTGCTTGGTGTGCGTCCCGTCGCCGGACGCGGGTTTCTGTCCGAAGAGGATCGCACACCGGGAACGCATCCGGTGGCGGTGATTAGTTACGGCTTGTGGCAACGTCGTTACGGCGCGGATCCGAATCTCGTCGGGAAAACCGTGCAGTTGAATGATCGCAGCTTCACTATTGTCGGCATCGCGCCGAAAGATTTCCACGGGACTTACGTCGGTCTGGCGACGGATGTGTATCTGCCTTTGATGATGCAGCCGCAGATGACGCCTGGCGATAATTCGTTGACCGGACGCAACAATCAATGGCTCGACGTGATGGGACGACTCAAGTCTGGCGTAACGCGCGAACAAGCGCGCGCCAGTTTGCAAACCATCGCGCGCCAACTCGCCGAAACTTACAGACAAGGTGACGACGGACTCGGTGTTGAGGTCTACACTTTGGCGCGTGAGCCGAACGGCGCGCAACAGTTGCTGCTGCCGGTCTTAGCGATTTTGATGGCGGTAGCCGGCGTCGTACTTTTGATCGCCTGCGCCAACGTCGCCAACCTTCTGCTCGGACGCGCGACGGCACGGCGCAGAGAGATCGGTATTCGTCTCGCACTCGGCGCGAGTCGTCGGCGTTTGATCCAGCAATTGTTGACGGAGAGTTTGGTGCTCGCGCTGCTCGGTGGGGCCTGCGGTCTGCTGCTCGCGCTGTGGACTGCCGGAACGCTCGTCTCGTTCGTTCCGGCGCTCGGTCTTCCGGTCTGGCTCAACTTGACGATTGACTGGCGCGTGTTTGTCTTCACGCTTGCCGTTTCACTCATGACCGGGGTCGTATTTGGTCTTGCGCCCGCGCTGCAAGCGTCGCAGACCCAACTTGTTACCACGCTCAAAGACGAAGCGGGCGCAATCGGCGGCGGACGGCGCAAAGGTCGCGTGCGAAACACGCTGGTCGTCGCGCAGATTGCGCTGTCGCTGGTCGCGCTCGTCGGCGCGGGATTGTTCATACGCAGCTTGCAGCACGCGCAAATGCTCAAACCCGGTTTCAATCCCGATCATGTGTTGCTCGCCTCATTGGACGTTTTCCCAAGTGGTTATGACCAAACGAAGGGTCTCGTTTTCTACACCCAATTGCTTGAACGCATCAAGACCGTTCCCGGGGTGCAATCAATCAGCTTCGCCGACAAGTTGCCGCTCGCCATTTTCGGCGACACCTCACAGGGCGCTTCCATCGAAGGTTACACGCTGGGCAAAAACGAAGACTTGAACTTTCAATTCGACACCGTGGGTCCGGACTATTTTCAAGCGATGAACATTCCGCTCGCAGCGGGGCGCGACTTCACCGAACGCGACAACAAGAATGCACCCGGCGTCGTCATCATCAACGAAACGATGGCGCACCGCTACTGGGCGAATCGCAATCCAATCGGTCAACGAATGCGACTCGGCAACGAACAACCCGTCGAAATTGTGGGCGTGGCAAAAGATGTCAAATATCGAAGTGTGAACGAACCACCGCAGTCATTTATGTACCTACCCATGCTGCAAAACTATCGCTCCGGCATGACGCTCGTCATCCGCACTGCGGGCGACCCACTGACGATGCTGCCGCGCGTTCGCGACGAAGTGGGCCAAATGGATGCGAACATGGCCCTCTTCGACGAAAAAACTCTAACGGAACACGCGGGCGTTGCGCTTTTCGCCCAACGCCTCGCGGTCAAATTATTAAGCGTCTTCGGGATGCTTGCCCTGACGCTCGCCGTCATCGGCCTCTATAGCGTGATGGCTTACAGCGTCGCCCAACGCACGCACGAGATCGGGATTCGCATCGCGCTCGGGGCACGTGACGGCAACGTGTTTCGCCTCGTCATCGGTCAAGGCATATTGCTAACGATAGTCGGCATCAGCGCCGGACTCGTCACGGCGGTCATCGTGATGCGTTTCATGTCGAGTCTGCTCTTCGGCGTGACCGCGACCGACCCGATCACGTTCATCTTTGTCGCCTTACTGCTCGGCGCAGTCGCTTTCATCGCTTGTTATATCCCGGCGCGGCGCGCAACGAAGGTCGATCCGCTGGTGGCGCTGCGATACGAGTAGCGAAGTAGCCGGAGACTTGAGTCTGTGATTGCTCGGTTCGGTGGATTCTATGTTGAGCGGACGCGCGGGATGTACTCAGACTGAAGTCTAAGCTACTGAAAGCCGCTCCTTTGGTTGCGGTGGGGTGCGAATAAGAATTAGGGAAAAATAAGATGCAAACATTTTGGCAAGACCTGCGCTACGGCACGCGAATGCTATTCAAGAATCCGGGCATTACTTTCGTCGTAATTCTCGCGCTGGCTCTGGGCATTGGCGCCAACACTGCGATCTTCAGCGTGGTCAATGCGGTGCTGCTGCGCCCGCTGCCCTATAACGAAGCGGATCGTTTGGTCTTCTTGTTTGAGAGCAGCAAGACCATGGACGAGATTTCGATCTCGTATCCAGACTTCACGGATTGGCGCAACCAGAACCATGTCTTTGAGAAGATCGGCGTCTACAATCGCAACAGCTACAACCTGATCGGCGGCGGTGAACCGGAACGCATTCTGACGGCGCAGGCTTCTGCCGATCTGTTCAGCGCGCTGCGCGTGCAACCTGCGCTCGGACGGGTCTTCACCAACGAAGAAGACAAGCCCGGCGGCCCGCCGGTCGTGGTCCTGAGTTACGCGCTATGGCAACGGCGATTCGGAGGCCAGTCGAGCATTCTGAATCAGCAGCTCACGTTCAACAACAAAAGCTACACCGTGATTGGCGTGATGCCGCAGAGCTTTCAATATCCAAGTCGGGTCGAGATGTGGGTTCCGGTTGGACAACTCTCTGGCCAATCGGACTGGCAACAGCGGGGCAATCATCCGGGCTTGTACGCAGTCGCGCGTTTGAAGCCCGGGGTGACCATGGCGCAAGCGAAGGCGGATATGGATAACCTCGCCGCCAATCTTGAAAAGCAGTACCCCGATTCGAACGCCGGCGGCGGCGTCAGGGTCCAGCCGCTGCTCGAAGTTTTTGTGAGCGATGTGCGCCGGACCTTGTGGGTGTTGTTTGTGGCCGTGGGCTTTGTGCTTCTGATCGCCTGCGCGAACATCGCCAGCCTGCTGCTGGCCAGGGCCAGCGCGCGTCAGAAAGAGATGGCTATTCGGGCGGCGATGGGTGCGGGCCGCTGGCGCATCGCCCGCCAGTTGCTTACCGAGAGTGTTCTCCTCGCATTGATAGGCGGAACTTTCGGATTGTTGGTTGCGCGGTGGGGCATACAGCTCATCCTTTATATAAGTCCGAACGCTATTCCTCGCTCGCGCGAGATCAATCTCGATTGGAGAGTGTTGGCCTTTACTCTGGGCGTCGCGTTTCTGACAGGAATCCTTTTCGGACTCGTGCCCGCGCTCCAGGCGGGAGGTGTGGATGTTCACGAAACCCTGAAAGAGGCCGGCCGCGGCATCACCCGACGACACTGGCTGCGCAGTTCGCTGGTGGTGGTCGAAGTTGCCACGACGCTGGTGTTGCTTGTTGGCGCGGGGTTGATGATTCGCAGCTTCTACCGGCTGCAAAAGGTCGACCCGGGCTTCTCTTACGAACATCTGACCAGCTTTACTATCTCGATACCGCAAAAGAAATACCCGAACCTCGAGCAACGCGAAGCATTTTTCAAGCGGCTACTGGAGAACGCTCGGAGCCTGCCGGGCGTTGAAGGAACTGCCGCCGCGTCCGGGTTGCCGCTGGGCAACAACGGTTGGCAAACGTCATTTACGATAGAAGGCCAACCACCGCCGCCGCGCAATCAGATCCCTGTGATGGAAGCCTGTCTCGTCACACCTGACTACTTTCGGGTGATGAACATCCCGCTAAAGCGTGGCCGCTTCTTCGATGAACACGATGATCGATCCTTTCTGGCCGGAAAGGACCTCAGCAAACTCGACGAAGACCAACGAACGATGGCCGGCGTGAACGCGATCATCATTGACGAAGAGTTTGCGCGCCGGCATTGGCCCAATGAAGACGCGGTGGGCAAGCGGATCAGACTTGGTGGCACGGACCCAAAGGCGCCGGTACTTACCGTGCTGGGCGTGGTCGGACGAGTGAAGATGGAAGGCCTCAGTCAGGATTCGAATCGTGTCCAGGGATACTTTTCGTTTGCGCAGATGCCGTTTTACGGCATGACGGTGATTACCAAAGCTGCCGCTGATCCAAATCAATTAATTGCCGCCATGCGCCAACAGGTAAAGGCGGTCGATCCCGATCAACCGATCTACAACATTCGCACGATGAACGAAATTCGCTCTGACTCAGTGGCGCCGGAACGTTTGAATCTGACGTTGCTAAGTATCTTCGCGGGCGTAGCGCTGGTGTTGGCCATCGTCGGTATCTACGGCGTGATGTCCTACTCAGTAACCCAGCGCACCCACGAGATTGGCATTCGCATGGCTATCGGCGCGAAACCGCTCGACGTGTTCCGAATGGTGATAAGGCAGGGAATGATGCTGGCACTGATTGGCGTGGCTTTCGGATTGGTTGGAGCCTTCGGATTGACCAGGCTGATGACGACCATGCTCTTCGGCGTCGAGCCCACCGATCCGGCCACGTTCGCCGTCATTGCCGTCCTGCTCACGCTCGTGGCGCTGTTTGCCTGTTACGTGCCGAGCAGACGCGCGACGAAAGTCGACCCGACCGTATCACTGCGTTACGAGTGAAGTCATTGCCGATTTCCAATTGCCAATTGCCGATTGGACGAGGATTACAGATTGCGCACGAAGGGTTCGGCGATTGGTAACTGAAACGACTGGAAGAATCGGAGCAAATCGGCAATGGGCAATTGGCAATTGGAAATGACATCATGGAAACACTATTCAAAGACATTCGCTATGGAATACGAAATTTGCTGAAGCGTCCTGGCTTCGCAGCCGTCGCGGTGATCACTCTGGCGCTTGGCATTGGCGCGAATAGCGCAATGTTCAGCGTAGTAAACGCGGTGTTGCTGCGCCCCTTGTCGTATCCGGAATCGGACCGGATCGTATTGCTCGAGGGCGTCAACCCGTCGCAGGGAATCACAGACAGCAACATGTCCATACCGGACTTCGCCGATTGGCAAAAGCAGAATCAGGTGTTCGAGCAAATCGCCGGGTTTGTTACTGGTGGTTCGTTGCTCACCAGCGGCGACGAGACTGAGCGCGTGCGCGGGACAGGTGTGACCGCTGATTTCTTCCCGCTCTTCCGTACGAATGCTTTAAAAGGACGAACTCTGCAAGCTGATGACTCGCAGAAAGGGCGCGAGTCGGTCGTGGTTCTGAGCTATGGCTTGTGGCAGCGTCGCCTTGGCGCAGACCAGAACATCGTTGGCAGCAAAGTGATACTGCGTGGCAAGAGCGCCACGGTGGTCGGTGTGATGCCTCCTGGTTTCGACTACCCCGCACAATCGGAATTGTGGGTTCCGTTCCCTGTAGACGCGGCCGAGGAGCGCCGCGACAACCGTTACGTCGAAGTAATCACCCGGCTCAAACAAGGTGTGACGCTGTCGCAAGCGCAGGCTCAGATGGACACCATCAACCAGCGGCTGGCGCAAACCTACGTCGAAACAAATAGCGGCTGGAATGTCAGACTGATAAAGCTGCAAGAGCGCCTGGTCGGCGCGATGCGTTTGTCGTTGCTGGTGCTGCTGGGCGCAGTTGCGTTCGTGCTATTGATCACCTGCGCGAACGTCGCGAATCTCTTGCTCGCGCGTGCAACAGCCAGGCAGAAAGAGATCGCGGTGCGCACGGCATTGGGCGCAAGCCGCTGGCGAGTAATTCGTCAACTTCTTACCGAGAGCGTGCTGCTGTCATTCGCAGGCGGAGCGGTCGGCCTGTTGCTAAGCGTCTGGCTAACAAAACTATTCATTGCCGTAAGCCCTCCCAACACCCCGCGCTTTGATGAGATCAAACCCGACGCGCGCGTGTTCGCATTCACGCTGGCGCTTACCGTAATCACGGGGCTGGTCTTTGGTCTGGCGCCGGCGCTGCAGGGTTCACGCATTGATTTGAATGTCGGCTTGAAAGAAGGAGGACGTAGCGGCTCAGGCGGCGCGCGAAACACACGGCTGCGCAGCGTGATGATGGTCTCAGAGATCGCGCTGTCATTTATGCTTTTGGTTGGCGCCGGACTCCTCATCAAGAGTTTCATGCGACTGCGCGAGATTAGCCCGGGATTCAATTCCGACAACGTGCTCACGATGCGGGTGTCACTGCTGCCCGCGAAGTACGCGGAAGGTGAGCCTCGCGTTCAGTTGTTGCGCCAGGCCGTCGGGCGCCTGAAGGCGATACCCGGCGTGCAATCCGCTGGCGCCGTATTGAGCTTGCCGCTGGGCGGCGACACCTTCAATGTTGGCCGGGCTCTGATTCGTGAAGGCCATCCAGCCACGCCCGCAGAGTCTTCCAACGCCGCTTATCTCGTGGTTACGCCCGACTATTTTCGCACCCTGCAAATCCCGATCATCCGAGGCCGCGCCTTCACTGATCAGGATACTGTGCAAAATCCAAAAGTGGTTATCGTTAACGAGACGATGGCGCGCCAGCTCTGGCTCGGCGAAAGCGCCATCGGCAAACACTTCACCATTTGGCGCGACGAAAAATTCCCGCGAGAGATCGTGGGTGTGGTCGGCGACACCAAGCCGTCCCTGGATGCCGAAGCCGGTCCGCAGATGTATGTGCCGTACGCTCAGGACTCAGGCTGGGGCGGAGTGTCACTCGTATTACGCACCAATGGCGAGCCAACAGCGATGACCGCGGCGGTTCGGAACGAGATTCGTGCGCTTGATAAAGGGATACCGGTCTTTAACGTCAAGACGATGAACGATGTACTTCTAACTTCAGTTGGGCCGAGACGCACGCCGATGCTGCTATTGAGTGCGTTTGCCGGAGTCGCCCTGCTGCTGGCAATGATTGGGATCTACGGCGTTACGGCTTATTACGTCACGCAGCGGACGCAGGAGATTGGCATCCGCATGGCCCTGGGTGCGCAGATGAGTGACGTCATGAAACTGGTTTTGAGAGGTGGGATGGCGCTGGCCTTGATCGGGATCGGTGTGGGACTGGCCGGCGCTTTCGCTTTGACGCGATTAATGACCAGTTTGTTGTTTGCGGTCGAACCAACCGATGGCGTGACCTTCGCGTCGGTGTCGCTATGCCTTCTCGTTACCGCATCGATAGCTTGTTATCTACCAGCGCGGCGCGCAACGAAAGTCGATCCGCTGGTGGCGTTGCGGTATGAGTGAACTCATTTGCGGTTGCCGATTGAACGAGTAATCGCAAGTTGTCAGTTGGAGAATAAGCAATTGGAGATCGGCAACCGAAACAGTCGGCAATTGGAAATATCGCTATGGAAACATTGTTCAGGGACATTCGCTATGGCGCCAGAAGCCTGTTGAAGCGCCCGGGGTTCACTTCAATCGCTGTGCTCTCGCTGGCGCTCGGTATTGGCGCGTGCACCGCAATCTTCAGTGTTGTCGACGGCGTGCTGTTGCGGTCTTTGCCTTACCCGGATGCTCAACGGCTGGTGCAACTCCGGGAAGTGACTGCGGCGGGCGGGCGAATTTCGTTTGCTGAGCCAAATTTTCTCGACCTTCGCGACCGCACGCACACACTGGAGGGTATCGCTGAATACGGCGGGGGACTAGAGACCGTCACTGGAGGCAGCGAG
>WNFB01002749.1_pt1 | contig 15370 bp, 14 predicted proteins | sample 5400501 | NCBI WGS metagenome assembly WNFB01 (sample SAMN13153341, study PRJNA577476) | soil metagenome | isolation source: 200 cm saprolite under Douglas fir tree site 2 hole 1 | place: USA:California | collected 2015-04-18
TGCCCGACAGGAAGAGCAGGTTGCCGTACTGGGTTGCCAGGGACAGGGGCGAGTTCGGACCCTCCGTGTAGCTCGCGACGGGGTTTCGGCCGCCGCGCACCTCGCGCCGTTGCATCGGGAGCAGTGTAGTTGATCGATCCCGTTGGTATACACTCGCCGCCATGCCAACCCAAACGCCCGTTATCGATGCCGACGGCCACGTCCTGGAGCGCGAGCAGGACGTCCGCAAGTACCTGCGCCCGCCGTATGACCGGCGGCTCACGCCGCTGACCCCGCGCGATCAGCCCTGGGATAACGATCTCACCATGACGCGGCCGGCCGATGACCCCGCCTACACCCCTGCGCCCGGTGTGGTCTACCGCCGCGACATGAGCCCAGCCGAGCAGGTCGATGCCTGGGAGAAGATCGCCGAACACCATGGCATGGAGCACGCGGTGTGCTTCCCCACCGGCGCTGGGCGCGTGGCTAAGCTGCGCGAGAAGGACTGGCAGCTGGCCGTCGCCCGAGCTTACAACGACCATTTCGCCAAGGAGTACAATGCCCGCTCCGAGCGCGTCCACTGCGTGGGCGTGCTGCCGCTGGCCTACCCAGAGGAGGCCGCCCGGGAGCTGCGCCGCGCCACCGGCGAGCTGGGGCTGATTGGCTTCGAGCTGGTGACCGCGGGCGTCAACCTGGGCTACGGCGACCCCTTCTACGATCCGATCTACGCCGCCGCCGAGGAAACGGGAGCGGCCATCTGCTTCCATGGCACGCGCGCCTTCTCGGAACAGTACGGTTCCGAGGCGCTCAGCACTTTCCACGAGGTGCACACCTACGCCTTCACTGCCGGTATGCTGCTGCACTTCACCAGCGTGGTCTCGCAAGGCCTGACGATTCGCTTCCCCAAGCTGAAGCTGGCCTTCCTGGAGATTGGCGCCACCTGGCTGCCCTACTATCTCGATCGCCTGGACGAGCACTGGGAGAAGCGCGCCGAGCTGGAGACGCCGCTGCTCAAGGTCAAGCCCAGCCAGGTGGTGCGGGAGTCCAGCATCTGCTTCAGCATCGAAGCCGGCGAGTCGCTGCTGCCCGAGGCCATCGACTTCCTGGGCGACGATCACTTCATCTACGCCTCGGACATCCCGCACTGGGACAACGAGTTCCCCAAGAGCATGCACGAGGTCATGGACCATTCCCGGCTCTCGGCCGAGACCAAGGAGAAAATCCTGTACCGTAACGCGGCCGAGCTGTTCGGGCTGCGTTCAAGGGTGACCGCCTAACACGCAACGGCGAGCAGCTCTCTGTCCCCAAATGGGTTGAGACGGATGTGGTGGATGGGTTGAGGCGAATGTCAGGCTGATTAGCACCGTTGGCTTTACCGCACTAGGATGCAATACGGACTAATCAAGCTTTCGAAGTGACCACTGTCGCGGCTCTCCAAGCAGTTACCCAAGGCGTTTTTGTCCTGATTTTCGGGCTGACGCTGAGCGATCTGGTGCGCTACCGCGATCGGGCCCATCTGGAGATCGCCGGCCTGTTCGGCACATTGGCCCTCATCATCCTCCTGCAGGGCGTCGCGCAGATCACCGGCGTCGTTCTGCCGCCCTACGCCAAGCTCATCGCCGCGGCGGTGATCGTGGCGCAGCCGTACATGCTCTTGCGCCTCGTCACCCATTTCCGGTCGCTACCGCGGACACAGCATGCGATTGCGCTGGTCTGTCTGTTCGGTTCTTGGGCGGTCCTCATCTGGACCGCCGCCGCCCCGTCTGTTGCACTAACCACGGCCATCGTCGTGCCTTTCGCCTACGTTGAGGGTTACGCCACCTTCGCGTTCGTGCGAGCTGCCATCGTCACGCGCGGCGTCACTCAGCGGCGCTTGATCGCCATCGCCTTGGGTTCGGGGCTGCTGGCCAGCGTGATCCTGCTTGCCGGGGTCACAGCCTTTTTGCCGGCTGCCGGCTCGGCCATCTCCACTATCTCGAACCTGCTCGCGCTCGGCTCCGCTGTCGCCTACTATGTGGGTTTTGCGCCGCCTCGCTGGCTGCGCGTAAGCTGGCAGATGGCTGAGTTCCGCCGCTTCCTGCTGACGTTGTCTGGCCGCACGAGTGAGGACCATGCGACTGCCGCGCTCGACCATCTAGGCCTGGCGGCAACCCGTGCGGCCGGCGGCAAGGCTGCCGTGATTGCCATAGGAGAGGAAGGAGCCGACACTCTCACCATCCGTACCGATCCTGCCAATCGAGCGGCCTTGGCGGCCAGCCAAATGACCACTATAGAGCTCGGATCCGCGAATCCGATGATCACCTCTGCGTGGCGTCAACGACGGCCCCTCGCGGCTGATGCCAAGGACTGGGGCCCGACACTGCGCGCAATCGGTTCGGCCTTCGGTGGCGCGAGCAGCGCGCTGTTGTGCCCCATCGCCGCGCACGAGGTTTTCTACGGTCTGCTCATCGTTCTGTCGGATCGAAGATCGCCCTTCGTCGCTGACGAGCTGGAGCTGTTGCCTATTTTTGCCGAGCAAGCGGCGCTAGCCATCGAAGGCGGCCAATCCTACCTGGCAGCTCAACGAAATGCGGACGAGCGCCAGGCGCTCCTGCGGCTGAGCCAGACGTTGTCCGAGGAAACCGAGGCGGCGCTTATGGCCGAGCGCATGGCCGAGCAGCTTCAGCGGCTGGTGCCCACCACGTCGTGGGCCTTCTGGCTCAAGGGTCGGGATGACGGTCTGGAGTTGGTAGCAGCCCACGGGACCGTGCGAGCACACCAGCAACGCTTACGGGCGGCGCCAGGCAGCGGCATCACCGGGCGGGTACTGCGCTCAGGGATACCGGCGCTGATCGACGACGTCCGAGCGGACCCGGACTATCAGGGACCCGATCCGAGCGTGCGTTCGTTGCTGGTAGTACCGCTGCGACATAGGCAGGAGATCTCTGGCGTGCTTGTGCTGGGCTCAAGTGATGTCGGGGCGTTCAAGCCCGAGCACCAGGCCCTGGCTGAGATCGTGGCAGCAGACGCGGCCGTGGCACTCGCCCGAGCTCAACTGGTGGAACGACTCACCGAGAGCGAAACCCGCCATCGCATGATCGTCGACGGCGCACTCGACGCCGTGGTGACGATGGACGCCACGGGTGCCATCACCGACTGGAACCCGCAGGCCGAGACCATGTTCGGTTGGTCCCGCCAAGAAGCGTTGGGCCGGAAGGTAGAGGCAACAATAATGCCAGCGCGGTACCGCGCCGCGCATAGCCGCGGGATCGAGCGCTATCTCAGCACCGGCGAGGCGACGGTCCTGAACCAGCGCCTGGAATTGAGCGCCATCAACCGTGCCGGCCATGAGTTTCCGGTGGATCTGGCGATCACCGCGGTCCAGCGCGACGCGAGCCCGTCCTTCACCGCCTTCATCCGCGATATCAGTGTGCGCAAACAGGCCGAGCAGCAGCTGCAGGGAACCCTCGCGAAGCTCGAATCCCAAAACCTCGAGCTCGAGCAGGCAAGTCGCATGAAAAGCGACTTCCTGGCCAACATGAGCCACGAGCTGCGCACGCCGTTGAACGCCATCATCGGCTTCTCCGATGTGCTGCTGGAAGAGCTCTTCGGCGAGCTGAACGACAAGCAGAGGGAGTACACGCAAGACGTGCTGACCTCCGGCCACCACCTCCTCGCCTTGATCAACGACATCCTCGACCTGTCCAAGATCGAGTCCGGCAAGATGGACATGGACATGCGCGATTTCTCCGTCTTGGAAGTGCTGGAGTCCGGCTTGAAGATGATCCGCCAGCGGGCCGCCGAGCACGCCATCCAGCTGGAGTTCGACATCGCACCGGGAACGGACGTGATTCAAGGCGACCAGCGCAAGGTCAAGCAGATCCTGTTCAACCTGCTGTCTAACGCCATCAAGTTCACACCTGACGGCGGCAGCGTGCGCATCACGACTCGCCAGATCGAGGGCGGCGTCGAGATCACCGTCTCGGACACGGGCATAGGCATCGCGCCGGAGGACCAGGAGAAAGTATTCGACGAGTTTCAGCAGGTCGGCGCGTCGGCGCGCCAGGAGCGGGAGGGCACCGGACTTGGATTGGCGCTGGTCAAGCAGCTGGTAGAGCTGCACGGTGGACGCGTGTGGCTGGAGAGCGAGGTGGGGCAGGGAAGCACCTTCACCTTTACCCTGCCGCAAGCCGCCGTGCCCGCGGGCAGCGCGTCGTGACGCAGTCCCCGGCGGGGCATACGGGCGAGCTGATCCTGATCGTGGACGACAACGCCAAGAACCTCAAGCTGGTGCGCGACATTCTGCAGGTCAAGGGCTTCCGCACGCTGGAAGCTGACACAGCCGAGGAGGGCCTGGAGCTGGCCAGGGCTCATCAGCCGGACCTGATCCTCATGGACATCCAGCTGCCCGGGATGGACGGCGTGACCGCGCTCGGGCAGCTTCGGGCCGACGCGCTGACGGCTTCGCTCAAAGTGGTTGCTGTCACGGCCTTTGCCATGAAGGAAGAGCAGGAGCGCATCATGGCGGCGGGGTTCCTGGCCTGCCTCACCAAGCCGCTCGACATCCGCCACTTCCCGGACCAGGTGCGCGACTTCTGCAGGGACGGCGTCGTGCAGGCATGAGCGACGCGCCATCCAAAGTCCTGGCCGTCGACGACCAGGCCACCAATCTCCGGCTGCTGGATGCCGTTCTCAGCCCGCTCGGCTACACCGTGGTGACGGCGGCCAATGGGCAGGAAGCGCTCGACAAGCTCGAGGCGGAGCAGCCCGATCTGATCCTGACGGACATCATGATGCCGGTGATGGACGGCTACGAGCTGTGCCGGCGCGTGCGCCAGAACGAGGCTACTCGCTTCCTGCCCATCATCACCGTCACCGGCACGGCCGAGGCTGAGCGGCTCAAAGCCCTGCTCGCCGGGGCGGACGATTTCGTCCGCAAGCCGTTCGACCGCGCTGAACTGCGAGCACGCGTCAAGTCGCTGCTGCGCGTGAAGGAGTACCACGACCGGGTCGAGGCGCAGGCTAAGGAAATGGCCGACCTGAACCTCGCGCTCGCAGCCAAGGTCCAGGAGCAGATGACGGAGCTCGAGCGCCTGAACCAGCTGCGCCGCTTCCTGCCACCTCAGCTGTTGGAAGAGGTCGCCAAGCCCGGCGGTGAGGCGCTTCTCGAGAGTCATCGTCGCCAGATCGCCGTCGTGTTCACCGACCTTCGGGGCTTCACCTCATTCGCCGAGACCGCCGAACCAGAAGAGGTCATGCACGCGCTGCGGGACTATCATCAGGTGCTTGGGCCCCTGGTGCAGCGTCACAACGGAACGGTGGGCTTCTTTTCGGGCGATGGGTTGATGATTTTCTTCAACGACCCCATTCCCTGCGACGATCCGGCTACCCAGGCGGTGCTCATGGCAGCCAGCATGCGTGACCAGATGGCGCCGCTCACAGCCTCTTGGAGCCAGCGCCGCATCGACCTCAGCTTCAGCGCCGCGATCGCGTTCGGCTACGCGACGTTGGGTCGGGTGGGCTTCGCAGGACGCAGCGACTACACCGCCATCGGCTCGGTCGTGAACCAGGCTGCCCGCCTCTGCGGTGAGGCAGGCGGCGGGGAAGTGCTCGTCGATCAACGTGTCCTCGCCGCTGTTGAAGGGGTGGCCGACATTGAGCCCGCCGGCGAGTTCCGGTTGAAAGGCTTCGCCCGGCCGGTGCCGGGCTACAAACTGCTCGGAGTCAGAAAACAGTAGACTGACAACCGCCTATGGCTGAGCTGGCCGCCGTTATGGCCACGGTGCACGCGCCGCAATTGATCGCGCCGCCTCCAACCGAGGACCCGGAGCAGGTGCGGCTGACCATCCAGGCCATGAGCCGGCTGGGGCAGCGGCTGGACGAGACCAGGCCGGACGCTCTGCTGCTGATTACGGGCGACCATCTGGAGGGCTTCTTCCTGAACTGCATCGCGCCGTTCACCGTGTACCTGGCCGAAGAGGCGGCCGGCTCGTTCGCTGGTCGGCACTGGAGCTATCCCGTAGCCACCGAGCTGGCCCTTGCGCTGCTGGAGGACGGGCTGGAGGCTGGCTTCGACCTGGCCTACTCGCAAGAGGCGGAGCTGGACCACGCCTCGCTGGTGCCGCTGCACTACGTCCTCGGCAGCAGGCCCATCCCCATCGTGCCGCTGTTCGTGAACACCTACGTGCCGCCGCAGCCAGCGCCTAGGCGCTGCTTCGAGCTGGGGCGGTCGCTGGGCGACATCCTGCGGCGGCGGCCTGAGCGTGTGGCCGTGCTGGCCAGCGGCGGCATGTCCCACTACCCCGGCACGGAGCGCTACGGCCAGCCTGATTACGACTTCGACCACACACTCTTGGACGAGCTCGAGGCCGGCCACGGCGAGGCGCTGATCGACTGCCCGCCGCTGAAGCTGGACGAGACCGGCAACACCGAGCTCCGCACCTGGCTGGTGGCCATGGGTATGGCCGGCGCGCGCCAGCCATTCGAGCTGCTCACCTATCAGCCCACCTGGCACCATGGTTACGCGGTGGGGTGGTGGGCATGAGGTCCACCGACCCGAGCCTGCACTATCGCCATCCGGCCGCCAAGGCCTTCCGGCTGAACAAGCTGCTCTACCGGGTGCGGATGGACGACGCCGTCCGGCGCCAGTTTGTGGCCGACCCGGAGAGCGTGATCGCCGGCTACGGGCTCACGCCTGACGAGATCGAGGCCGTAAAGGCGCTGGACGTCAACAAGCTGTCGGCCCTGGGCGCCCACCCGCTGCTGGCCTTCATGGCGCGCTTCAACGTGGAGCACGACCGGCGCTCAGCCGATCATGGCGACTGAGAACTCCGGTGTATAGGCGGCGCCGGCGTTCACGTTGAGCGCCGCGCCGCTGTTCTGGAACACGTACACCTGGAAGGCCGAGGCTGCCGGCACGTAGAAGGGGCCCGAGGTGCACGTGACGTCCGTCGTGTCGCCGCTGACTGGCACGCACTCCTCGATGGCGAAGAACTGGTTGGAGGCTGTGTCGAACAGCGCCACGGTGCGCTCGCCTACTCCGCTGGCGGCGAACTCCACGCCCGCCGTGGCGATGTAGATACCGGGCGTCCGGATGACGACGCGGGTAGGGTCGCCAATCGTCCACATCGGATTGATGCCGCTCATGGTGTCGTGCCGGGCGGCCGTGAAGCTCAGAATGGTCTGGCTGCCGCTGGCGATGCTCTGGGCCGCGCCACGATAGACGCGGCAGCTAGGCACCCGCAGATTAGTGGTGGTCACGCCCACCACCAGGCCATCGGCCGGGTTGTTCTCGTCGAACAGCAGCAGCGACACGCGAGCGCCGTTCGGCAGGAGGGACGGCAGCAGCTGCCGCGACACCGGCACGCCTTTGAGGAAGCTGGTCAAGCCCCCATCGGGCTGGACGGAGCAGGTGTAGCTGGCGGCGTCGAAGTTGTAGATCGTGCCGGCGGCGACCATCGGCCTCATACCGGGGTCCCCGCCGAGTTTATCGAGGTGGGGCGTCTCATGCGCCTGTCAAGTCCAGCCTCATGTCGAATGTGCCGCGCAGCACGTCCATGGCTGCCGACACCCCATGGCAGCGGTAGGTCTGGTTGAGATTGATGGCCGCGTCCACCACCGTCACCACGTCCAGCACCTCCAGCCCGGGATTGATCGGCACGTGGATCTCGCCACCGCGGCCCGTGCGCTGTTCCAGCAGCAGCTCATTGCCGGCGCGGATCGCCGCCTGGGCATTGCTGCCGAGTGCGCGGTCGACCACGTGCTGGTAGCGTTCGACTGAAACAGCCTCGGCGGCTGTGTAGTCCCAGGCTTCGGCCTGGACGTTTTGAGCGAAGACGCGCACGTGGTTGGCGGCGAGGTCGGTCTGGCCCAGCTGGGCCGACTCGATCTCGTTCTGCCAGGTCCACACCGAGGCGGCGCCTTCGCTGGGATCGTGCAGCACCAGCGAGCCGTCGGCGCGAACGGCGTACTCGAGGCTGTACGCCTCCACCAGCCGCTGCAAGGCTTGGCGCCAGGTCTGGCCCGGCTGCACGACGAAGCTGGCCAGCACCTGGCTCATGGCCGCCGTACCGGGCCAGAACACCTGGAACAGCCCCGCGCGGGCGGCGATCTCGATCGCCAGCCACAGCACGCTGCGGGTCTTGTAGCCCAGCAGCAGCGGCGCCTCGTTGTCCAGCCAGCGGCTCTGGTCCAGGGCCGCGATAACCAGCTGGTTCTCGCCCGGCGCGCGGCTGAAATACCAGTGCTCGACCAAGGCCGTGGCCACGTTTACCAGCTCAGCGCCAGCAGCGGTGACGTAGCCCTCATTCAGGACGAGCGTGCCGTTCTTCGCCAGTCCCGTGGGTCCTCCGGACGGGGAACTGCTGAACTGCCCGCCCTGGTTCGAGACCACCACACGGACCTCGCCAGCTCGCAGCAGTAACTCCTCGCGCTCGTAGCTCAGCAGCTGGGCCGACACGTCGCTGTTGCGGCTGGCATCGCCGGCGCTGTAGACCGGCCAGGCGAAGGTAAACGATGGCGTGGTCACGAAGTAGTAACCAAAGGCCTTCACGAATGGGGCGCCGCTGGCGCTGGTCAGGGTCTGCGGCGAAGCCGGCAGTCCCGCGCTCCAGTGTGTGAAATCAAGCGATCTGGCGATCCGGTAGCGGTCGTACAGGGCCCCATCGATCGACCCGTCATCATGCTCGACGTAGGTCAAGCGATAGAGGCCGTCCACCAGCCGGACGCTCGGCAGGCGGAATTGGAAGCCGAGGTTGCTGCCGTCAAGCGGGACGACGAAGTTGAGGTCTGTCCAGGTCGCCGCGCCGTCGAACTGGTAGGCCTCGATGGCAATGCCTGCCGTGTACCAGGCGGACAGGGCGACGAAATACGCGGAGCCATTCCAGGCCGCCGCGATGCCGTACATCGAGCTGAGCGTGCCCAAACTCCAGGTGACCGGCGCCTGCCACACGCCGGCGGATTTCTTGAAGAACTGCACGTCCCACACGCCAACCGCTGTGTTGCGGCAGGCGAACAGATCGTCGTTACCGGCGCTGGCCAGGTAGAAGAAGGAGCTGGCGCCAGCGAAGACGGTGCTCGGGCCGGTCCAGCTGGCGCCATTGGTTGCCGACTCGAATACCTTGATCGTCGCGGCCGCGCTTGGCCCATCGGCATAGAACAGCCGCAGCGCGCTGCCGGAGTTGAGCGACAGCGCCAGCGGCTGGCTGGCTTCGCAGCCGGCCGCCAGCAGCGTGGTCCAGGCGGTCCACTGCCCCGCCACGGCGGGGTCGGTGATGCGCTGCACGGCCAAATCGGCGTTGCCGGCGCCGCCGTTGTCGAACAGCGCGGCTCGCACCAGCGAACCGTCGGCCGCGACTGCCGCGGCGCAGCCGTCCACCGGCTTGGCCGGCGCATCGAGGCGGTAGAGGGTGTAGTGCTCCTTGTCGTCGGCCAGCTTCAGCTGCACCGCCGGCTGGCGCCCGCTGGCGCCGACGGCTGCCGCCAGCGTCGGCGTTAGCGTCCTCACGACCGCGGCCGCGCCGGCCGGCGCCGGCCTGCCTGCCGAAACCACGTCCCGTCGATCTCGTAGACGTGCACCGGCAGATGGCGCTGCTCCGAGTGCCGCCCGCGGCCAGCCAGGCGGCGCTCGAGCCAGCTCAGCTTGCGCAGCAGGCGCTCGCGATCGTGCATATGGCGAGGATGCTGCCGGGGAAGCCTCACCCTCGCCCTCTCCCGCCGCGGCGGGAGAGGATAGCTGTGGCCGTCTGGCCGAGCGCTTCGCGCAGGTACGGCAGCGGGTCTTCGTAGCCCCAGAAACCGTTGGTATTGCTGTAGTCCAGCGAGCCGTCATCCTGGCGAATGCGCAGCCCAAGGTGCAGGTGGGTGCCAGTGGAATTCCCGGTGCTGTCGGCCAGAAAGATGCGCTCGCCCTGGCTCACGATGTGCCCCAGCTCAAACTCAATGGGCACCGAGTAGCGCTGGCCATGTCCGTAGCGGCTCTCGCCCCACGGATGCGACAGCTTGACTGTCACCCCGTAGCCCGCCGCGTCGAAGCGGACCTCGACCACTTCGCCCTCGTCAATGGCCACGACCAGCTCGCCGTCCTCGGCGTCGAGGTCGAGGCCGTTGTGCCCGCGCATGCCGAACTGGGCGTACGCGTCCGGATTCACGCCAAATGGTTGAGTGATGCGCATGTCCTCCGCTGCGCGGCGCAGGGGCAGCGCCAGTTGCAAGTCCATTGGTCCTCCTTGGGGGTGGAAATCCACCCTCAAGCTAGGACCGCTTCACACCAGACTTACAGGTTCTTGAAGAATCCGGAGTCGACAAGCTCTTTCTGGATCTTGCCGTCGACAAACTGCTCAGGCTTGAAATTCTTGGCCGCGGGCTCAGTCTGGGCCTGGTCTTCCAGCAAGGCGGCGATGGAGTCCAACCTGGGCGCCAGCTCTCGCTCCATGACCCGCTTCTCGGACTCGTAGGCCGCCTGAATAGTGGCGTTGTCCTCGAGCTGGGTCATCTTCTTGATGATCGGAGTAGCGGTGTTCGGGTCGTCCAGATAGATGTGCATCGCCGCGCCCAAGGCCTGCAGCAGGCTGCGCATGGCCTCCGGCTTCTTCTGCAGCGTGGGCTCCGTCGTGGCGATGGTGGCCGCGGGGTAGGGAATTTGCAGCGCGGTAACGTCGACCAGCACGTGCGCACCCTGGTTCTTGGCAGTGAGATCGTCTGGCGGCACCATACCGGCGGCATCGATCTGGCCGCTGATGAGCGCGGCCACGACGTTGGCGTTGCTGCCGGCCTGGATGAACGTCACGGACTTGGGATCGATGCCGTTCCGCTTCAGTACCTGCAGGCCCATGTAGTGGGTATTCGAGCCAAGGCGGCTGGTACCCATGGTCTTCACCTGCTTGAGCGAGTCGATGCCCGGCTTGGCCACCACCGTGCCCGTCAGGTAATTCTTGAAGGCCCCCAGCATGATGCCCGGGCTGCCTTTCACTCGCGCGCCTACGATGGCATCGCCGCCGGTGATCTGGGCATCGATGTCGCCGCTGATCAGCGCGGTGACGCTCAGCGAGCCCGACGCGATGAAGCGCAGGTCGGTCTTACCCAGGCCGTATTTTTGATACAGCCCCAGCTCCTGGGCGATGGTCGCCGGCGACTGCGAGGCGGTGGTGGCGCTGAAGCTCAGGTTGAGCGAGGCGCCTGGGGAAGCGGCGGGCTTGGCGGCCGCACTCGAGGGCGCGCTGACCATCGCCGGCGCTGCACTTCCGCAGGCGGCGAGCAACAGCGCGAGCAGCACACTCCCTCTCCCGCCGCGGCGGGAGAGGGCTGGGGTGAGGGAACTCCAGCCCTTCACGCGGGCACCGCAGCGGCCCTGGCGGGCGCAAAGTCCGCCACCTCCACCTTGAAGCCATAGAAACGCTGCGGGTTCTCAAAGAAGATCTTGCGCTTGAGCGTGTCGGGCACGTCGCTCCGGTCCGCCAACGTGGACACCGAATGAGGGAATCCACCGTCCCAGTGCGGGTAGTCCGAGGCATACAGCATCTGGTCCTCACCAATCCACTGTGCGACGTAGGGAATGGTCTTCTCCTCAGGCTCGCACGACACCCACACGCGTCCGCGGGTCATGTACTCGGAGGGCGGGGCGGTGAGGAGCGGCGCGTCGAACTTGCGCTTCTCCCACTCCTCGTCCATGTGCTCCATCCAGAAGGGCACCCAGCCGCAGCCGGCCTCCAGGAAGGCCACCCGCAGCTCCTGGAATTTCTCCAGGATGCCGCTGTACAGGATGGCCGTGCAGGTCACCAGCTGATCTGGCGCGTGAGACCAGGTATGGACGCCCAGGAAGTTGTCGAAGTGCCCCAGCGCGTTCATCTCATTGCTGCCGTGCCCGTGGAAGCCGATGGCCACGCCCTGCCGCGCGCACTCCTCATAGAAGGGCCAGAAGTCCTTATGGCCCTTATTCCGGCCATGATCGTAGCTGTTGACCATCACCCCCACGGCGCCCAGCTGGCCAACCGCGCGACCCATCTCCTCGATGGCCGCGTTCACGTCCGCCTCCAGCGGCACGATGGCCACGAACTTGAGACGCTTGGGGTGGCTCGAGCACCACTCGTGGAGGTAGTCGTTGTAGGTGCGGGCCAGCGCCGTGGCGTACTCCGGCTCGCGGATCCAGGCCAGGCCGAGACCGCCGGTGGGATAGTAGACCTGGACGTCGATGCCTTCCAGGTCGTTGTCGGCCAGGTTCTTCTCGATGCTGCCCGGCCGCCAGTTCAGCGTGTCGTTCTGGCTGCGATCGAAGGCGTCGCCGGGATAGTAGCCGCCGCGGCGCTTGCGGTACTGCTCGGGCATGCGCTGCCGGTACACCGACTCGTCGTCGATAATGTGCCCGTCGGCGTCGATGATGACTATGCCGTTTTTCATCCGGCGATTGTATTCCCTCTCCCGCTGCGGCGGGAGAGGGCGAGGGTGAGGGAACCCGGCGCGGCGGAGGAGCGTCCCTAGGCTGTCGCCGCCGCCTCCGCCGGAGCCGTGGCCACCCAGGCGTGCTTGCGCAGCGGCTTCTCCTGCAGCAGCAGCACCAGCAGCAGCGCCACCGCCACAACTGGAATGCCCGCCAGGTAGACCGCGTGCAGAGATCGGGCAAAGGTCTGGATGACGGCATCGTGGACCTCCGGCGGGAGGGTCAGCAGCTGGCTTGGGCTGCCCTGCAGATCGGCTGGCCGGAAGCCCACCTGGGTCGACCCCGAGGGCAGCAGCCGCGGCAGCCAGTAAGCCAGACGGCTGTTCAGAATGGCGCCGAACAGGGCCACGCCAAGGGATGCGCCCATCGATCGGAAGAACTGCACGGCCGAGGTGGCGGCGCCAAGATGGCGCTGCGGCACGTCATTCTGCGTGGCCGTGGTGAGCACCTGCGGGATCAAGCCAATACCGAGGCCCAGGATCACCATGTAGGCGCTGACCTGCAGCTGATGCGTCGCGGCGTTCATGGTGGAGAACAGCAAGTAAGCCACCAGGCAGAGGCTGAAGCCGATGATCGGCAGCGGCTTGTAGCGGCCTGTCGCGCTGATAAATCGGCCGCCGCCGACTGACGTGCAGATCATGCCCAGCATCAGCGGCATCAGCAGCGCGCCCGAGTTCGTGGCGCTGACGCCCGTTACCAGCTGCAGAAAAATCGGCAGGAAGATCGTCGCGCCGAACATGATCACGCCCAGCAGCATGGTGTCCACCGTGGCCACGCGGAAAATCGGCCGCCGAAACAGCTCGGGCGGCAGAATTGGCTCGCTGGCCGTCAACTCGCGCCGGATGAACAAGGTCCCGAAGGTGAGCGCGCTGGCTGCCAGGCCCACGATGATGGGCGACGTCCAGGGGTACTGCGTGCCGCCCCAGGTGGTGACCAGCAGCAGGCTGGTTACCGCCAGCAGCATCAGCGCCGCGCCCATGTAGTCGATCTCGTGCTCCCGGCGCTTCGACGGCGTGCGCAGCACGATGCTGGCCATCACCAGGCCGGCCAAACCGACCGGCAGGTTGATGTAGAACACCCAGCGCCAGCCCAGATGGTCCACGAAGAAGCCGCCCAGCAGCGGCCCGCCGATGCTGGCCAGGCCGAAGATGCTGGCGTTGTAACCCTGGTAGCGGCCGCGCTCGCGCGGCGCCACCACGTCGCCAATGATCGCCATGGCCAAGGTCATCAAGCCGCCCGCTCCCGCGCCTTGCAGCGCCCGGAAGGCGATGAGCTGGCCCATGTTCTGGCTCAGGCCGGACAGCGCCGATCCGAGCAGGAAGATGGCGATGGCAAGCTGGAACAGGCGCTTGCGGCCGTAGAGGTCGCCGAGCTTGCCGTATAGCAGCGTGCAGGCAGTCGAGGTCAGCAGGTACGCCGTCACCACCCAGGACAGGTGATTGAGGCCGCCAAGCTCACCGACGATGGTCGGCAGGGCCGTGGCCACCACGGTCTGATCCAGCGCGCCCAGCATCATGCCCAGCGCCAGGCCGCTGTAGATGACCAGCACTTGCTTGTGGGAGTATGTTCCCTCTCGCAGAGGGAGAGGGTTAAGGCGTGTTCCCTCTCCCTCTGGGAGAGGGCTAGGGAGAGGGTTCCGCGCGATCACGGCCGGGATCTGAGCTCGGCCAGGTAGCCTTCCACGAACCGCTTGGTCAGGCGGGCAAAGTCGCGCCGGTCGCGCGGCGACCATTCCGCCAGCACCTTGTCATACACGGCCAGCCGCACGGCCTGCATGCGCGCCAGCGCCTCGCGGCCCGTTTCTGTCAGCGTAAACAGCACCGCTCGCAAGTCGGACGGATCGCCTTCACGCTGGACCAGTCCCGCCTGCTCGCAGGCCCGCACTTGACGGCACACCGTGGACACGTCCGTGCCCTGCCGCTGAGCCAGCTCCGACAGCCTCAGTTTGATTGACTCGCCCAGCTGCCGCAGCAGCCAGTAGCTGGCTCGGTCGAGCTGCAGCCCGGCGGCCTGGATCCAGTGATCCTGAACGCGGGGCAGCATCGAACGGCGCAGCAGCGTGGACCATGCGGTAGCGACGTCCAGCACGTCCTGATCGACGGCGGAAGCCGTGCCCGGCTGGGCCTCAGTTGCTTGGGTGATGCAACCAGTTTGGCGCATTTGGTTGCATCATGCAAGTAAATCGACCGGCCATAATGGCATAAGATTTGCGCTCAGCTGCACGCCGGGACCTACCATGATCGCGCGGAAGTCGCTTGTCGCCCTCAGCCTGGGCTTGTGCCTGCTGACGTCGTGCGTTGTCCAGCGGCCAGCTGCCGCCGAACCACCGCGCCTACCCAGCGAGTCAGTCGCGGCCAGCGTCGGCGCCAGCGCGGCCGCATCCGCGCCGCCGCCCAGCGTAGCCGCCTCTCCCCCGCCTGCTTCGGCAGCGCCCCTGGCCTCCGCGCCCGCGTCGCGGCCCGCCCTCCCCAAGCAGCTGCTCATCCCAGCCATCCACGTGGACGCACCGGTGGAGCGCGTGGGCACCACACCCGAAGGCGCTATGGACGTGCCCAGAGAGTGGAACGACGTGGGCTGGTTCGAGAAAGGCTATCGGCCGGGCGAGCGCGGCAGCGCGGTCATCGCAGGCCATCTGGACTCGACCACCGATCGGGCCGTGTTCTGGGACCTGAACAAGCTCCAGCCCGGCGATAAGGTGGTGGTGAAAGGGGAAGACGGCTCGGAGCGGACCTTCCAGGTGGTCGGCTCTGAGATCTACGTCTACTATCAGGCGCCGCTAGACCGAATCTTCGGCCCGGCCGGCGCACCGATGCTGAACCTGGTCACCTGCAACGGCACCTTCGATCGCGGGGCGAAGAACTACGACAAGCGCCTGGTGGTGTATACGAAGGAAGTCGCTAGTCGTTAGTGGCCGGCTGACGGCAGACAGCGCCTGGCGCCTAGCCACGGTCTTTCTAACGATGACGACTCGCCGCCCTA
>WNFB01002750.1_pt1 | contig 15368 bp, 16 predicted proteins | sample 5400501 | NCBI WGS metagenome assembly WNFB01 (sample SAMN13153341, study PRJNA577476) | soil metagenome | isolation source: 200 cm saprolite under Douglas fir tree site 2 hole 1 | place: USA:California | collected 2015-04-18
CGGGCCCGCGCGATGGAGGCCCGGTGCCGGCGGCCTGGCCATGCCCGCGCCGTGGGTACCTGGCCCCGCGGACCGGGGGCTAAGCCGTAGTTCCCCCCGGATGAGCTGACACCCCTGTTCACCAGGGAAAACGTGGACGCACATGACTACCGTAGTCATGTAAGTCGGGCAACCGAAGCTCTATGACCAGGGCAGACATGATGGGCCTTATGAGCCTGGGGGAACTTCGGGCTAAGTCCGGCCCGGCGCAGAGATAGGGAGTCTGCCCGATGCGGCCGGCCGGGCCTTACGGCGAGCCTCGATGGTGGCGGGCGGCGGCAGCCGCCCGCGTCGAGGAGGACAGATGCACCCGTACATCCTGCAGAGCCTGGCTTCGGAGCGGGCCAGGGACATGCGCAGGCACGCGGCCGCGCTGCGGTGTGGCAGGCTGGCCCGCCGCGGTCGGCCCGGGGCGCCAGCCGTGGCAGCGGAGCCAGCGGTGGCAGCGGTGGCAGCGGAGCCAGCGGCAGCAGCGGAGCCAGCGGCGGCAGCGGAGCCAGCGGCGGCAGCAGAGTCAGCGGTGGCAGCGGAGCCAGCGGTGGCAGCGGAGCCAGCGGCGGCAGCGGTGGCAGCGGAGCCAGCCGTCGGCGGGCGGCTCGTCCGGCCGCTGGTGGCCGCCGGTGACCGGGACGGCCGCAGATAGTGATGACGACCAGCACATCAGCTGAGGTCCGCCGCGGCGGACCTGGAGCGGGAGGAGGGGCCAGCGTGCCGAGGCGTCCGCAACTCGGTGTCGCTCTGGAACTGCCCTGCCGGAGCGACCCGGAGTTGTTCTTTGCCGAGAAGCCGGAGGACATACGCCGCGCGAGGGCGCTGTGCCGCGGCTGCCCGGTACGGCCTGGCTGCCTCACCGGGGCGCTGCAGCGGGCCGAGCCGTGCGGTGTCTGGGGTGGTGAGCTGTTCCTGCGCGGCGTGGTCATCGGTGCGAAGCGGGCGCGCGGGAGGCCGCGCAAGGGCGAGGCGGCGGCCTGAGGGCCACCTGCTGCCATGGCACGTGGCGGATTCATGAGCGACCTGCGCGCCCGCTTCGACACCGCGCTGAACTGAGCGGACCGCCAGCCTGGGCCGGGCACGCGGCTGCCGTCATTCCCCGGCCGGGCCTCCGGCGAATTCGCTGACGATGTCGAGGTGGCCGACGTGCCGGGCGTATTCCTGGAGCAGGTGGAACAAGATCCGCTCGAGGGCCGGCGGGTCGGCTCCGTCCCACCGCTCGCCAGGCTGGCCGGTGTCAGCAAGATCGTGGGACTCGACGATGGCCCTGGTGCGCGCGGCCTGCGCGTGCAGCGCCGCTACCAGCTCTTCGAATGTCTCGCCAGGGGCGACGTACCAGCGGCCATCGGTGCTGTCGGCCCACGGATCGCCGACATCGCGGCCTTCGAAGCCCCACTCAAGCCATCGCAGCTCGACATGGGCGAGATGGTTGAGCAACTCGATCGGCGTCCAGCCCGACGGCAGCCGGCTGCCGCGCAATTCGCTGCCGGGCAGGGCCGTCAGCTTGCTGACCAGCCGGGAGCGAAAGTAATCGAGATACCCGAGGAAGACCTCGGCGCGGGAGCGCACCGGCGTCGTGGGCTCAGGAAACGGCAGGCTCATCAGGCAAGCCTGCCGCACTGCCCCGGGCGGCGGGCGGGCGGGCCGCGCCGCAACGAGCGCAGGGCGCGGTCCAGATCGGGCGGCCCTGGCGAGCCGGTGCCGGGCGGCTGCTCGGCTGAGCCCGCCGGGGGAGCGTCCCGTTACTGTGGTCCCGGCGGTGGCGGTGCGAGATGTCCGGCGCCCCGGGATAGGCCCGCGCTGATGAGGAGAGACCGGATGGCTGACAGGTCAGTGGCGATCGTCGGAGGCCGGGTGGTCCCAATCGCCGGGGAGCCGGTGGACGGCGGGACGATCCTGGTCGCGGACGGCAAGATCACCGCCGTCGGCAGTCAGGTGGCCGTGCCCGATGGCGTTCGCGTGATCGACGCGGCCGGTTCCTGGGTGCTGCCCGGATTCATCGAGGCACACGGGCACGTCGGTGTTCACGAGGAGGGCGAGGGGTGGGCCGGCCAGGACACCAACGAGATGACCGAGCCGGTGACGGCGCACGTGCGTGCCCTCGACGCGATCAATCCCGCTGACCTGGGCTTCCGGGACGCGATCAGCGGGGGCGTGCTGGCTGTCAACGTCAACCCGGGTTCCGGGAATCCCGTCGGCGGCCAGACGGTGGCCCTCAGGTGCTGGGGCCGGACCGTGGACGAGATGGTGCTGCGCGAGCCTTCCGGCCTGAAGTCGGCTCTCGGCGAGAACCCGAAGCGCGTGTACGGGGAGCGGCAAAAGACGCCGAGCACGCGCCTCGGCACGGCCGCGGTGATCCGCGGCGCGTTTGTCGATGCGGCCAACTACCTGCAGCGGCTTGACAGCGAGGAGCGCAAGCCGGCCGGCGAGCGCAAGCCGGTTGATCGCGATCTGAAGCTTGAGGCGCTGGCCAAGGTGCTGCGGCGGGAGATTCCCTGGCGCCAGCACTGCCATCGCGCCGACGACATCGCCACCGCGATCCGGATCGCCGACGAGTTCGGCTACGACCTGGTGATCGATCACGGCACCGAGGCGTACCTGCTGGCCGACATCATCGCCGCCAGGGGCATCCCGGTGATCATCGGGCCGCTGCTGACGAGCAGGTCGAAGGTCGAGCTGCGGAACCGGTCGCTGGCCAACCCCGGTCTGCTGGCGCGGGCCGGCGTCACGATCGCCATCACGACCGACCATCCGGTCGTGCCGATCAACTTCCTCGCCCACCAGGCCGCGCTGTCGGTCAAGGAAGGCCTCGACCGCGAGACCGCGCTGCGCGCGCTGACCATCCATCCCGCCCGCATCACCGGCATCGATGACCGGCTGGGCTCCATCGAGGTCGGCAAGGACGCCGACCTGGTGATCTGGTCAGGCGATCCGCTCGATGTGCTCAGCCGGGTCGAGCGTGCCCTCGTCGGAGGCGAGGAGGTCTACGCGTACGAAGACGGCGAGGCCCGGTTCGCCGACCGGTGAGGCAACGGGCTGCGGCCCGCCGCGGGCCGCGTCAGGCGTGAATGACGTCGGTGTGGTGGCAGAAGTGCACCCGGCCGGGGCTCATGGACCGGACCCGCTGCAGCGAGTCCTGCCAGGCCGCCGGGTCGCTCGCCTGGCCCGGCGGCAGGTCGCCGCCGGCCGGGTCGGCGTACAGGCGCGGGGTGTAGGCCGCGTCGCCGATCAGCACGTCCGGCGCGGCGCCGGGGGACCGGACGATGACGCACTGGTGGCCGGCCGTATGCCCGGGAGTGGCGATCACGGCCAGGCCGGGCAGTATCTCAGCGTCGCCGTCGAGCAGCTCGAACCGTGCGTCCATGAATCCGAACCAGTCATACAGGTCGGGTGACTCGCGCTTTGCCCGGTCAAGCTCCGCGCGCTGGACGTAGCAGGCGGCGTGCTTGAAGACGGCATTCTGCCCGCAGTGGTCGAAGTGCAGGTGGGTGTTGATCACCAGTCCGATGTCGCCAGGGGTCATGTCCAGTTCGGCGAGCGCGTCCGCGGCCGAGCGGTTGACCACGCGCCAGTCGTCCAGCCACTGCTGAGGCCCGCCGACGCCGGTGTCGACCAGCACCGCGCCAGCGGGATGAGTGACGACGAAGCCGTGCACCGGCCACTCCAGGCCATCCGGACCGCGTAGCCGCGCCAGGTGCAACCGCTTGATCTCCAGTGACATCGGCGACCGCCCTCGCTTCGTGGCCAGCATGACGACTACGTCATCGTGTCAGCAGGGATAGGCGACGGTCCAGGCGCAGCGCACAGCACGCCGACGAACACTGCGCAATCCGGTGGCAGCCGTCGAGAAGGCTGCGTACGCGGTGTTCGTTCGTCATCTTGCCCGCCAGCACCCCGCTTGCCCGGGCTGGCGGGACCATTCCAGGCACAGCGCCGCTGGGTTACCGGCTGCGCAGGGAGATCGCGTCTGACTCGGCGATGATGTCGGCCTCGACGGCCCGCAGTCCGACGCCCAGGCGCTCGCGGGCCTGCCGTAGCAGCTTGAACGAGTTGGTGGAGGTGCTCAGCGCGGCGGCGCGCTCCGGCTCAGCCCCATGCTCCTCGATGAGGTGCGCCTGAAGGGCTGCGGCGACTTCGTCGGCCGCCTTCAGCGCGTGGTAGATGGCCCGGTCCCGTGCGGTGTCGTCAACCATGCCGCCAGTATCCCGCCCGGCTGCCCGGATCGCCCAGGTGAGGGCGGCTGTTCGCCGCGCAGGAGGCCGGTCAGGCGGTAGTTGCCGCCGGGTCAGGCTATCGGCCGGTCATTTGCCCGGGCGGGCCTGGCCTGGTCCTTGACGTGCGTCGGCACTGCGGGGGCGCGGCCCGGTCAGCGGCGTGCCGGGGATGTTCTGAGGATGTTGACCGCACGGGCGATCACCAGCGCGCCGACGGCTAGCGACACCGCCGACTGAACGAGCATGGTGAGCTTCGCCCACCGGGCCAGCGGCATCACATCGGTCGGGCTGAACGCGGTCGCGTTGGTGAACGACAAGTACAGATAGTCCACGAACTGCGGCTCCCAGTCTGACGGCGCCAGCTCGGGCGCCGTCATCTGCGGGAACAATAGGTCCGGGAGCTGCGACGTGCCCTGCGCGCGGTTCACCGGGCCGCCGCGGTCGAACTCCCAGTACCACAGCGCGAATGCGATGACGTTGGTTGCCCACACCGATGCTCCCGTGGCCAGCAGCGGCGCGGCGTTGCTTCCGGCCTTGCCCTCCAGGATCGCCCGGATGAGAAGCACACCAGAGATCACATTGGCCACCGTAATCAGCAAGATCAGCACGATGCTGGCTGCCCGGACGACCGGCCCGCGCCGTTCGATCCGCACCGGATTGGCAATGCTCAGGCCGATCAGCAGCGCGCCCTCCAGGGCCGGCATGAGGGAAGGGGGCAACGGCCGGGTCAGGTGCGGCGGAAGCAGAACCTGCAAGACGATGGCCGCGATCACGCTCAGGGTTACCGGCCATCGCCGCTCGCCCGGCGTCTCGCGCATCCAGGCCGGCCGGTGCACGCCCAGGGCGCGGCTCGCCGCCAGCAGCTCAGCTCTGCGCATCCACCCCTGCCATGGATCCGTGACACCACGGATGCGCGGCCCGAGGGCGCCCGGCTCACCCGGCTGTGCGGCCGGGTCCGGCGGCCCGGGCGGGTCCGCCTGTCCGGCCGGGTCCGGCAGTCCTGACTCTGTCATCTGTCCAATCTTGTCACTTCGGCGCGACGCGCTCCGCTAAAGCGCAGGCAGCGCGGTTTGCCTGTGGCGGGACGGCTACCTGGCGGCCAGAAGGGGTTGGCGCAGCATGTCCATGACAATGCCATCCGGGACCAGGCCATCATTGCCGACGTAGGATTTCACCTGCTGCCCGAGCGACGCCTGGTCCCTGACGTGCTGACGGAGCAGGTCGCCGCTGGAGATGTGTGCGATGCCGAATCGCGCGGCGAGCCGCTCGGCCTGCGTTCTCTGGCCGGCGCCGGGAGCGCCGGTCAGCAGAAGTCGCATCGATCAACCGCTCTATCCGGCTGGCACCACGCTTAACCGGCCAATCGTGACGCACCCCAAATCGGGCGGAATCGGGCGTCGATTGGCCGGTTAAGCGCCGTTATCCGGTCCGGAGGGCCTGCCAATCTTCGATTGGCCGGATAACGGAACAATGACCGGACGGTGACTGGTTGGATGGCGGCGTGCGGATCGCGACCTGGAACGTGAACTCGGTGCTGGCCCGGCTGCCCCGGCTGGTGGACTGGCTGGAGCAGGCGGGCCCCGATGTGGTGTGCCTGCAGGAGACGAAGGTCGGGCCTGACGCCTTCCCCGTCGACGCCGTCACGCCACTGGGCTATGTGGTGGCCCACCACGGCGAGGGGCGGTGGAACGGCGTGGCCGTGCTGTCGCGGCTGGGGCTGGATGACGTCGTCCGCGGCCTGCCTGCCGACCCTGGCTTTCCCGGCGAGGACACGCCCGAGGCGCGCACCCTCGCTGCCACCTGCGGACCGGTGCGGGTGCGGTCGGTTTACGTTCCCAACGGGCGCACCCCGGCCGATGCGCACTATGCCTACAAGCTGCGCTGGCTGGCCGCCCTGCAGGCCGCGGTCGCCGCCGACATCGCGGGTAATCTGCCGTTCGCCGTGATGGGCGACTTCAACATTGCCCCGGCAGATGCCGATGTCTGGGACCCGGCCGCGTTCGTCGGCTCCACCCACGTCACGCCCGCCGAGCGAGCGGCACTGGCCGGCCTGCGCGAGTCGGGGCTGACCGATGTCGTCCCCCGCATCGCCAAGGGGCCGCACCCGTACACGTACTGGGACTACCGGGCGGGAGCGTTTCACAAGGGCATGGGTATGCGCATCGACCTCGTCTATGCCAACGCCGCCCTGGCGGGTTCGGTGTCGGATGCCTGGGTCGACCGCGAGGCGCGCAAGGGCAAAGGGCCGAGCGACCATGCCCCGGTGATCGTCGACCTCGACCTGTAACCTCCGCCCGGGCGGGCCACTGCGTCCGGCTGGGTGCTGCGGTTAAGGGCGTGCCTGGTGGGTACCGCCATCGGCGACGGCGCGAAAGGGCGTAAGCTACCCCGGAATCCGCGAGCGTCATTGAGGGGTGCGATCCGGGCCAATCGGATGTGGATGCAGAGGCCGTGAGGGAGGTCTGCAACGGCCGTGTGGCAGGGAAGGCGCCGCCTGCGGCGGCTTGAGAGCGCGGTCGCTGAGGCCAGGCAAGCCCAGGCTGACCTGCAGCGGCGCGTGGACCTGTTCGAGAAGATCGCCGAAGCCGCCGGCGTAGCGCTCGGCGGCCCTGATGATGCGGTCCCCGTGCCGCCGTCCCTGCTGGCCGCGGCGTCGGTGCCGCGCCAGGACGGCGTTCCTGTGCGCCTCACCGTCGACGGCCGGGAGATGATCGCCGTGATCGGCGGCGAGGGCGGAGAGCCGGGCGAATGGTGGGCAGCGATCCGCCGCCTGGCAGCACGGCCGCGGATCGTCCGGTGATCCGCATCGAGCGGGTCACCATGCCCAAGGGGCTCAGGGCCATCGCCGACCGGGATCCGCGGGGTGAGCTGATCATCTACGTATCAGCGGCGGTTGACGCGGATCGCGCGCAGGCCGCGGTGCGGGAAGTGATCCGCGCATCGCGCCGCGCCGGGTGGCGGACCGAGCTACCCCCGGCCGGAGTGGCGCTGCTGGTGGCGCTGCAGCAACTGCTGCGGGGAGGCGCAAGGGCGCTGCGCGCCCAGCGGGCGGCATGGGCGACAGCCGCGACGGCGCTGGTGGCGGGCGGCTCAGCGGCTGCGGTCTTCCTCGTGCCGGCGCCGCACCAGCACATCTCGTCCGCGCCCGCCCAGCCGCCCGTGCGCCGCGCCGCCCTGCCGTACCAGCCGCGCAGCGTGCCTGCCCGCCATCGGGGTCAGGCGCAGCCGGTGGCCGCGCGGCCGTCCCCCTCGGCCGTGTCGCCGGCCTGGCCGGAGCCCGCCCGCACGGCCACCCCGCCGGCGCGCCCGTCGCGGTCGCCGTCCCCGGCGCCGTCGTCTCCCCCGCCGCCGTCGCCGTCCCCCACGCCCACCCCGTCCCCATCGGCAGGCAATCCGGGCGGATGCGTGCCCGTCCTGGTCATCCGCGTGTGCTTGCCCCGTATCCTGCCGTGACTGACCGGATAACCGGCCTCGTTCCGCGGCACGGCCGCGGCCTGCGCGGTTGCGCCGCCCCCGCCGCTAGGGCGGCCGGGGCGGCCGGGGCGGCTAACCGGTCATGCCCGGCTCGCGGCGCTCGTCCTCCTGCTCACGCCAGTTGCGGGCAAGTGCTATCAGCCCGCGCACCACGTCGGGGGGCAGTCCTGGCGTCTCGGAGATGTGCTGCAGGGTCGGGTCGTCGAACTGGGGCTGGCTGGCGACTGCGGCCCGCCTGACCGGCTCGGCGCCGGCCAGAATCCGGCGGCATGACCCGGGGGCCCAGCTCAGCTGGTTCTCGACTGCACCGAGAGTGCTGGCCGACACGCGCTCGCCATTTTCAAGCTTTCCGAGCGTGCGGTCGGTGATGCCGGTCACCGCAGCAAGCGCGCGGCGGTCCCGCATCCCGAGCGCGATGCGCCGTGCGACCACGTAGTCGCCGAGCCGCGCCCAGTCCTGACCTGCCATGTCCACATCCCCTGCCGGAAGATACGAGAAGAATCACACTGCCGCCTGGTGCAGCGGTCACCTACTGGGACCGGTCATCATATTTCTTCGACTTATTTCATATAACTCTCATTACGTACAATAACTCTCTGCTATTACCTTGACATTAAAAACTATATCTTCCTACACTGCTGACATGCTAGCAGTCGAGTCAGCCGAGGCAGCACAGATCCGCGGCGGACGACTGAACGTCGGCATGAAGAAGCCGGAACGCGCAGGGCCGTGTGGCGTGGGCAGCCCGTGCGCCGGCTACTCCGGGGGACACAGGTATGCGGCTGGACGGTACTCGTGACCCGCTCGGGCGAGGGCCTGGTCCTTGCCGCCTGCGCGGTTCCGGCTATAGCGGGCACCTCCCGCGCGACGATCGTGACCGTCGGCACGTCGATCGTGACGGCCAGCGTGGCGATGCGCATGCGGCCATCCCGCTGACTCCTGGCCGAGGGGGCGGGCCAGGGGCAGCGGGCAGGCCGGCCTCCCTGGCGGCAGCCCGGTGCGCAGCGTGAAGGGGAAACCGCCCGAGCCGGACCCCGCAGCGGCCCGCCCGGCCCGCCCGTCCGGCAGCCGGCCAGCAGACGCCGCGCCGGATGCGGTCCGCGCCGAAGCCGCATCGGATGCCAGCCAGATGATCACCGCGGTCTACGGCACGCAGTACTGCTTGCTCGTCCGGCTGGCGGCCCTGCTGGTGGGCGACGTCGGCGCAGCAGAGCAAGTCGTGCAGGATTCCTTTGTCGCGATGCGCGATGCCAGGCGCCGGCTGCCGGACCATGACGGCGCGCTGTGCTACCTGCGCAAGTCCGTGGTGAGCCGGTCACGGTCGGTCGGGCACCAGCCGGTGGCCCGACCGACCGTGACCGGGCGCCCGCCGCACGGGCCGGCCGCGAGGCAGGAGCCGGTCACGGAGCCGGAGCAGCCGGCCCTGATCTCGGCCCTGCGGTCGCTCCCGCCCAGGCAGCGAGAGGCGATCGTGCTCAGGTTCTACCTGGATCTCTCGGAGCCGGAGATCGCTTCCGCCATGGGGGTCCGCCGGGGCGCGGTGACAAGGCACACGGCCCGCGCCATGGCGGCCGTCTCGGGCGTGCTGCAGCCGGGGAGCTGAGCCCTCATCCAGCTGGCCGGCGAAGACCAGCACCGATCCGAGTGCGGCCGCGGGGTGCCGGTTCCGCCAGCGGCCTCGGTGTCCTTGCCGGACCACGTGCGTTCCGCGGCCAGCCGGTGGTGTCACATCGGCTGGTTTCGGCTGGTGTCGTCGGGTTACTGGCTGCTGATGTTGGGTGCGCCGTCGCGGAGGACGTATTTCTGGATCTTGCCGGTCGCCGTCTTCGGCAGTTCGGCGACGAAGGTCACCCCGTGCGGGGCCTTGAAGTGGGCCAGCTGCTCGCGGGTGAACGCGATCAGCTCTTCCCCGGTCGCGGTGGCGCCGTCGCGCAGCACGACGAACGCGTGCGGCGCCTGTCCCCACTTCTCGTGCGGCAGCCCGACGATCGCGGCCTCCTGGACCGCCGGATGGCGCAGCAGCGTTCCCTCCACCTCGACCGAGGAGATGTTCTCCCCGCCGCTGATGATCACGTCCTTGATCCGGTCGCGTATCTCCACGTACCCGTCGGGGTGCAGGACGGCCGCGTCGCCGGTGTGGAACCAGCCATCGCCCATCACCTGCTGCGTCGCTTCGGGGTCACGGTAGTAACCGTCCATCACGGCGTTCCCGCGCACGACGATCTCGCCCAGGGTGCGGCCGTCGGCGGGGACCTCCCGGCCCGTGGCGGCGTCCGCCACCTGCAGCTCACCGGAGGTGAGCAGCTCGACCCCTTGCCGGGCCTTGACCACCGCGCGATCGGCCGGTGACAGCTTCTCGTGTTCGGGCAGCGGAGCGCAGACGGTGATGAACGGCGCGGTCTCGGTGAGCCCGTACACCTGCGTGACCTCCCAGCCGAGCTCTCCTTCGAGCCGCTCGATCGTGGCGGCCGCGGGGGGCGCCCCGGCCGTCACAACGTGCACGCCGGCCTGGACCTTGCCGCGTACGCCGGCCGGCGGGTTCGCGAGCGAGATCAGCACGGTGGGTGCCGCGCATAGCCAGGTCACGTTCTCCTCGCGGATGAGCCGGAACACTTCTGCCGGGTCGACTTTCGGCAGGCAGATGTGGGTGCCGGCGGCGGCGGTCACCGTCCAGGTGTAGGTCCAGCCGTTCGCGTGGAACATCGGCAGGGTCCACAGGTAGCGTTCGCCCACGCCGACCGGCAGGTGCAGCAGGGTGCCGATGGAGTTGATCGCGGCGTTCCGGTGGGTGATCATCACGCCCTTCGGCCGGGCCGTGGTCCCGCTGGTGTAGTTGATCGTGAGCAGGTCCCGCTCGCCGGTCTGCGGCCGGGCGAACCCGGGGCCGGCCGCGGCGATCGCCGCCTCGTAATCCAGCCAGCCGTCCCGGGCGGCGTCGAACGCCACGTAGTGCCGCACGCTGGGCATCTGGTCGCGGACGCGGTCCACGGCGGCCATGTAGTCGCCGGCGGCGCACACCACGCTGGCGCCCGAATGGTTCACGATGTAGGCGAAGTCCGCCGGGGTCAGCCGGTAGTTGACCGGCACGAGAACGGCCCCGAGCTGCGGCACCGCGTAAAAAGACTCCAGCTGCGCGTGCGTATTCGGCGCGATCGTCGCGACCCGCGCGCCCGGCCGGACGCCCAGCCCGTGCAGCGCCGATGACCAGCGGTCGCAGCGATCGAAGAACTGCTCATACGACAACCGCAGCCCGCCGTCAACGACCGCTTCCCGCTGGCCATGCAGACGCCGCGTCCGGCGGGCGAAGTCAAGCGGTGTCAAAGGTGATTCCATGGGTGCCTCCACAGGGTTCGCGGGCTGGCCCGGCGCAGGCGGGCGTGCCGCTCCGGCAGACCGCAGGCTAGGACCGAGCGCATCGACGGACATCCGTTTCTCGTCATCCGGTTCTCATCATCGGTGGCTTCAGCGAAATCCATGCCGGTGAGATGCTGATCGTGGCTGAGCTCCGGGCGCCGGGACGCTGTGCTCCTGCGACATTCAAGAGCGTGACCAGCGGAGATGCCGAGGGTGCAGCGCCACGGCAGACTAGGAGACAGCCCAGCGGGTTTCCTGGCGGAAATTTGCTGGCGGCGGGCACAGCAAGGCAGCCGATCCGCCGCGGCAAGGCGGACCCAGCACCGGAGGCCAGCCGATGACCGGAGGGACCAGCCTGGCGGTCGGCGAGCCGCTCAGCGCACTGCTGGCTCGAGGGGAGCCATCGAGGCCGGCTTTTGTCGTGCCCGAGAGCGGTCACGTGCTCACGTACGCGCAGCTAGCGGCCAGGGTCGAGACACTCGCGCAGCGGCTGGCCGGCGTCGGGGTCCGGCGCGGCGATCGCGTTGCCCTCACGCTGCCCAATGGCCCCGACTTCGTCCTGCTGTTGCTGGCGATCACCGCACTCGGTGCGGCAGCGGCCCCGCTCAACCCCGCGTACACGGAGACGGAGTTCGCCTTCTTCCTGGCGGACATTGCCCCCAGACTGTTCCTTATCCCCGCCAGCCGCCCGGCCGCGGCGGTCGCGGCCGCCGCGGCGACGACGGTGCTCATGGTCGAGGGCGCCGACGACGGGCCGCCGGGACTGCTCGCCGCCGGGAGCCCGGCTGCGCCGCAGCGATCATTCGAGCAGGGCGGGCCGGACGACGTGGCCGTGGTCCTGCACACCAGCGGGACGACCAGCCGCCCGAAGCAGGTTCCCTTGCGCCAGCGAAACCTGATGGCCTCGGCCCGCACGATCGCCGCGCACTACCGGCTCAGCTCCGCGGATGTCTCGTTCTGCGTCATGCCGCTTTTCCACATTCACGGGCTCGTCGCCTCGGCCTTCGCGGCGCTGAGCACCGGCGGAGCGGTCATCGCCCCCCGCCGGTTCACCCCGCACCGGTTCTGGCCGCAGGCCCGCGAGCACGGGGCCACCTGGCTGTCGGCAGGCCCGACGCTGCATCAGATGATCCTCGACAAGGCCGATGCCGGCGGCCCGCCGCCCGCGCTGCGATTCGTGCGCTCGTGCAGTTCGGCGCTGTCACCCGCGCTCGCTGAGCGAGCGGAGCGCAGCTACCGGGTGCCGATGCTGGAGGCCTACGGCATGACCGAGGCGAGCCATCAGATGGCCTCCAACCCGCTGCCCCCGGCCGCGCGGGTGCCGGGCTCGGTCGGGGTGCCGACGGGTACTGAGATCGGCGTGGTCGACAAGGCGGGTACCTTCCTGGCGGACGGAAGCCCCGGCGAGGTCGTCATCCGCGGCCCCGGCGTGATGTCCGGCTACGTGAACAACCCCGCCGCCACGGCCGAGGCGTTCTTCGGCGACTGGTTCCGCACCGGCGACCGCGGGATGCTGCAGGACGGCTACCTCTCCCTGGCGGGGCGGCTCAAGGAGATGATCATCCGTGGTGGCGAGAACATCGCGCCGGCGGAGATCGAGCAGGTGCTCATGTCCCATCCCGCCGTGCGCGACGCGGTCTGCTTCGGAGTCGAGGACGACAAGTACGGCGAGCTGGTGGCCGCCGCGGTCACCCTCGCGCAGGACACCGAGGCCAGGGACCTGATCGAGCACTGCAGGGAGCAGCTGGCGGCATTCAAGGTGCCGGCCGCGATCCACGTCTTGCCCGAGATACCGCGGACGCCAACCGGCAAGGTGCAGCGCCGGCGGGTTGCCGCATTCGTCGCCGGGCGGGCGGCAGGCCAGTGAGATTCGCTGTGCTCGGCGCCGGGGCGATAGGCGCCTACGTGGGAGCCGCGCTCGCGCGCGGCGGCGCGGATGTCACCCTGATCGCCAGGGGCGAGCACCTCGCGGCGATGGCCGAGCATGGTGTCCGGGTGCTGTCGCCCCGCGGCGACTTCACCGCCCGTCCGCGCGCGACTGGCGACCTTGCGGCTGTCGCCGCAGCCGACGTTGTATTCGTCGCGCTCAAGGCCTACAGCCTGCCCGAGATCGCGCCGCGCCTCGGGACGCTGCTCGCGCCGGGCGCCGCGGCCATCTGGGCGCAGAACGGGATTCCGTGGTGGTTCTTCCAGTCACTCCCGGAGCCCGTGGGCGGCGCGGGCCTGGAGAGCGTGGACCCGGGCGGAGTGATCGCCGGCTCGATCGGCCCCGAGCACAACGTCGGCTGCGTGGCCTACTGCTCGACGGAGATCATCGAGCCAGGGGTGATCCGGCATATCGAGGGCACCCGGTTCACCCTCGGCGAGCCAGCCGGGCCGGCGTCGGAGCGGTGCAGGCTGATCTCGGCTGCGTTCGCCGCGGGCGGGCTGAAGGCACCAGTCGAAGCCCGGCTGCGCGACCAGATCTGGCTCAAGCTCGTCGGCAACGTGGCGTTCAACCCGATCACCGCACTGACCAGGGCGACGCTCGGGGAACTTGGCACGGTGCCCGAGATGCATGACCTGCTCCGGGCGATCTTCAGTGAATGCGCTGCGGTGGCCGGCCGGCTCGGGATCAGGTTCCCTGTCTCGCTGGACCGGCGGCTTGAGGCCGGACTGGCCGTGGGCGACCACAAGACATCGATGCTGCAGGACCTGGAGGCCGGGAAGCGGCTCGAGCTGGACTGCATGACCGGAGCGGTCGTGGAACTTGCTGAGCGACTGGGCATCGACGTCCCGCATGTCCGGACCGTCCATGCCTGCGCGAAGCTCCTTGACCATTTGCGGACCGCATCATCACGCCAGGCCAGCAGCCGCCGGTGAGGCCCGGCTTCATGGAAAAGCGATCCGTCGCTACAAGCGTCATCAGCCCGCTCGGACTTGTGCAAAGCGCCGCCACAGCGTCAGCGCGGCTACGGCCAGCACGACGACAGCGACCACTGTCAGGACGACGCTGGCCGGCGGGATCTGCAAGGCCAGGATCCGGCGAGGCTACGCCCGCTGCCCGGGGGACACCAGGCCGCTCTCGTAGGCGATGACGACGAGCTGGGCGCGGTCGCGGGCATTGAGCTTGGTCATGATGCGGCTGACGTGGGTCTTGGACGTCAGCGGGCTGAGGTAGAGGCGGGCAGCGATCTCGTCGTTGGACAGCCCGGCCGCGACGAGTGCCATCACCTCGCGCTCCCGCGTCGTCAGGACTTCCAGTATCCGGTTCGTTGCTGGCGGGCGGTCTGGCCGGCTGGCGATGTCGGTGATGAGCCGGCGTGTCACGCCAGGTGACAGCAGCGCATCGCCGCGGGCGACGACCCGGACGGCCTGGATCAGCTCGGCGGGCTCGGAGTCCTTGACGAGGAAGCCGCTGGCACCAGCCCGGATGGCCTGGTAGACGTACTCGTCGGACTCGAAGGTAGTCAGGATGATCACTTTCACCCCGGCCATGTCCTCGTCGGCCGCCAGCCGCCGGGTGCCCTCCAGGCCGTCGACGCCGGGCATCCGAATGTCCATCAGGACGACATCTGCCCGCTCGCGGCGGGCCAGGTCCAGCGCCTGTGCGCCGTCGGCCGCCTCGCCGACCACCTCGATGCCGTCGGCCGAGTCGAGCAGCACACGGAAACCGGCTCGGATGAGGGCCTGATCGTCGGCGAGCAGCACGCGGATCACGACCGCGTGCCTTCCCCGAGCGGCGCGGTGGCGGAGTCGGCGGCCTGCCTGTCGAGAGGCAGCCGGGCGGCGACCAGGTAACCCCCGGCAGGGGCAGGGCCGGCCTCGACCGCGCCGCCGACCGATGCCGCTCGCTCACGCATGCCGATGAGCCCGTGCCCGGTCCCTTCACTCAGGGCGGCCGGGGAGCCCCGGCCGGTGTCGGCGACATCGATCCGCAGCTCGGCGTCGTCGTAGGTCAGCGACACCGTCGCGGTAGCCGGCCCGGCGTGCCTGATGGCGTTGGTCAGTGACTCCTGCACGATCCGGTAGGCAGCCAGGTCGACCGCCGCCGGCAGTGGCCGCGGCTGGCCCGTCACCCGGAGGCTCGTTGCCAGTCCGGCCCGGACGGTCCCGGTGACCAGGGCGTCGATCTGCGCAAGCCCGGGCGCCGGCTGGGTCGTGTCGCCATCGTCGGCCTGGCGCAGCACGTTGAGGATCGCTCGCAACTCGCGCAGGCCCTCCTTGCTGGCGACCTTGATGGCCTGCAGCGCTGTGGCGGCCGCATCGGGTTGCTCGGCGAGCACGTGGGCGGCCACCCCGGCCTGCACGTTGATG
>WNFB01002751.1_pt1 | contig 15367 bp, 17 predicted proteins | sample 5400501 | NCBI WGS metagenome assembly WNFB01 (sample SAMN13153341, study PRJNA577476) | soil metagenome | isolation source: 200 cm saprolite under Douglas fir tree site 2 hole 1 | place: USA:California | collected 2015-04-18
ATGAACACGCTGAAACGCAAGGATGAAGCCGCGCCCGCCGTGCCGCCGAATCCGACGCGCCAGGAAGAATTGCTGACCGAGATCCGCGATCTCCTCAAGAAGGCTTGACGTGGCCGAAAAGAACGAGCGCGCGATCAAGGTCGTCGCCGAAAATCGCAAGGCCCGGTTCAACTACGCGATCGAGGACACGGTGGAAGCGGGCATCGCGCTGACCGGCACCGAGGTCAAGTCGATCCGCAACGGCAAGACCACCATCGCGGAATCCTATGCCGATACCAAGGGCGGCGAAATCTGGCTGATCAACGCCAATATTCCGGAATATCTGCAGGCCAATCGCTTCAACCACGAGCCGAAGCGGCCGCGCAAGCTGCTGCTGCACAGAAAGCAGATCAACAAGCTGATGGGCGCGGTCGACCGCGACGGCATGACGCTGATTCCGCTAAAGCTCTATTTCAATGAACGCGGCCGCGCCAAGCTCTTGCTGGCGGTAGCGAAGGGCAAGAAGTTGCACGACAAGCGCGAGAGCGAGAAGAAGCGCGACTGGGGCAGGGAGAAAGGCCGCCTGCTGCGGGCGCGGGGATGATATTTCGAATATTGTAGGATGGGTTGAACGCAGTGAAACCCATCACCATGGACGTTGATGGGTATCGCCTCATCGGGCGCGCATTCGCGCCACCCGTTGGCCCCACCCATCCCGCAAGGCAATGAGGGCCCGATGAACCAAAAGAATCTGCTTGAAGTCGACTGGAGCAAAATTCCGGCGCCGGCCGACGACGGCGCGGCGGCACATCTGAAGGGCATGACGGTCCCGCCGATCAGCCTGATCGCGACCGACGATAGCTCGGTGACCCTGTCCGCGCTGCCGGGGCGGGTCGTGGTGTTCGCCTATCCCAGAACCGGCGAGCCCGGCAAGATCGCGCTGGTCGATGACTGGGACATGATCCCGGGTGCGCGGGGCTGCACGCCGCAAACCTGCGCGTTTCGCGACCTCCATGCGGAATTGAAGGCGGCAGGCGCGAGATACGTGTTCGGCCTGTCGACGCAAAGCAACGCCTACCAGACCGAAATGGCCTCGCGGCTGCATCTGCCGTTCTCGGTTTTGTCCGACGAGAAGTTAACGCTGACGCATGCGCTGGATTTGCCGACCATGGACGTGGCGGGCCTGACCCTGATCAAGCGGCTGGCACTGATCGTCGATGACGGGCGCATCACCCACGTGTTCTATCCGGTGTTTCCGCCGGACCGAAACGCCGGCGACGTGCTGGCGTGGTTGAAGGAAAACCCGGTTTGACAAATGCCGCCGTCATCCCCGGGATGAACGCAATTGTGTTCACCCGTGAGGTGCGAGCCCCTCTTGGGCGAGCCTCGAAGGATGAAGTGTCCGGCGCATGTGGCTATCCTTCGAGGCGCGCAAGAAAACGAGCGCACCTCAGGATGACGGCGTGCGTATTGCGCGAGCCCCTTAACCCAACTCCGCTCTTACCTTCGCAAATACGCTGCGAAACATCTGTGGCGTCAGCACCCGCGTATTGGTGTTGTAGCGCGAGCAGTGATAGCTGTCGTAAAGTTTGGTGACGCCAGCCTGATGCACCGCGCCATGCGCAAACGGCGCCGCAGCGGCCCGCAAGCCCAGCGCCTTCAGCGTCGATTCATGCGCGACCCGGCCGAGCGCCACGATCGCGCGCAAGTTCGGCATGGTCTCGATGGTCGCGATGAGAAATTGGCGGCAGACGTTGATTTCCGCCGGTTGCGGCTTGTTCTGCGGCGGCACGCAGCGGACCGCGTTGCTGATGCGGCAATCGACCAGCATCAGCCCGTCGTCGGGGCGCGCCCGATAATGGCCTTTGGCAAAGCCGTATTCGAGCAGCGTCGCATAGAGCAGGTCGCCGGCGTAGTCGCCGGTGAAGGGCCGGCCGGTGCGATTGGCGCCTTGCAGGCCGGGCGCGAGGCCGACGATCAGCAACCGCGCATCGGGATCGCCGAACGACGGCACCGGTGAATTGAACCATTGCGGTTCGCGTGCTCGCGCCGCCTCACGGAAGCCTAAGAGCCTTGGGCAGAGCGGACAATTGCGATCGGGTTCGCCGCGGAGCAGGGCGGCGGCGAGCAACGGCCCGCCGCGCGCCGGATCATTCTCAATCGTCGAATTCGTCGTCATCGCCCCTCGGCGCCATGGTGGTCGCGCGCTGCAGGAATTGCGGCGCGTGATGACGCGGCTCCCGCGGCGGCGGCCGCTCGGATGGATCGCGGCCGAGCTTGGATTGCAGCTCCACCAGATCGGTGAAGACGTCGGCCTGGCGCCGCAGTTCGTCGGCGATCATCGGCGGCTGGCTCGAAATCGTCGAGACCACGGTAACCCGGACGCCGCGACGCTGCACCGCTTCGACCAGCGAGCGGAAATCGCCGTCGCCGGAAAACAGCACGATCTGGTCGACGTGCTCGGCAAGTTCCATTGCATCGACTGCGAGCTCGATATCCATGTTGCCCTTCACCTTGCGGCGACCGCTGGCGTCGATGAATTCCTTGGTCGCCTTGGTGACGACGGTGTACCCGTTGTAGTCGAGCCAGTCGATCAGCGGACGGATCGATGAATATTCCTGATCCTCAATAATCGCGGTGTAGTAGAACGCGCGCAGCAGCGTCCCGCGACTTTGAAATTCCTTGAGCAGGCGCTTGTAGTCAATGTCGAAGCCGAGCGTCTTGGCGGTTGCGTAGAGGTTGGCGCCATCGATAAAGAGCGCGATTTTATTCGAAGCAGGTGACATGGTTTCTCGCCTGGTTGTTGTTTGTTGGTCAACGTTTTTGGCGCGGCGGCAGCGGGCCGAGCATTTCAAAGAACTTATACAGCCAAAGCCCGGCGGATCAGTCTGAACAGACGGAGAGGTAAGGGCAATAGACGTCGTATACTTTTGACGTGCAATGAAGCGTTTTCTTGTCCGAACCGCTGTTTGTGAAGGCTCAGGACACTCCGGCTGGCGAGCCCCCGGACAGATTAGCAGCGCCGATTGCGCCGGCCAAATCATAAATTGGTCTTGCGTAGCGCGTCTGGTGCCTATAACTAACGCCCATAATCAACATATTCGGCCCCATTTAACGGAGCGACAGTCGATGGCGCGCGTCACCGTAGAAGACTGCATTGATAAAGTAGACAACCGGTTCGACCTGGTCCTGTTGGCGGCGCACCGGGCCCGAATGATATCGTCCGGTTCACAACTTACGGTTGACCGCGATAACGACAAGAACCCGGTTGTATCGTTGCGCGAAATCGCCGATTCGACCATTTCGCCCGAGGATTTGCGGGAAGAACTGGTTCATTCATTGCAGAAGTTCGTCGAAGTCGACGAACCCGAGCCCGATACCGTGCCCTTGATCGGGTCGGCCGGCGCCAGCGTCGACGCCGACGACACCGAGGTCGCCGTCGAGCGGATGACCGAGGAGGAACTCCTGAAGGGTCTCGAAGGCCTGGCGCCTCCGGAAGAGCAGCCCGAAGAGGACGAATAGACCGGTTGGCTTTGTACCGCCGGCATCCCGCACGACCTGATTTACCAAAAGGCCCGGACATTTGTCCGGGCCTTTGCTTTTCTTGACGTTTTCATGGTTACCATGCGTCCATCTGCGGCGCGGGCGAATTCTGCGACCTCTGCCTTCGATTTGATCGGAGGGCAGGCGGTTTGGCGTTAGACTGCGACGGGACGTTCCAAAGTCCGGCTCCCGACCCCCGACGGGCGCTGGTTGGTTCGAGAACGCGCTGGGTTGTGTTGTGAACAGGTCACACCTCGACCCCGACATGAAGGCACGATGCGATGGCGTTTAGACGCCGCAGTCCACGGCAAATGCAGGCCGCGACCGATTCGGTCGCCGTGGCGGCGCCGTCGGCTGCGCCGGCGAAGCCGGTCAGGTCACCGCGCTCGCGCATGATGCGGCAATACGATCTGGTCGAGCGCGTCAGGTCGTATAACCCCGACACCAACGAAGACCTGCTGAACCGCGCCTATGTCTACGCCATGAAGGCGCATGGCACGCAAACCCGCGCATCCGGCGACCCGTATTTCTCGCATCCGCTCGAGGTCGCGGCGATCCTTACCGACCTCAAGCTCGACGATGCCACCATCGTCGCGGCGCTGCTGCACGACACCATCGAGGACACCGAAGCCACCCGCGCCGAAATCGACCACATCTTCGGGCACGAGATCGGCGCGCTGGTCGAGGGCCTCACCAAGCTGAAGCGGCTGGAGCTGGTGTCGCGCGAGGCCAAGCAGGCCGAGAACCTGCGCAAATTGCTGCTGGCGATCGCCGACGATGTCCGCGTGCTCCTGATCAAGCTCGCCGATCGTTTGCACAACATGCGCACGCTGGAGTTCGTGCCGCCCACGGCGCGCCACCGGATCGCCGAGGAGACGCTCGACATCTATGCGCCGCTTGCCGGCCGCATGGGCATGCAGGAGATGCGCGAAGAGCTCGAAGACCTCTCGTTCCGCACGCTCGATCCGGAAGCTTACGCGGTGGTGATGCAGCGGCTGGATGCGCTGGCCGAGCGCAACCGCAACCTGATCGGCGAAATCGAGAGCCAGCTCACCAAGAATCTTCAGAACAACGGCATGACGGCGCATGTCTATGGCCGGCGCAAGCAGCCGTTTTCGATCTGGACCAAGATGGAGCGCAAGTCTGTCGGCTTCGAGCAATTGTCGGATATTTTCGGATTCCGCGTCGTGATGAATGACGTCGAAGCCTGCTACCGCGCGCTCGGCGTGGTGCACACCACGTGGCCGGTGGTGCCCGGCCGGTTCAAGGATTACATCTCGACACCGAAGCAGAACGATTATCGTTCGATTCACACCACCGTGATCGGTCCCGGCAACCAGCGCGTCGAATTGCAGATCCGCACCGAGGAGATGGACCAGATCGCCGAATTAGGCATCGCCGCGCATGCCTTCTACAAGGACGACGTCGGCTCGCCGACCGAACTCCTGAAGCGGGAATCCAACGCTTTCGCGTGGCTGCGCCACACCGTCGGCATTTTGTCGGAAAGCGCCAATCCGGAAGAGTTTTTGGAACATACCAAGCTGGAGCTGTTTCACGATCAGGTGTTCTGCTTTACCCCGAAGGGAAAGCTGATCGCGCTGCCGCGGCAGGCTAATGTGATCGACTTCGCCTACGCGGTGCATACCGATGTCGGTAACAGCGCGGTTGGATGCAAGATCAACGGCAAGTTCGCGCCGCTGTCGTCCGAGCTGCAAAACGGCGACGAGGTCGAGGTCTTGACCTCGGAAGCCCAGTCGGCGCCGCCATCGGCCTGGGAATCGCTTGCGGTCACCGGCAAGGCCCGGGCGGCGATCCGGCGTGCGACGCGCACGGCCGTGCGCGATCAATATGCCGGCCTTGGCCGCCGGATCGTGGAGCGGCTGTTCGTCCGCGCAAAAATCGAATACGCCGACGACAAGTTGAAGGGCGCGCTGCCGCGGCTGGCGCGCGCCTCGATCGACGACGTGATGGCGGCGGTCGGCCGCGGCGAGATGAAGGCGTCCGACGTCGCGCGCGCGATGTATCCCGATTACAAGGAAGAACGGGTCGCGCGATACGGCGCCCCCAAGAAGAGCCTGGCGGTCAAACTCAAGCTGAAATCGCCGCCCGACCCCGCGCGCAGCCCGTCGGCGATACCGGTGCGCGGCATCAACTCCGATTTGCCGGTCAAGTTCGCGCCGAACGGCGGCGCGGTGCCGGGCGACCGGATCATCGGGATCGTTTCGCCGGGGGAAGGCATCACGATCTATCCGATCCAGTCGCCGGCGCTAAAGGATTTCGAAGACGAGCCGGAACGCTGGCTCGACGTGCGCTGGGACGTCGACGAAACGACGCCGCAGCGCTTTCCGGCGCGAATCATGATCGACAACGTCAACGAGCCCGGCAGCCTTGCCCAGGTGGCGACCGTGATCGCCGAGCACGACGGCAATATCGACAACATCAACATGAGCAGACGCTCGCCGGATTTCACCGAACTGACTATCGATCTTGAGGTCTATGACCTGAAGCATCTCAGCGCTATCATCGCCCAGTTGCGCGCCAAGGCCGTGGTCGCACGGGTCGAGCGCGTCAATGGGTAGTAAAGTTCGTCATTGCCGGGCATAGTGGTCTGCCTTGCGCAGACTACGTATACTTGTCTACGCTCCCGGCAATCCATTCTTTTCAAGAAGATGGATGCGCGGGTCGAGCCCGCGCATGACAGCCGGAGTGTTCAGCCGCCCTCTAAATTCTAGTGCGAGTCCGTTATGCCGAAAGCTCTTCCGCTGCGCCTCGGAGTCAATGTCGATCACGTCGCCACCCTTCGCAACGCGAGGGCGGGCCGCAATCCCGATCCGGTGCGCGCTGCGCTTGTTGCGATCGCGGCCGGCGCCGACGGCATCACCGCGCATCTGCGCGAGGACCGCCGCCACATCCGCGACGAGGACATGGCGCGGCTGAAGGCGGAGATCTCCAAGCCGCTGAATTTCGAGATGGCGGCGACCGAGGACATGCTGCGGATCGCGCTCGCGACCAAGCCGCATGCGGCGTGCCTGGTGCCCGAGCGCCGCGAAGAACTCACCACCGAGGGCGGCCTCGACGTGGTCGGGCAGCACAACGCGCTGGCGCCGTTTATCGCCAGATTGAACGATGCCGGGGTGCGGGTGTCGCTGTTCATCGGCGCCGAGCCGCGGCAGATCGAGATGGCGGCAAAGCTGCGTGCGCCGGTGATCGAGATTCACACCGGCGCCTGGTGCGACGCCGTGGTCGATGGTCATGACGCCAAGGCCGAATCGGAATGGCAGCGGATCGTCGCAGGCGCAGGCCTGGCGCGCTCGGCCGGGCTGGAAGTCCATGCCGGTCACGGGCTCGATTATGTGACCGCGGAGAAGATCGCAGGCTTACCGGAGATCGTCGAATTGAATATCGGCTACTACATGATCGGGGAGGCGTTGTTCACGGGCCTCGGAGAGACGGTTCGCGCGATGCGGGCGGCAATGGACCGCGGGCGCAAGATGGCCGCGGGTCAACCGCCCGACAGCTGGAACCTTGCGGGCAAGACATGATCCTCGGCATCGGCTCCGACCTGATCGACATCCGTCGCGTCGCCAAAGTCATCGAGCGCCACGGTGACCGCTTTCTCGACCGCATTTTCACCGACGCCGAGCGCGCCAGGGCCGGGCGCCGTGCGAAAAGCGAGAAGATGGTGGTCGCAACCTACGCCAAGCGGTTTGCCGCCAAGGAAGCCTGTTCCAAGGCGCTCGGCACCGGCATCCGGCGTGGCGTGTGGTGGCGGGATATGGGGGTGGTGAACCTGCCGGGTGGCCGTCCAACCCTGCGGCTGACGGGCGGGGCGCTGGCCCGGCTCGAGGCGCTGACGCCCCCAGGGCACGAGGCGCGGATCGATCTGAGCATTACCGACGACTGGCCGCTGGCGCAGGCCTTTGTCATAATTTCGGCAGTCAATGTCGGCAAACCGTGACACCCCGGAAGGCGGTCTCCGGCGGTTTGCCGCGAAACTAAAAATATCAGATGCATCAATGGATTAGCAAGTTTTGATACGGTCGTTGATTGCGCGGCTGCGAACAACCGTCTAAAACGCTTGGCGTCTTGATCCGAAGTTCGTTTATATCGCTGCATCTTCCTGGCGACTTCGGATTCCAAGGGTACCGAAAAACTCTGATTCTAGTGTGGTTTAGGTCCGGAATCTCGCTTGGCAGCCTTTCAGCGAGGGCTAAAGGGAGCTTCCGGACCTAAGCCACCCTAGGGGGAACATCTAGTCGGGCGAATTCGGGCTTGCGCCAAAATTCGCTCTCAATATCAGCATCAAGACCATTTTGTCGGCGCGAAGCGAGGGGCGATTCGCGCGCGCAAAATGTTCTGCCACCGTACGGCGGTCGCGAAGGGAATTGGGAAAAGCGATGAGCGTGACATCCGGGACAAAATCTGAGAGCGGCTTTGGTGAAACCGTCCGCGTCGTCATTCATGCCCTGTTGATCGCGCTCGTGATCCGCACCTTCCTGTTCCAGCCCTTCAACATCCCCTCGGGATCGATGAAGGCAACTCTCCTGGTCGGCGACTATCTGTTCGTCTCGAAATATTCCTACGGCTACAGCCACTACTCTATACCGTTGTCGCCGCCTTTGTTTTCGGGACGCGTATTCGGCTCCGAGCCGGCGCGGGGCGACATCGTTGTGTTCCGGTTGCCCAAAGACGATACCACCGACTACATCAAGCGCGTGATCGGGTTGCCGGGCGACCGCATCCAGATGAAGGATGGGCTGCTCTACATCAATGACAAGCCGGTGCAACGCGAGCGCCTGAGCGATTTCGTCGGCGAAGACCCTTGCGGCTCCGATGCCACTTCGCGGGTCAAGCGCTGGAAGGAGACGCTGCCGAACGGCGTCACCTACCAGTCGCTGGATTGTGTCGACAACGGTTTCTACGACAACACCAGTGTCTACACCGTGCCGCCCGGCCACTTCTTCATGATGGGCGACAACAGGGACAACTCGACCGACAGCCGGGTGCTGTCGGCGGTGGGTTACGTGCCGTTTGAGAATATCGTCGGCCGCGCCCAGATGATTTTCTTCTCGATTGCCGAAGGCGAACACGCCTGGATGTTCTGGCGCTGGCCCACCGCGGTGCGCTGGAATCGCATATTCTCAATTGTGCGATGAACGACGAAACAGCTGATATCCAGATCTTGTCGTCATCAGGCGAAGCAGGCCATCAGTCTGAGACGGCGAGCGAACCTGCGGCGGCGAAGAAAAAGCGCAGCAAGATAAGCGCCAAGGCCGCCGCTGCGGCGATCGAGGCGCGGATCGGCCACAAATTCGCCGACGCCACCCTGCTGGCGACGGCCTTCACGCATGTTTCCGCGCTGAAATCCGCCCGCAAGCGTGGCGACAGTTACCAGCGCATGGAATTTCTCGGCGACCATGTGCTTGGGCTGATTGTATCCGACATGCTGTATCGCGCCTTCCCGAATGCCGATGAAGGCGAACTGTCGAAGCGGCTCGCCGATCTCGTGCGCAAGGAGAGTTGCGCGGATGTCGCGAAGTCGCTCGGGCTGGTCGACGACATCAAGCTTGGCGCGGTCGGCGCCGGCGCCGGCGCGCGCTTACGCAAATCCGTGCTTGGCGACGTCTGCGAGGCGGTGATCGGTGCTGTGTTTCTCGACGGCGGCTACAGTGCTGCGGCGCAGTTCGTCGAGCGCAACTGGACCGAGCGGATGCGCAAGCCGCGGCGGCCGCTGCGCGATCCCAAGACGGTGCTGCAGGAATGGGCGCAGGGCAAGGGGCTGCCGACACCGGTCTATCGCGAAATCGAGCGCACCGGGCCGCATCACGATCCGCAGTTTCGCGTCGCCGTGGATTTGCCGGGACTGGCGCCGGCCGAGGGCCTCGGCGGCAGCAAGCGCGCCGCCGAAAAGGTCGCGGCGTCCGTGATGATCGCGCGCGAAGGCGTCGGCGGCGGCAGCAATGATGGATGAACTCCCTGACGATGCCGCGCCGGTCGCGACGCGCTGCGGCTTTGTCGCGCTGATCGGCGCCCCCAATGTCGGCAAATCCACGCTGGTCAATGCTCTTGTCGGCTCCAAGGTCACGATCGTCTCGCGCAAGGTGCAGACCACCCGCGCGCTGATCCGCGGCATCGTGATCGACAACAACGCCCAGATCATTCTGGTCGACACGCCCGGGATTTTCCTGCCCAAGCGGAGGCTGGATCGCGCCATGGTGTCGACCGCGTGGAGCGGGGCGCATGACGCCGATCTGGTCTGCGTGCTGCTCGATGCGCGCGAGGGCATTGACGAGGAAGCCGACGCCATCCTCACCAAGGTGGCGACCGTTCGTCACGAGCGAATTCTGGTGCTCAACAAGATCGATCTGGTTCCGCGCGAAAAACTGCTGGCGCTGACCAAGGCGGCCAATGACCGCCTGAGTTTCGAAAAGACCTTCATGGTTTCGGCGCTGTCTGGCGATGGCGTCGACGACCTCAGGCATACGCTGGCGGAGATGGTGCCGCCGGGCCCGTTTCACTATCCCGAGGATCAGATGTCGGACGCACCGATGCGGCATCTGGCGGCTGAAATCACCCGGGAAAAAATCTTCCGCCAGTTGCATCAGGAACTGCCATATCAATCCACCGTTGAGACCGATAGCTGGACCGAGCGCAAGGACAAGTCCATCCGCATCGAGCAAACGATCTTTGTCGAGCGCGAAAGCCAGCGCAAGATCGTGCTCGGCAAGGGTGGCGCCACCATCAAGTCGATCGGCGCGGACTCACGCAAGGAAATCGCCGAGATCGTGGGCGTCCCCGTGCACCTGTTTTTGTTCGTGAAGGTGCGCGAAAACTGGGGCGACGATCCCAACCGCTACCGTGAAATGGGACTTGAATTCCCGAAGGAATAGCCGGCGCCCGCGATGAACGTACCGAAAAATGTCATTTGGTTTGAAGTGCTGCTGTATCTGTCGCTGACGCTCGACGCGCTGTCGGTCGCGTTCCAGGATCGAACGCCGAGCGCGGAGATGACGGAACAGATGATCACGGTCGCGACCGTGATGGCGGCCTGCCTGATCCTGCTCTTGGTCTACTTCGTCTGGCTCGCCGCGCAACGGCGGAAAAACTGGCCGCGCTGGGCGCTGGCTGCCGCAGGGGTGCTTTCGGTTATCCAGCTGATGCAGATCATCGCCGACGGTGGCCTGCAGCTCGATAGCGGCATCGAGATCGTTTCATGCATCCTGACGGCTGCCGGGCTGTATTTTTCCTTTACCGGCGACGCCCAGGGCTGGTTCAACGGGTAGCTCACAGTCTCGTGTCCCGGACGCGGTGCAGCGCCCGGGGCACGCAGTCACAGAAGCTGCGTCCAGCAACGGAATCCTGTACACTCCACTCCATGGAATGGACCGACGAAGGCATCGTGCTGGGGGTGCGGCGGCATGGCGAATCCTCAGCCATCGTCGAACTCTTGACGCGCGGCCACGGCCGCCACCTCGGCCTGGTGCGCGGCGGGGCGGGTTCGCGGATGCGGCCCTTGCTGCAGCCCGGCAACAGCGTGCGCGCGGTGTGGCGGGCGCGGCTCGACGAGCATCTCGGCTATTACCAGATCGAGGGCACGAGGCTGCGCGCGGCTGCCGTGCTGGCGTCGTCGCACGCGGTCTATGGCGTGACGCATATGGCCTCGCTGGCGCGGCTGTTGCCGGAGCGCGATCCGCACGAAGACATCTACGAGATGCTGGAACGAACCCTCGACGACTTCGACGACATCGGCGAAGCCGCGGTGCATCTCGTCAAGTTCGAACTGGCGATGCTCGCCGAACTCGGTTTTGGGCTCGATCTGGAAACCTGTGCCGCTACCGGCGGGACGTCTGATCTGATTTATGTGTCGCCGAAATCCGGCGGCGCGGTGTCGCGGCAGGCTGGCGATCCCTGGCGCGAGCGGCTGCTGCGGTTGCCGCCGTTCTTGCGCTCGTCCGGCGGCGGCCCGAACGGTTGGTCGGATCAGGATCTTCAGGACGGTTTTGCGCTGACGGGCATGTTCCTATTGCGCCACGTGCTGGAGCCGCGCGGGCAGGGCCACTCCGACGCCCGCGATGGTTTTATCAACGCGGTGACGAAACACCGGGCGAGAATGGCGGTTCCTTAGAGCCGAACCCGATTTGCGGCGCTGGTGCCGAAGGACGGGCTCCGCGCCACAACAAAGATGCAACAATAGCGGGGGTAAATTCAGCGCGGTGCAGTGCGACCTTGTTTTTCAATCGGCGAGTCGGCTAATTTTCTCTTGGGTCGGCGCTAAATGCGTGTTCCATCAATGGAACTTAGCTGCGTCGAGCAACTTGAACTGGGGCAAGAAGGGGTTTTGGATAATGTGGACACGCTGGACGTGCGTCGCTGCGATTTGCCTGGGGCTGGCTCCGCCAGCGAAGGCTGCCGAGCGCTCCGGACTGGTTCATCGCGCGTCGTGCACGGTCGTTCGGTTCTACGTTGCCAAGTTCTCGGCGTTCGCCGCCGAGACATGGGCGCGCAATCACGGGGCCACCGAAGCCGAAATCGACGCCGCCCGGCATTGCCTCAAAGACGCGCCCGCCCAGACCGCGCAGGCCGGTCAATAATCAAAGTTTCCGCACCCAGTTTCCCAAAAACGTTCCATAGGCGTTCACTGGCGTCCAACCCGGCGAGCGTGGAATGGCCGAATAGCCGCAGATTGCGGCCTGAATGGAGCCGACCATGCCCAATTGGGTGGGCCACTTCTCGCATTGGTCGTCCTCGTAGGGTTCATTGGCTTTGCATTTCGCCAAGGTTTGAAGGTGACGCCAGACACGGACAATCCCGACAATCAGTACAGCGGCGGCCCATCCGGAGACGGATCGCACCACGGCGTTGATGGGCACGTTTGAGGGGCGCGCTTAAACGCCCCAAGAACATTTCGTGAAAGGGGTGTTCCGCCAGTGGAACACCCTGAGATAGCGCGTCTCTGCTAGACTGCGGCGATGAGCGATTCGACCCCGTACAACTACAGATGCCCAAACTTGGAATGTCGCGCCGAATACGTTGCCGTGCAGCGGACCGACGCTTCCCTGCGCAAGCCGAGGTGCATCGAATGCGCAACGCCGTTCCTTGCCATGCAGAAGGGTCTGTATATCCAATATGAGGCCGCGTGGCCCGTCACCCTCGCGCTGCCAGACTTGGCCTGATGGCCGGCTGGCGATCCTAGTCGCGGAAACGATCCTCCAGCAACGGCGGGAGTATCTTCATGATGATCGATCCCAAGCCCAAGCTGATCGCAGCTCTCGGCAACGCGCAGGAATACCTTGATCTGGCGACCAGCGCCAAGGATCGCGGCGAGCGCGCGTTCTACGAACGTATTGCAGAGCTGTACATAAAGATCGCGCAGGAGCTTGAGGCGCTGGTCGAGGGATAGGGCGCATCGCCTACCGCAACGGGTCGCAAACGGGTCCCAGCATTCGCTAATTCAAACCCGGCAACTCCCCGTCTGAGCGAGGGCACGCCCATGGAAAGTCCGCGCAATGTGAGTGGGATCACAGCACCTGGGCTCACTCCGCCTATCCTCCGAGGACGATAATGGCGGGAGTATCCGATGTTCGACAGAACCGACTTGGTGACGATTGCCACGGCAGTCTCGCTGGCGGGCTATGCCGCGATGGCACTGTGGTATGTGGCGTTATTCGATATCGGACTCACGCGCGAAGGGGTCCGCATCGCGGCGACGGTCGCCGCAATCCTTTTGGGCGCGGTGGTCGCGATAGATTTCCTCGTCAGGAAGCTGGCCAAGCGCAAGTGAGCCGGGAACGCGGGGGGAGCAGGCCGGCCAATCATCAAAGTTTCCAAGCCCGCCTGAAAATGAGGCGCGTGCCGCCCCTGATTCGCGGCTTGCCCGATTCGCCTCCAGCGTTTAACTCCTCCCCATGGGAAAAAGACTGATTCCACCGGAGCCGGCGGAAATCCACGAGGTCATGCTGCGCGACGCGCTCGAGGAGCGCTATCTCCAGTACGCGCTCTCGACCATCATGCACCGCGCGCTGCCGGACGCCCGCGATGGGCTAAAGCCGGTGCATCGCCGCATTCTCTATGGCATGCGCCTGTTGCGGCTCGACCCCGGCACGCCATTCAAAAAGTCCGCCAAAATCGTCGGCGACGTGATGGGCTCGTTCCATCCGCATGGCGACCAGTCGATCTACGACGCGCTGGTGCGGTTGGCGCAGGATTTCTCCTCGCGCTATCCCTTGGTCGACGGGCAGGGCAATTTCGGCAATATCGACGGCGATAACCCCGCCGCCTACCGCTATACCGAAGCGCGCATGACCGAGGTCGCGCGGCTGCTGCTCGAAGGCATCGACGAGGACGGCGTCGAATTCCGGCCCAATTACGACGGCCAGTCGAAAGAGCCGGTGGTGCTGCCCGGCGGATTTCCGAACCTGCTCGCCAACGGCTCGCAGGGCATCGCGGTCGGCATGGCGACCTCGATCCCGCCGCACAACGCGGCCGAGCTGTGCGACGCGGCGCTGCATCTGATCGACAAGCCCGAGGCAAAGTCGAAGGCCCTGTTGAAGTGGGTCAAGGGTCCGGATTTTCCGACCGGCGGCATCATCGTCGATTCCAAGGAAAGCATCGCGGAAGCCTATGTGACCGGGCGCGGCTCGTTCCGCACCCGCGCCAGATGGGTCCAGGAAGAAGGCGCCCGCGGCACCTGGGTCGTCGTCATCACCGAAATTCCCTGGCTGGTGCAGAAATCCCGGCTGGTCGAGAAGATCGCCGAACTGCTCAACGACAAGAAGCTGCCGCTGGTCGGCGACGTCCGCGATGAGTCCGCCGAAGACATCCGCCTCGTGATCGAGCCGAAATCCCGCGCGGTCGATCCTGAATTGCTGATGGAATCGCTGTTCCGGCTGACCGAGCTGGAAAGCCGGATTTCGCTGAACCTCAACGTATTGGTGAAGGGCCGCATCCCCAAGGTGCTCGGCCTTGCCGAGTGCCTGCGTGAATGGCTCGACCATCTGCGCGATGTGCTGCTGCGCCGCTCCAACTATCGCAAGGAGCAGATCGAGCATCGGCTGGAAGTGCTCGGCGGCTATCTGATCGCCTATCTGAACATCGACAAGGTGATCAAGATCATCCGCACCGAGGACGAGCCGAAGCCGGCGCTGATCAAGGCGTTCAAGCTCACGGAAATCCAGGCCGACGCCATCCTCAACATGCGCCTGCGTAATTTGCGCAAGCTCGAGGAATTCGAGATCCGCACCGAGGACAAGAATCTTCGCGCCGAACTGAAGGGCATCAAGGCGCTCCTTGGCTCGGAAGCCGAGCAGTGGTCCAAGGTCGGCGAGCAGGTCCGCAAGGTCCGCGACATTTTTGGGCCGAAGACGCCGCTCGGCAAGCGCCGCACCACCTTCGCCTATGCGCCCGAGCACGATCTCGCCGCGATCGAGGAAGCCTTTGTGGAGCGTGAGCCGGTCACAGTCGTGGTTTCCGACAAGGGCTGGGTGCGCACGCTGAAGGGCCACGTCGCCGATCTCTCAGGGCTGACCTTCAAGACCGACGACCAGCTCGGCTCTGCCTTCTTCGCGGAGACCACGTCGAAGCTTTTGTTGTTCGCTACCAACGGCCGCTTCTATTCGCTCGAGGTGTCAAAACTGCCGGGCGGGCGTGGCCATGGCGAGCCGATCCGGATGTTCATCGATATGGAGCAGGACGCATCGATCGTGTCGCTGTTCGTCAACAAGGGCGGACGCAAGTTCCTGGTCGCGAGCCATGAAGGGCAGGGTTTTATCGTCAACGAGGACGATTGCGTCGGCAACACCCGCAAGGGCAAGCAGGTGCTGAACGTCGAGATGCCGAACGAAGCGCG
>WNFB01002891.1_pt1 | contig 15367 bp, 20 predicted proteins | sample 5400501 | NCBI WGS metagenome assembly WNFB01 (sample SAMN13153341, study PRJNA577476) | soil metagenome | isolation source: 200 cm saprolite under Douglas fir tree site 2 hole 1 | place: USA:California | collected 2015-04-18
TCGCGGGCAGCTCCGAGGTGGAGGTCCGCGATACCGAGGTCCGACGGCGCCGGTTCCTCGGAGAGGCGGAGGCCGCGGAGGAATCCGCTGACTCACCGCTGGCCTCGGGCGTGCGGGTGGGGGTCAGCTACGTGATCGGTGCGGTGGTGCCGATCCTGCCGGTGCTGTTCGGCGCCCGGACGCTGCTGCCCTCGCTGGTGGTGGCCGGCGCCGTGATCGTCCTCGTCTCCACGATCCTCGCGTTCCTCTCCGGCATGAACGTCAAGCGGCGCATCCTGCTGAACCTGGCCATCATCGCCGCGGCCGTGGCGATCAGCTACCTCATCGGGCTGGTGGCCCAGTCGGTGTGGGGCATCACCGTATGAGGGGCCTCACGCCGTGACCGGGCGGGCGCGCCGCCACATGGCCGCGCGCCACTTGATGCCGATGAGCACGGTGAAGGCGAGCCCCACCGCGGCCAGCGCGGTGACGGTGAGCGGGTAGCCGATCCGCTCGATCAGCGCGCCGGAGGCGAGCGGTCATCGAGATCATCGCGACGCTCTGCACGAAGCCCGCGGCCAGCAGCACGAGCAGCCCTCCGCCCAGGCTCGGCACGTGGGCGAAGGCGAGCAGGAGCCCGTACCAGAGTACGGTGTGCACGAGCGTGTAGCGCTCCGGGTGGCTCGGCCCGCCGGTGACCACCATCGCGATCGAGGCCAGCAGCGCCCCGAACGAGAACGCGGCGGCCAGCCAGCCCAGCCCGGTCGCGTCCACCTGGTACACGCGCTGCGCGATGTAGGGCAGCAGACCGCCCGAGGCCGGGTACGCGGTGAGGTTGATCAGGAACGCGAGCCACATCGGCGCCAGGAGCTGCGGCCGGCTCAGGATGTGCGCGACCCCATCCTTCAGCTCCCGCCACCCCGAGGCCTCCCGCTGCCCCCCGAGGGGGAGCGGGTAGGGTGAAGCGGCCCCCGGATCCGGCACCGGGCGCGCCCGCGCCACCCCGAACGTGAGCGCCAGGCTCGCCAGGTAGAACGCCGTCACGAACACGTACGTGAGGCCGATCCCCAGCATCGTGGACAGCCCGGCGCCCACCAGCGCCCCGCCGACCCGCGCGGAATCCATGGTGGCCCGCGACATGCCGAGCGCCCCCATCAGGTGGTCGGGCGGAATCGTCTCGCCGATCAGGGCATTGCGCATCACCTGGTCGTTCGGGCGCACGATGCCGTTGAGCGCGGCCAGCGCGATGGCCCAGGCGGGCGTCAGCCCCCCGGTGAAGGCCAGGAGCATCACGGTCACCGCGAGCGTGGCGTAGATCGCGCGCATCGCGCAGAGCATGAGGCGGCCGCCCACCCGGTCGCCCAGCACGCCGAACATGGGCGCGGCGAGCGTGCCGAGGAACTGGGCCGAGCCGAAGAGGGTGAGCAGCAGCACCGAGCCGGTCTGCACCATCACGTACCAGCCCAGGATGAGCGTTTCCATCTCGAAGGCCCAGGAGGTGAGGAGATCGGCGGGCCACTGGAAGCGAAAGCTGCGGACGCGGAACGCGGCGAGGATCAAAGAACGCCGGCGACCTCCTTCATCCACCGGCGCATGAAGGCGCGCGGATCCGGCACGAAGCCGGTGATCATGAACTGCCGCGCCCCCGCGCCCATCGCGCGCCGGAGCTGGGCCACGCAGTCGGCGGGCGTGCCCGCGACCGCGAAGCGGTCCACCAGGAACTCGGTGAGGTCCCACCGGTCGGGCAGGCTCGCGTTCGCGGCCCCCGCGATCTCGTGGTGGTGGGCGTCGTACTCGCGCTGCAGCGCCCGGATCTTCTCGTGCAGGTCGGGCGGCACGCCCTTGCCCTCGAGCGTGAAGCGGAAAGCGTGGTTGGCGCTGGCGGCCAGCGCCATCTTGATCGGCTCGATCGCGGCGGCCCGCGTGTCGGCCAGGCTGGTCTTGGCGAACCACCAGACGTCGACGTCGTCCAGCGTGCGCCCCGCCGCGCGCGCGCCGCGCTCGATCGCGGCGAGCGACAGCGCGATCACCTCCGGGGTCAGGCCCAGGCCGCAGATCACCCCGTCGGCCACGCGCCCGGCCAGCTCGAGCGTGCGCGGCCCCTCGGCGGCCAGGTAGATCGGCACGCGGCGCGTCGAGCGGTGCACGCGCCAGGGCCGCCCCCCGCGGTCCACCAGCTCGCCCGCGGTCAGCCGGCCGAGCGTCACGATCGAGTCCTCGAGCCCGGCCACCGTGGCGGGCGGCGCGCCGATCGTGTAGATCGCGCTGTCGCCCGAGCCCAGGCCGAGGACGGCGCGCCCGCCCGCCAGCTCGTCCACGCTGGCGATGGCGCTCGCGGTGACCACCAGGTGCCGGGTCTGCGGATTGGTGACGAGGGGGCCGAGCTTCACGCGCCGGGTATTGAGCGCGGCCAGCGTGAGGGCGACGTAGAGCTCGCGGAAGACCGACTGCGAGTCGGCCACGCCGAGCCAGTCGAAGCCGCCGGCCTCCGCCTCGCGACACAGCTCGCCGAAACCGGTGAGCGACTCGGGCAGGAACACGATGCCGAACCGCGCCGTTGCGGTGGTCATGATCGGCCACACCCTAGCACCGGCCGCGGCTTGACGTCTCCGGAATTGGGGCGCAGACTTCCCGCGTGTCGAAGACGATCCAGCAAGCGGTAACGTTTCGCGCCGCTCCCCGGCGGCTGTTCGACGTCTACCTGAGCAGCCGCGAGCAGTCCGCGGCCACCGGAGCCCGGGCGATGATGAGCCGCCGGGTCGGCGGAGCGTTCACCGCGCACGGAGGCCATCTGCACGGACAGAACCTCGCGATCGTGCCGGGCCGGCTCATCGTGCAATCCTGGCGCGGATCGAACTGGAGGAAGCGCGATCTGGACTCGACCCTGGTGCTGGTCTTCAGCCGCGTGGCGGGCGGCGGGCGGATCGCGATGACCCACGTGAACGTGCCGGACGCGAACGCGGCCAGCATCACCCGTGGCTGGAGCGAGTATTACTGGAAGCCGTTCCGGAAGTATCTCAAGCGGGCCCGAAAAGGAGATCGTCGATGATCTACGAGTTCCGGACCTACACCCTGAAGCCCCGCAGCCTCGCCGAGGTGGAGAAGCGCTACGCCGAGGCCTACGAGTACCGGAAGAAGTACTCGCCGCTCGCCGCCTTCTGGCACACCGAGGTCGGCCCGCTCAACGAGATCATCCACGTGTGGGGCTACAAGGATCTCGCCGAGCGCGCCCGCATCCGGGCCGAGGCGGCCAAGGATGCGAACTGGCCGCCCAAGATTCGCGAGTTCGTCGTCGATCAGGACGTCGAGGTCGTGAACCCGTTCCCGTTCCTCCCCGACATCACGCCGGGCACGCTGGGCCCCATCTTCGAGATCCGGCGCTACAGCCTCATGGCGGGCTCGCTGCCCGGCGTGATGAAGCGCTGGGAGGGGAGCATCGGCGAGCGGGCGAAGCTCTCGCCGGTGGTGCTCGCCGGCGGGGTCGAGTTCGGCGCGGCGAACCGGTTCATCCACATCTGGGGGTACAAGAGCATGGACCAGCGGCTGGCCGTCCGGGAGCAGGCGCGCAAGGCCGGCATCTGGCCGCCGGCCGGCGGCGGCGACGAGCTGCTCGCGCAGTCGAGCAAGATCGTCATGCCCTCGGCGTTCTCCCCGCTGCAGTAGGAGTGGAGACGATGCCTCCGACGAAGCTTGCCCACGTAGTGTTCCAGACCAACCGCCTGGCCGAGATGCGGGACTGGTACTGCGCCGTGCTCGACGGGCGGGTGATCTGGGGGAACGACCGCCTGTCCTTCGTGACCTACGACGACGAGCACCATCGCGTGGCCTTCCTGGACCTGGGGCCTCTGGCCCACCGGGACCTGGAGGGGGGCGACCTCCGGTACCGGGCCACCGACCAGCCCGGCCTCCATCACGTCGCGTTCACGTTCGCCTCCATGGGCGAGCTGCTCGACAACTACGAGCGGCTCGCCGCGCGGGGCATCCGTCCGTTCCGCTCCATCAACCATGGGCCGACGACCTCCATGTATTACGTCGACCCCGACGGCAACCGGGTGGAGCTGCAGATCGACAACTTCGCCACCGCCGAGGAAGGGCAGGCCTGGATGCTCTCCCCCGCCTTCGACCGCAACCCGATCGGCGTCGAGTTCGACCCCGACGAGCTGGTCCGGAAGTTCCAGGCGGGCGTGCCGGTGGCGGAGCTGGTGATCCGCGACTAGCCACGGGGCCAGGTCTTACATTCCGACATTTCTGCCCGCGCTCAGATGACGCCCGCGCCTCTTCACCCGCCGGCCGCCGCCGCGCTGCTGCAGTCCGCGGCCGCGACGATCCACGCGGAGCTGGCCGCGCTGCCCGTCCCGGTGCTCGAGTTCCACCCGGCGGAGGGGGAGTGGTGCGTCAAGGAGGTGCTCGGCCATCTCATCGAGACCGAGCGGCGCGGGTTCTCCGGCCGTATCCGCATCATCCTGAAGAGCGAGGAGAGCCCGCAGCTCGAGGGCTGGGACCAGGCCGCGGTCGCGCGCGCCCGGAAGGATTGCGAGCGCGACTGGCCGGCGCTCTATCACGAATTCCTCCAGCTCCGGAGCGTCAGCGTCGCGCAGGTGGCCGGGCTGTCGGCGGCGGATCTGTCGCGCGGCGGGCAACATCCAAAGGTCGGCTTCCTGACCGTGTCCGATCTGCTCCACGAATGGGTCCATCACGACCGCAACCACATCCGCCAGATGCTGGCCAACGTGCAGGCGTACGCCTGGCCGCACATGGGCAACGCGCAGCGCTTCTCCCAACCCTGAGGGCCTCACCATGACCGACACGACGAAGCGCCGATCCGCCGAAGAGACCAAGCTGCTCGAACGCGCGCGCCGGCGCCTGCCCGGCGGCGTGCTCGGGTCGTCCCGCTACGCCGATGACGTGGGCTTCGTCGTCAAGCACGGGAAGGGCTCGAAGATCTACGACGTGAGCGGGCGCGAGTACATCGACTACGTGATGGCCTCGGGGCCGATGGTGCTGGGGCACGCCCATCCCGCGGTGGTCGCCGCGGTGCGCGAGCAGCTCGAGGGCGGCACCACCTACTTCATGGTGACCGAGCCGGTCATCGAGCTGGCCGAGGAGATCTGCCGCGCGGTGCCGTGCGCCGAGCAGGTGCGCTTCACCTCGACGGGCTCGGAGGCCACGTTCTTCGCCCTGCGGGTGGCGCGGACCACGCGGCAGCGCGACAAGATCCTCAAGTTCGAGGGTGGCTACCACGGCTCCCACGACTACTCGATGATGAGCTCGACCCCGCGCTCCCCGAAGGCCTTCCCCGCGCCGGTGCCCGACTCCTCCGGCATCCCGCACGCCATCGAGGCCGACGTCCTCATCGCGCCCTACAACGACCTCGCCACCGTGGAAGGCATCGTGGCCACTCACGCCGACGAGCTGGCCGCGGTGATCATCGAGCCCTTCCAGCGGCTGATCCCGCCCCAGCCCGGCTTCCTCCAGGGCCTGCGCGCGATCACGCGGCGCCACGGCATCCTGCTGGTCTTCGACGAGGTCGTCACCGGCTTCCGCCTGGCCTACGGCGGCGCCCAGCAGTACTACGGCGTCGTCCCGGACATCGCCTGCGTCGGCAAGATCGTGGGCGGCGGCTTCCCGCTCGCCGCGGTCTGCGCCTCCGCCGACCTGATGCAGCCCTTCGATCCGGCGCGGGACGGCAAGGGCGAGTTCATCGCGCAATCCGGCACGCTCAACGGCAACCCCATCGCGGCCGTCGCGGGCCTCGCCACCCTGGCCGAGCTGCGCAAGCCCGGCGCCTACGAGACCCTGCACGGCACCGGCCGGCGCCTGATGGCCGGCCTCGCCGAGCTGGCCCAGAAGTCAGGCCTCCCGGCCCAGGTGGTGGGCGAGCCCGTGGTCTTCGACATCCTCTTCACCAGCGAGCCCGTCACCGACTACCGCTCGCTCCAGAAAGCCGACGGCGGGCTGGCCCGGGCCTTCACCACCGAGCTGATCAAGCGCGGCGTGGTGAAGAACACCCAGAAGATGTACATGTCCCTCGCCCACACCGACGCCGACGTGGCCAAGACCCTCCAGGCCTGCGAAGATGCCCTCAAGGTGCTACCTAGGAAGAAGACGCTAAAGAAGTAGCGGCGTCAGGCAGGCCACCTGATGATTCGCCTGGCCGAGTGCACCGGCGCGCCTGGCCCGGGACGAGCGGGCCATCGTCATCCTCCCGCTGGGCGCCGTCGAGCAGCACGGCCCGCACCTGCCGCTGCTGGTGGACTGGCTCTGACCTGGCCCGGCACCGTCTCGCTCTCGCGCGGGACGTTGAGGCGCGTCATCGTGGAGGTGATCGGCAGCCTGGCCCGCCGCGGGTTCCGGCGCTTCGTGCTCGCGAACTACCAGGCCGATCCGGCCCACGTGCGGGCGATGGCCGAGGCGAAGCGGGCGCTCACGCGAGGCGACCGACGGCTCCGCATCCTGTTCGCGGGCTTCAGTCCGGAGGCTCGGAGCCGGGCGGCCATGCTCGATCCGCGCGTCCTCCGGCAGTCGCTCTGCCCGAACCCGAAGGGCGAGTGGCACGCTGGCGAGCTCGAGACCGCGCTGGTGCTGGCCCGGCGGCCGGACCTGGTGCGTCGCGCGGCGGCCCGGCGGCTGCCGCCGGTGTGGGTGGACTTCCGGGCCGCGCTTCGCAAGGGGGCGCGGCGCTTCGAGGAGATCGCGCCGGGCGGCCCCGGCTACTTCGGCTGGCCCGCGGCCGCGCGGGCGGCGACGGCGAAGCGGGCGCTCGCGCTGCGAGGCAGGCTGATGGCGAGGGAGATCATTCGCGCGCTCGGCCCCGCCGCCCGGACGCCGTCTGCCCGAGGCCGATCCGGGCTGCGATCAGGGGGCGAGTGAAGCGGACTGGAACTCGCAGTAGCCCGCGATCAGCTCGCCCCGCCACCAGCCGCCCCGGCGCTCGCAGATGGCCCGGAGCTCGGCGTCGGTGTAGGTCGGGCCCTGCGGCATGGTGCTGCAGGCGCTGAAGAGGCCGGCCACGCCGGCGGCAAGCAGCACTCCGAGGAGAATCTTCCGGGTCGTCATTTTCCACCCTCCCCACACACAACTATGATGCAGGGGGGCGGGTTCCGGATTCGGGAGCGGGGAGCTTCTATTTCGCGAGCGCGTAGGCCTGGTCGATGAGCCGCACCGCGCGCAGGCAGTCGTGCACGCTGATCGGGGGCGCCGCGCCCCGCTGCCAGGAGTCCAGCGCGTCGCGGATCGCCACGAAGTAGCGCGCCTCGCTGTCCGGGCACGGCGTGGTCTGGTCGCCCTGGGCGGTGGCCAGCTTCAGCACACTGTCCTTCAGCGTGAGGATGGCGTCGCGCCCGGCGATCTTCCACTCGCCGTCGGTGCCCACGCGCGGGAAGCCGTTGCCGACCTCGACGGTGCCCAGGATCCCGGTGGCCGAGCGGAGCAGCACCGAGGCGTAGTCCTCCACGCGCTGGCTGTGGGCGCGGGTGCTGATCTGGGCGCCGGTTACGTGCGCGTCCTCGCCGGTCAGGTGCAGGAACATGTCGAGGCCGTGTGAGCCCAGGTTGCGGAGGCAGCCCCCGCCCGCCTCGGCCGGGTCGAGCATCCACGCCGAGTCCCACGCCGGGTAGCGCGCCGGCGCGGGCCGGTTGATGCGGACATAGATGTGGGAGACCGGGCCGAAGCGCCCCTCGGCCAGGAGCTGGCGGGCGCGGACGGCGAAGGGCTGGTAGCGCTGGAAGAGCGGCACCGCGGCGTAGCCCTTCACGCGCGTGGCTTTCTCCGCGATGGACTGCACCTCCGTGGCGCTGATCCCCATGGGCTTCTCCATCATGAAGGGCAGGCCCCGGTCGAGCAGATCGTGGGCGATCTTTGCCATCTGCCGGTGGCGCCCCAGGCCCAGCACGAAGTCGGGCCGCGTCTCCGCCAGCATCTGGGGGTAGTCGGTGAAGGTCGGCGGGTTGCCCGCCTCCGCCGCGCGCTTCCTCGCCAGCGCGGCGTCACTGTCCTGCACGCCGACCAGGACCACGTCGGGCATCGCGGTGAGATGGCGGAGATAGGCGGCATCGTGCACGGCGTGCCAGTGCCCGACCTCGATGGCGGCGATGCGAATGGTCATGAAATCCTCCGACGGGGACGCAAGATGTGGGGCCGCTCCGGATGGTCGCATAGATGTATGGGGGAGGACGGCATCACGAACGCCATACATGGTACGCGGCCACGCGCGCTACCAGATGTATGGGGCATTGACGGCGCGACGCGGCCCGCGCGATCCTCACGCCCATGATGACCACCAACGATCTGCAAGCGTTCTTCGACAAGGGCTGGAACCGTCACGACGCCGATTTGCTGATGACCTTCATGGCCGCGGACTGCGTCTACGAGTCCACCGCGGGCCCCGAGGCCTGCGGCACGCGCCACGCCGGCCGCGAGCGCGTGCGCCAGGCGTTCGCGCGGGTGTTCGAGGTGTTCCCGGACGCGCGGTTCGCGGAGGCGCGCCACTTCATCGTCGGCGACCGCGGCGTCTCCGAGTGGCGCTTCACCGGCACCACCGCCGAGGGGAAGACGGTCGAGGTCGACGGCTGCGACCTCTTCACGTTCGCGGGCGACAAGATCGCGCTCAAGAGCTCGTTTTTCAAGACCCGCACGGCCTGACCCGCGACGTGTAAGCACCCAGGGACAAAAATCCGTCTGACGGTCAATAGCTGATAGGGCCGGTTCCGGCCCAACCCCCGTCACCAGGAGGAGTCCAATGCACGTTGTCAAAGTCGGCGTCATCGGGATCGTCGCGCTCGCCATCGCCGCTCCGGCCATCGCGCAGGAGACACGCGTGGATCGCCGGCAGGAGCGCCAGGAGCAGCGGATCGACCAGGGCGTAAAGTCCGGCGCGCTGACCCCCCGCGAGACCAGGAAGCTCGAGCGGGGCCAGCAGCACGTCGAGAAGCTCGAGACCAAGGCCCAGGCCGACGGCAAGGTCACGGCCAAGGAGAAGGCACGGCTCGAGCACGCGCAGGACGTGCAGAGCGAGCGGATCTACAACCAGAAGCACGACAAGCAGACCCGCTAGCGCGGCAGGGCGCGGGCGGCGGTGAGGATCTCCTCATCCGAGGGGAACTTGCCGACGCCCGCCAAGCCTTCGGTGGCGCACTCCACGTTGGCCCAGCGGACGATACCGTCGCGGTCGATCAGGAACTGGCCCTTGAGCTGGGGCCACTGGCGCTCCACGTCGGCCTGGTCCGTGTCGTTCCCCGTGTAGCCGTCCTGCTTGGTCAGGGTCGCGGCGGCCTCCATGACGGGCAGCGGCTCGGGGAACTCGCCGTAGGGATTGATCCGTATCGTTTCCATCTCCTTCATGAACTCCGGGGTCGGCGCCGGCTTCGGCAGGCGGTACGCGCGGTGGGTGGTCAGCTCGGGGTCGGAAGCCAGGCGCAGGCGGGTCGGCCGGAACTTGAAGTAGAGCCGGGCGTTCTCGGGCGCGGTGGCCACGACCCCGAGCGTCTCCACGCCGAGCGCCTTGAGCTTGCTCTCGACCTTGCCCATCTGCGCGATCGAGCGCCGGCAGAACGGGCACCAGAGCCCGACGAACAGGGCGAGGAAGACGGGGCTGCGGCCCCGGTAGTCGCCCAGCGAGACGGTCTCCGGCCGGTCAGCGGCCGGGAGGGTGAAGTCGGGCGCGGCCTCACCCGGAGCGACGGGCGGGCGGGATTCGGTCGTCATGTGTCGGACTCCTTCGTGTGCCAACCAGGGTCAGCCGAGAAATGGTAGCACCCATGAGCGCGTCGGGTGAAGAGGACGGCCTAGCGGTACGCGGCCAGGACCGCTTGCGCGAGCTCGCGCGTCCTGGCCGCGCCGCCTTGATCGGGGGTCAACACCCGGCCGTCTCGGTACACCCGCCCCACTGCTGCCTCGAGCCGCTGCGCCTCCGCGCCCAGCCCCATGTGCTCCAGCATCAGCGCCGCCGACAGAATCGTCGCGGTGGGATTCGCGATGCCCTTGCCCGCGATGTCGGGCGCCGAGCCGTGGACGGACTCGAAGTAGGCCCAGCCGTCGCCGAAGTTGCCGGACGGGGCCAGCCCGAGCCCGCCCGCCGTCTCCGCGCCCAGGTCGGAGAGGATGTCGCCGTAGAGGTTCATGCACAGCACCACGTCCATCGCCTTCGGGAAGCGCACCAGGCGCCGCGCGGCGTCGTCGACGTGGAAGTGCTCGAACGGCAGCCCCGCCTCGCGCACGATGCGCCCGACGATCTCGTCGTAGAGCCCGTCGGTGCGCGGCAGCACGTTCGACTTGGTCACCAGCGTCACCTTGCCCGGCTTGCCGCGCGCCTGGCGCCGGCGCGCGAGGTCGCAGGCGAAGCGGGCGATGCGCTCGGCCCCGCGCGGGGTGACGATCTTCACCGCGAAGCGCCCCTCGGTGCCGAAGTCCTTCACGGTGCGCCCGGTCCGGTCGGCGAGGTTCGGCATGAGCTTGACCAGCTCGGCCAGCTCGCCCTCGCGCCCCGGGTAGAGGCCCTCGCTATTCTCGCGCAGCAGCACGTAGTCGATGCCGTCGGGATCGGCCAGCGGCGAGCGCATCCCCGGGAAGAAGCGGATCGGCCGCACCCCGGCCCACGCGGCCATCTCCCAGCGGAGCCAGGAGACCACGGGCGAGGTGGATGGCCCCGCCGCGCCGAAGAGCACGCCGTCGGCCTCGCGGGCCGCGCGCTTCGTCGCCTCGGGCAGGGGCGAGCCCTGCGGCGGCGTGAGGATCTTGAGCGGCAGCCCCATGCCCATCAGCAGCTCGCACGTGGCGTCCACCACCTCCGGACCGATGCCTTCACCGGGCAGCGCGACGATCGTCTTCATGGCCACCCCCCTCCTGGGGTCAGGTCTTACATTCCGACATTCTCGGGCGGTCCGCGCTCCGCACGAGCGCAGGTCGACAGTATGTGCGAATCTACCACCGATCCCGGATGTCGGAATGTAAGACCTGACCCCACTCAAAGGAGCCTGGTATGGCTGATGCGATGTCCGCGATCCTCGAGACGACCCAGGCCGAGCGCCTGGCGACGGGCTTCGTCTTCACCGAGGGGCCGCTCTGGCACCCCGACGGCTTCTATTACTTCGTCGACGTGCGCGCGAGCATGCTGTACCGGATCACCCCCGGCCGCCCGCACGAGGTGGTGCGGGAGAAGACCGGCGGCGGCAACGGCACCACGTTCGACCTGCAGGGGCGGCTGATCCTCTGCGAGGGCGACAACCGGCGCGTCACGCGCCGGGCCCCCGACGACCGCTTCGAGGTGCTCGTGGACCGGTTCGAAGGCAAGCGCCTGAACCGGCCCAACGACGTGGTGTGCAGGTCCGACGGGAGCATCTACTTCACCGACCCCGGCCTGCGGGTGCCGCTCGCGGAGCGGGAGGTGGAGCACGCCGGCGTCTACCGGATCGCCCCCGACGGGGCGGTGAGCCTCGTGGCCGACTTCGAGTACCCGAACGGGCTCGCGTTCTCGCCCGACGAGCGCCTGCTCTACGTGGCGAACACCCGCTGGGCGCAGTACATCCACGTGCTCGAGCTGGACGCCGACGGCCGGATGGCGCGGCGGCGCATCTTCGCCGACATGTCCTCCGACGAGACCGACGGCGTCCCCGACGGCATGAAGGTGGACGTCGAGGGCCGTGTCTACTGCACCGGCCCGGGGGGCACGTGGGTCTTCGCGCCCGACGGCACGCGGCTCGGGGTGATCCGCACGCCGGAAGTGCCCGCCAACCTGGCCTTCGGCGGCCCCGACCTCCAAACCCTCTTCTTCACCGCGCGCACCTCGGTCTACACGCTGCGCGCGAAGGTGCCGGGGCAGCCGCACCCGTGGTACCGGCTGCGGTCGAGGTGACGGGATGCCACCCAGGCGCAAGACGATTCTCGTGGTCGACGATGAGGACGACATCCGCGCGGTGGTGCGCCAGATGCTGACCGCCGAGGGCTACCTGGTGCTGGACGCCGAGGATCCCCACCAGGCGCTGCGCCTGGCCTCCGAGCAGCACGTGGACCTGCTGCTCACCGATGTAGTGATGCCGCTGATGCGGGGCACGGAGCTGGCCCAGCGCCTCCTGGCCGTGGTGCCCTCCGCGAAGGTGCTCCTCATGTCGGCGTACAAGGTGGCCGAGATCGCGGCCTCCGGGCATCCCTTCCTCGCCAAGCCCTTCACGCCGGCGGTACTCCTGGAGAAGGTCCGCCAGGTGCTACGGGACGAGCCCTCGCCGTTCGCGCGCCGCCCCCCGCGCCCGCAATGATCTCTGAGCGTCTGGGGGCTAAGCCCCGGGCGCCTCGGGGGCGGTGCTGTCGGAGGGCGAGAAGTCGGAACGCTCTCGCAGCGTCTCGGTAAGCGGGTACCCCCTCAAGATCGTGGCAAGCTGGTCGGCGTCCTTGATGGGACCGTGCTCCGCGCGAAACTTGACGATCGCGGCCGCTTGCGCCGGGCCGAGGCCCGGCAGCTCGAGCAGCTCCTGCTCGCTGGCCAGGTTGACTCTCACCTTGGTTGCCATAGGTCTCTCCTTCCGAGACCTAGCGGCCCGGCCCCTTGTACGTCAGGGGCTTCTTGCTCGCCTGGTCGACCTCCTCGGGGGTCATGAGGACGACGGTCTTGCAGTGAGCCCCGCCTGAGGCGCTCACGGCCAGCGAGATCGCGGAAGCGCTGGCGTGGTCCGGGACATCGGCGATGACGAAGGCATCGGCGTCGCCGAAGGCGAAGTAGAAGGACTCGATCTTGCCGCCGACGCTCTTGGCGGCTTGCTCGGCGGCGGCCCGCCGCTTACCGCCGCCACCCTTGAGAAGGCCGGTGGCACCCTGCGCCGTGTAAGAGACCTGGAAGAGATACTTGGCCATGTCCGCCTCCATCACGTCGGGACGGTTGAGGAAGGGGGAGTGCATGGATGCTATGTAGGAGGCGCATACGCTGTCAATGCCGATCTTTAGCCACCTCCTTGGCTCCGTGCTGCGGTGGCCGCGCCGCGCGCCGTGCGCCGTCCGGTGGTGCCTCAGAACGAGGTGTTACCGAGCGACGGTAGCGCTGCCTCGCAATGGTGTTACCCACGGGCGGCGGCCCGCGGGGTGGCCCGAATATCAGCGAGCTTCCACAGCACGTCCAGCGTCTGCTGAATGTCGCGAGCCAGGGCGAGGGGGTCCAGCGTGACACTCTTGCGCGAGCGCGCGCTGCTGCTCCGGGGACAGCCCGCCCGCCGTCAACACGCGCTGGTATGGGGTCTGCGGGGCATCGTAGCGCTTGAGGACCCGGCTGCCGACGCGCCGCTTGGTCACGAGCTTGCGGACCGGGCGGAAGAAGTTGTGCTGCAGACGCAGCAGCCCATACAGGCGCTGCAGGACGCGCCAGGCCGCGCGCGAGCTGTAGCGATCGGGCCTAGCCGGCCAGGAACGTTCGGGTGTGCTCGAGGAACTGGGCGAAGGCCGGCTCGGTCTCGAGGAACAGGTGGTTGCGTCCCTGCAGGGCCACGAACCGGGCTCCCGGGATGCCGGCGGCCATGCGGCGCCCGGCCTCGAACGGGACGCGAGCGTCCTCACGCGTGTGCAGCACGAGCGTCGGCGCACTCACTCGCGGCAATAGCGCGGCGACATCGGTCTCCCCGACTGCCGTGAAGATCCGCGTGGCCATTTCCCCCGATACCGTGATCCGCTGCAGCTCGTTGAACCAGTCGGCGTGCTCCTTGGTCCCGCCGGGGATGAACTGCGAGGTGAACAGCTGGCGGAAAGCCGCGTTCTCCTTGCCCCAGCCGAGGCGCATCAACGTCAGCATGGCGGCCTCCTCTTCCTTCTCGGCTGCGCTGCGGACACGCTTGTTCCAGCCCACCGCGTAGCCGCCGTAGAGGATGAGATGCGACACCCGCTCGGGATGGCGCACCGCGTACGCGATCGCGACTGCGCACCCCTGAGAGATCCCGAGCAGCGCGAACCGCGCGACCTGCGCGGCGTCGGCCACTGCTTCCAGATCGCCCACGAAGGCGTCGATCGAGATCTCGTCGACGGTCCGGTCCGACAGTCCGGTGCCGCGGGGGTCGTAGCGGACCAGCGTGTGGTCCTTCGCGAGCTCCCGATAGAGATGCCGCCAGATCGGGCTCTCGAGATCGAATTCCAGATGGGTCATCCAGTTGCCCGTCTTCATGAGCGGCGGCCCCTGGCCGATCAGCGAGAAGGCGAGCTGGACCCCGTCGGGCGCGGTGCAGAAGCGGATCTCCTGCCTCAGGTCGACGGCGTTGGGGGCGGTCACGCCCGGTCCGGCCCCGCGATCCACCGGCGCGATCGCGAAGACGTCCACCGGCCGCGCGATGTTCTTCAAGATGCGCGGGCCCAGCGCCTGGAAATCCGCCTTGAGTGCCCGGCTCACCTGGTCGAACACCTGACGGGAGATGCAGATGCCGCCGGGCTCCGCGATGCCCTCGAGCCGGGACGCGACGTTGATGCCGTCGCCGTAGATCCGGGCCTCGTCGTGGATGACGTCGCCCAGGTTGATGCCGATGCGGAAGAGCATGCGGCGCGACTCGGGTACCCCCTCGTTGCGGGTCGCCATGATGGTCTGGATCTCGACCGCGCACTCGGTTGCGTTGATCACGCTGGGGAACTCGGCCAGGATGCCGTCGCCCGCGGTGTCGATGATGCGCCCGCCGTAGCGGCCCACCAGCGGCAGGACTATCGCCTGATGCGCCTTGAGATCGCGGACCGTCGCGGCCTCGTCCTCCCCCATGAGCCGGCTATAGCCGGCGATGTCGGCGGCGAGGATGGCGGCGAGCCGGCGCTTGATCGAGGGCGAGGGGTTGTCGTCCGTGTCCGTCACCTGTTTCTCCCGCGCGATCGTGGACGAGAGGGGCCGATGTGGTCGGCATTGTGGCACATCGAGCCCGGGACCGCGAGGGCCCCTCGGGCGGGCGCTTCCGCGTGGTGCTAGCATGGGGAGCGCGAGCCAACCTAACTCAAGGAGGTGTGTCATGACACGGAGACTTCGCAGGCGGTGGGTCATTCCGGCATTCCTCATGGTCGTGGCTCTGTCCGGCGGGGTGGCCGGCGCCGCCGACAAGACCAAGGTGGACCGGGCGACCGATCGGGTGGAGCAGGGCGCCAAGCAGATCGGCAAGGGCGAGCTCGGCCCCGGTTTCAAGGAGTTCTTCATCGGCATCGGCTACACGATCGTCGAGGGCGCCAAGTTCACCGGCGAGACGATCGGGGAGTTCTTCAAGAAGGCCTTTGGCTAGGCGGCCGGGGGCGTTTGCCTCGCGGTGGTGCTGGTCTCGAACGTGTAGAGGAAGTTCGTGAAGCCGAGATCGTAGTCGGAGATGCCGGCCTGCCCGGTCATCCGCATGCGCGTGTCGTAGAGCTGGCGCATCCCGGCTTCGAGCTGCCGCCCGACCACGCTCGAGGGCGCCCG
>WNFB01002754.1_pt1 | contig 15360 bp, 17 predicted proteins | sample 5400501 | NCBI WGS metagenome assembly WNFB01 (sample SAMN13153341, study PRJNA577476) | soil metagenome | isolation source: 200 cm saprolite under Douglas fir tree site 2 hole 1 | place: USA:California | collected 2015-04-18
GGGGCAAGATGATCGACTGCGACAGCCACATGAACATAATCCTCGACGGAGCCAGAGAATACCGAGGCGGCGAACCAGCCACAAACTACGGCAGCCTGATAGTCAGAGGAAGCAACGTTCTCTTCATATGCGTGAGCGAACCCGCCAGATAATCCCATGACCTAAGCCTCAACTTTTCCGACCGGCCGGACTCCTACGGAATGGAAGAACCACGGGCAAAGAGTTTCTCAAATATCGGGAGATCGGCCTGCCCAGGATCCCCCCCGCTACTACTTGCAGAATGTCAAAGGGAACCTCGTACAAACCAACCAAGAATCCGTAGCCAAGTCCCAACCAATTGGTTAGGAAGTAACCTCCGACCATCACGATACTAGCAACTATCCACGACAGCGACATGCTCCTCTTCGCAAGGTACCCAGCGAGAAAGCCCTCGGTGCCCTTTATGACTAGCGTGAACGGTGCGAAGGGACTTGGAATTGAAGCGTCCGAAATTGCTGAGCCGACCCCTCCTGCAAACGCGCCAATAGTTGGACCGAAGGTCCACGCAAAAGTGAAGATCATGATGTCTCCAAGATCAAACTCCTGGCCATTGAAGGCGGAGATTGGAACAGCCGCGAGTCTTGTGACTACGAACACGAGAGCGGTTGATACAGCGAGGAAGACAATTTTCGATACAGCGTCTGACTGACTCACAATTCTTTCCCTATCTTTAGGAGACTGCATACTCGTGGCTATCTGCCTTCCGTTTGTTGGTGGGCAACCAATTCAGGTCTGACCGCCGGCGATTTGACCACTAGAGCGGCTTGAACCAGCCCAAAGTAAGGACGGGATGGACGATCGGGGCGCGACTTGAATTCTGCATGGAACTGGGTTGCAAAATGAAACTTGTTCTCCGGTAGCTCAAGAATCTCCATTCTCCGATTCGAATCGCTCTTTCCAGAGAATCTCAATCCCCTCGATGTGATTTGAGAGATGTACTTTGGATTGACTTCGTAGCGATGTCTATGTCTCTCCCAGACTTTCGTTTTTTGATAGAGCGAATGCGCGATAGTTCCTTGATCGATGAGTATCTCATGGGCTCCTAACCGCATAGTCCCTCCTTTCTCTAGGACATTATTCTGCTCTGGCATTAGGTCAACGACGTAATTCTTGGATTGTGGGTCTAGCTCGGAGCTTCCTGCGTCTTTGATTCCTAGACTCCGCGCGTATTCGACCACAGCCAATTGGAACCCAAAGCAGATTCCTAAGAATGGAATATTGTGAGTTCGCACGTATTCTATGGCCTTAATTTTTCCTTCCGAGCCCCTTGACCCAAATCCTCCCGGGACTAGAATCCCATCAAACCGTGACAGTACTCTGACCCTTGCAGGATCTTTCTCGAAATCGTCAGTCTCAATGAATTCCAAGTCGACCTTGGCGTTTAGAATGGCCCCCGCGTCACGAAGCGCCTCGTTAACGCTCACATAGCAGTCGGCGAGCTCTGCATATTTTCCGCAGACGGCGATCGTGGTCTGGTTTTCTGGTCCCAGATGTGTCTTGATCATCTTCTTCCACGAACTCCATTCGGGCTGATTTTTCGATAATTGTAACCTGCTGTCCAAGTAGCGGCCCAAGCCTTGTTCGTCGAGGAGGAGGGGTGATTCGTAGATACTTGCGATGTCCTGGGAGGTGAAGACTGCGGATTCTTCGACGTTGCAGAAGAGCGCGATCTTCTTTCGAGGCTCGGGTCTCAGAGGCACCTTGCTCCTAGCCACAATAACGTCAGGTTGGACGCCTATGCGTCTAAGCTCCTGAACGCTGTGCTGGGTTGGTTTGGTCTTCTGTTCTCCAACGACATCCAGCATTGGGACGAGGGTGACGTGAACATTGATGACATTCCCGATTCCCTCGTCGAACCGGAATTGCCGCGCGGCCTCAAGATATGGGAGTGATTCAATGTCGCCGACAGTTCCCCCAATCTCTACAATCACAACGTCGGCGCCTTCATGTGAAATGGTCCGAAGACGGTCCTTGATCTCGTCAGTAATGTGTGGAATTATCTGGACACATTTTCCAAGAAAATCTCCTCGTCTCTCCCGTTCGATGACTGAAGAATAGATCTGGCCGGTGGTGATGTTGTGGCTCTTCGGAACGTTGATGTCTAGGAAACGCTCGTATGTTCCGATGTCCATATCGGTCTCTCCGCCATCTTCTGTGACGAAGACTTCTCCGTGGATGTACGGGTTCATTGTTCCCGCGTCGTAGTTGAGGTAGGGGTCGACCTTTGCCGCCGTGACCTTTAGTCCCCGGACTTGTAGAATCTTTCCGATAGAAGCTGCGATGACGCCCTTTCCTATTCCGGACATCACTCCGCCGGTGACGAATATGTACTTCGCCAAAGGGTAACAGAGAGAGGAATAATCACTCATTCAAAAGACTGACGGCGAAGGGACCTCCGGAGTCTGGAGCCTCAAGGGGAACACATAGCAGATACATGGCGGTGAATTTCTTAGGCCCGTTGGATCAGCGGTTTTGACCTTGGAGTGGTTGACCTTCCTTCCGGAAGCTTGAGACCCGCCTTCTGCCAATCATCCAAGAACCGTCTCAGCCCGATATCTGTCAAAGGATGCTTCACCATTTTATCCAAGACGTCAGGCGGCATCGTAGCCACATGAGCACCCAACTTCGCTGCCTCTACAACATGTACTGGATGACGAATGCTCGCCACCAAGACCTGAGTGTCAATATTGTAGTTTCGATAGATCTGAAGAATCTCATCGATTATCTTCATTCCCTCATGGCCTGCGTCGTCCAGGCGACCGATAAAGGGACTCGCATAGTCAGCCCCGGCCTTCGCCGCTAGCAATGCCTGATTTGGAGAGAAGACAAGAGTTACGTTTGTCTTGATCCCATCCTTGTGAAGCCTTCTAACTGCCTTGAGCCCCTCACCAGTCATAGGGCACTTCACAACGACATTAGGTCCGAGGGCAGCAAGATCATGCCCCTCACGAACCATTCCCTCAGACTCCTGACTCACGACCTCAAGGTTCACGGGTCCTTGAACAAGTCTCAGAATGTCCGTTACCAGCTCGACGAATTCCCTATTCTCCTTGGCGATGAGCGTCGGGTTGGTAGTTATCCCATCTAAAACCCCCATGTCGACGAACGTCTTGATTGACGGGATATTGGCGGTGTCGAGAAAGATCTTCAATCAAGAATCACCTGGACGCGACCAGCTTCTTAGCAGCTCTAACAATATCCTTCGAGGTAAGACCATACTTCACCATCAGCTCCTTGTATTCGCCAGACTCTCCGAAAGTGTCTCTTACGCCGACCATCGATATCGGAACTGGATATGAGCCCGAAACAACCTCAGCAACAGCACTCCCGAGTCCACCAATGATATTCTGTTCCTCAGCCGTAACAATCCCTCCAGTCTTCTTTGCTGCACCAGTGATGGTGTCCACGTCCAGAGGCTTTAGAGTATGAGAGTCTATGACTTCCACCGAGATCTTTTCTTTGGCTAGGGAGTCACCAGCTTCTAACGCCTCGTTAACCATTACGCCGCAGGCAACAATCGCTACGTCGGTCCCCTCCTTCAAGACCTTCGCGTGGCCAATCTTCAGGTCTGGATGCGAGGAGTAGACTTCAGGTACGCTGGGTCTGCTAAGTCGAATATAGAAAGGTCCAGGGGTCTTCCAGGATTCTTCGATCAGTGCCTTGGTCGCTGGAGCATCGGCGGGAATGACGACTCGCATGTGAGGAATTGCCCTCATTGTGGCCACGTCTTCGACCGTCTGATGGGAGGCACCGTCAGGCCCTACACTCACTCCACCGTGTGACGAGACGATCTTGACGTCTAAGTTGGGATAGGCAATAGCATTCCGGATCTGGTCCAGACACTTTCCAGGGACGAACGCCGAATATGTGCTGACGTACGGTATCTTTCCGGCGAGGGCGAGTCCTGCAGCGATTCCGATCATGTTAGCCTCCGCGATTCCGACGTTGAAGAACCGGTCAGGGTATCGATCTGCAAAGAGGCTGGTCTTTATCGAAACTGAGGTGTCTGCTCCAAGCACGACTATTCTAGGGTCCTTTGCTCCGAGTTCGAGAAGCGCCTCCGCGAGGGCGTCACGCATCGAGCTCATTTGGACAAGCATTAGTCCATGCATTCCTTGACTATTGAAGGATAGGATAATTCGATGTTCATCATTGATTCCTCATAGACTCGACCAGTTTCTTCACAGTGTCCTTGTCCGGAGCTTTTCCATGATAAGCCGGGTCCCACTCCATGAAAGAGACCCCCTTCCCTTTGACTGTGTGCGCTATGATAACGGTGGGCCGGTTGCGCATATTCTCTGCCTTTTCTAACGCCTCGATTATCTGACGGAGATCGAATCCGTCAACCTCAAGGACGTGCCAGTTGAAGGCCTTCCATTTGTATGCTAGAGGCTCCATCGGCATGATCTGTTCAGTTAGACCGTCCTGCTGTATCCCATTTCGGTCGATGATAGCCGTAAGATTGCCCAGTTTGAATTTCGGAGCTGCCATGGCCGCCTCCCATGTCTCGCCCTCGTCCAACTCTCCATCTCCCAGCAACGCGTAGACTCGATAGTTCTTCTTGTCGATCTTGCCAGCAAGCGCCATACCGATGGCGGCCGACAATCCGATTCCGAGAGAGCCGCCTGGGAACTCGACTCCCGGCACCCGATGGTCAGGATGACCTTGTAATCTGCTGTTTAGTTTGCGTAACGTCTTCAGCTCGTTGACGGGAAAGTATCCTGCCTCTGCGAGAGTGGCGAACAGGACTGGAGCAGCGTGACCTTTGGAGAGAACGAACCTGTCTCTGTCAGGCCAGTCGGGACGTTTGGGATCGTGTCGCATCTTGTAGAAGTATAGTGAGACTAGGATCTCGACGGCTGAGAGGCTTCCTCCGGGATGGCCAGACTTGGCCTCCGCGAGCATCTCTAGAATGTGGGTTCTGATCTTGACTGCTTTCTGAAGGAGCATGCCAGTGGGGATTTGGGCCTGTTCCATTACTAGTGGACCGGGACCTGAACTACATGTTCTGCAAGCTCCAGTGTTGTGCTAGCTTGAGATCGAAGATCGTTCAGATCCACTACAACAGTACCGATTTTGTCTTCCTGCTGGGCTGCGGCCAGACCCGCGAGTAGAACGGCCTCTCGGACGGAGGCTCCAGCGGCCATGGACATTGCGAGAACCGCTGTCTGGCAGTCCCGTACGCCGACGGCGTTGAATCCTGGCTTGGGACCCTTGAATGGCGGGAAGCTGGTGATGTTCTTCTTCTCGAACAGGATCATTCCATGCTCGCTCCGGGTTAGAAGAAGACTCTCACATTCTAGCCGGGTCATCAGATTGTGCCCCATGTTTCGGAGCGAGGTGTCGTTCACCATCGAGACCCCGGTTGCAATACTTCCTTCACGCGCATTGGACTTAACCATCGTGACGCCGATGTAGTCTAGATAGTGGCGCACTTTCGGCTGGGCCAAGACTTTCTTGTTCTGCACTCGGCATTCCTCTACGACGTTGCTTATCAGCTCGGGCGTTATCACTCCTTTGTCGTAGTCGGAGAATACGACTCCATCGGCCCCGCTGACCAACTCCTTCAGAGGTTGCAGAAACTGCCTCGTGATGTGAGGCTCCACGTCGGACCGGTACTCTTTGTCGATTCGAAGGTATTGTCGATGGTTTAGGATAAACCGCGTCTTTAGGCTGGTAGGCCTATCGTTAACAACGATACCCGAGACGTCTACTCCTTTTCGGCGCAGCTCCTCTTCAATCCAGCGTCCAGCCTCATCCTTTCCGACCACCCCGAGCACTTTGACCTTCGCGCCTAAGGCGACGAGATTGTTGGTAAGGTTGGTTGCTCCTCCGAGAAGAAGCTCTTCGGAGATGAAGTCAGCCACTGGTACAGGGGCTTCGCGAGAGAGCTTTCGGCCTTGAGAGTGGACGTATCGGTCGACAATGAGGTCCCCAATGACGAGAATTGATTTGTTTCGAAAGCCGTCTACGACCTCGGTTGGATCGGAGACGTCCAGTGTCAACTGGGGTGCCAGAATGGATCGAGTGCTTTGAGGTTATTTAAGATTGTCAGAACATGAAGGGCGAAATTAGGAGAGTAGTTTGTGGAGATTCCTATTTGACGTCCTCGGCTCGCTTCACGAGCCTCACGCGACACATCACATGGTCTCCATCTTTCACGCCGAAGATTTTTCTTATCTCTTCCGGTATAGTGATTCTTCCGCCCGCTATTACTTCAGCGAAGAAGGGAATGTCTTCTTCCTCAACTTGGATAGGCAACTATTGGCCTCGGGCAAATGGCTAAGAACCCAATGATATAACTTTTCCAGAAAACGTGGGAGCTAGAAAGTCTAGAACGAGTGGAATCGTCACATGAAAACCGTTGTTGATTCAGGGTTCGCAGATCTTTCACACATGAATTTCGAAGTATCCGATGAGCAGAGATTCGTACTGGATGAAGTTGACAGGGCGTGCAGAGAACTTCGTCCGTTAGAGGACGAAGCCTACTTGGCCGGAAAATTCAATGATCATCTGGCCCCAATATTCAGGAAAGCACAACTCCTAGGATTGCCAATATCAAGGCGATACGGGGAAGGCCAGGGAGCAGATGTTCTAACCTACGCCCTGGCTCTAGAGAGGATTGGCCAAGAAGGAACAGGAGTCCGAACGTTCCTCTCCGGTCATGTCTCTCTGGGACAAGTAACGGTCCAGAAGTGGGCGAGTGAGGACCAGAAGCAACGATACCTTCCCCCCGCAACACGTGGAGAGAAGGTCATGTGTTTCGGACTCACCGAGCCGACTGCAGGTAGCGACCCTTCGTCTCTTCGCACAACATTTGAGGAGAAAGGCAACTATTTCGTTCTGAATGGGAGTAAAGCGTGGATTTCAAACGGCAGCATAGCAGATGTAGCGGTCATTTTTGCGTACCCAAAGGGTAAGCGAGACGGGATGTGTGCGTTCATTGTTGAGAAAGGTTTCGAAGGATATTCGAGCCAGCAACAGAAACACAAGCTTGGAATGCCCACGTCAGATACGGGATCCATCTTCTTAGACAATTGCAAGGTCCCGAGAGACAACCTCATGGGACCCGCTGGTAAAGGGTTGAGCATCGCCTATTCGGGATTGATGAGCGGCCGACTGAGCGTGGCAGCTGGATGTCTTGGTGTTATTGAGGACTGCATCAACGAGGCGGTCGCGTTCGCCAAACAGCGAATCCAGCACGGAAAACCAATAGCAAAGCACCAGTTGGTACAGCGGCACATCGGAGAAATGTCCACGAATCTAGAGGCGGCGAAGAACGTGGTGTACAAGGCGGCGCTCCTGAAGCAGAAGAGCGACTTGGATCCTGAAGACAAGGACTTGCGGGACTACGCTGATGTGATGATTGCCAAGGCGAAGTACTTCGCGTCGAACGCATCATTTGATGCAGCCGACCGGACGGTGCAGATACTTGGCTCCAGCGGCTACAGCTTCGAGACGAGAGCTCCCAGACACTTGGTCGATACTAGAGTCTGCAGGATCTACGAGGGCACGGACGAGATAATGGTCCAGAAGATAGCCGTGAGTCTGCTTGGCACCGAATACGAAGCCTATCGCTAGCCAGCTCCCTCCATCAAGCCGACAAAAGTTCCGTCTCGACTTCAACAAGGGCACCTCCCCCGCCGGCAGGTAGCTCTCAAGTGGAGACTCCATTTTTCAGGTAGATTTATTTTTCAGAACCAGCGAAATATCCCTAGGTATCACATTCAATTATCCAGAGAAACACCCAAATGAGATCAACAAGACTACCCTCACTGTTCGGCTCGAGGTATGGTCCTCTGCTACTGGTACAATCGGCGGCCAACCTACTGCTAGCTGTTTGGCTATATCTAGAGTATACCCATAATCCGTTCATGCAAGCGTACGTATCAAATGTCTGGGGGACCATTTGGCCTGAGGTAACTGTCGGGCTATCCATAGCGATTGTCACGGTAATGGTCTTGGCATTTTATCGTAGAAGAAACTCTGAATCCTTAACAGGCCGCCTCGCTTCGAAGTCGATATTGGAGGACCTCGAGGGATCTAGCAACTTGGCTAGGCTCGACATGTGTCCTTTCTGTGAGACTCCACTCAAACCAATCTCAGAGGGTAGGCTACAGTGTCGGAAATGTCGAAGATATTTCAAAAGCAGTCTGCCCAAAATGGCCGCCTGAGTTTTGCAACCGTCAAGCGCACCGTTGTCTCCCTAAGTTAAGACGGGTTCAACTTATTATCCATCCGAACCTTCTCCACCCTCATTCGAGGAATGGCCCGAGTGAGCGACGTTGATACGGAAGCACTGCCGTATCTTGAAGAAGCCTGCTATTACCTGAGAAAGAAAGGGTTGTCTTTTCAGGAGGTCTCCAAAGCTCTAGAGATACCTGAGCCTCAGGCCAACAGACTATTCGAAGTGTACCAGTCAAAAATCGCGAAAGGCCTGGCTGAAGAGAGTGAGGTCGACCGTAACCTTTGGGAAGATGTCTACAACGATTCCTTCGGAAATGCAAAAATTACGTTCGCGAGGGAGAATGGATTCTACCATTGCCGACGTTCAGACTTGGAGACCATGGATAGTGATGCGCTGATGAACATATTCGAGACGAGTAAGAAGTTCCTCGACTTCGACATGTACCGACGATATCTTGACTCCAAGCCTCCTGTGGGTTATGATCCGATGGCAATGCAAAGGCAGATCAAGCGTGCTGTGGAGCTGATTCAAGAAATTCTCCAACAAAGATGGAAGAAGGAGACTGAGCATTAGTGGATGCTTCTTCAATAGAAGACACGCGCCCTTCCTAGTTGCAAGGGTCCCCTGGACTGCTAAACAGTGTCGTTAGACTAGCATAGACTCAAACTGAAATAAGCTGCTACGAGAACCTCAAAGAAACACCTTGTCACTTGAAGGGTTCGAAGTCGCCGTAGTCGGGGCCGGCCCAGCAGGAAGCGCGGCAGCCCTTACCCTAGCCAGGGAAGGAGTTCAAGTTCTACTCCTAGAGCGAGGGACTTTTCCGGGATCCAAAAACGTCTTTGGCGGAAGAATTTACTCTTACGCCCTTAAGAAACTCCTCGGGGACTCCTGGAAAGACGCCCCCATCGAACGATTCGTCCGAAAGGAGGGCATCACATTCATGACCTCTGACAAGGCCCTTTCCGTGGAATTCGAGTCCAGGGATCCAGAGGGCAGTTTCACTGCGAAGCGAGCAAAGTTCGACAAATGGCTGGCCGAGCAGGCCGAAAAGGCTGGAGCGTCTCTGATTACTGAAAGTAGAGTCGACGACCTGATCATGGACGATGGTCGTGTAAGAGGAATCGTCGCTGGCCAAGACAAGATTCCAACCGACGCCGTGATCGCTTGCGATGGTACAACCACCGGGCTAGCGCGAAGAGCAGGACTCACATCAATTCTTGAACCCAACCAGATCTCGATGGGAGTAAAGGACGTCGTGGAGCTTCCGAGCGAGAAGATCGAGGAACGGCTCGGGCTCGACCCTGGCGAAGGAGCGGCCCACGTTTTCATTGGAGCATGCTCAGGAGGCCTGAGGGGCGGGGGCTTCCTCTACACAAACCAAGACAGCCTTGCGCTTGGGATGGTTGTGGGAGGGGATGACGTTTCCTCGCACAAGACCCAATCCTACAGCTTCATGGAGAAACTCAGACAACATCCGAAGGTGCAGCGGTTCATCAAGGGAGGAAAAACGATCGAGTATGATGCACACATGATCCCAGAAGCTGGCCCCAAAATGCTCAGCCGCCCGTATACAGATGGCATGGTTGTCGCGGGAGATGCTGCAGGTCACCTCCTCAACAATGGATACACGTTCCGAGGAGTAGACATGGCTATTCAAGCTGGGGTCGCTGCTGCTCAGACTGTTCTGGAGGCTCGAAAGAAGAAAGACTATTCTGCGAACTCGCTGAAAACATTCGAAAGAAAGTTACACGATGATCCGGCTCTCAAAGACATGTACACCTTCCACCGCGTTCCAACGTACCTTAGGAATAGACGACTATATACTACCTATCCAGAACTCGTATGCGCGGCCGCTGAGGCAGTTTACCGAGTGGACGGCTCAGGTAAGAAGAAGATCTCGAAGGAATTGAGATTGCAGACCAAAGGTCGAATCTCAACGTTCACATTAATACGCGATTTGATCAGTGGGGCCAGGACATTCTAACGATGTCGGCAGAGGAATCTTTGACCCTTGACAAGAGGCTAGCTCTCGTAAGTTTCACCAAGGACGCTGAACCATTCATCTTGGTCGATACGGACAAATGTGATCAGTGTGAATCGAAACCCTGTCTCTACATATGCCCAGCGGAAGTTTACACCTGGAAGGAGAAGCTGAACTACAACACTGAAGGATGCATGGAGACAGGCGCTTGTTTGATTGTGTGCCACAAAATCGGCGCTGGCGCGATTAGCTGGAAGTATCCTTCCGGCGGAAAAGGAGTCACGTTCAGGCTCGGCTAAGTGTCCCAAATCCTCTTAACCCCCAAATAGGGCCACTCGCAGTCGTCCGAGTGTGAAGTTGAGTCGTCTATGGTCGAAATTGCCCATGAACCCCTGAAACGGGTCGTTGTCCGCGAACTCGTCAAGTATGATAATGCTCAGCAACTAGTCAACTCTCTCGCTATCATTATGAAAATGGGGCAGCCCATTCTCCTCAATTGGTGCGAAGGGGTCGTCTTTGTCTCTCAGCCAATCCCCCCTCCAGAGATGCCTGAAGAATATGCGAAGGGTGAGCTCTACATTGCCTCGATCAGCTTTGCCCCGATGTCTGACTTCAGCCACAATGTGAAAGCTGGCAACATGGAGATGCCGGTAATCGACGTCTCAAGAAGCCCTCTCAGCCAAGAAATAGGGCGGTTTCTCAAGTCTCATATGGAATGAGAGCTCAGTCTCACGTCTTCCCGTAGAACCCTTTCATTTCGCGCGTAAGCGCTGGGACCACTTCGAAAACGTCCCCGATAATGCCGTAGTCTGCGAATCCGAAGATCGGAGCTTCAGGATCCTTATTGATTGCGACGATAACCTTTGAATTGATCATTCCGACACGGTGCTGAATCGCCCCTGAAATGGCGGCGGCAATATAGAGAGTAGGAGAAACTGTACGCCCTGTCTGTCCAACTTGGTCTGAGTGAGGCCTCCATCCGGCGTCCACGGAGGCTCTTGATGCTCCGACCACTCCTCCCATAACCTCAGCCAGCTCCTCGAGAATCTTGTAATTCTGCGGTCCGCCCATTCCGCGGCCGCCAGAGATGATGACGCTTGCTTCTGTTAGATCCAGTTTCTTGGCTCCTTGAGCTACGAACTCCTTCACAACCATCCGCGAATCCGGTCGCTTGAACTCCATTTGCTCAACAGTCGGTTTCTTCCCTGGGACCATCTCTTTCGCTGTGAAAACGTTTGGTCGTAGAGTGGCTATGCTGGGCGAGCTATTGACTCTGACTCTGAGCAAGACCTTGCCAGCGTAGGCTGGCCGTGTTGCTATGAGCTTCCCGTTTTCCAGATCCAACTGAGTGCACTCGCTGGCAACTGCCGTATCTAGGTGGATTGCTAGTCGTGGGACTAGGTCTTTTCCTGCCGAGGTGGCTGCGGCGAGAATAATGCTTGGGTTGACTCGCTTGATTGCTTCTAGCGCGATCTGTCGATAATAATCGGGGTGAAAGATGGCCAATGAAGGGTCATCTGCTAAAAGAATCTTGTCAGCTCCGTACCTTCCAAGGTCACTAACACGTTCCTTCAGACCGTTTCCAATGACTAGTGCATATTCTCTCACACTCAGAAGGTCGGCTAGCCTTCTTCCTTCGGTGACCGCTTCGAGGGCAGCCTTACGGAAGGCAGGTCCTGATGACTCTGCGAGAACTAGAACTTCTCCAGTCACTGTTTAGATCACTTTTGCTTCCTCGTGCAGGAGCTTCACGAGTATTGGAACAGCTTCGACTCCTTTTCCCACGATCTTGCCTGGAGGGCGAGGCGGGGGATTTTGGATAGACACGATTTCGAGAGGTGACAGCGGCAGTTGTATGTCCTTAACAACGATCGGTTTTTTTCTTGCAGCTACCAGCTCGCGAAGCGATGCATAGCGCGGGACAGTTAGATCCTTTTCTGCGGTGAACGCTGCGGGGAGGGTCGTTTCGACTGTTATCGATCCTCCCTCTACTTCTCTATGGGCAACTGCCTTTCCGTCAGATACCTCTAATTTGACTACCGTGGTTACACATGGAATTCCCAACAATTCTGCGACCATCTGGCCGATCTGTTGGTTGTCGTCGTCGACGCCTTTCTTTCCGAAGAGAAGGACATCAAATTCTTGGCCTTTCAGTTCGCTGGTGAGGGCCTTCGCAATTGAGCTGGGATCATCCGGGATTTTGTCGGACTTGAGATGAATCGCCTTGTCAGCGCCGAGTGCCAGTGCCTTCATTATTACCTGTGTCGTCTTCTCTGGACCCAATATGACGACGGTCACTTCGCCGCCATGTTTCTCCTTGAGCTGGACAGCCTGCTCGAGAGCATACTCTTCGTAAGGGTTGATTACGAACTCGGCATCAGAAGTGTCGATCGATTTCCCGTCAGAAGCTATCCTGATGCGGGCTGCTGTGTCTGGGACGCGCCGCACGCATACGATAATCTTCAGCCGTCGACGACCTTCCCCTCAAGAAATCCGAGGGATGCATAAGCCTTCGCGGCTCAACCGAGCATTTGGTAATGATTATGGTAAGGCGAAAGGCTGGGTTAAAGAATCGGAACACGACTAGGAGGCTAGCTTAGGGTTGGAAAAGGCCAAGCACATCCTCCCGTGGACGGAGTGGGTAAAGGACCTAGACGTTGTTGAGGAGGTAAGGCAACGCCGCAAGAGGCTTCTCGACGACCTATGCAGAGCCAACGACAAGGAAAGCGTTGACGACCTGCTGAACGATATATGGTTGGACAAAATAGACCACTACATAGCCTCACGGCGGTACATTACTTCGCTGCGGGAAAGGGGGCTCAAGGATGGAACTATCGCCCAACTCCGCTCTATGTTACCCGACTTCTGGATTACAGTATTGGGCGAACAGAACTTTTCCATGAAAACCTTCGACACTATGGCCGGATTCAAGAACAAGGGAACCGAGATAGAGAAGCTAGCGCCAGAACGGGAAGAACTGAAACACCTTCTGAACATCGCAGATCCCAGGACTCGGGCGCTGGTCGCCGTACTATGTAGCGGAATGAGGATCAACGAGGCACTTGGTAGAAAGATGAAGGACATCATACCCGGGAAGAACGGGAAACCGTACTACCGGCTAGAACTTCCCAAGGAAGCCACCAAGATGAACTACAAGCGCTGGGTTCCCCTGACCGCCGAGACCGTGGAGTGGATCAAGAACGCCCACGAAGGCGTCAAGTCGGAATGGCTGTTCCCCGGAGAAGTCCCCGGAAAGAAGCCGAAGGGAAAGCTGCCGAAAGAGGGCAAGAGGAAGGACCGGGCTGAACAGACGCACCTAACGGACGTTTCGGCTTGGCGATCTATCAAGGACTTGTTCATTAAAGGCGGGCTGAAGGACGCCGAAGACGGTTCGAAGATTTACAGCCCCCATTCTCTACGCAAGTTTGCGGAGAACACTATGTTGGCGTGCGGATTGCCGGAAAAGTTCGTAGGCGCTATAGTTGGACACGCTGGAAAGCTGGGGAAAGCCTACCAGGACGAACAGGACAACGAGACGACGGAGAAGTGGTTCGAGGTCTGCAACGACCGCATGACTTGGCTAACGCAGAAAATCGAAATCGTCAAGCAGGACAAGAAGATAGACGACCTAGAGGCGAAGCTGAACCTTCTGCTAAGTGCTGTGGCGGCCAAGCTAGCGCCCCACGAAGGTCATTCGCCGACGGAACAGCTAGCGGCGTTGCAGAAATTACTCGAAGAGAAGAAGGAGGCCAGCTAACTAAATGACTACTCCGTTAGACTTCGACAAGGTACGGTTCTACAAGCTGCTTTCGGCCTTCCAGAACCGTATTCGTGACGGCAAAGTGCCCGAAGCGATGACTATCGGCTATAATCTATGGTCTATGAATCATAGCGCTTACTGGAACCGGTGCCAGATAATCGCAGTCGAAGATTGCGTTCCCGAAACGCTCTCGATCGTAAACGCCCTTTGCTCTTGGTACGATTCTCTCAAAGCGGAAGGACAGGGCGACGAAGGCAGAATGGGAGTTCTCAAAGCCGCTCAGGTGTTGGCGCAGTCAAAGAAGGACCGAATGGCCGACGAAGTCTTGCACGTCATTCTAAGACTTCCCGACAAGGCCGCCGAATGGTCGGCGTGGGAGGACAAGGACATAGTTCCGCATATGTCGCGCGGGTATAGGTACTTTGTCGAAACAAAATCAGCCACAAGTAACCAATCGGAATCTTACGCCGAATGGAGAAGGTTCTGGCTTACGCTAATGAAGGACGTAAAGGGATAAGGCCAGCTAGGACCAAGTGCTAAGGTCTAGCTGGGGTTCCCTCTATCTCGGCGTTGGTGGTTCACCGCGACTCTGACGGATTGCCACTATCCTTAAGTTTCCCATATACGCCACAGCATCCTACGGACATAGACGATAACGAAGCCCCAGACATAGACTTAGAGGGAAATGAAGACGAAGTCCTTGACAAGATTCAGCGAAGTATTCCGACTAGTAGAGGTCGGTGGCCAAAGGGCCTTTGGGAAAAGCTTCGAGAACTATCTAAGGAAAGATTCGTGGAAGAGAAGCGAGAGGCGTGGGGGATAATAGACCGTGTTCTTGCTCTCTATTTCATTAATGCAAAGAGTCAGGGATATTCGGTTGGAGAAATATCCGAGCTGGCGAACGTGCCAGTCGTGAATGTAATATATCTAGTCAAAACGATGAAAGAGGTCGAACCAGAACAACCCCGACAGCCTATCCCAAAGAAATCGCCCGTCTATAGTTGAGATTTCCATATAGATTACGCAATTAGATCGGCTATTGCGTCTCGCCGAAGATAGGGATTGCGTCAACGAAGGGCATCGTTTGTGCATATAGGACACGCAACCGATCCTTAGAACTTGGCCACTACGTCCGTATAGTAACCGACTATATGCGCATGCCCTGCGGAACCAAATTCGAGTCACGATATAACTACCGTTGTGAGCAAATGTGCAAAAAAAGAGAGGGGTCCGGGCTCAGGTCCGCTTGTCTATGTGAAATTAATCTTCCCGGTGTAGGTCCCAGCGCTGGTCGAAGGCCCGGTAGCTGCGCCCGAGAACGATCCTTCGGCTCTGAGGTTTGCAAGGCCACCAGTCCCGCCAGCAAGTACTGTAAAGTGTCCCCGGAAGGAC
>WNFB01002755.1_pt1 | contig 15351 bp, 18 predicted proteins | sample 5400501 | NCBI WGS metagenome assembly WNFB01 (sample SAMN13153341, study PRJNA577476) | soil metagenome | isolation source: 200 cm saprolite under Douglas fir tree site 2 hole 1 | place: USA:California | collected 2015-04-18
GCATATTTTTGCATTGCATTAATTCTCCATAAAATAAGGCAAGTACGCGTAAAGTAATGATTTTTTTGTGCGCACGAGTCACATTCACTTCAAGAAATTGTGCGTTGCAACTTGAGCCGATGTGGCCCAAATACCCGGCCGTGCGGGGTGACAATGTCAACAATGGAGACAAACCATGAGAAAGTTTCTCGTCGCTGCAGCGCTGCTCGCGACAGCGATCGCGTCGCCGGCACTGGCGCAGCGGCAGGACTCCCAGCAACGGGTCCAACCGAGCCAGGGCGGCACCTATCAGGGCTATCCGCTGAGCGACTGGTACCATCAGGACGAATGGTAACCCCCGATCAGCGACCAGATGACGCGGGGCGGGCCGGTGGCCCGCCCCTTACGCGCTTTTGCGCCGCGGCGCATGCTCACCGGGCGCCGGGAGCGGCACAAAATTATCACGGCTTGATGTCGATTTCGATGCGCCGGCTGCATTCGTTCAGTTTTCGCCCTGCCAGCCCTCCGTATATACGGGGATTGACGCGCTACAACGGACCCACTAGTGTTGAGTCCCACTGCGTTCACTTTATCCTTCGGAGCGGCAAGGCGATCCCATGCCACGAACCCGCGTGTTCAAATCCGGCAACAGCCAAGCCGTTCGCATCCCGGCGGAACTCGCCTACGCCGATATGGACGTCGATCTGGAAATTACGCGCCTTGGCGAGGTCATCACGATCTTTCCGGCGCGCAAGAGCCTGACCGATGCTGTTGCCGCTCTACGCAGCATGCCCAAGCCCTCAGCCGTCGAAAAAAGAGAGCCGATCGATGTCCCCGTGCGCCAACGGGACTAACGGCGTGACGCGATCGTGGCCTATCTCATCGATACCAATATCGCCATCCATGCCCGCGATGGGACGGACGCTGTTCTTGACAAACTGGCTGACCATGACGGCGAGGTGCTGCTGTCGGCCTTGAGTCTCGCCGAATTGCAGCGCGGTCTCTACAGGGATCCTGCCTTCACGGCCATACGGCAGGTTCGATTGGAGGTTCTGCTGCGCGGTATACCCGCTTTGCCGTTCGATGCTTCTGCCGCCCTGGCCTATGGCCGGATTATCGCCCAATGCGGTTGGGCAAGGGGGCGGGATTACGACCGAATGATTGCCGCGCATGCCATCAGCAGTGGCTCTATTCTCGTGACCGACAACGAGGTCGATTTTCGCGACATTCCGGGCCTGCGCATGGAAAACTGGGTCGTCCAAACCTAAAGGCGCCACCGGCCCTTGAGTCCGAAGTTTGGCATGGCCGATTCCGAGACCTTGATTTTTCGAGTTTCGTTCGCGCCGGGCGCTTATCGAGCTGATACGAGCAACATCGTCGCCCTCGCGCAGACGATTGTCCGGTCTTCGATCTCGATGTCGACCACGCATTCGGGTTCTACAGCAAGCTGAAGGGAGACATCGACGAGTCGCGCGTCCGGTTTGAATTGCTCATTTATATGGGAGAGGGCGAGAGTGAGGCACGAAGTGTCAAGCGGACGCGTGTCGTCGAGGCCTTTCCGTCGGTCGGGACCAAGACGCGATTGCACTTCGATTGCGGCGACGGATAGGAATTTCTGGTCGAACTCGTCAAACGGACGCCGAAGGAGCCGAAGCTTCCCAGTTTGCCGATTTCGGCCGGGAAAGCACCCGCGCAGTATTCAAATCCGGAGGACGAGCGATATGACGCGCGCCTGACCGTCAAATCGTGCTTGAGCGAAAACGTGCGTATTGTAGCGAAAATCCTGGGTACTGGCGGAGACGGAGGGATTCGAACCCTCGATACGGCTTTAGACCGTATAACGGTTTAGCAAACCGCCGCCTTCAGCCACTCGGCCACGTCTCCGAAGGCGGAAATCATTATCGTTTCGGCGCTTGCCGGTCAAATCGACGCCGCGCGCGGCGGCGCCGGCAAAGTCACGCCGCCGCCTTGAGCCATGCGCGCGCCGCGCGCTGGGCCGCGGCAATCTCGGCCTCGGACATCTGCTCGGCGATCTCGCGGCGCAAGCGGGCCGCGTCCGCATTGCCGCGCGCCGCCGCCAGATTGAACCACTTGTGCGCGGTGACGAAATCGACCGGGACACTGCGCCCGACCGAATACATCATGCCGAGCGCGTAGAACGTGTCGGCGCCCGCCGGCGCCTCGCCGAGCGCTGCGCACTCGATGTCGGCAATTTCGAAACGAGCCATGTCGCTCTCCCCTGCTCTTGCGCGCGGCCGTCGATATTGCGGCACTCGCGATCGCGGGCGAACCCGAGATCGATGGCGGCCTTCGCGCCGGAACTCTGCGTTTGTCGCACGCCCAGCCCCCCGGCCGAGCGCGCCGAATATCGGACGAAAATTTGAAAGGTGTTTTAAGCGTTGCAATGAATCGAGTGTGAACGCCGCCGACCAAACCGCGGCGCTACGTCGGGTTAAGCACGTAAACGGCGGCAATATCGCGATATTCGCCGCACGCTCCGCAGGCACCGAGCTCGCGCATTGGTGATGCGGTAACCCTCATTCGTCATGCGGGCGGCTGGTGTCCGGTCAGCGCGCCCGCTGGCCGAACAGAACGGCCCGAACCTCCGGGTCGGCCATGTCGACATGGAAGGCCGCTTCCACCTTGACCGACAAGCCGCGCTTGACCGCCGGACGTGCGAGCACCATCGCGAGCCAGCGTCGCACGTGCGCGAACTCGCTCAGGTCGTGGCCGTGCCGCTCGGCGCGGCTCGCCCAGCCGACGCAGGCGATGTCGGCGATCGAGTACCGGCCGGCGAGGAATTCGCGGTCGGCGAGCCGCCGGTTCATCACGCCGTAGATGCGATTCATCTCGTTGCCGAAGCGGTCGATGGCATAGGAGAGCTTCTCGGCGGCATAATTCCGGAAGTGGTTGGCCTCTCCCGCCTTGGGACCGAGATTGGCCATCTGCCAAAACAGCCACTGCTCGACCTCGACCCGGCCGCGCTCGTCCTCGGGATAGAACCTGCCGAGCTTGCGGCCGAGATATTGCAAAATCGCCCCGGATTCGAAGACCGAGATCGGCTTGCCGCCCGGGCCGTGATGGTCGACGATCGCCGGCATGCGATTGTTCGGCGAGATCGCCAGAAACTCCGGCTTGAATTGCTCGCCCCGCGAGATGTCGACCGGGACCACGGTATAAGGGAGCCCGCATTCCTCGAGCATGATCGTGATCTTCCAGCCGTTGGGGGTCGGCCAGTAATAAAGGTCGATCGGCGTCCTGCCGCGGGGTCGCTGCCTGCGGGACCGCGGCGCGGAACTCGCGCGGCTCGCACGCGGCTTTGCTCGGCTTCGTTGGTCTGCGGCGCGGGCCATGCGGGCGCTCCCTCGACAGCGGAACAGTAGGGCGCTTTAAGTCGATCTCGCGATGATCGCAAACGGCGAACTCCGCCGACCGCGAGCGCCCCGGTTTCGCTCGATGGACGCCGCGCCCGGGATTGGCTTATTCTTGCGGCCGTGGTGCCGTGCCGCGGGGGGTCGTCCTGCGGCCACGGAGGCTGGGTAACACAAAAGGGGGATTCCCATGTTGAGGACCGTGCTCGCCGCCGTGCTGGCGGCCGGACTTGTGGCGGCGCTGTTGCCGCCCGCACTCGCCATGCCTTCGCTCAGGGTCGCGGAGGCCGCCGCGCCCAAGCAGCTGACGCCGCAGCAGCAGAAGATGAAGGATTGCGCGGCCAAGTGGCAGGAGGAGAAAGCGAAGACGGGCGCCAAGGGCCGCACCGCCTACCGGAAATTCATGAGCGATTGCCTCAAGAAGGCGCCGGCCTGAGGCGAAGCCGGGCTCGCCGCGATCCGATCCGGCGCGACCAAGTCGAGTGGCAGCGAGCGGGATGGCCTCGCGACCCAGGCCGGATTTCGTTAGAGTTCATCACCGGGCGGGGCGGGGTCGTTTCACGGCTGCAACGGAGTGCACATGGATCTAGCCGTCGAGCTCAAGAACACTGACCGCCGGCGCGCGATCGAGCGCGTCGGCGACTTCATTGCGATGTCGGTCGACGCGGCGCGCGCGGTCGAGACGCCGTTCTATCATCTCGAGCTCGACCGGGTTTTTCCCGATGACGTCTATGCCGCCATGCTCGCGGCCATGCCGGTCGCATCGGACTACCGGCCGCTGAGCGGACAGAACCGCTGCAACGTGCTGGCGGACGGCACGCCGACCCGGGTCAAGATCGACCTGTTTCCGGAATATCTCCGGCATCTGCCACCGCAGCAGCGCGCGATCTGGGACATCGTCGGCCGCGCGCTTTGCTCGCGTCGGCTGAAGGATGCGCTGGTGCGGCGGCTCGCGCCTGCGCTCGCCCGCCGGTTCGGCCCGAGCTACCCGCGCATCGGCATGTATCCGATACCGACGCTGACCAGGGATGTTCCCGGCTACCTGATCGCGCCGCACACCGATACCCGCTGGAAGGGCATCACCGTGCAGCTCTACCTTCCGCGCGATGCCTCGACCACCCACATCGGCACGATCTTCCACGAGAAGCTGCCGGACGGCAGCCTGCCGAAACGGACGCAGATGAAGTTCGCGCCCAATACCGGGTATGCCTTCGCGGTCGGCGACGAGACCTGGCATTCCGCCGATCCGGTCGGCAGCGAGGTGACGACGCGCGACAGCATTCTGCACACGTATTTCGTCGATGCCGGGGCGCTCCGCTTTTTGCGCAACCGCACCAAACGGATCGGCAACTTCCTGCGCAACGAGTTGCGCAACGTCGTCCCTCAGTGAACGGCGACATCGCGCCCTCCCCACTCGCAGGAACCGGAGCTCGCCGCTTGCGGCGATGCCGGTCGATCGAGAAATGCTCCGGCCCAGGCCTCGCGCCCCGCCCGCACAGGAGCATGAACGCACCGAGGGCGTCGGCGAGAGACCAGGGCATCGAATCCGCGCGAGATGCTGTCCCCGCGGCGCGGTGCGGATCTCTTTTCCGACCGCTCCCTCACCTGCCGCGCACACCGCGGACGGGTGAAGCTCGAACCCATGTCTCGCCGACGCCCTCTGTCGTCGACCAGGGCCGGCGGTGTCGAACTGCGATCGCGATGCGCTCACCGCTCTTCGACTCGCGCCGGCCCGTTTGACGCAGTCATCGACGTCGTTCGAAGTCGAAGACTGGAAGCAGCGTACGGGTCTACTTCTTCTTCCGGCGCTTGGTTTTCCGCCCGCCCTTTTTCGCCGCTGCCTTCGTCTTTCGCTTCTTCGCCATGCTGCCCTCCTAGCCTGAGTGAGTGGCGTAGTCGTGAGAGTGCCCGCGGGGATCGCGAACACTCGCTTCGGATTACTACAGCGCAACAAAAAAACCAGCGTTTTCGCATCATGCAGCATATTCGCACGCGCATCGACACCAGATGTTGCGTCTCGACCGGCACGGCCGACACGCACGATCCGTCGCGCGGCGCGATCGAGAGGATCGTCGAGCGAAAACATCCGACTGCTCGAAAATATCGATGAAATATGGGTTTTCGACGAGTCGGCGGCGCTCGCGGCCGCAATGAACGAACGTCGCGCGCGCCGCGCGTCCGATCGCGAAGAGCGGCGACGACGATGCGTTAAGCATGTCAAGCGCCTGTTGAAAAAAATTTGGCGCGAGCGGCCCGCAGACGCGCTTGCAACGTCGAATCCGGCGCGAATCGAGCGAATCGCCCCAAAGTGATTCGCGACGAGCAGACGACAGACAACGGAATCCAACGGAGAGCGGACACGAGAAGGACGCATCCGTCCTCTGTCGTCGGTCCTCTGTCGTCAGATCCCGAGCTTGCGCTTGAGCAGATCGTTGACCGCCTGCGGGTTGGCCTTGCCGCCGGAGGCTTTCATCACTTGGCCGACGAACCAGCCGATCAGCGCGGGCTTCGCCTTCGCCTGCGCGACCTTCTCCGGGTTCCTGGCAATGATGTCGTCGACCGCCGGCTCGATCGCGGCGAGATCGGTGACCTGTTTCATGCCGCGCGCCTCGACGATCACCCGCGGATCGCCGCCCTCGCTCCAGCAGATTTCGAACAATTCCTTGGCGATCTTGCCGGAAATCGTGCCGCCCGCGATCAGATCGAGGATCGCGCCGAGCTGCGCGGCCGCTACCGGCGAAGCGGCAATGTCCTTGCCTTCCTTGTTGAGACGGCCGGTGAGCTCGTTGATCACCCAGTTGGCGGCGGCCTTGGCGTCGCGTCCGGTTCCATCGCGCCTTCCGGCCACCGCCTCGAAGTAGTCGGCCGTCTCGCGCTCGGCCACCAGAACGCCCGCGTCGTAGGCGGAGAGCCCGTAGTCGCGGGTGAAGCGCGCCTTCTTCTCGTCCGGAAGCTCCGGCAGCTGCCGCTTGAGATCGTCGACATAGGCCGCCGTCAGCTCGAGCGGCAACAGGTCGGGATCCGGAAAATAGCGGTAGTCGTGCGCCTCCTCCTTGTTGCGCATCGAGCGCGTCACGCCCTTGTCCGGGTCGAACAGCCGCGTCTCCTGCTCGATCTTGCCGCCGTCCTCCAGAATCTCGATCTGCCGGCGCGCCTCGTGCTCGATCGCCTGGCCGATGAAGCGGATCGAGTTGACGTTCTTGATCTCGCAGCGGGTGCCGAGCGGCGCGCCGGGCTTGCGCACGGACACGTTGACGTCGGCGCGCAGATTGCCCTTTTCCATGTCGCCGTCGCAGGTGCCGAGATAGCGCAGGATGGTGCGCAGCTTCGCGACGAAGGCCTTGGCCTCCTCGGCCGAGCGCAGATCGGGCTTCGACACGATCTCCATCAGCGCCACACCCGCGCGGTTGAGATCGACGAAGGACATGGCCGGATGGCGGTCGTGCAGCGACTTGCCCGCGTCCTGCTCGACGTGCAGCCGCTCGATGCCGACGGCGACGGTTCCGCCGTCGGGCATGTCGACGACGACCACGCCCTCGCCGACCAGCGGCGACTTGTACTGGCTGATCTGATAGCCCGCCGGCAGATCGGGATAGAAATAGTTCTTGCGGTCGAAAACCGATCGCAGGTTGATCCGCGCCTTGAGCCCGAGGCCGGTGCGGACCGCCTGCTTGACGCATTCCTCGTTGATCACCGGCAGCACGCCGGGCATCGCCGCGTCGACCAACGACACCTGCGAATTGGGCTCGCCGCCGAACGCCGTCGAGGCGCCCGAGAACAGCTTCGACTGCGAGGCGACCTGGGCATGGACTTCCAAGCCGATGACCACTTCCCAGTCGCCGGTGGCACCTTTTAAGAGTTTCTTCGGTTTCGCCTGAACGTTCATGACCTTTCGGATAGATCGCCTTCGCGGCGGCTGCAAGGCCGATCGATCTCACCCGACATCACTGGCGGCGGGCGACGGGTGCGGTCTTCGTCTGGTAGCGGGTAACCAAGGTGTCGTCGTCGACCCCCGTCACACAGTCAGCCGCCAGGCGAAGGCCATCGGATGTCAAACCGTGGAAGTCGCTGTCCCCGGCGGCGGCCGTGATGTGAAGGATCGGCAACTCTTTCGCCTTGACGCGGTCGACGAACTCCTTTTGCGAGCGGAACGAGGCCTTACGGTCATCGGGATCCGACATCACGATCATTCGTCGCCCGACTTGATGCTGCATCGCGCCGACGAAATCGATCGGATCGTAGGCCGCCCTAATTCTCGAGGTTATTGGTGCGCCCCGGTCGCGCGCCGCGGACTTGACCGAAAGCGCGCCTGACGCCATCACGGCGCAGCCAATATCGCTGCGCATCTGCGTGAATGCTGCGACCGTATGTGCTCCGCCCGACTGACCGACCGCGTGAAAGCGCTTGAAGCCGTAGCGATATTTCAGACCGTCGAGGGCAGCCATGGCTACCCGCACCTCAAGCAATGACCTTCGGTCGCGATGGTCGCCGGATGACCCATATGCGCCGAGACGCCCAATGGCGATGTAGGGTCCTCCAAAAACCCGTGACCAGCGATGTGCATCTCGCTGCATCGTGCCGGCGGTGACCAGAGCGGAGAATTGATTGAGCTCGAGCTTGTTGTTTACGTAAGGCCCAAGATCGCCATTGACGAACACCATCGCCTCGTCTTTCTTGCCGCCGGCGGTCGAAATCCAGTACCGCACGCAGAAGCCGCGACCGTCGACGCGCACCCACAACGCCGTCGCAAGCGACTTACATTGGCTTTCATTGATGGTGACGCCGCGCGACACTGCCCCTGGGGTGTGCAGCGGCGGGTCGGGAGCATCCGGCGCCACGTCCGGCACTTTGTTCTGATAGGTCGCTACGATCTTTTCATCCTCCGTGCCTTTGGAGCAGGCCGCGGCGATCTGGTACGCCGCACGAGCGAGTCCGTGCGCAGCGGTGTCGGAGGCAGCGGCGAAGATCTGACGAACCGGAATCCCGGCCGCGGCCAGACGCTGGGCGTAGGCCGTTTGCGAGCGCGCCGAGATGATAGCGTCGTCGGGATCGGTCAAGACGAAGATGTGAAGATCGGGACGCTTGGCGATGTGGTCGACCAAAGTAATCGGATCGAGCGGATTCTTGTTGCCGGTAACGTCCCTATCTCGTCCGACCTCGGCGAGGTAGCTGCGGACCGACAAGAGTGCCGAAGCGAGAACGACGCAGCCAAGATCGGTGCGCAGAGGAAGTAGCGCCGCCGCAGTGTGACCGCCGGTCCCGTACCCCACGAGATGCAGGCGGGTATAGGCGTGTCTGGCCTTGATCGAATCAAGCGCCGCCGACACGAGCGCGATCTCGTGGGCGGTTCGACGTTTGGCGTGTTCACCCGAGGATCCATAGGTGCCGGGTCGCGCGAGAAAAAGCACCGGCAGGCGCAGACTGCGCGACCAGCCGATGCTCAAATTCTGAACCGTTGCCGGCGTTTCCTTCAGATAGGGCACACTAGGCGACATCTCGCCGCGTGCATTGGTATTGATCACGTCGGCCGAGAAAAAAATCACAGCTTCCGATCCGCCACCGCCCGCGGTCGAATGATAGTAGCGGATGCAATCCCTCGCCCCATCGACAACCACCCAGACGGCGGCAGCGGGAAACGCCGCGCACTCGGCTTCCATCATCTTCTTTCCAGCGGGCAGCTCGGCGCCGGAGAACGGTTCGTTCGCAACGGCAGGAGGCGCAGACGCGGCGATCTGCGCGGAAACCGCTCCCGACTGGAGGTCCAGCGTGCAAAGCACCAGCGCAAACACAGTCCCGACTCGGCGCATGGCTTGTCCCGTCGCACGGAGAGGGGTTGCCGCGCGATCCTGGCACACTCGTGGGCCCTTCGGAAGCCGCGCCACAAGGCCGCCGCAGTTCCCGACGCGCGTCCTGGCCTGGAACCTCGATCCGGCGCCGGCGTTGGCCCGGTGAGCGCGGATTATCGGAGGTTGCGATGAACAACAACCGGGCACCGAACGGGGCGCTGGGCGCCATTCTCGGCGCACTGATCGCCGTCGCCCTCGGCGTGTTCCTGCTCAACGGCGGCGAGCATCTCGGCAAGAAAACGATCAGCGGCGACGACGATCTCCCTCCGGTCGCACAGGGAACTCCGAAGTAACCGAGGGCAGTTGCGCGGCACCGGCCGGGTGCGAGCGTTTGCACCCGTGCGGAGCGCGATCGACCCGGTTGTCGGACCTGATGCCCGGCGCTAGCCTCGAATAGATCGGCATGCGCAGTGTGCGGACGATAGCGATCTCGAGCGAGCTCGAGAACGGCAGTCCGCTTCGCAAAGCGCCGGGTCGGGGGAATGGCGACATTGGATTCGGGCATTCGCGAAGCCGGCGGCGGGGGCAACCAATGATCACCCGCCGCCACGCCGTCGGGCTCGCCGGGGCAGCCGCGCTGGTTCCCGGTCGCCGCGGCGCCCGCGCGCAGGCTCCGGCGGTCTGGCCCAATCGCTTCGTGCGCCTCATCGTCCCGCTGGCGCCGGGCGGACCGACCGATTTCGGCGCCCGCCTCATCGCCGAGCCGCTCTCGAAAATCTGGGGCCAGCAGGTCGTGATCGAGAACAAGCCGGGAGCCGGCGGCAACTTCGCCGCCGAGCTCGTCGCGCGTTCCGATCCGGATGGCTACACGATCCTCTACGCCACGTCCTCGGTGGCGGTGAACCGCGTTCTCTACCGCTCCCTCAACTACGACCCGATCGCCGACTTCGCGCCGGTGTCGCACCTCACGAGCTTCTCGTTTTTCATGTTCGTGCCGATGTCGCTTCCCGCAACCTCGGTCAAGGAATTCATCGCCTATGCCAAAGCGAAACCGGCCACGCTTGCCTCCCCAGGCACCGGCAGCACCCCCCATCTGGCGGGAGAGCTCTTCCAACGCATGGCCGGAATCAAGATGACGCACGTGCCCTATCGCGGCGCGGCGCCCGTGCTCAACGATCTCATTCCGGGCCGGGTCGACGTCTATTTCGCCAGCGGCGCGTTGCTGACGAACATGCGGGCCGGTCAAATCCGCGGCCTGGCCGTGACCGGAGCCGGGCGGGAGGCGGCCGCTCCGGAATTGCCGACCGTGGCGGAAGCCGGCGTCCCCGGCTACGAGGCGTCGTCGTGGCACGCGCTGTTCGTGCCGGCCAGCACGCCCGCCCCGATCGCGAAGAAGATCAATGCCGATGCGATTGCCGCGCTCGCCGACCCGGCGGTGCAGGAGAAGCTCGCTCTGAACGGCTATCGCTCGATCGGCTCGAGCCCGCAGGAGCTGGCGCGGCTGCTCAAGGCCGAGATCGACAAATGGGGTTCCGTCGTCAAGGATGCCGGCATACAAATCGACTGACGAGCGCCGGTTCGAAGCGCCGAAGATACTTGGGGGAGGATTCCGACATGCGCCGATGGCCCAGCCGCGTCGTTGCAACGATCTTTGCCGTTGTCGCCGCACCTGCGCTTGCTCCGGCGCAGTCCGCCGACACCATCCTGGTCAACGGCAAGAGCTTCGCGGTGACCGGCGAGATGGTCGGCGGCCGCAAGGTGAACCGGCAGAGCATCACCCGCGAGGAGGCCCTGATCGCGCACACGCGCTCGAACGCGCTGTTCCTGTTCCAGGAGGGAAATCTCGGCTCGCTCGCGCCCGGCAAATACGCCGATCTCTTGGTGCTCGACCGCGATTATCTCACCCTGCCGGTGGGCGAGATCAAGGACATCAAGCCGCTGATCACCATGGTGGGAGGCAAGGTCGTCTACGACGCGATGCCGAAGTGACCAGCTGACGGCGCCGCGCTGTCGCGCGCAGCTGGCGCGCACGCCGGCACGGAGTCACTGGTCGGCGAGCAACGTCTCGGCGATCGCGTCCCATTCCGCGGCATGCGGCCCGGTCGAGACCGGACGCTGCGCCTGCCGGTACCAGTAGCGCGCATTGCCGAGATCGCCTTCGACGCGGTGCAGATGGGCATGCACCCAGGCGCAATCCTTGCCTGCCTCGTCCATCACGATGCGATGCGCCTTGTCCCACTGGTCCTTGCCGGCCCACCACAGCGCCGCAAGCGCGGGCGCGAGGCCGGACGGCGGATTTGCCGTCATGAGAGAACATTTGAGCTCGGAGAGCTTCATCGCATGGATCAGCAACGAATTGCCTGGATATGCCCCTGCTCGGCATAGTCCAAGAGCGGCCGATCACGAGTCATGAGCACGTAGCCATGTTCGCGAGCGGTCGCGGCCATGATCCGGTCGGCGGGATCGCGCGGAGGCTTGCCGGGAAGAAATGACGATGCAATCAGCACTTCCGGGGACATCTCAGCAAGGCGAAAATTGAGAACATCGAACAATCGTTGAAACCAAAGCTGAGGCTTGATCAACAGCGAAAGCCGACCGCGCGAGGTCAGGATGCCGATTTCCCAGGCCGTGATGGGTGAAACATATACGGCAGCTGCGGTCTTGTAGGTCTCTTCCAGGACCAGCCTCGCTTCCTTCGCGACGCCCTGCGCCTCTGCGAGCCAGATGGCAGCGCATGTATCAAGTAGAAGCGGAGCACTCATTCATATTTCTTGTCGAGCATATCCGCCCATTCCGGGCATGCCGGTTCCGTTAAGTCGACCCCCGGAGCGATCCGTATGAGGCCTTTCAGTGCTCCATATGCGGGATGACGCGTTGAGACGGCCGCGCGCCGACCGCCATCCGGTGTGTCGGTTTCGTGCGGCTTCGATACCCGTCGCGCCAGCCGGCGAAATACAAGTTTACGACCTTCCATATCAACCTGCTCACTCCGGAAACCGGCGTCCAGCCAAGCCTGCGTCATCACGCTGTTCGAAGGACTGTTGCTCCACCAAGCACGGTGCTCTTGCGCCGTTGGCGGCAGCTTCGCGTTGATGACGCGCTCGATTTGAGCAAACGTCATCGGAATCTCGTCGGCCGCCTGCTTGCGCAGGAACTCCGTAAGTGGTTCGTATTTGCCCATGTCGCGCGTTCCTAACTATTATAGTTACATACTAACTATTTTGCGGCTTGCCGTCAAGTGACGGCCGCAGTTTCACCACCACCGCTCGGCCGAGAACCGCCCGGCCGCCTGCTCGATGACATGGCCGAGCGCGAACAGCGCCTCCTCGTCGAACGGGCGGCCGATCAGCTGCAGCCCGAGCGGCAGGCCCTCCGCCGAGAGCCCGCCCGGAACCGAGATCCCCGGCAAGCCCGCCATGTTGACCGTCACTGTGAACACGTCGTTGAGGTACATCTCGATCGGATCGGCGCCGCCCTTCTCGCCGATGCCGAAGGCGGCGGACGGCGTCGCCGGCGTCAAGAGCGCGTCCACGCCCTTGGCGAAGACCTCCTCGAAATCCCGCTTGATCAGCGTGCGCACCTTCTGCGCCCGCAGGTAATAGGCGTCGTAATAGCCGGTCGAGAGCACATAGGCGCCGATCATCACCCGCCGCCGCACTTCCTTGCCGAAGCCTTCCGCGCGCGTCTGCTGGTACATGTCGGTGATGTCGCGCCCCGGAACGCGCAACCCGAAGCGCACGCCGTCGTAGCGCGCGAGATTTGACGAGGCTTCCGCCGGCGCCACGATGTAATAGGCGGGCAGCGCATATTTGGTGTGCGGCAGCGACACCTCGACCATCTCGGCGCCGGCGGCCTTGAGCCACTCGGCCCCCTCCCCCCACAGCCGCTCGATCTCGGCTGCCATGCCGTCGACGCGATATTCCTTCGGGATGCCGATCTTCATGCCCTTGGCCGATTTCCCGATCGCCGCCTCGTAGTCCGGCACCGGCCGATCGACCGAGGTCGTGTCCTTGGGGTCGTGCCCGGCCATCGAGGCGAGCAGGATCGCGGCATCGCGCACCGTGCGCCCGAACGGCCCGGCCTGGTCGAGCGAGGAGGCGTAGGCCACGATGCCCCAGCGCGAGCAACGGCCGTAGGTCGGCTTGAGGCCGACGATGCCGGTGAAAGCCGCGGGCTGCCGGATCGAGCCGCCGGTATCGGTACCGGTCGCACCGAGACAAAGCCTGGCCGCCACCGCCGCGGCCGAGCCGCCCGAGGAGCCGCCGGGAACGAGCGGGGTGTTGGCGCCCTTTCGCCGCCACGGCGAGATCACCGGGCCGAAAAACGAGGTCTCGTTCGACGAGCCCATGGCGAACTCGTCGTTGTTGAGCTTGCCCAGCATGACGGCGCCGTCGCGCCACAGGTTGGCGGAGACGGTCGACTCGTAGGTCGGCACGAAATCGTCGAGGATGTGGGAACCCGCGGTGGTGCGCACGTCCTTGGTCGCGAACAGGTCCTTGATGCCGAGGGAAAGGCCTTCGAGCGGGCGCGGATCGCCCGCCTTGAGGCGCGCGTCCGCCGCTCCTGCCATCGCGAGCGCCCGCTCCGGCGTCTCCAGCACATAGGCGTTGAGCGCGCGCGCCTTCTCCATCGCGGCGAGATGCGCCTGCGCGAGCTCGGCGGCGGAGAATTCGCGTTTGCGAAGGCGGTCGCGCGCCTCCGCCAGCGTCAGGGCGGTCAGGTCGGTCATTCGTCCGGACTGTCGCAGATGAACGCGCCCGCGGCGGGAGACTTGGCGCCCGCCGCACCGGGACCGCCGGCGGCCGGCTTCGGCGGCAGCAGGCCGAGCGCCTCCAGGTCCTCCACCGTCACGCCGGGCGGCATCTCGCCGCGCGCGAGGAAATCCGCGCACCACAGGCGGAAGAAATATTCCTGCTCCTCACAGGCGAGGCACATGGCGATGCTCACTCTGCCGACTGACGCGCCGTCTTAACTTCGATGTGCCGGCCATCCACGCCTTGACCGGCCCCTCCAGATCCTCGGGTCTCGCTACGCTCGCCCGAGGATGGTGGAATGAGCCGCATCGCGGCTCATTCACGCCTCCGGATTCTCGGGTCTCGCTACGCTCGCCCGAGGATGGTGGAATGAGCCGCATCGCGGCTCATTCCACCACCTTGGGCACCACGAAAAAATGGTCCTCGGCCGCCGGCGCGTTCCTGACGATGTCGTCGGCAATGCCGCCGTCGGTGACGCGGTCCGGGCGCTTCTTCATCTCCATCGGGATGACCGAGGTCATCGGCTCGACGCCCTCGACGTTCACCTCGGACAATTGCTCGACGAAGGCGAGGATGGCGTTGAGCTCGCCGCGCAGATGCTCGACTTCCTCCTCGGCAACCGCGATGCGCGCGAGATGCGCGATGCGGCGGACGGTATCGGCGTCGACGGACATGAGACCTCGCAGGCGGCGCTACCGGGCCCTCATGATGGGGGCTATAGCAACCGGCTTTTACCGGGGCAACTCGGCAGCCCGCTCAACGCTTCATCGTCACCTTGCGCACGGCCGCGGCGATCTTGTCCGCGTCGGGCGTGATCGCCGCCTCGAGCGCGGGACTGTAGGCAACCGGGACCTGCGCCCGCGTCACCCGCACGACCGGCGCCCGCAACAGGGCAAAGCCGTGCTCGGCGACGATGGCGGCGATCTCGGAGGCAATGCCGCAGCGGAGCGGGCACTCGTCGACCACCACCAGCCGCCCGGTGCGGCCGACCGAGTCGAGGATGGTGCTCTCGTCGAGCGGCGCCAGCGAGCGCAGGTCGACCACCTCGGCATCGACGCCTTCGCCGGCGAGCCGCTCGGCCGCCTGCAAGGCGTAATGCGTCATCAGCGAGCTCGCCACGATGGTCGCGTCGCGGCCGCGGCGCTTGATCTCGGCAACGCCGATCGGGATCGCCGCCTTGGCGGCAGGCACCTCGGATTGGAGGCCCAGCAGCTTGGCATGGCTGACGATGACCGTCGGGTTGTTGCTCGCCAAGGCGGAGCGCGTCAGTCCGTAGACGTCGGCGGCGTTCGACGGCGCGACGATTTCGAGCCCCGGCGCGTTGCACAGCATCGATTGCGGGCTGCCGCTGTGCTGCGCCGCGCCGCCGCCGCGCACGCCGTGCAGCAGATGGAAGGTGACCGGCACCGGGATGCGGCCGCCCGACATGTAGCAGCTGACCGCCGCCTCGTTGGTGATTTG
>WNFB01003289.1_pt1 | contig 15350 bp, 12 predicted proteins | sample 5400501 | NCBI WGS metagenome assembly WNFB01 (sample SAMN13153341, study PRJNA577476) | soil metagenome | isolation source: 200 cm saprolite under Douglas fir tree site 2 hole 1 | place: USA:California | collected 2015-04-18
GAACTCGCCGATGTAGGTGACGAGACCTCCGGTCGCCCGACGCTCCTGCGGCCCCATGGCGCCCAGCAGCACGACTTCGTCGCACCGCTCGACGGCTTCACCCGTGCCCACGTCGGCCGCCACGAGCCCCTGCCGATTCACCCGGATCAGGGCGAGGCCGATCTCGAAATCCTGCGCGACGAGCTCGGCCTTCACGCGCCGGCCTTTCTGGAACGCGACGTAGATCGACTGGCCGCCCATGACGACGTAGTTGACCGTCAGGATGAGGCCGGAGGCATCGACCACGACCCCGCTCCCGAGGCGCTCGTTACCGAGGATCCGTGTGGATGGATGCTCGCGCCCCACGGTCGTGTGGATGTACACGACGCTCTGCAAGAGGTGCCTGACGAGCTCGACGGAGCTATCCATGGTCGGGCGCTATCTGGCCTTCACGCTATCTGGCCTTCAGATGATAGCCGAAGAAGTCGGCGACCCGGCGGCGCGCGTCCGCGAAGGCCCACGCGTCGAAGGCGACGGTGGCGCCGCAGCACTCGTTCGGCTTGTTGCGATTTCCCACCTCCGGCAGGTAGGCGCGCGGCTGGCCGACCACGTCGAAGTAATGGTAGGCCTGCGGGTAGAGAACGACGCGCGCGTCCGCGCCGCGCCGTCGCATGGCGTCGACCATCGCGACGCAGGGCCCTGGGATGGTCCAGTCGTCGGCGTCGCCGATCAGCACCAGGAGCGGCCGCGTCACCAGCTCGTCGACCAGCGAGTAGCACCCGCCGGGATAGACACCCACCGACGCCCTGAAGCCGGGCTCGGGGAGGACGACGCCTCGGCGGCGTTGGCGCTCGAGACTCGGCCCGTTGACGAGGGCGATGGCGAACACACCGCCGTTCGACCACCCGATCACGCCGATCCTCGAGCGATCGACGTAGGGCCGGCTGTGCAGCCATCGGAGCGCGCCGACGGCGTCGTCGAACCGTTCGGTGTTTGAAATGTCCGGGACGTTCCGGAGGTTCGGGAGGTTCGGGGCACAAGTCTTGTCATGCCCGCGCGGGCCCCAGCTGTCGACGACCAGCGCGACGTACCCCTGGTCGCGGAACCAGCGCGACCACTCGTGGTTCGACTCGGACACGCCGTGACAACCGTGCAGCAGGACGACGGCCGGGAACGGCCCTGGACCCTGGGGCCGCTCCTCCCACGCCGGCACCGTGAGCGGCTTGCCTGGAGTCGCGTTCGGAAAGGACAGGCTCGTCGTGGCGCAGCCGGCGATGACCGTCGAGGCGAGAAGCGCCGACAATACACCGAGCCCCGAGGCGGAGCTAAACGAGAACCGCGGCGACGCGTGCGCGCTTGCGAGGCAGGTGCCCGTCGCCGGCGGCAGCGGGCTTCGCGGTCACCGAAGCCGACGGTGGATCAGGAGCCCGACGCCCACCAACTCGACCGCTACGCAGACCAGGGTCTCCGAGAGCGAGAGCAGAAGCTCCATGATGCTGGCTCCTGGCAGGCTGCGTGCCAGAAGCTGGATCACAGGTCACCGCCAGCGGCGCGGTTGGGCGAAGACGAGTACCCTTCCACCCTCGTGCCCCGCCTCGGCTGCAGTGAGAGTCCAGAGGATGGCTGCCTGTGCCACCCCAAGCGCCGAAGCGGCAACGATCGCATGAGCGAGGTACGCGAGTGGCCACGACCGTGTCGGGGATCGCATGGCCCTACTTCCGAATCTTGGCGCGGAGCTCGGAAACGACATCGTCGGCGACACTTGCAAAGATCGTCCGCCAGGCACCGATGGTGTATACCCCGCCGAAGGACACGGTCCGCCGCGCTCTGACCGTGCCGACGAGCTGGTTGGCGTCGCGCAGTTCGCTCTCGACGCTGACGACCGTGGAGCCCCAGCCGGGTAGGAGCCAGCGCTTGAACGCGTCGCCAGGCTCGTACTCTACGATCTTGGTGACGAGGACGAGCTTTCGGCTGGGATTTCCGGCCCAGAGGAGATCTTCCCTGCGCAGCTTCTCGGCCAACGCATCCGACAGCAGCTGCTCGATGTTGACGACTTCATCGTCGACCTTCGGCGCCTGCCCCGTGGCGTTCGTGACCGTCCCCACCTCGACGCGGCTTCCTGGGTCCGGGACGAAGTTGCCGAGCATCGTCGCTTCGTGGCTGACAGCGCCGCATCCTGACAGCGCAAGACCGAGAAAGACGGAGATCCAGAGCGTGCCCGCAGTTCTGCGCATGGGTGCCTCCCTGAACGGCCCCAATCGCCGTAAGGTCTCCATCACAGCTTCTCGAGGACAGCACGGAGGGAGACAGCCGGCTGAGGGCCGCAGACGATGGTGGTGGTCCGGCCTTATGGCCATCCGCTTCAACCCGGAGCGTGAACTCGTTGCTCTTGAACGCGCCGGTGGGTTCCTGTGACGTCTCGATATCGACCGGAATCAGACTGAACGGGACGTAGAGGCCGAGGCTGATGACGCTCAGAAACAGGGACAAGCCCGGTTGCGTTTCCCAGTAGGTCACCTCACGCGTCTTCTTTCTCATTTCCTGCTCGCACTCGAGCGCGGTCGACACGGGTGTGTCCCCGAGGTACCTGTTGCTCAGAAATACCCTTGCCCCATCCGGAGTGCTTTCCACCGCCAGGGCCGTCAGAGCGCTGCGATAAAACGATCCACTGTCTCGCCAGGCCGTAGCACAACCCGCGAGGAGAACAGCTATCATCAGTGCCGATCCCGATCGCGCCAGCATGCGGGCGAGTAGAGCAAGCGCCGCGCCAGCATCGGGTCTCGTCAATCCCTCAGTTTTAATGGGCTGGACCTCATGCTGCGATGTGCCGCACCTCATGTCGTGGTGTCGACGGTGTCGAAAACTTGGCTGGCTCGACAGCGGAAGCTAGCTCGTGCTGCGGTGGCCGCTCAGCTCTGTCCAGCAGTCCACGACACTCGACGCGAGCACAGGGAACCTGTTGACCGAAGAGAATCAAGCGCTCATGAGGACCAGGGCGACGGAAACGCGCGTACGAGGGTAGGTGCACCAACAGATGGCGCGACTCCGGACAGCCCGGTGTGACTCTCAGGAGATCGGCGGGTCTTCGATCTCGACGATGGCGGCGGCCGACATCGCCCGGAGCGAGCCGCGCCGCTGGCACGACAGGTTCCGCGAGCGCCGGCTCGTCCTCCGGGCGGTCCGCCCTTTCCGGGCCGTGGGGTCAGACTCACCGAAGGCCCGGGCGACAGCAGGCGACTGGCTCGCCCGGGCCCAACCCCGCCGAGCGATTAGGGCGTGAGCGTCTTCACGCAGGGCGCGTTTCCGGCCTGTTCGCTCAGAATCGTGCCCCCCGCCGCGTCCTTGAGCGTGACGGTCACCGCGCCCGCGGCCGAGACCTCCACGACGCCATACGAATAGGCATCGGTGTTCCGGCACTCGGCGCCAGCGATGTCGAGAAGGGCGTTGTTAGCGGCGATCGCAGCATCGCTGAGCTTCCCTGGGCCGAAAAAGAACCGGAAGCCGTCAGCATCCGTGAACGCGGCGATCGGACCCGTGACGAACTCGAGCGCGACCGGCGTCGGGTCCGCGAAGAGGTCCACGAGGACGGGGATGATCAGGTTCCGGTGGTCGTCGGTGCTCAGGAAGATCACGTTCTGGATTCCGTGGTCGCGGATGAACTCGAGGACCTCGCGCCGCTCGGCCGCGTACCCCTCCCAGCGAGCCAAGGGGGTGACGAGGGTCTGGGCGATGGTCGAGGGGCTGATGACAAACTTGACCGTGGCCGTGGAATGGAGCAGCGCGGCCTTGAGCAGCGCCTTCTGGACGGATCCGAGCAGCGTGCGCGAGGGGTCGTTGATGGCCGCCAGGCACGTCGGGGACTGCGTGGGCGTGGTGAAGCCTCCGAAGGGCGGCCGAAACGCGTCCGGCAGCGTTGGCAGCGGATCCGTGGGAAACAGGAACCCCGCAGGCAACGGGCACGCCGGTGCCGCGCTCTGGCTCCGGCAGGAGTGCGTGTCCAGAACGATCAGATCAACGTGCGCGCCCCACCGAAATACCTTGAACATCGGGTGGCCGACGCAGGCCTGGCTCGGCAGGGGAATATCAATGACAGGCATATACTCTCGAAACGCCTGCCGCCCCGCCGCGTAGAGTGCGGGATCGACGGTGACGTCGTAATCGTTACGCACCTCGTGGTCGTCCCAGACCGCGTAGGTGGAGGTCGACCGCAGGAGGTTCTTCAAAGCCGGATAGTCGCGGTTGGCCTTGTAGAACGCTCGGTACTCGTCCAGGGTGTCGGCGTGAAGCGCGGGCGGAAGCAGCGGCGAGTCGGAGTAGATCGTGTCCCCCAGATAGATGAAGAAGTCCAGACCGTCACCCGTCGCCGTATCGAGCGCCTCGAAGTCGTTGAAGAAAGGCTCGCCGTTCAGCTGGCGGACGCCGTCGGTGTCGCCAGACCAGCCGAACCTGACGTCGGCGGACACCCACGGTAGCGGCGCCGTCTTGAACGTCCCCACCTCGCTGACCGAGGAGCCGTGACGCCAGCGGTAGTGGTACACCGTATCGGGCCGGAGCGGCGCCGCGAGTACCTTGGCGGTGAAGTCGTGTGCCACGGAGGTCGCGACCTGGCGCCTGAAGGCGAGCGATCCGAAGTTGGAGGTTGTCGAAACCTCGACCGTCAGCGACGTAGCCGTCTCCGCCCGCGTCCAGAGGAGGGCGCTGAACGGAGTCACGTCTCCGCTAGCCACGCCATGAGTGAACGTGACGACGGCCGACACCGGCAGCGGCAGGAGGGTGACGAGAGCTAAGACCGCCGCAAGAATCACCGCCAACTTCCTTTCCGATGACTCGCTAACGAGTGGTCTCACAGGTTGTCCTCCTTCGCCGCTACTGTTCAAAAGTTGCCGTGCGAACCTGGACTGATGTCAGGCCGCCGGTGCAGGGGTGCGGGCGGTTCGGGATAACATTCCTAAGGGATCAGCGCCTGGTTCGCTACGCCGAACGGGATGTCGCTCGTGTAGATGCCGTCGAGGCCCAGCGACTCCAGGAAGAACCACTCCGCAGGGTTGGTGGCCGTGAATCCGAGCGCCTTCAGGCCGGATCCGTGCAGCGTGTCGACGAACTGCGCCCCCGCCTGCGGCCCGGCCGACTCGAGTAGGAAGAAGAAGAAGAAGAGGTCGGCCTCGACGACACGCACTCTGGTGGTGATGGCCGCGGTCGAGAGGACCTGAGCAACGGAGCTATAGCCGGGAAGGCGGAAGATGGGCCCGACCTCGGCCCACTGAAGGCCAAGACCGAGCCTCTTCTCGATCACGGTCACCGGGAAGCCCAGGAGAGCCTCGATCTGGGCAGCCGTCATGAGCTGTAGGCCGCTGATAGAGAGGATGCGCGTGATCTCGGGAGCTTCTGCGTCGGCCAGGTAGAGGAGTGCCGGCGACAACGAAGTGAGCATCACCTGGTCCGTCATCCCCATCCGGCGGATGACACGGGTCACGGCGGCGACGATCGCGTGCTCTTGAGTGTCGTCCGGGTCACACAGCGGGGCGGCCGCCTTCAATTCCACGATGACGAGGCCACTCAGTGGTCCCGAGGGCTGATTGAACTTCCGGGCCTGATTGAGCACGGCCTGCAAGCTGGGGACGAAGGGCAGGCGTGCCTGCAGCTCGGAGAGCGTCAGACGGTTAAGGCAGGTAAAGTCGGACAGGAAGTCGTCGTGGAAGACCGCGATCTCGCCGTCCTTGGTGAGCTGCACGTCCACCTCGACCACGCTGACGCCCGCCATAAACCCTTTTCGTACCGCGGGCACGGTGTTCTCAATAGGCCGCGACGGGTCCTCTCCGAGGTTGTCACCGAAGCCACGATGCCCGATCGCGAAGGGCCCCTTAGCGAGCTCGAGCAACTGGTCGACGGTCCCGCGGAGATGCCGGTGCTCCCTCTCGGCGTGGAGATCGCTGTCCGTCGGCTCGGCGGGTCGGACGCCGACGGCCAGGAACGGAAGGATTCCGAAAACCAAGAGCCGGAGAAGACCCCTTGATCTCATTGTCTGCTCCCCTCGGGTTCATACATTCCGATCCTGGCCTCCCGCAATCACAGTGCCAGGTCAGAGACATGCAAAGTCAGTAAGTTAATGCGGTCGCCGTTGTCGATTGGTGTCGAAGATTCGGCAGGAAGACGGTGTCGAAGAATGCTGGAAGCGACGTGGTGATAGCGCTACGGGCTTCGGTCGGCAGCGAGCGGCGTCCCCCAGTCGGCGGCGAGTCGCTCAACGCGCTCGCGGTACCGGGAAACGCCCAGTGCTTTGAACAGGCCGTGCGCCTCGTCGAGGTGTCGCCGGGCTGCCTCTTGGTCGCTGCACATCCACCAGACGGCAGCCAGGTCCATGTGCGTCCGGGCGCACTCATAGCGTGAGTGCGTGGCGGTAAATGTCGCGAGAGCCTCGTCGAGCTGCGCCGCCGCCGTCGCGAGATCGCCCCGCGCGCTGGCGATTCGCCCGAGCGACTGCTGCGCCCAGCCCACGGCCACGCCGAAGTTAGCCTCCGTCGAGATCCGGAGGGCCGTCCTGGACAGCGCGTCCGCTCGGTCGAGCCGGCCCTCGAGGCGGTGGGCCTCCGCGAGGAAGGCCGTGAACCAGCCCTCGAACGCTCTCAATCCGAACTGGTGGAGGAGCGGTATCGACTGCTCGAGAGCAGCGATCGCGGGCTGGGCCTCGCCCTTCTCCAGGTAGGCGAAGCCCAGGAAGCCGGTCGCGATGGCTCGGTACAGCACGTCTCGCGCCTTCTGCACGGCGCGCTGGCATTCCGCGATGCCTTCGTCCCATTCCCCAATCGCCGAGAGGATGATGCCCATGACCCAGGTCGCAGAAGACTCCATCGGCTGGTCGCCGATCGCTTCGGCGATCGCCAGCGCGCGTCGCTCCGCGACGACGGCGTCTTGGAACGAGCCGGTCTGACTACAGCAGAGGCCGAGCGCCCAGTAGGCGTAACACAGCGACCACTGTTCCTCCGTTTTCTCGAGGAGCGTCACGGCTCGTTGCCCGCACTCGATCCCTCGAGCGGCCTGACCCGATAGCGCACACGCGACAGCCAGCACGCCGTAGGCTCCGCCCATCGTCGCGCTGTCGCCGCAGTGCTCGGCTTCAGCGATCGCCCGGAGGGCGTTTTCCGCGACCAGCGCGTGATTGCTGAGCATGTAGGCACGGGCCAGGAGGAAGTAGTAGCGCGCGGCGAGCGCGGAATCTTGAAGTCGCTCGAGCCGGTCGCGCTCTTGGATCAGGAGCGTCGAGACTTCCGAGATGCGCCCGAGCGGCAGGAGCGAGCTGGGTAGTCGTAGGACGAGTTCCAGGTGCCGGCGGTCCCTCACCTCGGCCGGCAGGCCCTCGACGTGTTGGAGCGCCTCCTTCCACGCCTGGACGGCCTCCCCGTGCGCGTCGGCACGCGCCGCCTTCTCGGCGAAACGACTCAGGTACTCCACAGCCTTCGCCGCCTCTTCGGTCTTCGAGTAGTGATAGGCGAGGCTGTCGTACGCCTCCGCGAGGCGGTCGACAAATGCGGCCTCCAGGGCTCGCCCGGCGGCCGCGTGGAGCTCGCGGCGGCGCGTCGGCGGGAGACTGGTATAGACCACCTGCTGGGTCAGCGCGTGCTTGAAGACGTACCCGGGCTCCTTGGCGGCGGTGCGTTGATAGAGGAACTCGAGACCGCTGAGCAGGCCGAGATGGGCATCGACCGAGCCCGGCTCCTCGGCGATGGCGCCGAGCAGGCGCGCCGAGAACTCGCGGCCCAACACCGAGGCCGTTTGGAGAAGCCGCTTGGGCTCGGCGGGCAGGCGATCGATGCGTGCGAGGAGCACCTCCTGGATTGTGTCCGGCACTGGCGGGAGCGTCTCGATGTCGCCGTGCTCCTCGACAGCGCGGCACAGTTCCTCCAGAAAGAACGGATTGCCGTCGGCCTTCTCGACCAGCCGGTGTAGGAGCGACTCGGGCACCACGCTCGGCAGAAGCGAGCGGATCATCGCGAGACTGTCCTCGCGGCTGAGCGGCTGGAGCGCGAGCTGGGTTGTGTAGGACCGATCGATCCAGGGAGGCCGGTAGCCGGGCCGATAGGTCGTGAGGAACATGATGGACGAGCCCGGGAGGTCTTCGGTGAAGGAGGTGAAGAGCTCCTCCGACGTCCTGTCGATCCAGTGAAGGTCCTCCACCACTAAGACGAGTGGCCGCTGGCGGCTCACGTTGATCACGATTCGCCGGAGGGTCTCGAGCGTCCGAAGCTTGATCGCCTCGGGCGTCAGGGCTGTGAGCTGTTCCGTCCCCTCCCTCACCCCGAGGAGTTGGAGCAGGTACGGTGCCGACTCCTCTGGATGCATGCCGACCGCCTCGAGGCGATGGCGAATTTTCTCCCGGATCGTGTCCGCGGTGTCCGACTCTGCGATCCCACAGTCCTGGCGAAGAATGTCGAGGATGGGCAGGTAGGGGATGGCGTTCCCGTAAGAGAGACAGGCTCCTTCGCGGTAGGTCACCGGCTGTCCCACCAGGCTCTCCCGGAGCTCGGCGACCAGTCGCGACTTGCCGATGCCGGCCTCGCCCACGATCCCGACGATCTGGCCCTGGCCCCGCATCACCGACGCCAGATAGCTTTGCAGAAGCTCGAGGTTCGACCCCCGCCCCACGAACCGGGCCATCCGGCGCCCGACGCCGAGGCCGGGACGCTCGCGCCCTGTCAACCAGTAGGCTCGTTTCGGCGCTCCCTCGATCGGGTCGAGCGCGACCAGATCGAAGCGCCGCTCGAGGAATGGAATGGTCGTTTCGCTGACGACGACGGTGTTCGTCTCGGCGCGGCCAAGCAGCGACTCGAGGATGGTCCACGCTTCGTGCTTGGCGTTCAGATCGATCTCGACCGAGTCGCCGACATATCCCACGAGGGCCTGTTCGACGTGGATGGCGAGCTTGATCCCCGGGGCCTCACCCGCACCGCGAGCGCGCTCGGCCGCCTTCTGGACCGCCATCGCGGCATGCGCTGCCCGACGGGGCGCGTCTTCGATCGGGTCGAGCCCGAACGCCGCCACCAGCCCGGTGGGACTTCGCTCCTCGATGCGCCCGCCGAAGGTCCGCACCTTCTCGGCGACAACCTCCAGCACCCGACTCGCATGGGGCGATAGGTCGACGGACGCGGGCGCGACGAGGACAGCGCGCAGCATCGTGAGCCGCCGCTGCTCCCAGCGGGGAAGGCTGGGATTGGCCGACACCGTTTCGGGCTCTGACGTCCTTGATCTCGCGGGCTGGTCCGGTGGCGGGCCCGACGGCATCGATCCTCGCCGAAGCCCGTACTTCTCGATGCGGTACCGGAGCGTGTTGCGCGGAATCCCGAGCCGTGCCGCCGCCCGCGAGAGGTTCCAGTCCGCTTCGTTGAGCGCCTGCAGGAGCTGCTCTCGCTCCAGGTCCCCAACTCCTCCCGCAGCGGGCGCATCTCGCCTCCGGCCACTGGCTCGGGCATCCCGACTGCATGCGGCGCGGGCAGGCCGAGCATCTCCCCGGTGATGGTCTGGGCGTCAGAGAGGAGGGCAACCTTTTCCATGACGTTGCGGAGCCTCCGGACATTGCCGGACCAGTCGTACGCAAGGACGGCGGCTCGCGCGCTCGGATCGAGCGTCATTGGCGGCAGGCCGTGTTCGGTGCAGGCGCGATCGAGCAAACGCTGCGCCAGCAGGATGACGTCTTCGCCCCGCTCGCGTAGCGGCGGCAGGGTGAGCGTCATGAACGTGAGCCTGTGGTAGAGGTCCTCACGAAACTGGCGCGCCCGGACCGCGGCGGCGAGATCTTCATTGGTCGCGGCGATGATCCACACGTCCACCTGCTCGTCCCGGGTGCCGCCAACGCGGCGGACCGTCCGTTCCTCGATCACCTTCAGGAGCTTGCTCTGGAGCGCTTCGGGCAGAAGCCCGACCTCGTCGAGAAAGATCGTGCCGCGGTGGGCGCTCTGAAAATGTCCGGGCCTGGTCTGGCGCGCGTCGGTGAACGCTCCACGTTCGACGCCAAACATGATGGACTCAAACAGCGTGCCGGGAATCGCGGGACAATCGACGTTCTCAAACGGGCCGTCTCGCCGGGGACTGGCGCGGTGGATGATTTTGGCGAGATGGCCCTTACCCGTCCCCGTCTCGCCCTGAATCAGGATCGGGGGCAGTTGACGAGCGTTCTGCTGACGCTGGAGCAGCCGTCTGACCTGCTCCCGGATCGCTGCAATTCCTGGGCTCTCCCCCAGTAGTTCATCAAGGGGGTCCATAGTGGCGGGATTCTAGCGCTTCGACACCCTTCGGTGCCGAAATTTCGACATTCGTCCACATCCTCGCTCGGAGGCCGCGACAGTAACTCCCCGCCACAGCGAGCCTTTCGAGTTGGCCCTGTTGTTGCCTGATGCCCTGGCAGCGATGACGACACCGGACAGGCTCGAGAGGATCCTGGCGGCCATGCTTCTCGTGCTCGTGCTGGCGCTGGCCGTGGGCGGCTGTGGGGTCAAGGCTCCGCCCGCTCTGCCGGACGACGTTAGAGAGCGTCTGGGCCGTATCGGGGTCGTGACCATCACGTTCGCCCCCGAAGTGAGCGTCTCGGGGCCGACCGCGCTTGGCGGCGTCGGTGGCGGCGTGAAGGGAGGGCTCGCGGGGCTCGGCCTTGGCGTCTTGGGCGGTGCCGGCTGCTTCGTGACACTCGGCTACGTGCCCCCGTTCTGCGCCGTCGCGCTGTCAACTCCCTACTTCATGGCGCGCTGGAGCGTCGAGGGCGCGATGAAAGCCGTGCCCGAGGGCGAGCGGCGCCGCAGCCGTGACGCAATCGTGCGCGCCGCAGCCGAGGTGAGCCAGGCGCGGCTCCGCGCGGCGGTGCTCGAGGAGGGACAGTCGAGGAAGGACTCCGCACCGGTGCCGCTCGCGGTCGAGGGCCCACGCAGCGTCGGCGAGCGGTCGCGCTACCGCGACGCGGCGACCGCCGGCATCGACACCGTCGTCGAGGTCGCGCTCGTCCGTGTCAGCCTCGAAGTCGCGGAGACCGCCACGCCCAGAGACATATGGAGCTTGTGGTCGTACTCCTTCGCGTCGCAGGTCGATCCGTGGCTCCGCATGGTCGCCGAGGCGCGTCTGCGCCTCATCAGCGCCGCGGATGACGTTGTGGTCTTCGAGAAGGTCTTCGCCTGGCGCGCGGGCTGGGACCAATTCAGGGACTGGGCAAGGGATGAGGCCGCCCAGTTTAGGAAGGCGGGCGACCAGGCGATCGAGAACCTGGCGCGTTTGACCGCCGACGAGGTGTTCGGGCCCCACATCGAAACGGGGGCGCAGGAGGAACCTCGATGAGGATTCGAGTCGGGTTGATGGCGCTCTTCGTCGTGAGCCTCACGATCGGCTGCTCGATCAAGTCGTACGTGGACCCACAGCTTCCAAAGGTCGGCTACGCCGACCTGCTGGCGCGGCGGAATCCGCAACCGGTCGCGCTGACCGTCGGGTTCCACCGCAACGGCAAGCCGGCGACGCTCGGCGTCTCGACGGCGAAGGAGGCAGTCCGTACCGTCGTCGAGAAGAGCAAGCTCTTCACCTCGGTGAACGACAAGCCGACGGGAGACGTCGACCGCCTCGAGATCGTGCTCGACAACGTCGGCGATCTCGGCGACGCCGCCGGCAAGGGCGCGCTGACCGGTGTGACGTTCGGGGCCGTCGGGTCGAAGGTCACCGACGGCTACCTCTTCACCGCGACGTTCCGACGGGTCGGCAAGGACCCCGTGACGAAGGTGTACCGGCACGCCATCCACAGCACCGTCGGAAATGCCGAAGGGCCGCCCGGTCTGGTCCCAGAGGAGAGCATCCGTGCGGCGTTCGACAAGGTGGTCGAGGGGCTCGTGCTGAACATGCTCCTGGATCTGCAGAAGGAGGAGCAGCTCTAGCTACTTTCCGGTGCAGAATGACGACAGACATCGGCCCGGGATGCGGGCTGGAGGTTCAGGGTAAGGTCCGGGTCCTGCGGCGCGGCCGATTTCCGAGCAGCAGCCCGCAGAAACACGGCCTGCCCGTCGCCCGATTCGCACCGGAAAGCAGCTACTGTAAGCGAGAACCGCTACTAGGAGTGCGCGCTCGCAGGGCGCGTTTTCGGCGCCCCGGAGGCCATATGGTGCCGGCAGACCGGCTCGCGGTCAGCGAAGCATGCGGAAGATCAGCAGGCCGACGCCCACCAGCTCGACCGCGATCGCCAGGGAGACCGTGGTTTCCAGGAGCGAAGGAAGGAGCTCCATGACGTCGCCCCAAGCAGACTACGTGCCAGTGAGCTGATCGCGGCAAATACTGAACCTCTGACCGTTCGCTGTGATGCGGATTAGCCAGGACTCTGCAAGAGAAGATATCCCTTGCGTAAGAATTTGCATGGAGCGGCGGGTTGAGCACGGGCTGGCCGGCGGGTATCCTGACGCCATGACACTGCGGACGACGACCCTCATCAGGTCGAGTCGCGCGCGTTTCCACTCCGCCCGGTGCCGGATCCGTCCGTGAAATTCAAGGGCACGCCGCGGGAAGCGGGATGGCGCCGCTGCGGCCAGATGTCGGAGCCAGACGGGATCTACTTCACGCCCTGGCCGCACGAGGAGTATCCCATCTGGAGCGTCCCGGCGCTCGAAACCGCGAAGTGCGTGGCCAAGCAGGGCGACGAAGCGTTCGACCGGCTTCATCTGCGTCCCTACGAGGCGGCGGTCACCGAGCACGGTGTGCAGGCGATCCCGGCCGTGGTCGTCGTCGAAACGGGGCGGGCGCTCGTCGGCCTCGCCGACCTCGCCACGTATCGCGCCGCCGTCCAGGAGGCCCAGGCCTAGAGCGGTGCTCACCATCGAGCACACCCCCCTTCTCTTCGGCCGGGACTCGAGCCCGGGGCTCATCGCCTTCGATCTCGCCGAAGGCGGACGAGCGATCCGCCTCTATCGACGTTCGGGCGGCGCGACCCTCACCGAGATCGTCCCCTGCTCACCGTTCATCCTTCTCGCGGATCGCGACCTCGTCAAGGATGCCGGGGGCCTCATCACCGTCGAACCGCTCGCGGGCCCCGGCGACTTGCGCTGGCGGGCGAGCTTCGGGTCCTGGGGCGACGCCCTCGGCGCGCGTGACCGCTGCCGGGATCGATCTGGCCAGCTCGCGAACGCGCCGGGAGCGCCCTATCTCTTTCTCGGGGATCCCGTCCACCAGTACCTCCTGCAGGCCGGGCGGACATCCTTCGGCGGGCTCGTGTTCGCGGATCTGCGCCGCCTCGCTCTCGACATCGAGGTGATGACAACCGAAGGCTACGAGTTCCCGAGCGCCGCGCGCGCCGGGGACCGGATCATCGCGGTCGCGCTCGCCGACTCCACCGGCTTCCGTCACGTCGTGCGCGGCGACCGGCTCGACGAGCGGGCGCTCCTCGACGAGTGCTCCCGAATTGTCCGCGAGCGCGATCCGGACGTGATCGAGGGCCACAACATCTTCCGGTTCGACCTCGAGTATCTCGAGGCGCGGGCTCGTCTCCACCGCGTGGCGCTCGCCTGGGGCCGCGGCGGAGAAAGTCTCCGGAGCCGCGTGGCCCGGCTGCAGATCGCCGAGCGCACGATCGGGTATCGGCGCTACGAGGTCGCCGGCCGCCACATCATCGACACCTGGATCCTCGCTCAGCTCCACGACGCCGGCACCCGCGACCTGCCGGGGTTTGGACTGAAGGACCTCGCCCGTCACTTCGGCGTCGCCGCGGAAGGCCGCACGTACGTCGACCCATCGCAGATCACTCGGGAGTTCAGCGACTCACCCGAGCGACTCATGGCCTACGCCGCGGACGACGCCATCGAGACGCTCGGCATCGCGTCCATCCTGGCGCCGCCCTATTTCGCCCAGGCCCAGGCCGTGCCCTTCGACTATCAGTCGTGCACGCTGCGGGGTGCCGCGGCCAAGATCGACGCGCTCGTGCTTCGGGAGTACCTCGCCCGCGGCCACGCGGTGCCGTTGCCCGGACCGGTCGCGCCGGTCGGGGGCGGCTACACCGCGATCTGCCAGGAGGGCGTCGCGCGGCCCGTCCTCCACGTGGACGTCACCTCGCTCTATCCCTCGCTCATGCTGGCACGGTCCATCGCGCCCGCCTCGGACATCCTCGGCGTCTTTCCGGCGCTCCTCCAAAACCTCCGCGACTTCCGCGTGCGCGCCAAGCGGCTGGCCCGTGACGCGCGGGAGCCCGCCGAGCGCGCGCATCTCGGTGCGCTCCAGCAGTCCTTCAAGATCCTCATCAACGCGTTCTACGGCTATCTCGCGTTCAGCGGCGGGCACTGGAACGATTTCGACGCCGCCGACCGCGTGACCGCCGAGGGCCGGGGCGTCGTCACCGCGATCCTGGCCGCACTGGCGGCGCTCGGCGCCACACCCGTCGAGGCGGACACCGACGGCGTCTACTTCGTCCCACCGCCCGGCCACACGCCGGCGGACGACGAGACGCTGCTCGAGCGAATCGCGGCCGGCCTGCCGGATGGCATCCAGCTCGAGCTCGACGGCCGGTACGCGGCGATGTTCAGCTACAAGATGAAGACATACGCGCTGCTCGACGAGCTCGGGCGCCTGAGCCTCAAGGGCTCGGCCTTCCGCTCGCGCGGCCTCGAGCCCTTTCAACGACAGATCATCGGCGAGATCGTCCGCTGCCTCGTGCTCGGACGCCGGGCCGAGGTCCGCGCGGTCATCGACCGGTGGCTGGACGATTTCGCCGCGCATCGCGTCGAGCCCCGCGCCTTTGCTAGAACCGAGACACTCCAGGAGTCGGTCGAGGCTTATCGCGAGAAGGTGCGCGCCGGCGCCCGCGCAACGTCGGCGGCGTACGAGCTCGCCGGCGCGTCAGGACGCTCCGTGCAGCCCGGCGACCAGGTGTCCTACTACGTCACCGGCCGTGGGCCGAACGTCGCGGTTAACGAGTACGCGAAGCTGGCGAGCCAGTGGGACCCGGCGCGGCCCGACGAGAACGTCGAATACTACCAGGGGAAGGTCCGCGAGATCTGGGACCGCTTTCGCGCCTTCGCGGAGCTCGAAGGTCTCCGGCCTCCCGCGGAAGAACCGGAGCCGAGTACCCAGCTGATGCTGTTTTAATCGGGGGGAGCGGCGGCGCTCCCCCCGATTCCCCCGGCCGCCCGCGGCGGTTGCGCCCAGAATCGGTTGCGCCGGCGAAGCCGGCGATCGAACAAAGACTGTGTCGACGGGCACGTGCTACCAGACCAGGCTGAGCTGGCGCGGCGTGGGCTGGTCTGGACGATCCTCCCGGCGCCGGGCGGCAAGCCCGACCTCGGCCGCCAGATGGCGCACGCGTTCCTCCACCTCGCGCACGTAGTCGGATCGCGCGTACGCCGATCCTCGATAGAGTCGCTCGTATTCGGGGA